>JACCDZ011073098.1_pt1 | contig 40251 bp, 59 predicted proteins | sample 7449551 | NCBI WGS metagenome assembly JACCDZ01 (sample SAMN15323452, study PRJNA562643) | freshwater metagenome | isolation source: river surface water | place: USA:Blue River Watershed | collected 2017-08-18
ATATATGGAAAAAAAATGTAAAATAAGTGAAAATAATAAAAAAGGATAGGTATAAAATATGGAACAAAAATTGTTATTTAATCCAATGGGTGATGATAGCATACAAAATAGAACTATTATCAAAGGAAATCCAACAAACATATTTAATTTAAATGATGTTAAATATACTTGGGCAAATAAACTCTACCGAGGTATGATGGCTAACTTTTGGATTCCAGAGAAAGTAGACTTGACTATAGATATATTAGATTATAAAAAGCTTACAAAAGGTGAACAAACTGCTTATGATGGAATTTTATCATTTTTAGTATTTCTCGATTCGATACAAGTAAATAATTTACCAAATATCAATGATCATATTACTGCTCCAGAAGTGAGTTTAGTAATAAGCATTCAAGATTATCAAGAGGCTATACATTCGCAATCATATGCATATATAATTGAAAGTGTTATACCAAAGAATAAAAGGGAAAAGATCTATGATTTTTGGCGAACTGATGAGGTTTTATTAGAGAGAAACAAATATATAGCTGAAATATATCAAAATTTTATTACATCACCAACAGATGAAAATTATTTTAAAGTATTGGTTGCTAATTATCTATTAGAAGGTTTATATTTTTATAATGGGTTTAATTTCTTTTATAATCTATCAAGCAGAAATCTTATGCCAGGAACATCTGATGTAATAAGATATATTAATCGAGATGAATTAACACATTGTGTATTATTTGAAAATATTTTAACAGCTATTAAAGCTGAATTCCCTGAAATTTATAATAGTGATGTTGTAAAAGAAATGACTGAAATTGCTACAAATCAAGAAATAGCGTGGACAAATCATATTATTGGAGATAATGTATTGGGAATTAGTGAAGATTCAACTGACAGATATACAAAATGGATGGCTAATAGAAGATTAGTAAAATTAGGCGAACAACCTATCTTCATTGGTGAACAATATATACAAAATCCATACAAACACTTAGAAAAAATTGCTGATACAGAGGGAGAGGGTGATGTTAAAGGAAACTTTTTTGAATCAACTATCACAAGTTATCAACAATCATCAATGGTAGATGGTTGGGATGATTTTTAATATAATAAATCACCATTTTTATTAAAAATCATAAATTTGAAAGAGAAACCAGCATTTTTTGATGCTTTTTCTTTCAATTTATTAACTTTAAAATTGGCTTTCATTGTATATTCACTTTTAACTTCAATAATTAAATTATCTTTCGGAATAAAAATATCAGGATAGTATCTATGTTCTTTGCCATCAACACCTAAATAAACAATTTTAGGTAATAATTTTATGTTTGTAATTATATCACTTTCTTCATATATATCTAATAAGTTATTTAATGCGAATGGTTCATAACCTTGAACAATATCTATTCTTCCAGATGGAAAGACATATTCCTTTTTTTTGAATAATTTAGAAGTTGTATATTCAAAACTATTACTATTTTTCATATGATGAGTTTCACCATATTTCTTTAAGCAAGTTTCTCTTAGTTTATTTTGAATTTTTTCTTCATTTCTACTTTTATTAGCTTTTTCTCTATTATTAAATGCGAAACCATATTTATCAATTTTAGCTTCTAATGCTTTTTCAATTCTTATTTTTTGGGCTTCTTCAATAGTTTCAACACCATAATTTTCTTTTAATGTCTCTTTACCTTTGATAGTGGCTTCAAAAACTTTTGTAGAGTCAGACCTATATTTAATCCATTCTTTTCTACCATTAATAGAATGAAATGAATTGATATGACCATATTTTTCAATATTAGTTTGTTTGATTTTATCTTGTTTATAATCTGAGTTAGCAGAACATTTTACAGAACAAAATTGTCTAAAACCTTCTGCATATTGGTTAAATTGTAATTCTTTTCCACATTCACATTTTGGATTTTCAAATATATCATGTAAAATGCAATAAACCCTAGCACTTATTCTAATATCTTCAAGGAATGAAGTAGTATTGATTATTTTTTCTACCATATTATCTTTTTTAATTTGGTAAATAAAAGCAAATGATTTTTTAGTATTATGTAATTCTTCACAGTATTTTTTAATATCCATTATATAAATGATAATTTCCTAGATTTATTAATATATTTATAATTTGAATGACCATATATTTAAAAAAAATTATAAAATAATATATAAACAAAATGGGAGTAATCAAAATGGCAGATAGCAAAATTAAATTAGATGAAGCGGTAGATAATAGTGAAAGAAAGTTTGGAGAAGCAGTAAAATATTTTCCAGTAAAAATCATTGACACAGATGATAATGTTGAATGGGGTATGTTTACTGAAAACGAAATCCAAATAGCGATAGAAAGAGCTAAGAAAAATAAAGAGGATATTCCAAAATCATTATGGGAATCTATTTTTGGATAACCTGTAAAAAAACCTCTTCAATATAAATAAACCATATATTGAAGAGGAATAAAAAATGATTGACTTAATTAAAAAAATATTTAATTTACAAAAAAAAATATCAAATAGTGATAAATTAGAGTATAAATCTGCTTCAATCCTTGGTAAGAAACAAGATCTTACACCTATTCCAAAAATAAATATTCCAGAAAATAATCTTAAAAATATTTTAATACTTGATGATAATTTCGAAGCTGGAGAAATTACATATTATGATATTATATTTCTTTTTGATCTAGCAGAAAAACTAAAAAAAAGTGGTATTGATGAGATGACTAAAAAGCAAAAGGATTTCATTACTAAGCTACCAAATGATTTATTTCAATCATTGAGCACATTAAAAAAAAGCGATTTTAATATTATTTTAGTAACTGGAGAAATGGGAGCATTTAGTATATATGAAGCCATAGACCAGGGTCTAGAAATTGATTATGCAATACTTGATATTCTTATAGGTGGATATAATGAATATAAGGGACAATGTTATATTTTAGATGGAATTGATGTTTCAAAAAAGATACAAGAAACCAACAAAGAGTGTCAATATATTTTTTATTCAGGTTGTTCATTGGTTGAAAATAGTGATGAAACAATAAAATATCAAAAAATATATGGTGAAAATAGTCAGTTTCATAAAAAAGTAGTATTGAAAGATAAAGAATTAAATAAAAAAAGAATGAGAATTCTTGAATTAATAAATGCGTAAAAAAAATGAGTAAAAAATATCTTTTAATATCAACAACAGTTATTTTATTTGTCTGGGTGGGAATATATTTTATTTCATATGAGACAACTAAAAAAAGATTAGCACTATTAAATGAATATATGTCTATTGATAAGAATACAATATATAATAAAGATATTCAAGCCTTACTGGATATTAAATCCATAACAAATAAAGACACAACCTTAAACAATAGTTTGTTTTATATAACTATTGAAAATATAGCACTAACCTTAAATACAGATACTACGGTACAAATTTATGATAGATATATTGTATTTGAAATTCCTAAACACATGCATGTTATTTTATTCATATGTATAGTTTTTATTAGTATGATATTTTTAGTTTATAATAAAATATCAGCAATAAAAAGTAATAAAGAAAAACAAACAAATAATATACTTAACTTACAAAATTCAGAATCGAAATTGGCAGGAAAAAATCTTTCACTGCTAGCTGAAAATATACACCACGAATTAAAAACACCTATGTTAGTTATAGTTAATAAATTAGAATTCATTAGAGATGAATCATATGTGTTATTAGAGGTTTTAAAAACATGTGAAAAATGTAATTTGGGAGTATATAAAGCTGGGGACGGTTCTATAGTTAAAATTCAGAAAGCTATTGATTTAATTGAAACGCATATAGACATAATATATAATTTACTGGATAGAATGAAAAATTTTAAAAACATTAAAAGAAGTACTGAAAATAAATCAATATATGAAGTTATTAATGTAGCATTTCAAACATTAGAATTATTTAGTAAAAATAAATTTAAATATACCATCGATCCTCGATTAAGACAATATAAGGCATATGGTAACATAAACAATGAAGATATATTGAATGTTTTTATAAATCATATAAAAAATTCTTTAGAGGCCAATAGTAATAAATTAGAAGTTCTACTTATCAAATACCATAAAAATATAATTTTTTTACAATTATTAGACAATGGTTACGGTATTCCAGAGAGTGCAATTAGCTCAATCTATCTAGCTAATTTTAGTACAAAAGAGATAAATAAGATTGATGCTGAAACAAGGGGTATCGGGTTGTACTTGAGTAGAACAACTTTATTGAATAATGGGGGAGATGATTTTTTGATTGAAACGAGTGATCAAGGAACATCATTTGGGATAAATATACCATCACTAAGGAGGTAATAAAATGTGGAATTTTATTAATAAGTGGTTAAATGTATGGGCGGTTAAAAGAATTAAAAATAATCCACAAGCAAAGGATTTATTACTTGAAATGTCAAATGGATTTGACATATTGCATGAAAAAATTTCTAAAGACAGCACACTATCAGCAATAGGAAATGCTTTACCTGATATGATGTGGGCAAAAGATTTAGAGGGACGCTATATTTGGGCTAATCAAAGGATAATAGATAGACTATTATTTTCGGGAAGTTTAGAGAACACTATTGGGCGGCTTGATAGAGATATGGCTGCTGAACGAATTGCTGTAATTGGAGCGGATAAGCATACTTTCGGTATAGTATGTGGAAATTCAGATTTTGTAGTTTTGGATACTGAAGAACCAGAGAGATTCTTAGAATTTGGGTTAGTAACAGGTGAAGATATGTATTTAGAAGTACATAAAAATGTATTAAGAGATAGCAATGGTGAAGTAATCGGTATAGTAGGTACTGGTAGAGAAATTACAGAAGAATATTTAGCTTATCAAGCTATAGCTGATAAATTAGATGCAACAAATGTCGATATTCCATCTATTAAAGAGGAAATACAAAAATTAATGAACAAATACTATTTTGAGGCATAATATGAAAACAGAATGGACCATAATAACCAGATTAAAATCATATATAGGTGAAATAAATTATAATAAATTCTTGGGAGAAAAATTCCAAGAATTGCTTGATAAACATGAGTTTGATTTAAGTATTAAGTTATTATTAGATTCAAAATTATTAAATGATAACATTAGTGAAAAATTAATTATAAAACATATTGAATCTTACAAGTATGCTTGTTAAAAGATAAATATTATGAAACCATATTATATTCAAAGATTAAATGAAGCAATTTATAATTTTTTTTTAGAAAATTATGAAAATGAAAATATGGCGATAGAAAAATCTGAAAGTATCACACAACAGATATTAGAATTGATTAAAAGCATTAATATAAAATTTGATAAAAAAAATAATGAACATACTACAAAAGAAATACATACTTTGAAACATTTATTATTATATGCAGATTTAGATGAGATAAGTGATATGTGTCAAGAATTAGAGAATGATATGAGAGTGGGTATATTTAATCATCAACTTAAAGAAAAAATCGTATCAAAAATTGTAAAATAATACATACAACATATTTAAAGGTATTGTATGATTGACATAAAAATAAACACACGATATCACTATCACACAGAATATACAGGTATATTTAGTAGTGGTGTGGTTATAAAAATAACCCCAAAATTTTGTATTTTAGAAAATGATAGCGGTGATACAAAACGAAAAGCCAAACATTTATTATTTGAAACTGAAGATGATGTTAAATTAGATGTGATAAAAAAAATTGACCGAATTATACGAGAACAATTTTCGATAAATATTTTCCAATTGAGTAAAATATTTGAAGAACAATTAGAAAAATACCCGGAAAAATTTGTATAATAATAATAAAACAATAGAATTAGGAGAAGAATATGACATTTGAACCATTAGGAACTAGAGTTGCTGTTAAAGTAGAAGAAATTCAAACAAAAACGGCAAGTGGAATAATTATCCCTACAGCTGCTGCTGAAAAACCCTCAATAGGAACCATAGTATCAATAAATGAAACTACTAAAGAGGATTTTAATGTTGATATAGGTACAAAAATTGTATTTGGTAAGTATGCAGGAACTGAATTAGAAATTGAAGGACAAAAACTATTAATTCTAGAGATGGATGAGGCTTTTGGAATTCTAAGAGATTAATAGAGACTTATCTCTATTAATATACCTCACTCTCACCTCAAACTATTTAATAAAACTTCCCATAATATAACAAAAAATAAAAACTCTTTTAATAAATAATTTAATAATATAAAAAGGATTAAATATGGCTAAAAAAAATACCATTTGGTTATCATATGATGAAATAGATGAAATATTAAAAGATGAGATAAGAGAACATTATTTAACTGGTGACTTTGTAGTACCAGATGATTGGTTTGAAATGGCTTATGATGTATTTGAAGAAGATTTTCCTATGTTTGATATAAATCGTGATGATATTGAAATGGATATATATAGGAATGAATATAAAATTACTGGTTCCCTTAATACTTCATATAACACTATACCTACTTTAAATAACACTATACCACCATTACCTGAGGAATTTTTAGAATATTATGATAAAGAATTGGTGTATGATGTAATGTTTACATTTTATAATAATGAATTTACTAAAGATCACCATATAGATACTGACGCTATTCAAACAGATATAGAAAGTAGTATTTTTCCACATGATGTTGAAGTAGATGCAGGGGAAATTGAATTAAGTATAGCACAATTTGCAGAACCACTTAAAAATGCACAAATAAAATATAAAACTTTAGATAATAAAGAAATTGATGATATATTTAAACAATGGTTAGATAAAATAAATGCATCTAATATATTTTTTGCAGAAACATTTACTATAAGTGAAGATTCATATGATGCACTTTTAATTGCACTTACTGATGAAATAGAAAATAAAATCGCAGATTTAGTAGAAGAAACTTATGACCTTTATCAACCACTTTTAGATGATTTTTATGATAAATTTAGAGATCATTTTAAAGAGAGTTATGAATCATATTATTCAAATGAAAGTGCAGATGGACATTTAGCATATAGAAAATTTGAGATTGTTGTTGATGAGAATAATAAACAACTTGAAGTAGTTGATCTAAATGGTGAATTTTAAACACAATGATATAAATTTAAAATCCAAAAAGGATTTTAAATTATAATGAGATATTATTAATTTCTTTTATAAGAAAATCTTTATCTTTCCAAAGTTTTGGAGCTAGTTCTAATAATTTATCAGAGAAACCTGATATTTCAAAAACTTCACTTGTTTTTTCTAAGTCTATTGGGCTTCCACCAGAATAGCCTTCAAGATTCCAAAATAAAACTTTAACATCTGGGTTTACATCTTTTTTATAAATATCTAAATGAAATTTCACTTGATTACCTAAACCAAAACCATTATCATACATTTGCATATCTGATAAAATAATAATTTTATCAACAGATGTTTTTGTTGTGATAAGTTTGTTTAAAGGTGCAGACACATCTGTACCACCACCACTACAATTTAAGCTATTAATAAAATCAAAAGAAGACATATTATTAACATCTCTTAAAGTACAAGTATCGGCCCAAGTGTAGAATAAACAATCATCAGGGTTCAAACCAACTTTTAAAGCGGCTGCCAAGCTTTTACCGATTTTAAAAGGTTTACCATTCATTGAATAAGATTCATCTAAAAGAACAGCTATCTTTTCACCATCTTCTATTATATTTGTATTATTAACTGATAAGGCGAATGCTCTTTCAAGGGCTTTTTTAACAATTGATTTCTTAAATTCATTAACAGATAAACTTTTAACTGCATCCCAAGCATCAACAAATCTAAAAGGTAATACCATAGATTTAGCAACTCTTTTTGGTTCTGTAATAAAATTTGCCCATAATTTCAAATCACTTTCAGAAATTTCATTTTCTAACAAAGTTTTGATATTTTTAATCATCGCAAAATAACCAGCTGAACCATTTTTAATATCATTCATATATGCATTAACTCTCTCTTGTCCTGAAAAACCTGCATTGATAGTTTGAGCTGTTGAAATATTTGGCAATGAATCTTCAATAACCATCTTATAAACATCGATAAGAGCATATCCCTTTTTTAATACTACTTGTTCCATAGATAAAATCCTTTTTTGTTTTTAATAATTATATTATAATGTGAATTGAATTAATATTACCTTAAATAATATTAAACCTATTTAGAGTTAAAGATTTGGTTCCATACTTTTGGGTTTGGGTGACAAATTTTTACTAAATCTTTAAGCTTAACTTTCTTTTTATTCATAGAATATTTTTTTAATTGATAAAGATCCCATGAATTTTCCAAATTAGTTTTAATAGCTCTTCTCAATGAATTAGGAATCATTTTTCCTGGATTTCTTTGATTCCAAAGACTTACTATTTCAGTTGCATCATCTGGACGAAGCATACTTTTTTCTAATGCTTTTCTTAATATTGGTGTACCCTTAATATTTTCTAAAAGAATAACAGCCATATAATGAGACACAGATCTTAGTTTACCCTCATTTCTTGTATAAATCATAGCTTTTGCGATAAATTCATATTCGGAAACATTATTAGCAATCATAGATTCAATTCTTTTAAGTCTATCTGTTTCTTGTTCATAATATGAATCACCATTAAGCATAGAATTAAGCACTAAAGCAGTTACTTCTTTTCGTAAAGTTCTATTAAAAGAAATTCCACCGGCCATATTATTTTGAGTAGGTATTGATGTTGCCTGACCATTGAATTTAGACATTTTGCATTCCTTTATGTAATTTAATATCAATATTATAGTATATTATACATTAAAAAAACCTTAAAAAGAGAAAAAAATTGTAATTTATGATTAAAAAAAGATAGGAGAAGATTTATATAAGTGATGAAATCGAAATTGTAGTTCCTCTAACGCACACATACTCTTGATATATTTAAAATATTTAGCTTTCTAGAAAAGCTGACATTATACATAATATTTGTTTTGGTATGGGGAGGTTCGCCTAATTTTCCTTTTATATATTTATCGAATATTTATTTTAAAACAGACACTAATAGTATATTAGTGACTCAACTCTATGGTTGGACTTAGGTAATCCCAACACCATAATTTACAACTAATGTTTGGTATTCCAAATTATTTACGATGTAATCAATTTCTGTAATTCACAAATATAAATCTAAATATAGCATACATAACTTAATGTATTAGTAAAATGCTGATATTTCATATATTATTTATATTGAAAATAAAAAAAAATTGAAAAAAAAATGTAAAATTTAATATAATAAATATATAACATAATTTATGATAAAAACTGACCAGATGATGAAAGTCAAAAAACTTAAAATCCATTACAGAAGAGCGTTATAACAGGCCATATAGTAAGCTATGTTGAAAAAAAGTGAACTGGAAATGTAAAAAAGTGGTAAAGTGCACTAAAACCCACATACCTCTACCAACTAAGCAATGATGACGTGCATTATGTCCATATTTAATTAAATTTAATCAAGATTTAAGTAAAAAAAATGTATAATAAACCATATCAAAAGAGAAATATCTCTATACTGATAAAAGTTCTTTAAATGGGCCTGAAATGGGATCGATGTTGTTACAAGTAAATTAAAATTGCAAGTAGAGTGATGACTCAATCATCAAACAAACATAATTGCAGAAGCAAAACTTTATATTCCACAGTCTGCGAGAGTAGCTGCTTAATCATTCCCTGACGGGAATTTGGAATGCCAGGTGATGTTGTTGTCTAGTTACAAAGTCACATTGGTTAATGAAAATAGATAAGGATTTAGAATATCTAATACTAAATCTCGAAAACACCATTAGGTAACTCAAAATCAGGCTGGTCTGATTGTCTATGGTTTTGAGTAAATAAGAATTGGACTAAACTTGTGAATGAGATTTTTTTTGAAACTAATAACAGACCCGGCTTCGAAGCCGGCAGGTCCACCAAAATATCAAAATACTATACTAAACAAATAAACCTCCAAAAAATATAAATACCCTTCCAAAAACTAAATCAATAATTATTTTTATCCTCTTTTTTTTGAATAATTAAAACTATTTGAATAAATATCGTTAATACATATATAATCAAATAGGAGATGTTATTGGTATAGGTGGTGGTGGAGCTGGTGGTATTCACCAAGCCGTACTTGCACCACCAAAATTGGCATCTGCTGGTGAAAGACTACTTGGAGCATCAGGCTATTTAAGAATAAAATTAATTTCTTAATTATTAGATTGATAGGATATATATCCTATCAATTATCATCTTCTAATAATTTTAATTCTCTATTAAAGCCTAAATTTTTAAGATATAATTTAGCCATTTCTAATCGTCTACATTTAAAAATAGTTTCATTAATAATTGCTTTTTCAGCGGTTTCAAAACTATTTTCACCAAATAATTTAGTCATAAAGTGAAATAATGGATCTTTTCCAAATTTAAGAGCAAATTCTTTTTTATCACCATTGAAATTATCATTGAATTTATTGAATACTAAAGATGCTCGGTGGTTAATATCTTGAACAACTATTTGAGTCATTTCATCAATAAATAATCTTTCTTCAATATTTTCGGCAGGAATAAATGATAATAAATCATCAATTTCTTCATTTAAAATTTTAGAAATCAATATATGTTCTTTTAAACCATCTGCTAAAATTCCATGTAATAACATATAATGTTGATGTTTTTGTTTAGCCATTTTACCATTGGAAAAAGTAATTACGACACCTTCTTTATTTTCGATATATTCTGCTGATAATAATAATAAATCTAATGGTTTCAATTTTTATCCTTTTTTTAGATTTCATCATTTAAATAATTTAAAAACTCATCCAAGGAATTGAATTTTTTATTACCTAATTTTGCTCTAGCTTCATCTTCTGTAAATCGTTTAGCAACTGTTTCTATTAAATCTAATGATTCTTGTTTTGATGTTGTGATATTAAACTCCTTAACTAAATCATTATTATAAATATTTAAATATTCACCAGTAGATTCAACTCTCAATTGTAATAACCTTAAAGAGGTTTCTTTATATGATAAAACAACTTTGTTAAATGGAGAGACAATTTCAAATAAAGCTGCCAATCCTAATTCTAAAGATTTTATAATAAAATTTTTCAAATTTTGATCTGAGTCAACTATAGACATAGCAAGTTTAGTTTGGTCTGCTTCCAAAGAAAATTTAGTTTTAGCTACTAAAGTATCATTTAGCAACAAAAATCTGATAGCTGAGCCATCGTCTTTATCGGCAACCCTAACTATTTCTAAATCTTTAACATCATCATACATCCATGAATTTTCTCTATGTTCTGGTGGTAAAACTTCTTTTTCAATAGTTTCAATAGTGAATAATTCTCCAACAGTTTCTTCTTTTCTATCAAATTCACCAACTGTTTGTCCCACTTTTAAATCAATAGCCCTATAGGCTTTTTCACCATCAAATGAATAAAGTTTATTAATATTACATTTTGTTGTAATATCATTGATAGTCAAATTCATAAAAGTTATATTTGTACCATTACATTGATTGATATTAAAAAACTTACTTAAAAAAAGATATCTCTTCCAATCTTCAGAATTGTCTTCTTTAATGAAAGTAATTCCTCTAAGTTCACAGAAATTTCCTGTATGTCTAGTAATTTTCATATATTTGCCTTTACTACATTATTTTTTAAAATTTTCAATTAAATATCTGAAAATTTAAATTGTTTAAGAAAATCAAAACCTAAGCTTTTAATTTCATCATCATTCATATCTTTTAGTTTTTTATTATTAAAAACAAGTTCACCATAAAGACTTATTTTTTCATTATTTTCTTCTAATACTATTATTTCTGGAAAAAAATCCCCTGTCGAAGCAAGAAAATATGTACATTGTGCAACAATAGAGTTTCCAAATCTTTGATGTTTCATTTTGAAAGATTCATTGTTTTCACAAATCAGTTTAACATCATTGTATGATAGTAACATAGTTATGCCTTTTATGTATTAAATATATTATATTATAGTAAAGAAAAGATTAAAAAATACTTAAAAAAGTGTGAGAGTAATGTATTTAATTTAGAGAAAAGTTCTCTAAATTAATTAGTTCTATAGAAATAAAATTCGTATTTTTCATTCCTATATGTAGAAGTTTGAAAGTCTTCATTACCATTATATGAATCTAAGAAATATCCTCTTCCTTCATCTTCTAATAATTGTAATCCTAAAGCTTCTTTATCAGCTAAGTTATTATCTTGGATCATTCTTCCAACTTCATCATTACCAAAATGATCTTTAAAGTAAGCTAAACCATCATCATAGTCACCATTTAATGCTTCGACAAATTCATCAATCGCACTATCAATATCCGATTCTAATTCTGATTTGTATTCTGATTTAGCATTTTCATAATTTTTTTGAGCTTCTTCTTCTAATCTATCTTGCTCTTCATCATGAGCTTCTTCAGCTTCATCTTGTTCTTTTTCAAATTTTTCTTGAGCAGATTCCCATTCTTGATAAGCTTCATCATACTCTTCATCTGTTTCAAAATCATCAGCATCGGGCTCTTCTTCATCAAAATTTTCTCTTTCAAAGTCTTCTCTTTCATGAGTGAAATCATCTTCTTCAGGCCATTTAGGTTCAGATAAAACACCTTTATCAACCATTTCTTCATGTAATCTATTGATATAAGGTTCACTAGCACTTTCAGGTTGGATATCTTCAGCATAACTTCTATTATGTTCATCCATAGCATCATTAAACCAACTAACATCAATAAAATCTTCTGAAAATCCATGATGCTCTAAAGCATATAAAACCGATTTAGGGTCTAGATCATCATAATAAGATGTAGCCCGCTCTTCTGCTTGATCAGTTGCTTCATCATCTGTTAAAACTAAATATTCTGCATTATTCGTAGAAAATTCATATGAACTATGAGGTATTTCCTCAATATTAGTTACTGGTTTAGAAAGATATTTCGATAAAGCAAATGCTCTCTGAGGTTCAGTAAATTTATCTACTACTAAAACTTTTTCAATGAATTCTTGAATCAGGTCTTGATCTGTAGAAAGGTTAGTTAAATTTACTTCATTGCCGAAAAACAGTTCTACTGCATTAATATGTTTTTTAATAAACTCGATAGCTCTGTTAGATAAATCATAATCATCCAATTTATTTAATTCTATGTCAGTTTTACCATAAGATGTGATAATTTGCATATTTAAATCCTTTACATTATACTCTAGTAAGTTTAACAGAAGTAACAGTTATATTATTATCATTACCAGTATAATTGATTCTCAAACTATCAGCAGTTTCTTTTCCTAAATACGAAATTTCTTGACCTGCAGCTGAAGAACCAATACCAATAAAGGATACTGTTATAAACTGACCTTGAGTTGCAAAGGTTATATCTTCTTGCAATGATTTTAATGATGTAACATTTTTTAAATTAGTTTCCATTTCTCTAATTGAATTGAATTTCATAAATACTCTCCATTTAATAATATTTCTTTTATTTATTCTTATTTTTTATATTTTTTTCTTAAAAGATAACAAATTTTAATTAATTGATTTGACTCATTTTTCCAATCATCAATGCATCTACTACCTGTTTGTTTATCAATAATAGCCAAGACATTATCTAAAGGGTTTGAACTATTTAAAGCTTTATTATAATGTTTAGATGGATTTTCCAAATACCATTTTAGATGAAAAATCATTCTAGGATCAAATTTATATATTTCATCAAAATTTTCATCTAAAAATACTATAATACCTTCATCTGTATCTATTTGATAATCTTCTACAGAAATAAAAAGTTTGTTTTTTAAATCTGGATGAATTGTTTTTTGAAAAGCATTTTCCAATTGAGATATAGTCATGTAAACAAATCCTTTATAATTGTTTTAAAAAATTCAATTTATTGAATTTTATATTAATATCAGTAACTATTTTTTTCTGATTTTTTGAAATGCTTGGTATTTTATTTAATGAAAACCAATTAATAGAATGAATTTCTTTTGGTGCCAATTTGAATTTAAGGTTTAAATATTTTTCCCAATTAATAAAAAATAAACCAATATCTTTTTTAGGGTTTCTTTGAAATACGAATTCTTCCAAATCATCGATATTGATTTTCACTCCTATTTCTTCGAAAACTTCACGCACCGTACATTCTTTTGGGGTTTCATTAAAGTCAATTTTACCTTTAATAAACCCATATTCCGAATTTTTAGATGTTTTTGCCAAAAGTATGGATACGCCATGGTTATCAAATTTATATGGTATAATACCGTATGAATATTCTTTCATTTAAAACCTTTGATAAAAATTAATTTTTATTTAATTCTTCATTTTTTAGTTTTTTTGTTATCATATTTACATTTTCAATGGAGAATGTAGTTAATGGTTCAGACCAAGAAACTATTTTGGTTCTCTTAACTGTTTCATTTGGTGATATAACTTTAATAAAGCTTTCTTTTTTAATTAAAACCCCATATTTAACTTTATCAGGGATTGTATTCCAATCATTACCAGTTGTTTCCAAACAAAAACTAATCTGATCTTCACCATTTTTATTTAGCAAAGATTTATGTGAACAGTATGCTTGAGCGAACATAGATTTTGAATTTTTAATACAATCTCTAACTCTCCACATTACAGTATTGAAAGCTTCAATATCATCAGGGACTCCAAATACTCGAGCATCAAACCAAGCTTTACCAATTTTACTTTTATAAAGACCCATTTGATTTCTCCATTCTCTTTCATCATTAGTTTGACTAAATGAATTAGAGTAAAAATCTTCTAAAACTTCATTTTGAGAAATTATTTGCTCCTCCAAATGTTTATTAAATTTTAGAGAAGCTAAAGAGGCGATTAATGATGCTAATTTTTGAGTTCTTCCACCTAAAATTTGATTATTTTTAATTTTAGGTTCAACTAATTCAGCACCATCACCATCAATTGAAGTCTGTGTATGTTTTATTGAGAATTGTGGAGGAATAACTAAAGTTATTTCATCAGACTGTACATATGCTGTCACAGCATTAAATTCAACAAATAAATCTTTTGCTGTATTTTCCATAGTTTCTACTATTATACTATCAAAGGGTTTTTTAAATCCTTTAGTGAATTTTGAGAATTTATGTCCATCAACACGTACGATAATGTAATTTGAATACGGTATAATGTATTCACTTTCCTTTTCATACTTTTTAATTCTTGTGCCTAAATCATCGAAGCTCATTATAATTCCTTTTTTATTGATAGCATATTATAAGATAGTGTTTCTTTAAAAAAACTTAAACCATAACTTTTAATATCTTTGCCAATTTAGAAGGCAATTCAATCTTTTGTCCATTGAGAGTTTCTTCAACAATAATATTCAACCAAGTTCTAGATGTGGAAACTTCATTGATTTCAAGAAAATGTTTATCATTTTCAACGATTAAATTATATTTACCTATATTAACTGTCAATGGAGCTTCTTCACCAATTAACATAACTTCTAAATTTATTTCTTTATTTTTTGAATCTAGTTTAAGATTTAACATATTTCCAATCCTTTTAATTTTAGAATTAATAAAAGCTTTTAACATATTATTTTTAATATTATAAAACATTAAGATCAACAACCCTAACTCTTAGAATGTGTATATTCAGACATATATACCCTAAAATTAATACTTCTAATCATAAATTACCTTTAAAAATTACTTACTTATTATAATAAAGTTTTTATAAAATAAAACTTAAATAGCATACTCTGGAGTATGTTTTTCTATATATTTTACCAAGCCCCTTAATTGTAAAACACTATATGTTTTTTTAATTTCTAAAAATATACGATGGCAAACAGCTGATCCAAACCCAAATTTACTTTTTAAAAATTCAATAGCTAAATATTCATCATCATTAAGAATATATAATGCCATTTTATACATACAGGAGTCATTAGATTTTATATAGTCAAAAGTTTCATACCATCTACTATTACTCATCTCAATCCTTTAATAATTTTTTTCTTGCTTGCATTAAGCATTTACCTAATAGATTTTGACCTTTCCAATTTTTTTCATCAAGGATTAAATCATCATCAAAATGCAAACCAACTCCCCAAATAGGATCTACGGGAGAACCTTCAACCAATATTAGATTTTTTTGTTCTTTCATAATATGTAAAAGATCTGGGTTTTGACTAAATTTTAAAAAATTGGCTTGAGTAACTATTTCTTCTTTGTGATCATTCCATAATTGTTCATTCCAATTTTTTACTTCTCTACCTAATGCTTTGATGCCTCTTGGATTATCAATAGCTTTCATTTTTTTCCAGGTTTCCATATCACCCATTAATTCGGCTTTTTTCATCATCATATATTTTTCAGCATTAGAATACCAAATACCATCTTCTTGAAAAAGGTTCTTTTTAGAAAACCATTGACTGTAAACACTATTCCAAAAATAAGCATGTGTGTTAGTTATTCTTTCTGGGTATAATTTTTTATTCATTAATTTTTTCCTTATATTACATATTCGGGTTCATTTTCATAGATATACTCTAATAATTTAGTTATTTGTATATCAGAAAAAGTTCCTTTAGCATCCATAATAGCATTTTTAGCATCTAACATAGAAATCCCATATCTAGCTCTAATAAATTTAACAGCTTCAGACAAATCATCATTTTTCAAAGCATTAAATACTTTATAAAAAATTCTATCATTTGATTTTATCTCTTCAACAATCTCATAAAATTTTTCATCACGACCAAATCTAATCATTATAATCCTTTAAATGGTATATTCTGGATTATTTACTGAACACTCACGTAATATTATAAATGCTTTTTCTAAATATTCCATATCTATTTTATGTGCTGTTTCAATTTCATTCTGTTTTTTTAATACTAATGATTTGTAAAATCTCCAAGCTTCACTAGCAGATGTAAAAACTGTTAAGCCAGCTGATCTGCTAGGGTAGCTATGTTTAGTAGAACAAACACTATATAAATGTTTTTTTGTTATTCTATTAAATTCAATAACACCATACATTATATTTGTATAAACACCATACAGAGTTATTGGTGTGCCCTCAAACCCTTCAGGTGCTCCAAACTCTCTATTTAACTGTATTCTATATTGAGATAAATCTAAAGTGTTAGTAAAAATCATAAAAATCCTTTATTGTAATCCAATTACATCTCTTTGTAACTTTATTGTTCCATTTCTTTTATAAACAATTGGACCACTTTCATATCTACCAATAACTTTAGCAACTTTTTGAGCTGCTACTGTATCTGTACCCACAGTTTCAAATAATCTTCTTTTAAAGTATGGATTATCATTTTTATAACAATACATAATTGTATCAACTTCTTGATAGTTGGCACCTAATTGAGCTTCATCTGTATCATCATCAGTTATCATCAAACCATCAGAAGGGGCTTGAACAATAATATCATTTCTAATATCCAATTGTCTAGCGATAGCCGGTAATTCAAATCCTTTGCCTATATTTTGTAAAGGAGCATAATCACCTACATCACCACATATTGTCCAAAAACCCATTTGAAATTCAGATAAATTATCGGTACTTAACACTAAACCATTAGTTTTTCGAGCAAGGTCATATAAAGTTATCATTCTTAATCTAGCTTTTAAGTTACCATCAAGAATTGAAGCTGGAAAAGACTCTGTCTTAAAACCAGCTTTTTCTGCAAGAACATTTGTTTGTTCCAAAACATTAAAAACCTTTGAATGTATAGTACTTGAAACATCATAAGCCTCAGCTTCATTACTTTCAAAAAATTTTTCATCCCAACCTGTAAACTCTTCAAAAACTGTACAAAAATTATCACCAACCCATTTAGCTTGTTCTTTGTGAGCATTCGTAGAACTCATAGGTATAGAAAGGCCTATTAAAGGCACTCCTGTATATTTTTCCTGACATAAAGCAGCTACACATGCACTATCTAAACCACCTGAAACGCCTACTACTAAAGATTTAATATTATTATCAACTACATATTCTTTAATTTTTTCACGCATCTTTGAAATAATCAACTTCGCTTGAGATGTTGTAGGTGTAGTAAGAGCACCGATTTCATCTATTAATTTTTTAAATTTCATTTATAATCTCCATAATAATTCTTTAATTATACCATAAAATTTTCTTTATTTTTTATTAAAAAACAATCATTACTATCTGATGCTTGAGTAATTTTAGCTTCAATACCATCAAAGAAAAATTCATCATGTTCCTGCATTGCATATCCTGATGATTTTTTATTAATCTTAACATTTAATGAATCTACATTAAATCCTTGTTTATAGAGATATTCTTTAACTATTTCCATAACATCTTCTGCTGTAAAATTTGCAGTTAAATTCATATTGATATGCATACTTAGTCCTTATATGAAATTGACATTCAATTCAATCATTTTATTATAGGCTTCAATTTCACCATCTTTTGTGATTGAAGCAACACAATCCTTTATTAAATTAACTTTATAATTTCTTTCAATCAAACCTTGTATATTTTGTAATACACAAAACTCAAAAGCTACTCCAACTACATCTATTTCAAAATCTTGATTTGGGAATTTTTCAATAATCCAATTTGGATATTTTGTATTTCCTTGCCAAATATCGAAAACATTTTTTGTAAAAAACCATTCATCATTAATTTCTTTATACATGAATGGATTTTTAAGTTGGTTTAAATATTGATCAAACAACTCAAAGTTTCTAGGTTTTATATTATAAAGCTGCCAACCCTTTGTGCCGAATTCACAATGAATATCTGGGAATAGTTTTTGTTCATCAGAACCATTATATTCAATAGGGGTATGTGTATCAAAGGTATAAATGATATTTTCATAAGTACGGTCATTAATTTTATTTTGGATATTATTAAAAATATTATGAGCGTTTGGTATAGGTAATGCACCTTTAGGGTCAACGAAGTCATTTTGGTAGTCTACTACCATAAGTATTTTTTTCATAGTTAATTTCCTTAGTTATTCGTTCTAATATATATTAGATTCAACAACAGTTTAATATTTAAATTTATGAAATAGTTTAAAGACATATATCAACAGATGGTCTATATTTATTTATATATAATTTTACAAAAAAATGTTTTAATTTAATAAAATTATATACTATAATACCTTAAAAAACAATAAAATTTAACTAAATTACCAGTCGATTGGTCGGGGTTTACCAATATAAAAACCTTGTGAATAATCAATCCCTAATTCTTTAACTTTGTTAAATGTTTTTTCATCTGAAACAAATTCAGCTACAGTTTCAATTTTTAATTGTTTGGCAATTGATATGATTGATTTTACAATAAACAAGGTATTTTCATTTGACATCATATCATGAATAAGTGAGCCATCAATTTTAATAGTATCCACCTTAATTTTATCCAAATAAACAAAGTTTGAGTAACCACTACCAAAATCATCTAATGCTATTTTCACGCCATAATCTTTCATATTTGTAATAAATTTTTCAAATTTTTCATAATTTTCTATACTTTCTGATTCAACTAATTCGATTGTCATCCGAGGACCTAAATCCTCATATTGGTCAAGTAAATTTTTTATATTATTAATTGTGGATTTTACTTTAATATCTTCCCAAGAAATATTAATGTTAAAATGGTCATGGTTTTTTGCAAAATGATTCATAGTTTTCATAATCATTATACTACTTATTTTTTCATATAACTTGGTAGGCTTTGCGAAATCTAAAAAGTTATAAGGTGTTATGATATTATTATTTGAATCTATAAGCCTCATTAGAGCTTCAAATTTAACAATCTTGTCAGTTCTATTATCATATATCGGCTGTAACCAAGGGATAATATTATTGTTTATTATTGCTAAGTTTAACTCATTCAACCGATACATTTTTAACTCTAGTTTTTTATGTAAGTTTGTTGATTTTGTAAAGTCAACCAATTGTTGTAAAGATGATTTTGCATGATGTAAAGCCATATCAGCTTCTTTTAAACCCTGCCAAGCATTTGTGCCTACTGATAAACCACACGAAATACTGATAGATAACTCAATTTTATTATTAAGTTTAATACTTCTATGTTCGATGTTATTTAAAATATCTTTACAAAAAGCCTTAAAATACAATTTATCGGTATCGACATTATTAGTAAAATCGATTAAAGCAAACTCATCAATTGAAATATGATACAATCTATAATTTGTAATATCCATATGATTTGTAATTATATCGGCAACTTTCCTTACAAGTGCATCACCTATTTGATAACCATAGAAATCATTAATTCCTTTAAAATTATCTATATCAAATAATGCTATTTGAAAGAATTTCTCAGATCTTTGACAAATATCATTTATCATAATTTCTCTATTATGAATACCTGTTAATTTATCAAATTGTTGATAATATAATTTTTCTAATTCATGAGTATGATTGGAAATAGGTCGAGATTCACCCAACATAAATGTTTCACCATTTGTATTGGTAAAGGGTATAATTCTTAATTTTATTAAAAATCCATCACCATTTTTATGTTTATTTTTAACAATCCCATCCCATTCTTTATTTTGTTTTAATAAGTTCCACATTTGTTTATAAAAGTATTTTGGTGTTTTTATATCCCTTATTATATTGAAAGTATTATCAATTAATTCATGAGGAGTATAACCCGAAATCTCAGTATATCTATCATCTACATATTTTATTTTACCTTTAATATCAACGATAGTAATTGCGGAATCATCAAATTTTCTTAATTTTTTTATATGTGTTGTAAACATTCTTTCAATTTCCTTCTTGGTCATGTCACTAAAATACATTAAAAATAATTTAATTATCTTTGATTATATTTATCAAATATTAAATAAATTATTCGAGTAATCATTTTTTGCTTTTTTTGTAGATATGGAGGGAATATATTTTATAATATTATCATGTACAGTATATCCTGTTAATGAACCTCCATATACACAACCCGTATCAATACAGATTTTATTTTTAAATATCCTAGCATTTGTTTGACCCATATGACCAAATATATGTTTTGGGTGATGTTCGTTGGCTTCTATCATTAGATAGGGTGTAATTTCATCATTTGTTTTATTGCTATTTTTACTTCTACTTTCGCATTTGATTTGTTTTTTAGTAGAAATACTATCTAATTTTCCTAAAAATTTATTTTCACAAGGGGCATGAGTAACAATAAAACTATCTGTTTTGATCCATATTTTCATTGATTTATATAAATCTAAAAAAATATTTTTTAATTCACTATTTTTTTCTAATAAAAAAGTAGTATTATAATAAATTTCTTTTTCATATAATCGTTGTTTGGATTTTTCTAAAGATGCATCATTAGTAATCCATCTCCAAACCATTTCTTCATGATTACCTCTAATAATGTGTAATCTATCTCCCAAATAATTAAAATTAATATGTATAAATCTAAGAGTATTTTCAATATCTTCATCTGATGATTTATCTACTAAATCACCAACAAAGATAATACCATACTGTTTTGATTCTAGAGAATCATATAATTTTTTAGATATTGGGTCATATATAAAACCATATTGTGATGTTAGTAATGTAATTAATTCATTAAAACAACCATGCACATCACCTATTACAATCCAATTATAATTATGACCTAAATGATTATTAATATATGTTTCCCAATCAGGTAATGTAATATCGTGATGAATATTGGTATGGTCAATAGTATTTAAATTATAATTATTTTTATGAGCCAATATACTAACTGATTCATATATTTTTTCATAATTATTTTCAAAACCAATGATTATAAATTCATGATTATTAGGGTAGGATGATAAAAAATCAACTTCTTCTAATTTTAATTCATTCATAACTGATATTTTTGGTTTTATATCTGTGTTATATAAACTTAAAGTTGCTTTTAATTTATAAAGAAATACTGATAAAATTTCATTATTCTCTACTAATAATATAGTATGAGTATTGATAATATTTGTTTTATTAATCGAATTTATGTTCATCTAAATAATATCCTATTGTGATTTTTTCTTTATACCAATATTTGACTTTTTTTCTTTGAACTTGTATTTTTTTGTCTAAAAAATCTGCTTTTAATCTATGATATGTTGCTGAATTATCCATAATTAAAGTTAATGGTTGATTTTCATTTTCTAAAAACAAAATAAAAATTTTATTTTTATCATTATAATGTAAATTATTTGGAGCAATAGGAATAACCTCATTTATTTTTTCTGATGTTTTAAATTCGTTCAAACCTGGTATGATATGTGTATTTGCAGATAAAATAAAAAATAAACCACAAATCATAAAATATAATTTAAAATTTAAAATTTCATAATAATATATTGTAATAAATATTGTAATACCAACCAATACACATAGAAAAATAATAGCGTTTATAAGCCAACCCAATGAAAATATATTTAATAAAATGGAGATAATAATAATTAAAATTGTTATTTTACCATATATATTGTTGACAATACCATTAATTTTTTCTATAAAATTATTTTTTGATGTACTATTAATTTTCAATTTTTATCCTTAAATAAATTTTTCTGGATTTTTATTAATTGCTATTTCCAAGCATCTTTTTAGTTCTGTAGAATCAATATTGTATTTAGTTAAAACTAAATGTTCATCAAATCTATTACCTAAAAATGAAAAGAGTGAAACCAAAACATCATCACGAGTATTAAATAACTGTTGATTACTAATTAAAAATTTTATTTTATTAGATTCAATTTCTTTGATTTTAATTAATGGTTTTATCTCCAAATCTTCAATGATTTCGCATTCCATTATTTTATTTTTTACAACATTTAAGTACCACATATTTATCCTTTATTAATCATCATCAATTCACTAACCAATTACTACCTTTATCTAATTCAGATATAAATTTTTCAGGATGGTCAAGTATAAGATTGTTAAATTTTTCTATAATATCATTTTCATCAATATAATTTTTTAGAGGTTTATATATTTGAATCATATTAAACAATATATAGTTATTTGCATCCTCTTCACTTCTAAATCGTTTTACTTTTCCTCTCCTATTCAACGCTTTGTCAAATTTTTCGGAATAGGATAATTTATATGATTTGTATTCTTTTAATAAACTATTTTTTTCAGGCACAATCACAGAAAAACCAAAATCTGATTTATTATGTGAGAAAAGAACTTCTGCTTCCCAAAAATCAATTTGAGTTATATAAGTAGATTTTAGTTCTTTTCTAAGAGTAGCAAGAGAGACTTGTTTAAAAAAAGCATTTTTGATTATACCCATTTTTCAAATCTTTATAGATGCTATTGTATTTTTAATGATAGCATCTAAAGTAAACCAAAATTCATTTAATTGACATAGTATTTTACAATCCTTTTTTCTACAAATAGTTCCACTAATCATTATAAGAAAAGAGTATAAAATGATGGCAAAAAATAATAGAGTTAAATGATTATTGAATAACAGATATATAAATCCTTGAAACACTAAACCTATAATTGCTGCACCTACAAATCCCATAAGTGATGGGTTTGATGAACTCATCATTTTTTCTAAATTTGACATAAAATATCCTTTATATTTTTGAATTGTTATGATATATTTTACAAAAAAGAAAATTGATTTTCTTTTTTGAATGTAATTAAGTTCTTAAAAAAGTACCATCATATGGACAATATTCAAAAGTTGATTTGAATTTTTTACCACAAGACAAACATTGTTTTTTTGAACTAACAGTTATTGGTTCATCTATTTGTTCATTGGAAGTTAAACCTTTTAATTGAAAAATTATGGTATATTTATTTGATTCTAATTTACCAATAAATCCAGTAGAAAAAGATTGATGTGTAGCAGAGCCTTCAACAGTAATTCCTGGGTCATTACTGATTGTACTTCTCAATGATCTGATTTTAACATTATCATCACTCGTATAACTAGTATTTAGAGTATTTGATATATTACCATTAGAAGAAAAAAAGATATTTTCACTATTTAAATCACGGTTAAATCCCTCTGAATGTGATGTTTCATCAGCAATAATATTTTTTAAACTGTCCTCAAAATCATTAGAATTATGAGAATTTGTATAAACTTTGTGAAAAACATCATCAAAATAAAACTCTCTTTTAATTGAATCTGATTCTAATTCGGATTTTTCTTTTTCAAATTGGTAAGTGATTTTTATTAACCCATCTTCAACTCTATCTCCTCTAAAATCCGAGATAGCTGCAGTTTTAGTAATAAATTTAAAGGCTCTATTATCTTTACCCATAATATCTCTAACAAAACCTTTTAAATCCATAGATTTACCAGCATCTAATAAAAGAGTATCACCAAACAATACATCTTGACCATCAATTTCAATATTAATTTGAACTTTTCTATTATTTTCATTTTTGAAATATAGGGTATATTCACTACCGAATGGAAGATAAACTTCATCACCTTTTTCTCTTAAAACTTTTCCATCTGCTTTTACACAAGCAATAAATTTATTTGCATACATAATTTTCTCCTTTGTGACTGACTAACACAATATTTTATTAAAGTCAGAAAAATATTAGAGGATTAACCTCTATCTAGATAATAACATATAGTATTATATACATAGAGATCAACTTGAACAATAATAAATTTAATTTTTTTTAGATATTTAAAAAGTGATTGACTAAACACTTAAATTTAAAGTCATTTTTTTTAATTATAATTTTATTTATATTTATTTTACAAAAAAATATTAAAAAAGTTTTAAACTAAGGTAAAAAAGGGGATATAATATCCACTTTTTTAAAATTAAATTACATAAACCTTATTTGTTATAAGGTTTCATATAATAGTCTGAATTTACTGTTACAGGCTCTTCAAACTTAACTTCTTTCCCTTGAGCTTTTAAAATACTTTTAGCCATTTCATTAGAAACCATACCAAAATCTGTAATTTTTAATGATTTAACTGCATCAAGCGTAGGTTCAACATTTACTTTTGATTTAGCTGTTACTAAAGCTTCAGCTGCTTCATCTCCACCATCTGTAGTATCTGCTATTGCTGCTTCAGCAGCTGCAACTGCTTCCAACTCTGCTTTATCTGTTGCTAATTCAGCTTTTAATTTATTAGTTGCCATATATGGACTCCTTTAGTTATAATGTATTAAGATTATTTATAACAATTAAAACTTTTTTAAGGTTCTATCCATTTCTCTTTTAATATCTCTTTCTTTAATAACATTTTTTTTATCAAAGTGTTTTCGTCCTCTAGCAAGAACCAAAACACATTTTATTTTTTTAGATTCATCAGGCTGGTATACTTTTGAAACTAATAAAGTCAACCCTTTTTCTTCTATTTTAGATTTAAGTTTTTGAATTTCTTTTTTCTTTAATAAAAGTTTTCTATCCTGGACCTCATTAAATCTAGCATATTGAGGCACATAATCAGGTACTGGTATATGAGCTTGTGTAAGCCATACTTCACCATTTTTGATTTTAACATAAGATTCTTTTAAAGAAATTTTGTTAGCCCTAATAGATTTAACTTCAGCACCTTCTAAAACAATACCGACTTCAAAAGTATCCAACCATTCATATTCAAATTTAGCTTTTTTGTTCTGTGCATATGTTATCATTAACTATATCACCCTTTCTTAGTATTTTAGTAATAATTGAAGATTTCCCACTAGCATAAGATACTGAGGAAACAACACATTCGACACCATCAAATATATAATCAACACCATTGGTTCTTTTGAGTTTATAGTCATTCAAAATAGTTTCAGGTGTTTTCAAGCCTACATCATTTCGCTGCATAACGTGGCAGTTAAATTTCACATATTCAAACATTTTAATTCCTTATTATATAACAATTATGATTAATATTTTCTTAAAAATTTTCTAACTCAATAGAGAATAAATTTAATAGGTCTATAAAGTATTCTGTATGAAATTCAACATTTTTTGGTGGAAATACCAATTCATATAATTTTTTATAAGGCAATTCAAATTTATTAAGTTCTATTTCTTTAATTTGTTGTTTAGCATCACGACAAGTCAAATAAAAAATTTTAAAGAGTTCATTGACAAGCAACACTTCTTTGGTTACAGGCAATACAATACCTTTATAACATATTTGAGGGAAATTATCTAGGTTAGATTCATTATATTGTAAAGACCACAATTTCATATTATTTTTCTATAAGATGTTTATATTTTTCTATTAAATGAGATGGTAACTTTATGTTTAGTAGTGTATCACCACCCAAGCATTTACCAGCACCAGTAGATAAATTCAATAAACAATTTCTATTTTCGAAAGCTGCTTTAACAGCACCTATTTGATAATCTCTAAGCATAACTGGTTGACCATCAAATTCAAAATTTGAAAATATATTTTCATTTATACCATCTTCAAAAAAATCTGTAAGTGGTAGAAAGTGTTCAAGAACATCATTACTCATAGTAACTTTTTTTCCGAGTGTATCAGTTAGGTATTCTACTATTTCACTAATTAATCCAGTAGGAAAAGTTCCATCTGCACCTATCAAATAAGCTTTCACACCTTTTATTCCCATCAATCTAAATCTAGGCTGATATTGATAACCTGGAGGAAGAAATGAAAACTTATCCCTAACTTTTTCTAAAACAGTTGATGCTATTTTAGTTAATTGCATGGTGCTTGAATTAATCTTCTCAATTTTTATAGCTATTGGTTTTTTCTTTTCCATAATAATCCATTTTTAAGATAGTTGTAATATTTATTTTACAAAATTAAAATATTTATTTTTTGGATATTTTTTTTAATTCTGAAATCTTATAAAAGGTCTTTGCAAATGATGCTCTTTTCTTTAAGAAAAAATCATGGGATTTATCAGCTTCTATAAAGGCTTCATTTAAGCACTCATCATTTGGTATAGTATAATTGTGTTCTTTCATCCACAAGGTAAATGTACCATTTTGAGTTGCTATTGTTTTTAATAAAATTTGTTTATTTAGTTTTCCAAATCTCATAGATGATTCTTCTATTTTTTTTTCAGCTAGATTAATAAATGTTCTGATTTCTTTTTTTTCTTTAGATTCTAAATCTGAATAATCAATAAGATAATCATTATCATATTCTGTAAAATCATTCAAAGTTTCAAACATTTTTAGTTTTTCTGTATTAAAAATATTTTCAATTAATAATTTAGGAAATGTTACCTCTTTAAGTTCCATATGATATGCCCCCACTTTAAGAAATTCACATATAATAGGTTTCTTTTTATCATCTAGTAATATTACGATATCACCTTTTTCAATCAGTTTTTGTTTAGGTATATTTAAAATAGACAAACTATATTTAATGTTCATTTTTTTTTCAAGCTGCGATTTTACAGCACAAGTTAAATCATTTATTTTCATAGTCTGCCTTATTATCTAGTTATTTAGTAATTGTATTTATAATTTGAATTATGGCTTTCAAGAAGTTTTTGTTGATTTATCTCTTATTTTAGCCAAGAAATTACTATTTTTTGAATTTGTAATGGGTGTAGGTTTTTGCTCTTTGCTAAATGCTTTAGCTGAGTTAAAAACATCATCTTTTGTCAAACTTCTTGGATCAACATTAGATGGAATACCAATACATATTTCCTTAAAATCACACCATAAACACAATTGTGATAAATTTTTTACAAATTTATTGTCTGTCTCAATATTATGAATTTTATCTTTAAATTTCTTTTTCAATGAATCAATATCACTTCCTTCAAAAATATATTTAGCCATATAATCGTGTTCAACATAAACAAATGCTGTTTCAATATAATCTGCACCAAAAACTTGATTAGCCCATACAGCATATAATTCTAATTGATCTTTAGGCTTCGGCCATTTTTTTAAATCTTCTTTAGATTTTCCACCTGTTTTCCAGTCAAAAATATAACAAGCATTTGTTTTTTCATCATACACCAATAAATCTATAAAACCTCTAATTAAAGAAACTTCTAAAGTTTCAACAGGTTCCAATTTAGCTCCTAAAAATATTTCTTGCTCTGGAATTTTTTTACCAGGCAAGTTTTTAATCCACTTATAGATACTTGATGTTTCTGCAAAATCTAATGCTTGTTCAATAATTTTTTCGCAATCTTTCGAGGTAAGAGCCTTAAATTGGTCAGGAATATCAAAATTTTCTAAATTATCATTTATATGGAATTCTAAAACAGCGTGAAATAATGTTCCTTTTTCTAAGATAGGCGAAGGCATCTCAACTCTTGGAGGTTTAATAATGTAATTCCACTCAAATTTTTTAGGGCAAGATACCCAAGATTCTATTTTAGAGTGTGAATATGGAGAGTATTGCCACCCTTCTAATCTTTTCTTTTTAAAATATTCATAAGTTATTTCAGCAATAGTTAGTATAGCTCCATCAATTATATAATCTCCATCATCCAATTTTTCTATTTCAATTTCATCACCAACTTTGATGTTTGTATTTGGGAAATCTTTTATACATATATAAGTTCTAATCATTTTTATCCTTTTACGGTGTTATATATTATATTATACAAAATATAATAATAAATAAAAGAAAAAACAGGAGAGATACATTATGAAATTAAAAGATCTATTGATTGAAAAAGATTTAACAGCTGATATTCCATCATTAAAGGCAGATTTAGCTAAAGAAAAAAATGGGGATAACACTGGTATTCAAGAAGGTAGTATTGATGTAGAAATTAGTTTTAATGTAGATGATGAACCAAAAAAATTCACACTAGATATTGATTTTGAGTATATAGATGATCAAAAAATAAGTATAGAAGCTTATTATGATGATGAACTAATTAAATATGGTGTTCCAAAACAATTGATTGCAAAAGCAATAAAAACAGTAAAAAATATAAATGATATTAAAGGTGGAATATATATTATAGTAAATGACGAAGATTACGGTACACTTTAAAATTGGGGATATTAAAATGAAATTGAATGAATTACTACAAAAAACAAGAAAAATAACAGAGGCAAAAAAACCAAGTACAACTTGCGAATATTTAGATAGTATTGGTATAAAATATAAAAAAGTTAGAAATGCTAATGGGGCAACTTTTGATTTGATTGATTCAACACCAAAAGAAACTAGCAATTTATATGATGATATTAAAATGGTTTCTGAAATTACTGACCACTATGACATTGGATATGCTGGTGGAACTATCATTACTGTTGAAATTAAATAGGTAATTATCCACATGACTTTACAACAATTAAATGAGTCATCATGGATTGGTAAAGTAGGCGAAACATTTAAAGAAAAAGGTACTGCTGGAGCTTTTACACAACAATGTAAAGAAATGGGTTTCAGAGGACCTTCAACGGCATGTGTCAAACATGTGTTTGCCGAATATAAAAAGAAAAAAATAGAATATGTTTCTGGAAAAATAAGCAAAGAAGAATATGATAAATGGCTTCAAATGAATAGAAGAGCATCATTTACAAAAACATCAAAAAAATTGGGAAAAGAAAGAAGAAAAAGAAATGAAATGGAATAACCAATTTCATTTCTTTTTTAATAATTAATTTTTTAGAAGCAAAATTTTATGATAATATGAAGCTGATTTGTCTTCAGACATAAAATTCATTAAACTATTTATAGTATCATTTTTTTCAACTTCAATTCTAGCTGCATATACTTCATATCCAAAATCAGTATTTACATATTCTTCATATTTTTCCAAAGCTTCCACTACTTGAGATGCTGTATAGCAAGCTGGAATTTGAAAACCATTGTCTTTTAAAATTTGATATGCTTTAGATGTATTTAACCACACTCCATCGGCATTCAACCATTCGAATGGAATAAACACTAGATTAGAATCATCAGCTTTATCATTAAACATAATTTCATTAACAGCAGATGTTACAGATGCACCTTTAGCTTTTTTAGAAGGATCTTTAAGAGTTATTACTCCTCTAACGGTTACATTTTTCTTAACAGAAATGTCATTAGGTATAGATGCTAAATCCATAAGATTAATAATCATTTCGGCATCATCGCCATCACCCTTGTTAAGAACTCTTACTAATTTACCTTTTTCATATTCGCAAGAAATTTGAGAACCTTCTAATGCTGGAGTAACAACTAATCCACCTAATAAACCTTCTTGTAAACCTTCAAAATGTTCAAACACACTATTAATCCATTCAATAAATCCACCAACATCTTCAATTTCATTTTCAATAAAGAATGGGTGAGAATGTTTAAATTTTTGTTGTGCTGCTGAATATTTTAAATATTCTTGAGGATAATTCAATTCAAGAATTTGCTCTGCTGCTTTAACTAAAACTGACTCAGGACCAAAAGAATCATTCCATTCCATAAGTTGAGATATTTTCTCAATAATTGGTTTTTGTGTCCATTTAAAAAGTTTAATTTCTTCTGTCATACCAAGTTTAAACTCTAAATTTTTAAAAACATTTTGAATAACTGCCATTTATATACCTACCTTAATTTGTTATTAAATATTATTTTACAAAAATTGAATAATATTTATTTTTTTCTGTAAAACCAAAAATCTTCATAATTGCCGTCATCAGATTTCTTAGACCTTTTGGTAAAGTTGCTCCATTGGATTTTATATTGTTTCTCTAATTTGAAATACTTTAAACAAATTTGGTGCATATCTTCTGATATGGTTCTCACACCTTCTTTTTTATCTTTATAATTTGAAATCACAAAACCAAAGTTACCATGTGGATTCATAACTCTACTAGCCATAGCAACAGTTGGTTCCCAATAACCTTTTAACCATTCATCATAAGTTTCAAAGTTAGCAATAGATTGTTCTGTATTTTCTAAACCTTTGTATGATTCATACTTTTCTAAATCAAAGTAAGGTGGACTAAAGAATATACCATCGAAGTAATCTTTATAATTATTACTAAAGTTGTGTTCTTTATCCATTTGTTCTGATGGAGTACAGAATAATTTAAGTTTCTTTTCATCTCCACCAAATAGGAAATCAGTTTGGTTTAAACCCTCTCTGTAATCCCATATTTTCTTACTGTTTTCAATGACTTCTGGAATAACATCAATACCTACATATTCTTCCCAATCTGTATTTAAAAAACCTATCATATAAGCACTCCAACCCATTACTGGTGTAAGTAGTTTTTTACCTTTGTAGATGTTTTGAATAATCCAACCGGCTAAGTGAGGATTGAATAAACTAGCACTATCTGTAACACCTCTAAGGATTGCATATATGTCATGCCAATCTGTTCTTGTTTTGTTTGGTCTGCTCAATGCTTTAAGAAACATTGGTCCAACCAAAAGGTGTAATAAGTTGTTATGATTAAACCACTTATCTAAAATTACAAATGTAGGTTCTCTATAAATCTTAGCGGTATTGTAAATCTCAAAAGGATACACATTCTTAATAAATCTGTTTACATTATTTTTATGTTTACCATTGATAACTGTAAAACCATCATCATCTTTAAGCATTTTGTCTGTATCTTTTTCAATCTCAAATTGAATGTATTTGTCGACTTCAGGAATATTGATGTGGTCCATAAACCATTCATAAAGTGTTGCTTTTCTGTTTAGAATTGTTACATCATAAAGAAGTTCAAGAATTCTATCTTGTTCAACCCATCTAAAATCCTCACTTCCATCTGTCTTTAAAGACCTTTCATTAGCTTCTTTAAAATGTTCAACAAGCGATTTTTTATTTTCAACGGTAGCAACTTCAACAAATTGTTCAAAAGAGATTTGTGGAATATTACCAAAATATGTTTCATACCACACTTCAAAATCATAAGGTTTCATTAGTTATCACACTCCAAATAAGATTTAGATGCTTGAGGTTTAGGTTGATTTGTATATTTACCTTGATAATGTTTTCCAGCATCAACTAAAGTGTTTCTAACATCTTCATGAACATTATGAAAATAAACTTGTCCAATTCTTATACCAACATAAACTTTTGTAGGGTGAACAACAGTAATTTCTAATGTCCAATTTGATTTAAAGAATAAATCACCAAATCCTGCTGAAATATGCGATTGAATACCTAATCTAGCCATAGAACTTCTACCTTCATACATAGGAACATAATAATCACTACCACAAGCCTCATTGGTTGCACCTAAGTAAAGAATACCTGGCTTAAGTACTAAACCATCATTAGGTATTTTTAATTCATAAGTTTTATTTTCGCTAGCCATATCAATAAACCATTCATCAGCTCCCCAAGGATGCTCAACTTTTTCAACATAGTTTATACCATTTTTTCTAACAATCTCACAATGTTCATAAGTTAGAAGTGTGTCTGCAAGTGTAACATCAATTGAGTTTGGTCCTACATGATTTTCATTGAATGGTTCAATTACAACTTTTCCTTTGTTGTATTCTTCAATAATTTCAGTTCCTAATAGTATAGACATTAACACTCCTAGTTTTTTAAAATGGTATATATGTGTGGATTAATCATATCAAATTATCCAATATATATTTTATTTATTTTTATTGAATATTTTTGTAAATGGAGCATATTCTATATTTTCAAGTAACTTTTCTCTATCAATATAGTTCATTAAATCTAAACCATTATCAAATACAATTTCTATTGTATCACCATAACTTGTATCACTTTTTAACATAAATTTTGAGCTAGTAGCCAGCATTTCTATATCATCTTCAAAGAGTGATTCATAAAACAGTTGCCAATTATTCATAATTATAATCCTTTTTATTCTAATATGTATATTTTACATTAATATTTCTTATATAAACATTAAAACCACAATCCCAAATTTGATTTTTATTTATAATGTGTAGTGTTGGGAGTATAGTGTGGTTGTGTTCAAAACCTAATTTAACAAAAGATTCCCCAAACCAATACCTTTTATCAACAACACTAATCAGTCTATGAGGACAATAATTCTTAATAAAATGGTTTATTATTTTTGATAATCCACCTTTTACTTGATAGAATAAAAGACCTTCGATTTTCATCTTGTAACTATGATTATCTGATTTTTCAAACACCACACTTAAAACCATACAATCATTATGATTTAATGAAATAGTAATGTTGTGGACATTGTCTTGTATATTCAGTTGACACTTTCTAGCATAAATTGATTGTTGGAAACAATTTAACTTAGCATATATAATTGATAAAATAAAATCTTTATTATCATTCCATTCATTTTCAAAGATATGAATTAATTTTATACCTTTATTTAAACAACCATTGGTTTTATTTAAATGATAATATTGATGTTTTCCTTTTTGGTTTGAATGCCAGTATAACCCGTTATATTCTATTGCTACTTTATTAGAGGGTATTAAAATATCAAGTTCCAAACCATTTAATATTTTTCTATCAGACTGTATAATCTTAAAGTCCTGCAATAAATTGATTATTTCTAACTCAGGTTTTGAAACACTAAATATTTTATTATAGTTAATATCTAATTTTTTTAGTAATGTGTATGCTGGAAAAAATGAACAATTAAAAAAACTACAAAAATCAGATAACATAAATTGATTTTCATTATTTAGAAAATGCTGAATTATATATTCTCTATCATTCCAAAATTCTAGATTGGTCATATGCCTTTTATTTGGGTCAGTAACGCCATATTTATCTAACCAAGTTTGTTCAAGTTTAGTTCTGTTTTTATTAGAAAAATTACAACTAAAACCATATTTCTTTAACATTGAATTCTTTTGTTTATCTTTTATTTCTTGAAATTGGTTTGGTGACGCCACATCATATTTTACAAGACTGGTTTCTATTACTTTATGTTTAAATAAACTCGATTGAGAAAAACTATAAACACCATACTTGTTAAAGTTAGTTTCTCGTATTTTATTTTTTATTTCACAAGATTTAGAAGGATTATCAACACCGTATTTTTCTAATATTGTTTGTTTGATTTTATCTTTCGTAGATTCAAGTTGAAATGTGTGTTTTACACCATATTTTATAAGATTATTATTTTCTCTATTTAATAAAGTATCTTGTCTTTGAGAATTATATTGTACACCAAAGTTAATCAGGTTTTTTTGCTTTATATTTTCTTTAATTATTTTAGATTGAAAAGCATTTTCAACTCCATAATGTTTTAGCAAAGTATTAGTTCTTTTTTGTTTTATTTCATCTACTTGACTTGGGTTTTCAACACCATATTTTTTTAAATATGCTAATTTTTGGGAATGTAGTTTGCAACACCCTAGACTGTAACCTTGTGCAACAGAAATAAAGTTAAGATTGTTATAACAATTATTGTATGTGCATACTGGAGAAACAATATAATTATTAATTTCAAGATAAAATTGTTCTGGAACAGATAGATTTGGAAATTTATTATCCAAATAGGATTTTAATGTGGTTGAAATTAATTTTGGATTGAATCGGATTTTCTTTTTAAAAAAATCCAATTCATCTTGAATACTTGCAAAACGCAAATATTATCCTTCAAATCCAGCAATTAAATCATCGATAGATGTTCCCAAAGCTTTATCTTTTTTCTTTTGAGCTGAAGCAACCAATTCATCACATAGATGACAATCCCAACAATCAAAATGACAATCTTTAATTTTCTTTCTCCAAGCTTCTAAAACTGCAGGTCTAACTTGTAGGTCATCAATTTGTCTTCTAACAGAGATATCATGTAATTCTTCATCACCATTAACATAAGATTCAACAAATTTAATAGTGTCATTAAGTAATCCAAATCCTTCTCTACCATGCATTTTAAGAATATCAACATCTTCTAAAATTTCTTCAACATCAGACCTATAAGGTGGTATATTAGCCATTTTAAAGGAATAAGCAGGATCTTCTAATCTCCATTTAGGACAAGTGTTTTCACTTATTTTTTGGTAAAAATAAGGTTTATCAGTACCAGGTTGTCTAGACCCACTTGCACTATTAATAGTATAATGTTCATTCATAGCTGGACATTTACCTCTACACCCTTCATTAGCTAAAAGAGCCATAGGTACATATTTACCAGTTTCTTCTTGCCATTTAAGTTGAGCTTTTTTGATATGTTTAATAGCAGTTCTATCTCTCAATAGTATTCTATCAATATTGATATAATCATATCCGGCTTCACATGCATTCCAAAAATCAGCAGCTGTAGCAACTCTTTTTAAAACAGTATTTTTAACTTGTAATTCTGGGAATTTTTCTTTAAAAACACCAGTCATCATCCAATGGTTATGTGGTTGAGTCATACTTCTTAAACCGGCATCATACATATATTTTAAGTTATTAACGAAAATTTCTAAATTTTCGGCAGTTGGTGGCACACTAACATTATTGAATGTAGCTGAAACTCTAACACCAGTTTGTTCTTGTAAAGCTAGAGCATTTTGAAACATTTGAACCAATTGTTCTTCTCTAAAAGTTGCACCCATAGCATCTTGCATAAATGGTGGAATTCTAGCTGTAAAATAAACATCATAAATCCAATCTTTATGTTTTTGTAAGAAAGGAACAAACACATTTTTATAATCTTCAGCAGATGTATAAGGATTTAAAGGTATTGAGAAAATTTGTCTTTTTTTTGGTATAGCCACGATGGCCTCCTAATTATTAAATATTTTATTTGTGTGATATATTATACAAAAAATTAAGTTAAATGTGACTTAATTTGGAATGCTTTACCTTTAGGAATAGCAACAGCATTATTACTAGAAATCATCAATTCAATTTCTTTTTCAAGTTTAAATTGGGTAAAAAGTTTTCGAATTTTATCTTCAGATATTTCCACTTTAACACCACAAGGAAATTTTAAAATTCCATCTTGCCACTTAAGCATTCTTATTTCATCATTCATTTTAGCACCTTTCAATTGTAAATATTATTTTCATTTTACATTTTTTATTAAAAAAATACTTAAAAAAATACATGATTGTTAAATTTTTGATAAGCTAATTTGTAGATATGATAAAAAATAAAAGGTTATTTTAATCAATAATATCTTTTATCCATATATCCTATAGGAAGGGAGAGGAGGGTCAAAAATAAAGAGAAATTAATCTCTTTATTTTGAAATATTGTTTAAATCTTCAATTTTACCAATGAAAGGTATTGTAGCGCCAACTTTAGGAACTTGTGAACCACCTTTTTCCCAAGCAGTTATAGCTTTATCTTGTAAAACTTTATCAGTAATTGAGTCAGCTATCAGTTTGTTTGCTGTAGCTTGTGATTTAGCTTCAATTAGAGTTGCATCTGCATTACCTTGAGCTTCAATTCTTTTTTTCTCAGCGATACCAAAAGAAACAGCTGCTTGAGCTTTAGCTTCATTTTCAGCTTTTACGATTAATTCTGCTGCTTTCAATGCATCTTGTTTAGCTGCTTGAACATCTAATTGTTTTTGTCTAATTTGTTCAGGAACAACAATATCTTTTAAATTGATACCTTCTAATTTAAAATAAGGGTTTCTAGCATAGCTAGCAATTATTAAATCATTCAATGCTTTTTCAACCTCAGCTCTTTTATCCATAATTGTATCAACACTAAATTTCGAAAGTGTAGATTGTACAGCTTCTCTATTTGGTTGCTTAACTTTTTTATAGAATGAGTTTTCAAAATCACCATCTTCTTTATACATTTCAGCCAATTGGTCTGCAACAGGTCTAATTTCTATAGATAATGCTAAACTGATTGGAATACCTTTACTATCTAAACCTTCTAACATTGGTTCATGTATAAGTAATTCAGAATCTTGGTTATTACCTTCTGTTTTAGAATAGTTAATTAACTTTGGTCTAATAGTTTTAACATCAACTGTTTGATAAATAGGAATGAAGAAATGATAACCAGGTGTTAATTCTGTCATATCATATTTTGTTCCTGTTTTTAAAATTCCTCTTTCACCATCATTAACAATAGCGAATCCTGTTTTAGTTAAAGCCATAACACCTAGCACTATAAATATGATAATACCAAATACAATGCCACCGGCTATTGTTCTTACTAAATTTTCCATCATTAAACTCCTTGATTTGTTTTTGTATACATATATTATAAGTTAAAAATACTTAAATTTCACTTAAATTATTAAATATAAATGAAATATAGAATATTTTTCAAAATAACTCTATCGATAATCATTTCATTTTTCAAATTCTGATAAAATTATTTCCAATTTCATTGGATTTACAGAACCCTTAGTTTTTTTCATTATGTATTTTATCATATCTGATTTTAATACACCATCAGAATCTTTTTGCAACTCATCAAACCCATCTGCCAATGCATTATAAACATCTCTATACATTGCTACATCATCACATGTATAGTTTCTAAATAATTTTTTGTCTTTAGAATTATTCATCTTTTAAACCTTTTACTATTATAGTTTGTAAGGAACGCTCTAGTAATAAAGAAACACATTATAATATTGCCTATAATTATAAATAATTGCCAATACCATTCAAGAGTAATATTTTCTTTAAGGTATGCGAATTCCTCCATAGGTTTTCTCTTGTATTCTTTTATTATTAAATCTTTGAATGTTGGTATAACATCATTAACATTCATATTCTTAAATTTGTTACTAATATCAACATAGAAATCACTATTATTTGTCCATGCAATTACATCCGACCATTGAATATTCCCTAATGTATCTACACCCAATACTAAAACAATATCATTCTTTTTAGCTTTATTCCAATAATGCTCTAAAGCAGCTACAAAAGTTCTATCTAAATCAGTAATGTAAATTATTGGATTCGCTTGATGACTTTTACCAATTTCTACACTTACTAAATCAAGGTCTTCTAATAATTTTTTAACATTAGCTGTTCCAGTTGTATCAATAACTCTATCTAATAGATTATTTCCATAAGGTCCATCATAACCGATAGGATATGGTCTTAATTTTTTATTTTTAACCAATATATTAATTGTGTCTTCTGAAACCGTTTTTTTAATAACCGTTTGTTTGGCTGCAGTTACATAATTTATATAACTATGTGCTACACTTGCAGGTATAATCTTGTTTGGTTGAACATAAAATAAGTTACCATTACCAACAGATATTTGACCACTTCTAAATAATTTTTTTTCAGTAGCACCAAATTCTTTTTCAGCTTTTGCATATTGATTTTTATTAATGCTTAAAGTTTCATCATTACTTGTTTTTATTTCCCAATAAGGTGCATGATAATCATGTCTTGTTTTATAAACTGTTCTACAACTTCTATTTTTCCCACTACCACTACATACTTCTTCAGTATAATGAACCAATTCAGTCCATTCCTCATAGTAATTAAATTGATTAACTTTACCATTCCAATATTCTCTATCCATCAAATCTGCCGTAGTAGAAAAAAGTAACGCATACATTATTCCAGCATATACTAGTGATGCAGCTGTTTGAATTCCAAATTCTTCCCAGACATAATCTTTATGTGTAAATGCTAAATAAGCTGCAAATGTTACAGGTATAATTATATTAAACCAAAAACCAAAATTACTTATAATAATATCAAACATATTAAGCCTTTTTTAAAGTATAAATCTATTATAACACGATATTGTTTAAATTTTGATTAAGCATAAGCAACATTTAAATTTCTTACTTGTTCTGGATATTTTTCTAATAATCTCCACAGTTCTGCTACTTCCGTTTTATAAATGATGATACCTTTCATAATACCAGATAATCGTGTTAAATCGTTTATTTTTTGGTTATCGGGCTTTTCATTTTTGATTGTTTGATTAGAATTTGGAGCTATCGGTTTTTGAGATTTTTTAATTTTATTTTGTCTTTTTTGTTGTCTCGATGTCATTTTAAACCTTCTAAATAGATATATGAATGGTTTTTAACCATTCATATTATTGTTTTATGTCAGAGTCGTTATCTATTTGTTTAACAGTTCTAACAATATCAGTAAGTGTTTTTTGTACACCACCATTATTTTGAATAGCGCTATATCCCCAATAAACAAAAGCTATTTGGACAATTATCCCTAAAATTATCAGAGTGAAAGAAGTTATAAAAAACATTTTAATTTTTTTTCTTCTAGCTTCAAATTTTTTATCGAAATCATTAGATGAAAACATAATATTTTGCCTTTTTAATAATATAACTCATTCTTAATTTTTGAATGGGTTTACTGTTGGAGCTTCAATACCAGTAGACATTGCATTTTTTGCATTTTGTGTAGAAACTATTGTATCCATAATTTTTTTAGTTTCCATAGTTGGATAGTTGAATATTCCACCTGCAATCATACCTTTAAAACTACCACCTAAGAACTTATTATACTGTTCAACAACTGCAATTTTAGAATCTTGTTTCATTTCTTTTTTAGCGAAAGATTTTTCAACAATATCTACGAATTTTTTATGCATATCAGGAGACATTTGACTACCAGCTTCTTGCACCCATTTCATCATAGTATTTTTATCATCAGCGTATCTTTCAGCCTGAGCTTTAACAACACTAATGAATTTATCACCATAATCTTTAGTTGCAAAACCAGCCATAGAAAGTTCTTGTTCCATTTGACCCCATGTATTTTCCATACTTTGAAATTGTGCTTTTATTGATGATTCAAAGTTATTAGCTGTAAATTTTGCAGTGAATATATATCCAATAATACCACCAATCATAACCATGAATATTAATATCGTAGCAATGAAAATTTTAGTTCCACTTGACATTGTGTTTACCTCTTTTATTTTAAAATAATTATAGTATTATAATATAAACAAGCTTAAATATTGATTAAAAAAAATTTTAAATAAATAATATAAAATGATATATTTAAAAAAGGATAAATAATATGTTTGAAAAAATAATCAATGCATTCAAAGAAATGTATATTGCTAAACAACAAAAAAAATCATTAGAAATACAAAGAAAGATGGATATTGTTAATAAACAACATGAACTTAAATTAAAGAGAGCTGAATTAGAAGCTGAATATGCATCAAAAGGAAAACCCTTACCCGATAATCTTGATAGGCTTTCAATGGAACAAATGGAAGGAAGCTATAAAGATGAGATTATAATGACTATTGTATTTACACCTATAGTAATGGTGTTTATTCCATTTTTACAAATTGATGTTAAACAAGGTTTTGATATATTAAGCACAAGTGTTCCTGAATGGTATATATGGTTAGTAGTAGGAATTGTTGTTGTTACATATGGATTGAGAGG
>JACCDZ011273413.1_pt1 | contig 40178 bp, 55 predicted proteins | sample 7449551 | NCBI WGS metagenome assembly JACCDZ01 (sample SAMN15323452, study PRJNA562643) | freshwater metagenome | isolation source: river surface water | place: USA:Blue River Watershed | collected 2017-08-18
ACGGGCTAGGATTTGATTTGCCATGTTAGACCTTTCGCTTGGCTAGTTTCTTGGCGTAGTTAGGTACAAGTTCGCTCATCTCCGACGAGAAGATGTCGATTGCTTTTTGGTAATTGCGCTCAAGCGCTTGACGCAAATAAGGTTGCGCCGGAACACGAGCGTTACCGAACTCTTGTGATAACGACACTGCGCTTTTCTTAACTGACACAACGCCGATAACGACATCCGTTTGGTTAATCATCGCGGATTGTTTGTCACGCTCGTTCGGTGTGCGTGAGTCAATACGCAAGGTATCGCGCAAATGAATGTGCGTTGTGTTCTTTTCGTCGTAGGGGATAGGGGCCATTAACACCGCAGTAGCGATTGGCTCCATTGCCCGTTTAACTGCCTTCGTCATGGTGTTGCGAAGAACAAGGTCCGTGCGGAAACCTTCGGCCAGCCCAAGGAGCTGGTTTTCTAGGTCTTCGAGTCCCTCGGTCTTCACAATCAGCATTACAGGCGCTCCGTAAATGTCGTTGGCGCTCCCGGAGCCGTTGCCATGAATGAAAGCAGAGCTTTGCTAGCCTGTTTCGCCTCTTCCTCGGGGGTTAGGGGCGGTATCAGGTATTCATGCAACGACGGGAGAACTGACTTGATTGTAAACGGCGTAGCGCCCTTGCGGAGCTTCGAGTTCAAGTTGCCCGTAGTGAGCGCAGACAGGGCCAGCGCAACGGCTTTATTCCCTATCATGCCATCACTCAACATAATCTCTATGTCCCGCATATCCGTAGAGGGGATGCTGTCGGGACAACCACCATGCGCCCAGATGTAGGCGCGTGCTTGGCGGTGGGTGTCCCTTAAGAGTTTTTTCGGGAGTCCTTGTACCCCGGCTGAATAGCGTCCGTGATGGCGTCAACCATCTCAAGCTGCACCGGCAAGGGGAACTCCGCGTCGATCTCTTCGTAGGTGATGTCGCTAAAGTCGCCTTCGACGGGGACCAGCAATTTAAAGTGCTCAGTGATGCGGTTTTCCATCATCAAAAGAGACTGCACCAACGTGCGCGAAGAGCGACCGTCGACTACCACATCGCCGTCTGCTTCGATAACGACATTCTCGGGTGGGCTTTCGCGCAAAGCGTCCGTCATCTTGGCCAAACGAACTTTGGCTTTCTCTTCGTCGATTTCAGCGATGCGTTTATACAGCGCATCCATCTCTGCCGTTAATGGGATGCGAACTTTAAATTCATACTCGCCCAACTTAAATGAGCGTGTGCGGATTTCGGTAATCGCCGCTTGGTACTTCTCACCGAAGGCTTTGGTAAATCGTGTCATGGTTTGGCCTTAATCATCTTGTTGTAAATAGCGTTATTCAAGTTAACGACGTAATCGACGATCTGGTCCGGTGTGAACTTATCGGCGTGGTACGCGGCAATCGAATGAGCTAACGCTACGCCCGTCATCCGTTGTTGCGCAAAACTAAACCAACGATTTGGGTCGGTGTCTTTATGCGCGTTCAAAAAGTTGAGCAGGTCGCCGGATGATTTTATCTCGTGTTGCATTATCGTCTCTCCATGTAGAAAAGCCCCCGTAGGGGCTTGTCTTAGTCTTTGATTTCGACTGGGGCCTTCTTGGTGGGTTTTAACACCGGATTAAAGGCAGCGAGAGCACGCAAGGCTGTGGCCTCTTCGCTCTCGGGGTCAGCTTTGGCCAAAGCCTCTGCGACCTCGTTAGCATCCACTTCCATACGCTGCGCTATTTCAGTCAGCGAACGGTAAGTGGATGTCAGCTCTTTAACAGCGTCAGCGACTTTCATCGTTAAGCGTTGTTAGACCAGCCGTATTGGTTGCCGCGTGGGTGCACGGTGAATGTGCACTTCGCTTCTGCGCCGGGTTGGCTGTCGATCTTGAACTCGCCCACGCGACCGTTGAACGCGTAGTACACGATGCCTGTGCCATCAGTGGCAGAGATAACGAATGTACGGTCGATAACGCCGGAGTAGGCATCGCCGCGCATCAAGAGCAGCATTGGGTCAGCGGGGTTCCATGCAGCCGTGATGGTCATGCTGGTGGGCGCTGCCTGAGTTGGGATTTTGTCCGACTGGCGAGAACCGGCAACAGCGAATGACGCCACTGCATCGTCTTGGCCAAACGCAGGGATGGCTTCAACGGGGATTTGGTTCGCAGCGATAGCCAAAGCAGCGACAGACGCAACAGTGGACAAAGCCGAAGTAGTCAAGGGGGTTGGGTTTGTGGTTGGCTGCGCGAACAGTGCCGCGCTAAAGCCGGGTAAAACCTTATTTGGAAGTGACATGATTGCGTCCTTTGAGGTGAGTTAAAACGAAGTCGTGTTATGTCGGTATGTCGATTGTAGCGTCTAAAAAGACTTGGTACATACCCAACTTATCGTCATACGAGTTGTAGAGCCATACCACATCGGTTTTAGCCACATAGAGCGTGTCGTAAAGACCTGAGTAGCCGTGCAACGCTTGCAAAAGCGTGTTGGACATATCCAACGCGTCCGTTGCGTTCTGTGCGAACACGCTGATCTGGAATGTCGGGCGGTCGATGCCCTTGATGCTTTGCGTTGTGCCGGTATAGACGGGCTGGTGGACATTACGCAGTTGCCACGTAACGAACTTTGGCTCCGTTGCATAGTTGCGGTTCATCAAAGCGTAAACAGGGATTGCGCCCATAACGCTTTTGAGCTTGGCCTGAATGGCCACCATGTAGTCGCGTGGGTTTTGCTGCGTAGTCATCGTTATACCCGTGTTGATGGGTCATTGCGGTAGCAAAGCAACGTAACGCTCATGCGGTCGTTAGACTCCATTACGTCCGTGATGCGCCAGTCGTTACCGCGCCATGTGATCGAGTAGAGCTCTTGGCGGTCCACGATTTGTTTCATGTACGGTGTGTAGTTAAAGGTCAGATTGACCAAGTCTTGATAGACGCGATACTTTGCGTCGATCTCAAGATTGTTTTTAACGTCACGCACACGAGCGCGAGTAGAGAACCACTTTGTGATGACGGTGGTGTACGCACCAACGGCATCTACGCTATTGGTGACGTTATTTACGTCTACGTTCTCAAACCGTTCGATAGCCATTACATCACCAATCGACGATAGGGGCGCAAGAGCACGTCGATACCCCACGGAATTGTTACCAGCTTCTTAGTCGTTGCCTCATCGCGGTTGTTGTAGAGGTGAGTCAGCAACAAAAGACCGGCCTGTTTAACGACGGGGAAGGTGGCCAACAAATCAGCGCCCAGTGTGTAGTCAACCCAAATCGGGTTGGTCACATACATATTCATCTCCGTGGGCAGCGTGTTGATAACGACACGATTGCCCGATGGGTCGAAAAAGTACTGCGACGGGTCAACCGTGTTCGCTACTGGTGGCGTTTGGCCGGAGTAGTACGCAACGCGGTCAATCGTTGGTGCGTTCACCAAAGGCGTTGGCAAGTCCAAAGCCAGAGGGATACCGTAGAGTGCATTGGCCGAGTAGTAACAGCGGTAGGTAACGCTCGTTAACGATACACCCAAATAGTCTTCGATGGCCATGCGAACGGCCAGTTCAAGAGGAATCAGGTATGCCGATTGGCTATCATCACCAAACAGGTTCAACTGGTTTTGAATCTCTGTTTGGGTCAGCCACGCCGTCGTTACGTCGCGGTCGATTTGCTCGATGCGCTCATAGTTAAATGGGTTGCGCGATGGGCCGAGGTTAGTCGGCTGCATCACTGTTTCGTTAGACGGCATGGCTATCCTTAGACGGTGAAGCGAACGCCTGCGGCTACATCGCGCACAGTGGAAACGACACGCTTCTCACCGTAGATGTTAACGAAGCCGGGCTGTGTTTGCTCCATGCGTTGCAAAGTGATTTCAGGGAAGTCACCGATGGTCAAGAATCGTGGCCAGTTGGCCAAGATGATTGGAGCCACTGCGGGGTTCAGGTATGGGTTTGGAACGACAGGGAAGCCAAAGATGAACGCCGATGCGCCACCGTCTTCGTCGCCCACTTCCAAAAAGAAGGGCATGCCTGTAGCCGATGCTTTGAGATCACGCAGGGCCAAGATCATGGTTGGGTGGATGTGCCATGCAGTGCCTTCCATCGCCCAGTACTGTGAGGGCAATGCGTTGGCCACGGCCACGATGTCGTCATAGACCAGCGTAGCGCCCGCTTGAGCGACCGTTTTGATGGTGTGTAGGCCGTTGGTGGGGCCAGTGCCGCTCGTGCCAAATGCAGCGGTTGCGCCGCCGGGGTAGGTGGCCAAGCCGCGCAGGCCATCAGTGCCGCCAGTCGAGGTTGTGGTTGTGCCGGATTGGTCGTTATTCAACGCCATAGATGCGGCTTCGAGTTGGCTAAATTCCATCATCAAGTCTTCAACGATGGTTTCGTCCAGCATGTTCACGTCCGACAAAACTGCGGCGCGAACTGGAATCTGTGCGCTAACGACGCGCACAGGCAATTGCCAGATGCTTGTGTCGATATTTGGCGAACCGCTGTTTGGGCTCACGGTGTAACCCCAAGGGTTTGTCGCGTTGGCAGCGTTACCGGTCTTGGCCACGAATTGTGCGTCCGAGTCGGTGAGCGTGATTTGGCGAGATGCTTGGCGGAAAGGGTTGGCATAACGCGCAACGGCAAACGCGTCGTCAAACAGAGTACGACCACCAACACCAGAACCACTAGCCGTAATGGCAGATGCTTCTTTGAGATCAATGGTTGCTTTATCCTCGGTCAGAGCTTGCTTGATGCCGTTAAGGATTTGTTCGGTGATTTTCATGGTGTGGTTCTCGGTTGTTGGAAGAAGGGGGACCGAAGTCCCCCGTCCGTACCATTGCCTATTAGGCTGCGGCTGTGCCAGTGGAGCGATAACGCACACCAGCGTTAGGGTCACGCACGCTTGTTGCCAAACGCTTCTCACCGTAGAAGGTGATGTAACCGGGTTGGGTCTGGTCATAACGACGCATGATCATGTTCAAGCGGTCGATCACTGTGTAGAAACGTGACCAGTCAGCGAAGAACATCGGGAACTTGCTCACTGTACCAGCAGCGCCAGTGGCGAGCTGAGATGGAGTGTCCAAGTACTTGTTAACGACAACATCGAAGCCCAAGAGCTGGCCAACGATACCGTCGCCGCGTGCCAAACCGTCGATGTAGACAGGACGCTTTTGGTCGTCTGTCAAACCACGGATTGCCTGCAACAAGATTGGGCTGATCATGAACTTAGCAGATTCAGTCCAGTATTGTTGTGGCAAGCTGTAGATCAAGTTAACAACGTCTTTATACGAGATGTTGTTAGCTGCAACAGTGTTGCCGTTGGTTGTCAACTGGTCATAAGTGGCCAAGCTGTGCAAGCCGCTGGAAGAGCCAGTGCCGCTAGAACCGAAAGCCGCTGTGGTGCATGCGCCACCTGTGTAGGTAGCTGCTGCGCCGGGGTATTGGTCCAAACCGCGCAAGCCGTCAGCGCCACCAGTAGCCACGGATGTACCGCTGCCAGACTGGTCGTTGTTGGCGATCATGGATTGGGCTTCGGCTTGTGCGAACTCCATCAGCATGTCGTCAACCACGTTTGCTTCCAAACCGTCGATGTCGTCCAAAGCCGCAGTACGGATTGGGAACTGAGCGTTGATGTCTTTCAACACCATTTGCCAGATGCTTGTGTCTTCGGTTGTGGACGCGCCGTTGTTCTGGACTGGGTAGCCCCACTGAGCACCAGCGTTACCGGTTTTAACGCGGAACTGGTAGCTAGAACCTTCGGTAGTCACAACGCGAGAGATACCGCGCAATGGGTTGGCCAAACGCAATGCAACGAATGTTGGGTCGTATGCAGTGCGACCGCCCTTGCCGTCGCCGCCCGCGGTCAACGCAGACGATTCGGCCAAGTAAGCTTCCAACTGAGATTCGTCAGCAAAGATTTTCAGCTCTTTCTCGAAAGTGCTTTGGCCTTTGGCCATCTCACGGAGTTGTTCGCGCACATGACGGTTAACGTCACGACGAACAGACTTCTCGTTTTTAACGAGAGCAGGAGCGCCGAGTGTTGCCACTTTGGCTTCGAGCGCGTCAACCGTAGCTTTCATCTCGTCCTTAACGGCTTCGACGGCTGCGATAGATGCGGCTTGGGCTTCGGCCACTTTGGCTTCGGCTGCGGTAGTTACTTCGGCAATTTTTGCCTCGGTGGATTGCTGGATTGCATCCAGTTTTTCGAGCACTTGTTTCATGGATTCATTCCTTAAATGCGTTTAGACAATTCAGCCAATAGTTCGCGGTTTTCCAACTCGCGCAACAACTCGACCGCTTTAGCCGCATCTTTATCAGCATCCCGCGATTCAGAATTGGACTCAGAAGTGCTGCCGTTTGCATCCCGCATGGCGACCGCACTTTTGAACACAGATGCGGCTTTTTTCGCATCTTCTTTGGCGAGTCCTGCGTCACGCAAGGCGCGCTCAAAAACCTTTAGATCGGCAGAGCCGTCTGGGCGATAAAACTCCAACTTGGAGATTTCCGCTTTTGTATTGTTGGGGTACATAACGACAGACACTTCGCTCAGACCGCCTTTGGTGATCTGGAAGTAGCCTTCGTCCCACACATCGGCAGAACCCGCAGGAAACACTTCGCCCTCTGCCGTTACCCACTGATATTCGTCAGCGTATGCGCCAACAGAGACGCCACCAAACATCTTGGGGCTCTCCTTCATCACCGTGTATAGGTCGCTGCCCATATTGGTGTTGGTGAAGATGCGACCTTTGCCAGACATGCCGTTCTCGTCCATCGTTAAGTCGGTCCATTCACCCACGGGGATGTTTTGGCCTTCGTGGTTAACGAACATGGGCAGAGGGCGTCCGGCCTTCTTGAACTCGTCGGCCCATTGGGCAAAGCCTTCTGGCTGGTAGAAGAATTTACGGCCATCAGCGCCCTCACGAGCGCCCCAAGTGGTCCAAGTAGCTTCGATAAGGCCCGTTGGTTGTTGGCCTTCGTCGGCTTGCTGGCCCAACTTGAGTTTGGCCTCGAAGACCATTTGAATTTGTTTAGTCATGGATTGCCCCTGTGCGTAGATGCCCACATTTTAAGCGTTATTTTGTACCGTATCAGGCTTTGCCGTCACGGCCCGTTTTTCCGACAGAACTGGTGTTTCCACCGCCGCCTGTGTCTTGTGGGGACTGCCCTGCAATCGCAGGAGCATCGCCTTTAGGCTCTTGTAACTTATCAGCTTCGGCATCATCGTGCCGTGGCATGCCGATATATTGGCGTGCCTCATTTTGCGTGAGTATACCGCCCTTCACACCCGCCGTGGCGTAATTCATTTGGTCGAGGGGTGCGCCCTTGAGGAAATCGGCGATGTCGAATTTGATGCTTAACGATGGATGGCCGTCGAATAAGGCGTTGCCAAAGCGCTGTTCGATGTTTTGAATAATCGGCATCATGCTGGACTTGTAGAACTCGTCTAGCATTGTTTGGGTGTTGTTGTACTTGGACTGGCCAATGCCGAGCATTTGGTGGGGGACACCGAAGAGTGCGCCGATGCGAATCATCGTTTGCTCTTTGAGCTTGGCCGCATCCGTGTCTTGCATCGTCAGCATCTTTAACGCTTCGTACTTCATGCCGTTATCGAGCAAGATGCCTTGGCCGGGCTTGCTAGGGTCGGTAACACGAGAGCCGACCATACTTGCCCAAGCGTTTTTAAGTCGGGCCGCGATTTCCTCAAACTTATTCTGGGGAATTACTTGGTCGGTGTAGAACATGCCCGTGGGCTTTGCACCGTTCTGCAACACGAAGCTGGCGTAGTTGTCAATATCTTGGTCGATGCCAACCAAAAGCGTGGCCAAGATGCCCTTGTTAAAACCAGCGGAGCCCTGCCATGCCATCTCTTTGGCGTGGACGATTTCCTGTGGCCCCAACGGCTCGTCTTGCGTATAGCCGTAGGAAGGGGTAGCCAGACGGTACGTAGGGTACCGTGCAGCGGTTATTTGAGCTGTGATGAGGGTGGAGTCCATCACATACATCTCAAGCGGCGTAGCAGCCGTTGCTGCGCGGTCTTTGCGCCAAAAGAGCGTGAAGGCTTCGCCCGACAGCTCGTACCACAGCACCCATTGGTACCAGAACTCATAGGCCGACTGGAACTTGTTGGGGTGGTTCAACAGTTTGTAGACCGAACGCGCTTTGTTGCGGTCGCGGTCGGGGATGCTCTTGTCGAAGGCGTTAATCATCTTGCCGTCTTCGTCTTCCCACATGATCTGGATGGGGAGTTGAGCCAGTGTACGGGCTTTAATCGCGAGGCAAGTCAACACTGTGCTGTTGCGTGCCAGTGTGGACATATCGACGATACGGCCTGAGTCCGAAGAGGCCGAGGTCGTCACATAAAGCAACTGAGAGCCCGCGATCTTTGCGCCGCCCCCTGCATTTCGCACAATGTTGTTGCCAAGTACCGTTTGGCCAAACAGCGTATTACTTTCGACAGCCGCTAATTTCTTTTCGATTTCAGCCAGTTTGTATTTGTCTTTATTGTGGATTTGCATGATAGCCCCTTAAAAGATGTGGAATCCATACGCTTCGGACGCAACCGGGTTATCGAGCGCACAGTGCATGGCGATTATAAGTGCCACGATGCCGTCAACCTTGGCTGACTTATCGGCTTCGTTCTTTCGCACCTTGATATTGCCTTGTACGTCCGTGTAGACCTCGCAGTTACCGAGCTGCCATCCAGTGAATGGGTTTCCGTTGTGTGTGATCTGTCCCGCAAGAATTAACTTCTCGACGTGTTTGGACGGGTTGCTCAAAACGGCCATGCCCTGCCCGACCTTCTTGACGGGCATCTGTGCCTCGTGCAGTTTCGACACAAGGCTTGCGGCGTTATACGCGTCGTAACCGATTTCCTTGATGTAGTTTTGGTAGATCGTGTTCTGTTGGGCGATATACATGAAGAGCTCTCGATCGTCCATCACGTTGCCTTCCGTGATATGCAGGATGCCGGAGTCACGCGCAACGCGGAACACGTCTTGGTAGTGCTTGGGGATTAACTCCAAGCCAACCTCGGGCAAGAAGTATTTGAACTCCGCTTCGTATTCATCTTCTGCGTACCGTTTGAGCGTGCAGACGGCGTTTAAGTCGCGTGTAGAGGCCATATCGAAGCCCATAAAGACCGCCTCCGGCTCACGGCCAAGATAACGCGTCACACTGGCTGATTTATCCCAGTACGTGCGGTCTACCCACGCGGAGTTGGCCGACACGAACATATTGAGCGTTTTACACAGGAACTCGTTTAACGCCGCTGGTTTATGTTTGGCCTCTTCTGCACGCGCAGCAATGGCGTCAGAGAACACGCTGATACCGTGCATGGGGTTGGCCTTCGCCCACACTTCGGGGTCACGCCAATCGTCATCGGGGTCTAGGCCGTACAGCAGGCCAAACCACCGTGGGTTGTCTTCTGCCTCGCCGCGCAGCATTGTCTCTACCATCTGCATATCTTCGTAGAACTTGGTGTCCTTCGTGAATGACGCCGTGGTGATGTAGACGCGCAATGGGTTTTTACGCGCAACCATGCCGGAGAAAATAACTTCAATCGAGTTACGGTCAACAATGGCCGCGCCCTCGTCGATAATCGCGCATGACGCGTTCTTACCGTCGCCGGTCTTTTTGTTGTCACGGCTCAACGCCTTAAACATCGACTGGCTATCACCGGCCTTCTTGATTTCGTACTTGTTAACGTCGTAGATGGCTGCAAGTTCCGTTGGCATCGTCTCGACGAAACCGCGCGACGCGTCAAACACGATACTCGCCTGCTCACGGTTTGTGGCCAGCGTAAACACTTCTGCACCAGCTTCGCCAAACGCCAGCTCATACAGGCCAATACCTGCCGTTAAAGTCGATTTACCGGCCTTGCGTGGAATAAAGATGATGACATCAGAGACAAGGCGCTTGCTGTTGTCCGCTTTGTGGCGAAAGCCGTAGATGGCACAGAGCGCCATGACCTGAAAGCCCTCAAGCAACAAAGGTTTGCCAGCGTCCGGTCCCTTCGTGTGTTTGAGCATGGCCATGAATTGAAGTACGTGCTCGACGTACTCAACTTTAAATTCCCACTCCCATGTCTTGTTTGTCAGTTGTTTGATGAACCGTTCGCATGCGAGTTGCACGTTACGGCAGGCTTTGATTTCGCCTTTAACGACGCTATGTGCATAGCGAACGCCATCTTTCCAGTCTTTTGGTGTCATGTACCGCCCGGTCCTTTCAGGAACCCCGCTAGGGGTTTGCCATCTTCCTTCTTAGCCGTTAAGCGTGAACGAGGGGTGAGCCCCAGCTCATTCATCAGGGAGATGATCTTGGTTATTGTCTTATCTCGTATCGTTATCAGCGGGTGCGTGCCGAGGCTTGAACCGCCGTTCACACTTACCACTATGTCCTCGCCTTCGAGGCCACGGTTGCATTGTATGTACGTGTCGATCTGGTCTGCCAGCATGGCCAGAACGTGCCGGTCCATCTTGGAGCCGATGCCGTAGGTGTCCCATAGGAAGTCAGAAGTCTCTTTGACAAACTTCTGTTTGTCCCATGAGTCTGGGTCGTCCAGCCATTCGGCCACGGGGACGCGTAGTTTCACTGCTTCCGGTAGGGAAGTGCCTTTGTGCTTCGACCGTGTGCCATCGGCAGCGTGTCTTTCGGGGGGTTTTCTATTTGCCATGGGCCGCATTATATAAAAATACCCCAAGTGGCCAACGGTACACGCAGAAAATTGGCCCCGTGCCTGCTTTTTGTCGTTATCGTTAAGTTTTAAGTTATTCTGGGCGTTATTTCGCATAGGAAGGCGTTAACGGGCCGAGAAGGGCCAAGCGTGTCGTTAATGTATGTGCCCACGTGCAATGGATAACGACGCACGCAAGGGGTGTTATATCGCGTGTATGCGGTGTTGTCGTTAAATGGTATTAACTTTATTGTGTCGTTATCGTATGCGGGGGCATTGTGTAAGTGCTTTGGTGTACTGGGTGCGCACTGTATAGCGTGGGCGCGTGTCGTTAACACGTAAACCGATTAGCGGTATGTGTCGTTATTTGTTATGATTGAGCCACTGGCAAAGGTGCTAGGAAACAATCAACAAACTAGGAGTAACGACGAATGGAAAAATTAACAATGAAGGCCGTTTTTAATGGCAAGAACGAATCAAACGCTATCAACTACTCAGGCAAAAAGGAGCGCATATCTAGTTATGTAGTTGTGGGCAAGCGTAACGGCACGTTATCAAGCGTAGTAGAAGCCCGTTTTTATATGGGGCGCTCCGCAGGTGCATCCGTTGTCTATTGCTCTTTGTGGGTGCAGGGCGACAACTACTGCTCAGGCACGGGCAAGGCAGGGGGTTACGGATATCACAAAGAGAGCGCGGCATTAGCGGCGGCAATTAAAAGCGCGGGCATAACACTGCACGGCTCTAACTACTCGCACTGGGACAACGACACAAAGCCCGATTTTAAAAAGGCCGCATACATTGGTGGATGTGGCGACGGCAGTATGCGCACTGCCTTAAAAGCCATTGCACGTGCAGCGGGTGCAAAAGGCCAGTTGTTAATTGTTTAAGGGGACTATCAATGACTAAATTCATCATCTCGGCTTTTCTGTTTGCATCGTGGGTTTGTCTCATGCTTGCATCGTTTGACGTGTTAACTAAATAAGGGGTTTAAAAATGCAGCAAGTAACAATCAATATTTACACAATCGACGAATTAACTAATGAGCGTGCAAAGGAAAAAGCACGGGACTGGTACAGACAAACGGGGGATGCACCTTGGCAGGATGAGAGCCTAGAAAGCATTAAAACGTTTTGCGACCACTTCGGAGTCACGCTAAATGCTTGGGAAGTTATTGCATATATAACGCCCTACTTTTCAACAGATGCAAAGAATTCACATTTCAGGGGCCGTAAGGTATCGGACTTTAAACCGGACCACATGCCGACGGGTTACGCTTTAGACTGGGCTTTATGGTCTACCTTCTACCATGAATTTAAACGCACGGGAGACGCTAAAGCCGCATTTATCCAAGCGTTAACCGAAGGCTTTAAGTGTTGGCGTGCTGATCTAGAAGATCAAGACTCGGCGGAGTACATCGACGAACAATTAGAAGCCAACGGCTATATGTTCACCGAAGACGGTACACGCTTTAACGATTAAACAAAAGGACATAACAAAATGTACGGATATTTGCAACACGGCGAAGGCGCGGGGCCGTTCTTAACTCAAAAAGTGCGTATTCAAAATGAGCACGGCGATAAATGGCTGGCGTGGTACGAGGGCAAATGGCGACGCGTGCACGTTCAGCTAAACCGTTTGTATATCGTTTACTTAGGCGAAAAAATCACAGTCCAGATCGAGGGGGTTTAACAATGAAAGAGATCAACGCTTATCAATGCAGCGACGGCAAAATATTTTCGGACGAAAACAAAGCCAAGGCTCACGAGGATGATTTACTAGGCCAAGAACTCGACGGGCTTTTACGTTTATTTGAGTTAGACATAACACGCAACCAAGAATACAAGGCGTTATTGTGTGCTATGAAAAAGCGTGACGCCTTAAAAACGGCGTTATTGGCACTGATTGAGATTCTAGGATTTACGGAGTAACGACAATGACTAAACACATTCTAAAAATCGGCAATGTGGGCACTCTCACAAATGGCGTGCGCGGTATGTGGCGCATTGTCGCCATTGATGGCAACACGTTAACGCTTGAATTAACGACGAACACACTACACACGATAAGCACAATGGCATGCAATTTCTGGTGTTTGCTTGATTCGTTTGAACCTTGATTAACCGTTAAACCTTAGAGCGCGGGCCATTGTGCCCGCTTTTTAAGGCTTGGCGGGTTAGTAAGCACTTCTAAACTTAAATACCGGCAAAACGGGTAAAGCATAAAAAGATTTTTTAGGTGTTGTTATTTAACGACAAACTACAAATATTTTTATATTTAAACCCTAGGGGATAAAAGTATTAACGACACGGTAAAACCGATAAAACGGGCTTTTACGCTATCGTTAAACGGGCGAAGGATAGAACGGTTTAAACGGCCTACACGGCGTTAAAACTGAACGGGGCATGCTTGGTATACCCAAGCGATAAAAACGGCTTTAAGGGGCGTTATCGTTAATCCTTGAGGCATTGTGAGGCGCCAATAACTGCACGGCCCGCATGCCCCGCGCCTCGCCCCGCGCCGAAGTGAGTACCCACTTTCACATATAAATTCCCTAGGGGTACCCCCCACCGGGATTTTTGGAAAAAATTTTTGGCCGATGTTTTTTCTAGGGAAACTTTTTATTTTGGCGAGTCACCATCAAGGCTTTGCATTTTCTTGCAGCATCACATAGCCGTGATCGCTCGGCACGTACTCGACCACACCATGCGCCGTGTAGTGCTGGATAACGCCTTTCTTCTCTGCGTTCGTCTTTAGCGTATGGCAGGACGTACACAACCCTTGAAACAGGTTATTCATAAAACGCTCACCGTCACGACGGTGCGGGAATACGTGGTCGATATGCTCCGTGTTAACGACTCGGCCTTCTAGCAAGCATCGCGCACACAGTGGATGCAATGAACGCTGTTGCGCACGCTTGGCTTTCCATGCGGCCGAGTTATACAGCTTCGCGTTTTGTTTCATCTTGTCCGTAGGTCCGCCACCGTGTTCTGTGCAAAAAGCACTACGGGTAGTTTTTTCGTTACGACAGCCCAAAATATTGCACTTTTTTGAGACGGGTGTTGAAGGCATCAAATTCTCCGGTTAGTTCGTCGTTATCTTGTCGTTAAACAGTCATTTTCACTGTCGTTATTCCGTGTGTGTATTTTCCGGTGTGTCCGGGTGTGTCCGAATCACTTGGATACACCTGCAACCCGCATGGGGCCGTGTTTTTTGGGCCGTGGGTGGTGCTACCTATTCCCCTAAAGGGATATAGGTTACACCACCACCACTTTAGGTGTGTCTGGGTGTACCCGGACACACTTGGGACACACTTGGACACACCGGACACACCCGAGCATTTTCATAGCGAATTTGCCTCTTTTTTCAGCAATTTAAGGTACGTTTTGCCCGACTTTGTGAGTTCATGCAAACGGCTACGGTTCGGGCCATCCGACATCTCGATGTACTCCTGTGCAACACACCAAGACAGCACATCTTTAACGATGATGGGTTTTGCGTTCATCTCATGTGCGATGTAGTTCTGCGAAACAGGCTCGGAAACCTCGCTAAGCACCTCTAGAGCGCGTGGCACGTATCCAAGCATCTTGCGCTGTGCGGCCTCTTGCTTTTGCTGTTCCCGTGCTTGTTGCGCCTCTTCTGCGCTCAAGCGAATGATGTCGTTACGCGGGATAAGCAACGCACCTTTACGCTCAAACACCTGCACACCCATACTGCCGGAGTAGTTGTGCTTCGTGTGCTTCGCTACTAAATAACGACTGACCGTATCATGGTCACTCGGCAATCCGTATGTCGGCGCATCGTGAATGGGCATGCTCACCACCGTCATTACCGAACGAGCGTTATCGCTGAAACTACTAGCACCGCGCAATGACCCGCTGGTCACATCGTCCAACGAGCTATTTGCACCGCCTTTATTCATGTGATGCAGCACCACGACCGCGCACCCACCGTGCTTTGCGATCTGTGTCAGTATGCGCATGTACTCGGCCATATCGGCCACATCGTTCTCAGCGAGTTGGTGTGTATATACAGCAGGGTCAAGGCACAGCAGCTTGATGCCCCGACTCTTGACGTAGTCGATCAGCCAGTCCACTCGGTCTGTGCGTTGTGCCGGTGAATAACGATCAGGCTTTACCGCCAATAGCCAAGCAACAGCATTATCGTCAGCAGCGTACACACGAAGATTACGACGAATAGACGAATCCACGTCATACAGCATGTCAAAAGCTCCGTTATCGACTGTGCGCAGCTCATTGGCCAGAGTGTTGACTCGTTTGTGCAATTCTTGTTTGTCATCTTCGTAACTCACATATAACGATTTGAGCGTGCCTTCTGGATTGAAGCCCGCCCACGCTTGGCCCATAGCAGCGTAGGTCAGGACGTGCAGCATCATCATGGACTTGGACACGCCGCCCGGCCCGGCGAGAACCGTGACCTTACCGACAGGCGCGAACTTCTCTATCGCCCATTCGCGGGCAACAGGGTCGGTGTCGAGTAGAACGGAGATGTCACTGGCTTTATCGAACGCGTCGGGGTCATCTAAGACGCCCGCTTCGGTTTGTTGGTCTTGCGTGAGGTAGTCGTTATCTTTGAGGTAGCGAACCAAGGATGCAATGGTGAGATGAGGCTTACCGTCAACATCAGGCACAGTGTCAAAACATTTGACCGCTGGTTTCGGATTGCCATCGAAGTGAGCTTCGTAATATACGGTTTGTGTTTCATTAACGAGTCCGTGTTCATCTGCGAATGGGCATGTGATGAAGTGCATGCCGGGGTGACGTTTGTTGGGCTTTAAGTACAGGCCCGCAGCCTTGATGGCTTGGAGAATAAAGTCGGGTCGCTCATCCGGAATATCGGCGGGTTGCTTCTTCGCGTCGGGTATGTTGTCCGGAATATCCGCTGGTTCCTTCTTAACGATACGGCTCCATGCCTTGCCCTCGACTAAGCGTTGATAAAACGTCCCGCCTTTGAGTTTGGCCGGTAAGAACATCGCTTGGGAGAGTACGTAAGATTCCGGAGCGCACCACTGCGTAAGACCGAGCTTTTTAGCAGCAGCGCGAGTAGAAGCCTTGAGGGCTTCACCTGCGTCGTAGTCGCTTCCTGTTTCGATGGGCTTGCCGAGGGGTAGTACAACTCGATACCGTGGTCGGTCAGGAGTATGCGAGATGGACGTGTAGACCCAGCCCTCTCCACCCAGCTCTTCCAGCCGGTTAACGATGTCTGAGGGTGGTGGGGGAGCTGCACCCGCAATATCTGATTGCTCGATGTCGAGGGTGATGAGTGTTCTGGATTTAATGGAGTCATCGCTTCGCTTCCCGTTGGTAAATTCACCGCCGACGAAATACGGCAGAGCTTTCTTTGTTTCGTAACGCAACGATTTATCGCCGTTGTGATATTCAATCGCAGATAGGTCGAGTTGCGTGACCTCATGTAGTTGGTTGTATAGATCAACAAGCGATGCGTCGTTATCCGAGGACTTGACGCGCTTGTTCGTAACGCCACCATTCGTGACGTAGCTGTATGGGTTGCCCATAGTTTTCACACTCCGGTTTTTATAGTTGGGGAGTGAGATTCTGCCATAAAACCGCACGGCATTGTTTGCAATCTGTATGGTGTATGATGCAACCCGTGCGCTGTGTCGTGACTCTTTATCACGGTTCCTTTCACACTCCATGTAGCAGAGGGTCACATCACAGCGCACAACTTGTTCTTTGTTACTCCTAGCAACTCGCAGTTGCCTTTAACCCGCCTAGTGCGGGTTTCTTTTTGCCCGTGTTGTTATTTAACGACAGGATAAAAATATTTATCGTTATTTTTATAGCGGGTGGTTTTTATTTGGTTTTATGTGTATAGTCGAGCATGTTCGATGAAAGGAACCAACATGAAACGATTTAAAGTCATGGTCATTCTGCGTGACCCTAAACGCCAATTCACGGCAGCGCAGTTCGTAACGCATATCACGGATGACGTTGACGAGGCAGACAAGATTGCACAGGAGTTTAACGCCACACCACCGGCTAACCGATCGCCCTCAATCATGCACGTCGTTCGTTCGATGTATGCGTTGTACCCGACAAGCGATTTGCAGGCTGTAGCCGTCGTTATCGGTGGTGGCTACCGCATGGTTTCACCGGAGCACCGGATATGAGCTGGCCATTCCCACCGTTAACCGGCCCAGTGCCGTGGACGGCCAAGCAAGAGCAAGCGTACAAAGCAGCGCAACGCGCACAACTACCGGAATCGCCGTTATGAGTAAAGAAGCAATGAAGCTGGCGCTTGATTTAGCAACCATGCACCATACCGATGAAAGCTACGATGAATTGCGTTCAAAGATGCGAGTTGCCGCTAAAGAAGAATTATCCAAGCAAGAGCAGGAAGTACCCGAAGGTTACAAATTAGTAATGGTTCCCAATGAATCACCAACAAATGAACCGGATTGGGATGAGTGCATACGACAGGCAGAGATTTCAACAGGCTTAAAAGTCGAACGCCATACTCTGAGTATTGTTATTCGTGAAGTGCGCCGATGGTTGATTGCCAAGCAAGAGCAGGGTGAGCCTGTGGCGCAAAAGAATGTCTGCATTGAATGCCAAAACGCAGATTCACGGGGTCTTCCAGACAAGCCCATCTGTCGCAAATGTGTGCGTAATAGTAAATGGCAGCCGCTTAATGCGTCATCAGTGAACCCGCTCTACACCACACCACAGCCAAAGCAAGAGCAGGGTGAGCCTGTGGCGTGGCTCTGGAAGCACATCAACCGAGACGGCGAAGAATTAAATGCTGGCTTGTCGTTTGAAAAAGTTGAGCCAACCAATAACACATTTTGGATGAATCCCAACGACCCAAGACTTACAGCTACAGAGGTTCAGCCTCTCTACACCACACCACAACAACGCAAGCCGCTGACATACGAGCAATTCAAAGCCACGGCGGACGAAGTGTTCGGCTTTGTTGTTGGGCTTGGTGGGTATGAAGACGCTGTGCGCACCCTTTACGAAGCCGCCCACGGCATTAAGGAGTAAGACATGACAGAAGAACAGATCGCAATTATCAAGAAAGCAAGATCGGAATGCCATGCTGGGATGGGGGCGGCAGCGGCTGCAACTCTTTATGCACTTTTGCTTGATGAAGAAAAGCAAGATCAGGGTGAGCCTGTGGCGTGGGATGACCACCGCGCTGATGAAATCGTCACGCAAATGTATCGCCGTTTCAAAGATTGGAGCAAGCGCGGGTTTTCTGCGGATGAAGTTACATGGTGTGAGGTAAAAGCAGAAATAAATCAGTTGATTACGCTACATGCCGAGACCCATCCAGCAGCACCAGTTAAACAAACCCCATTGGCGTACCTCAGATACCACCCAACAGGAAGTGTGACAGGAAAGCCGCTGCATCAGTTGAGCTTTAATGGAAGTCAAGACGCTTTTGATGGATGGAAGATAATACCTCTCTACACCACACCACAACAACGAAAGCCGCTGATGCTAGAAAAATTCCGTGAGATGGAAGAATTGCTTGATGACAACCCTCATCAACATAAAAAGATGTTAACGGATGATGAGTTAAAAATCATCATGGAAACAACTATGCCTGTAATTGATTGGAAAGCAAGGTACGGAGTTGAACTCAACAATGGTGAACGTAATAAATGGATGCTTGAGTGGTTTATTGCGTTTGCCAAAGCAATTGAAGCCGCCCACGGCATTAAGGAGTAAGACATGAGTAAAGAAGCAATTAGTGTTGAAGACACGATAGCACGAAGTGCGCTGAAGCTGGCGCTTGAAACGCTAAAGCACATACACCCGTCGCTTTTGGCTAGTTTTTACACGATTGTTGATAGGAATAAAGCCATCAAAGCCCTAGAAGAAGCACTAAAGCAAGAGCCATTTGTGCATATAGGGTATTGGAACCAGAAGACAGGCGCGTTTTATGCCCCCGATCAAATCAGTGAATACCACAGGCGATTGATCGCGGAAGGCATACTCCGTCGCTGTTACGCGGATCGACTGGCATGAACGACGAATACGCATCAAAGGCGTTGCGCAAAATCCTGCGCGATACCCCCGACGGCTCTACTGCGCCGGAGTTGGCCAAGACGCTTGGCGTTACCGCCGATGCTGTTCGCAAGGCGTTAAAGCGCATGCCTGACTCTTATATTTCTGATTGGATGCGTGTTCACTATAACGGCGCATACACGGCTATATGGAAGGTCGTCGTGCCACCACCGGATATGCCGTGCCCGGAGATTCAGAATTGGCAAGGCCGTGGCTTTAAAGCGTGCGACCCTGACTGGCTGGAGAAGCAACAAGCCCGTGAGGCTAATCGCAAACTCTTAAAGCAGCGTTTGGCCAACCGCAACGGCGACACGGTTTTACTTCACAGTTTTGTGGACACAAAGCCTAAACCTGTCGTTCCTAGCGACATGAAATCAAAACGTGTCGATGAAACGCCAAAACAACGACACGTCCCGCAAAAGACCGTGTGGCAACCTGTTAAACCTTGGAGTAAGACATGAGTGGATGGAGAAAACGTGGTGGGGGTAGACCAAAATGAAATTCATAATTGGCGTTATTTGTATGTTTGTTGGCACGTTCGGCGCGGCCTACGTACTGCATGCGTTCCGTGAAGAGTGGTATGGGTTTCCAACGCTCTTGACTTGCGCGGCTATATGGTATGTCGGCCTCGTGACTTTCTTGACTGGCGACCAAGAATGAAACGGTACACCAAACACTTGGTCGAGTGGTTGTTCTATTGCGTATGCCTTATGGCGTTAGCAGTAGCCGCACTCGCCCTTCTATCTACCGCGTCTGTCTTCGTGACGCGTGTAACGACATCGGACGCAGATGCCTACCGTATCTGCTCCGAGATTGGTGGACCAAACGCTTGGTTCTTTTACGACAAAAACGGTAAGCTGGTTTGTACGAACAAACGTGGCTACAGACTGGGGAAACAGCCATGATAGATCAATTAACTTGGGGCGCGGGCGTTGCGGTGGTTTTATTTGTTATGTGGCGTGCACATGAACGGGTACTTCCACACCACCAATGGCCACCGCAAGAGATGTATAACCAGATGAGCGCAAGTAGCCGTAAGCGTATCGACAAATTGGAAACGCAAGTCAAAGAGATGCAAGCGGTTATCGACGGATTGTGCGTACAGACGTATATGCTTGAGAACCCCATAAACGAAGACGCTAAGTACAGCATATACGCCATTCGCAGCCCGGCCAGTCAGCACGGTCGTCTCATGGTCCGCAAGGCCGAGGGCGACTACAAGCTATCGGTGTTAGAAGCCGAACGCAAACGCGTCCTAGAGGACTATCCGGTTGAACCACCAAAGGTAAAGCCATGAGTTCGGAGATGCGTAAAGCGTTTAGCGCCATGACGCAAAACCGGCGCGTGACGTCAGAAGAACGGTTAATGTTTGAGGCGGGTTGGAACGCTGCCGTTAATTGGTTAATCTCACAGGGGAATGGTTATGTTGGAAGAGGCAAAAAGTCTAGCCCTGCTGCTAGGACTATTGTTATTCGCGGGAGTGATCAACGCTATCGTTATCGCTTGGATGATAAGAAAGGAACTTAAGGATGGGGACTTATGACGCAGTCTTACTTTGGCTTAGTGGTGCCGCGGTTGGCATCTTTATCGCCCACAAAACAATTCGTAAGTGGGAACTCAAAATGGAATACGAGAAAGGAAAGTGCGATGGAATTAACGAAGTGTGGCCCCACCTCACAAGTGCTTGGGCAGAAAATATCATCCTCACTAGCAGCGTTGCCCGAAACGAGAAGACTCGTAGTAACGGCAGCACTGGACAAGCTCTTCACTGAAAACTATTTCAGCGTATGCACTGTCGATAACATTCTGAAAATACTTAACGTATCTAAGAACTCAGACGCTTATCGGCTTTTGCAGGCGTTGCACTGCGTAGACTACGGCGCTATGCCTAAAGAGCTGCGTGATACGTTGCCGGACCTAGTGCGTGAGGCGATAACGCCTGCGTATGAACCACAACATGCAACTGACACGGCTTTAATGGGCATACAGTTTTAAAACTGTGTTATAGTCGCCGTCGTTAAATAAGAATCGTCGCAAGACAACCGCCGTTATCCCGGAAATTGGATAGCAACTTAAAAGGAAATTAAAGATGTCTATTGACAACAAAAAAGTCGCCGAGCAATTCGACGCCATCGCAGAGGCTTGCGGTGCATTGGCCCAGTTGTTTCGCAATGCCGGTTCTACTAGCACAGCGAAAAGCGGAGATGCAGAGACTAAGCCAAAACGCACCGCCAAGTCAAAGTCCGTATCTGACGAAGAGTTCAGCCAAGACGACGTGCGCACCGCCCTCAAAGAGTTGATGACTCTGCGCGGTAAAGACGTGATGGCTTCTGCCCTTGAGTCCGTTGGCGCTGGTAAGTTGCCAGATGTCGATGAGTCTCAGTATGCCGAACTCATGGCCAAGATCGAAGAGCTGAAAGCCGAAGAGCCAGAAGACGCACCCGCGCCCAAAGCAACGGCCAAACGCGCCACAAAGAAAAAGGCCGGTCCAACGCAAGATGACGTTGTCGAAGTGTTCAAGAAACTGATTGCCGAAGATAAAGCTCTGGCCACCAAGGTCTTGAAGGGCTTGGGCGTTAAAAAGGTCAGCGAGTTGGACGAAGAGCAATTCCAAGACGCTATCGACGCAGCTAACGCCGCGCTCGAAGGCGACGACGAAGACGACTTGATCTAAACCGTTTGGGGGAGTCTGCCGTGGCAATCACGCCAGCTACAGTAACGGCAGACTCTCCCGCCTAAAGGAAACAAGACATGACACAAGACAAATACCTCGTGGGTGGCAAACTCATCACCTACTCACAGATGGTCGATACGGTCGTTAAGCCCGGCGAAGCCATCATCGCAGAACTCACACCTGCTACGGCTGACTTGCTGCACATGGCTGCCGGTGTTGCCGGTGAAGCCGGAGAGTTGCTAGACGCGATCAAAAAGAACGCGATCTACAGCAAGCCACTCGATCACGATAACGTCATTGAAGAGCTGGGTGACTTGGAGTTCTACATGGAGCGCATCCGTCAGCGTTGCGGCATCCGTCGTGAGGACACGCTCAAACACAACGTGCTCAAGTTGGCCAAGCGTTATGAGAACTTGGTGTACTCAAATCAAGCTGCACAAGACCGTGCCGATAAAACCGGAGAAACCACATGACCGAAGAAACCCAAGCACCCGAAGTGCAGAAGTTGTCCGAGCGCGACGCCACGGACTTTAAACAGTACTACGGCCAAGTCGTTAACGGCATCATGTCAAGTATCCCGTTTGGCGTGAACATCGACCCAACGATGGTTGCGTCTGTGGCTAAGAACACGGCGTTGGCCATGCTCGAAATCTCCGCAGACATCATGCCGGAAGCGCCGGAGCATCAGAGCAATTTTCCTGCTCCGAAAGCGATTACGCAGGTCGAGCTGCGAGAGCTGTTAATGCGTTTAGTCAGCAAAGACCGTGGCCTTGCAGCGGACACACTATCGGTCTTTGGCGTGGCATCCCTTGGCGCATTGGACGACCGAGACTATACGGCGTTCTATCATTTGGCGACTAGCCGTCTAGAGCGATGAAACACGCCGTTCTAAGCCCCAGCGCGTCACACCGCTGGTTGGCATGCCCGGGCAGCATTGAAGCGAACCGAGACAAGCCGTTTGAGGAAAACAAATACTCGATAGAGGGCACAAGCGCCCACGGTTTGTTAGAGGTTTGCTTGATGCTGGACGACCAACCAGAAGGCTACAAGGGCATGACGTTGAAGAAAGGGCACTTCCCTATCGACGACGACATGATTAACGGCGTAGGGTATGCGCTTGACTGGATTCACGGCTACATGGCCAACAACCCGCAAGCCAAACTCTACGTCGAGAAGACCGTCTACTTTGGCCAAGCCCTTGGCATCTCTGACGACGAAGCGTTTGGCCACGCTGACGTGATTATCGACAATCGGCCAAAAGAGATTGTGGCTTTCGACTACAAGCACGGTATTGGTATCACCGTTGAAGTGGAAGATAACTCACAGCTCTTGTTGTACCTCGCTGGCGAACGCCAAGCGGGCGGGAAAGCGCGTAACTACCGTAAAGTGGTTGCACAGCCCCGCGCCCGTAAGCGTAAGCCAATCCATGAAGCCAGTGTTAACGATAAACAGTTAACGACATGGCTGGAAAAGACGGTTATTCCAATCGTGCCGGTCGCACTGGGTAAAGATGCTCCGCGTGTGGCTGGCGACCACTGCCAGTATTGCGCGAAAGACGGTAACTGCATCGCCCAGTACGAAACGGTCATGGCCGGAGCCAGTAAGGAGTTCAAGATGTCCGACCCAAAAGCACTCTCCCCCGCGCAAATCGCAAAAGTTTTAAGCGTACTTGAGACAGTTACCCGTATCGGTAACGCCGTTAAGCTGCACGCTACTAACTTGGCCCATGCGGGGGTAGAGATTCCGGGCTATGAAAAAGACTTCACTGTACCGCACCGTAAATGGGTAGACGAAGATAAAGCAAATAAAGTTTTGTCTGACTATGGATTAACGGCAAAAGAGCGTTATAGTGTGTCCCTCATCACACCGACTCAAGCTGAGAAGGTGTTAACGACAAAAGGACTTATCGCCAAGCCTAAACGGGGAGAACCAAAACCCCGAGTGGCCAAGCTAGATAAAGTCATAACACGAGGGGAAAAGACACCGACCATCACGAAGATATAAAACCGAACCCGATTGAATTTAAACCGAACTTGAAAGAAACAAATGGCTACTACTAAATCAAAATCCTCTCGTCTGCATACACCCGAAGGCATCGCTTGCTTTGTGCAGGTGTTCACCCCTAAAGCACGTACCGATAAAGCCGGTAATCCCAAGGGCGACCCCAAGTACTCTCTCGTGTTGAGTTTCGACGAAGACGCAGACTTGAGCGAACTTAAAGCCGAGGCAAAACGTGTTGGCATTGAACGCTTTGGCCCAGACTTCGCTGCGATGGTTAAGAAGGGCAAACTCAACTGGCCTTTCCGTGATAACGAAGACTACGCAGACAACGGCTTTCCCTTTACACGAGACGGCACATTCATCAGCTTTAAATCTACGGACCGCCCCGGTATCGTCGATTCTGACGCAGAGCCGATCATGGACAAAGGCGAGTTCTACTCTGGCGTTATCTGCCGTGTGTCATGCAAGGCTTACGCTTACGACAACGAATCTAAGGGCGTTGCCTTTGGCCTCGTGAACATTCAAAAGCTCGATGACGGCGAACGCTTGGCGGGCAACCCCGATGCGTCCGATGACTTCGGTGCAACGAAGAGCAAGTCCAAAGCAAAAGCCAAAACTTCACGTCGTAACGATGACGACGAAGATGACGAAGATTTGCTTTAAAATCCAAACCCCTATCAACTTAAAGGAAACGACAGATGACAAACGATGTAGATGACCTCTTGGGCGAGATCGAAGCCAATCAAGGCAAGCCCGCTAAAGCCGAGAAGCCTGCGAAGGTGGAAAAGGCCGAGAAGGCCGTTAAAGCCAAAGCTCCGGCTAAGAAGGCAGCACCGGTTAAAGCACCAGCCAAAAAAGCTGCGCCTGCTAAAGCCCCTGCTAAGAAGGCAGCACCGGCTAAGAAGGCTGCGCCTGCTAAAGCACCAGCCAAAGCTGTGAAAGCTCCGGCTAAGAAGGCAGCACCAGCCAAGGCCGCGAAAGCCCCCGTGAAGGCGACAAAAACGGTAGCGAAGCCCGTGGCCAAGAAAACGGCTACAAAGCGTCCTAGCGAGTTCATCGTCTTCGCAGAGGGTGAGCGCCAAGAGTTGTCTAAGCAGATCAAGAAAATGGTCCGCAAAGAGATGAACTCTCGCGTGATCGCTGAACGCCTCGGCATCCACAGCCGCAAGCTGCGCCGCGTGCTCTACGGCATGCACAAAGCTGGCACTGTTAAGGTCGTTCCCGGCCCAAGCCGTAAATTGGGCATGTACGTCCATCCCGTCTAATCGACAGAGAAGATGAAACTAGCCCCCGTTCCTTTACGGGTTCGGGGGTTTTATTTTGCCCAGAGGTTTTATGTCTGACATTGCCCACTTAGACTTCGAGACATTTTGCGAGATTGATATTCGCAAAGTAGGCGCTCACCGTTACGCCCGTCATCCCTCATGTGAGGTTTTGATTGCGTGTTTTTATTTGCCCGATGAAGGCGACATCATTACGTGGTTGCCGTACAAAGAACGGATGCCGTTAAAGCTGCGCCGTTATATTGAAAGCGGCGGCAAGATCGGCGCACACAACGCTAACTTTGAACGACTCGTCTACCAGCACGCGTTAAAGCGCATGCACCCCGACATCCCCGACATCGACAAAAAGCAGTGGGTGTGTACCGCCGCTAAAGCCGCTGCATCCGGCTTGCCCCGCTCACTGGACAAGGCGTTATTCGCGGCAGGCTCAAAGAAGACCAAAGACCCCGAGGGCGCGAAGTTAATTAAGATTTTCAGCGTGCCGCGCAAGCCCACAAAGAAAGACCCGAGCACACGGATTCGACCAGAAGACGCGCCCGAGAAGTTTGAAGCGTTCATCAAGTATTGCCGTATCGACGTTGAAGGCGAGATGGAGCTCGATGTGCTGTTGCCGGACTTGCGCAAGCGTGAGCAAATGTTCTTCCGTCTCGACATGCTTATGAACGATCGTGGGCTCCCGATTGACCTGCCGTTGGTCAAACAGACGATGGCCGTGTTGGGTGAGCTCGAACGGCGCAATCTGGAAGAGGTACAAGCCCTCACAGGCGGCGTCAAGGCATCTCAGGTGGCCAAAGTATTGGAGCTACTGGAAGAGCGCGGCCTAGTGCTTGAAAACATGCGTGCAGAGACAATCCGCACTGCGTTGAAAGACGAGAGCCTAGACCCCAAGACACGCCGCCTTCTTGAGCTGCGTATTGAGGGCAGCAAGGCCAGTACAAAGAAGCTGCAAGCCATGGCTATCTGTGCCGACCCGGACGATCACGTTGTGCAGGGCGGCTTTCTCTACCATGGCGCACACACGGCCCGATACTCCGGTCGGTTGGTGCAACCGCATAACTTTATCCGTGGCCACCTCAAAGACTGGCAACGCGACGAGGTGTTTGATCTCATCCGTATGGGTGACGCCGACGCGCTCGCCATGCTCTACGAAAAGCCAATCGACATCATCAGCCAGTGCATGCGTGGTTACATCGCTGCGCCCAAAGGCAAAGAGTTTTATGTTGTTGACTACACGGCCATTGAGGCTCGACTGTTGGCATGGCTGGCAAATGAGAACGCCGTTCTAGAGGCTTATCGACAAGGCGTTGATGTCTACAAGATGATGGCGTCAAAGCTGTGGAAAATAAAGATCGAAGACGTTACGGACGAGCAACGCCGTATCGGTAAAAACTTGGTGCTCGGTTGTGGCTACTCACTTGGCGGCTTGAAGTTCGTGGACTACTGTGCGAACCTCGGCTTGAAGATCGAACCGGAATTTGCGATGTCCGCTGTGCGCACATACCGTAAAGAGCATCCAAACATCGTGGCCAGTTGGAAGACAGTCGAGAGTCTTGTTGTTGAGGCAATTAAAAATCCCGGCAAGATCACGCGCGGACTCAAGTGCCGTTTCTTCATGCGTGAGCACTGGCTGTGCGTCGAGTTGCCAAGTGGCCGTGAGCTGCGTTATCCGTACGCACGCGCAGTGCCAATCATGCGCTACGACAAACCGGCGATGGAGATTAGTTTCGCCACGGAGTACAACGGCCAGTGGGTGCGCGAGAAGACCTACGGCGGCAAGCTCATCGAAAACATCGTGCAAGCGATTGCCCGCGACGTGATGATGGAAGGCATGTATAACGCCGAAGTGAACGGCTATCCGGTCATTGGCACGGTGCATGACGAAGTTATCACGCTTGTCGATAAAGGGACAAAGGGCAGTATCACGATTCTGGAAGAGCTGGTATGTGATGCGCCGGAGTGGTCGGAGGGTATGCCGTTAGCGGCCAAGGGCTTTATATGCGAACGCTACAAGAAAGATTAAAGTTCACGCGGGAGAGCGTGGTCGAAGACTACTTGGTGCAGGGGGTCAAGGTCCGAAAGGGCTTTGCCTTAAAGCTGCGTTTCATGCGTGGCTGGCCAGACCGTATCGTGCTCTTGCCCGGTGGCGTCTTTTTCTTCGTGGAGTTAAAGCGTCCGGTGGGTGGGAAGTTCGAGCCACTGCAAGAGCGCATCCACGAGAAGATTCGGGCACTCGGATTTAAAGTTTATGTTTGCAACACAAAAAGCAGCGTTAACGACATTTTTGCGTTATACTAATTTAACGACAACTTGAAAGGAACCCCGTTATGACTAAATGGACACACCGTGACCAGCAGCAGTTAGAAGAACTGCTAAACCGTAAAAGCCTGCATGTGAACTCTGCAAGGGCCGACGTTGCCCGCGTAGTTGCTCGTATGTTTGGCCATGATATGAATAAAGACAGCCAAAGCCGGATTGTTGAAAAGCTAATGGAGTACGCCGAGCCCTTGCGTGACGCACTTGCCCCGCTAGATACGGGAGTGCGCGTTGAAGCGCCCGAGGCAGACTAATGCTCTACCGTAAAGACTTACGCAAGTACCAGACTCGCGCCGTTAAGTTCATTAAGGACACACCCTGTTGCGGGCTGTTCCTTGACATGGGCTTGGGCAAGACAGTCAGTACACTCACGGCCCTGAATGACCTTATCGACGAAGGCAAGGTAAAGCGCGTTCTACTCGTTGCCCCGTTGCGTCCGGCACAAGGTGTGTGGCGTCAAGAGGCAAAGAAGTGGGCGCACCTGCGTGGCATGACGCTTAAGCTCTTGACCGGCAGTGAGCCACAACGGCTCATGGCTTTAAAGTCAAATGCCCAAGTTCACATCATTAACGTCGAGAACCTGCATTGGTTAATCCATACGCTCAAAGCCAAATACAAAAAGGATTGGCCGTATGACACGCTCATTATCGACGAGTCCAGTATGTTCAAGACCCCGTCTGCCAAGACTCGGTTCGGCGTGCTGCGTTTTTACGTAAAGCGATTCAAGCGTCGAATCATTATGACGGGCACGCCCGCCCCAAAGAGTCTGCTAGACCTGTGGGCGCAAATATACATCTTGGATGAAGGCAAGCGTCTGGGAGAACGGGTAGAGCGTTATCGCAGCCGTTTCTTTAGCCCGAGTGGCTATATGGGGTATGGCTATACGCCGGATAACGACGCAGAGCAAAAGATCACCGAACTGATTTCCGACATCGTGTTAACGATGCGGTCAGAGGATTGGTTGGAGTTGCCGGAAGTCATGGAAGAAACGGTGTGGGTAGACTTGCCACCCAAAGCTCGCCGTATGTATGAAGACCTTGAGAAAGAGATGTTCATTGAATTGGCCGAGGGCTCGACAGAGGCGTTATCCGCTGCGGCGTTAACGTCGAAGTGCTGGCAGATGGCCAACGGTAAGATTTATCTCGAAGACAGCAAGGGCGAGAAGATCACGCACCTCACACACGACGTTAAGATTCAAGCGTTGAAGGAAATTATCGACGGGGTTTCCGGTAACGTGCTCGTGGCCTATTGGTTTAAGCCAGACCTAGAGCAGTTGATGAAGGCGTTTCCCAAAGCGCCCAACATCACGGGTATTCGGGACGAGAAGAAACTTAACGCCCTGCAAGACGCGTGGAACCAAGGCAAACACCCGGTAATGTTCGTTCATCCGCAAAGCGGTGGCCACGGATTGAACTTGCAGGGCGGTGGCAACGTGCTGGTGTTCTATTCGATGCTGTGGGGCCGTGAGGCTTATGCGCAGGTGAAGGAGCGTATCGGCGCTTCCCGTCAAGTCGGATTGCGCGATCATGTCATGTATAAGTACATCGCTGCAAGAGACACGGTTGACGAGGTGATGTTGGCCGTACAGAAAGAACGCCAATCGAACGAACGGCGAATGATTAAACTGTTGAAAGACTATCGTGAAGCACAGGAGTTATTAAGATGACACAGACCTATGGAGAAGAAACACGCACCATGTCGCCGTTAAAAGTGGAGATACTGCTGTGGTATTACAGCCGCGTTGGGGATTACCGTGATGGCGACTTTACCGCGCCCGCTGTACGTGAAGCCCTAAAGCTTTTTAAGACGATGGGATTTTTGCGACCGCGTAATGCGTCTATGGACAAGATAAAACAAGGCAGTTACGTTTTAACGGATGGGGGTTTGTTGCTCGTATCACGAATCTTATCTACCCCGTTTCCCGAACTTAAGTGGAGTTATTGAGATGACACACCCACTCATCGTCCAGCTCGTGCCCAAAGGCACAAACGCGGTTGAAGAGATAAGCCCCATCGGTGACTTCAAACAAATCATAGTTAACGACAACTGGGACGCTATTCGTGACCGGCTATTCCAAGCGTGCTGTGTGGGCGGTCGCACATCCGTTATCTTCGTAAATGGCCACGTCGAGCTTTACGAGAAACGCCTGCAAGCTGACAAGCCCTCGCGCATAACGCCCAACGGCCAACACGGACTGTGGCTCTACATGGGGCGCCTGCTTAAACGCTATGGCCACGTCTACGTTCCCCATATCGGCGTTACCGCTTTCGACCCGGCGTATTTCAATGTGCCCGCAGATGGCATGGTCGTTGGCTACCAGATCAAAGCGTTGCAGTCGTTAGAGAATCTGGACGGTCCGATTGGCCGACAACTCTGCCGTAACGGCTATGACAGTTTCACCGTGGGTGATTACTTCTATTACCCGATGGGTGAAGAAGTGTTTGAGGAAGTTGGCACGCACGCTTCATGGGAAGCCGCGTACCTACGATTTTTTAACGACATTTAAGAAAGACAGACATGAGCTCAGTAAACGACATCCAAATCTCCGGCGACCACTACAAGACGGCCTACCAAACTTGGGACTTCATCGAAGACTTCAAGCTCGGGTACAACGAAGGCAACATCGTTAAATACGTGCAGCGCCATGCCAAGAAGGCCGGTAAGGTTGATCTCGGCAAAGCCAAACACTACACGCAAAAGACATTTGAGCTGTGTGCTAAAGGCCGCGCACCACAGAACCTGCCAATGTATATGCGCTTGGCCAAGCCACACATGCGTATGACAGAAGAGCAGGAAGAACGTGCGTATAACCGTATTAACGATGCGCTATTTAAGTTCCGCGACGCTAACGGTATCAGCTACTTTGAGATGGATATTATTCAGCGCGTCACCTCATGGGAAACCCCACAAGACTTGGCTGAGATCGAGGCCATGATCGACGCGCTGATTGAGAAGACTTACCCTTCGATTACCTGAATCCCGGCCATCGGACCTTCCGGCGAAATCGTTATCACTCGGTTAATGATTTTGTCCGGGATGCGGGTCGATGCGTGAACCCACTCGCGCCCAGCAACAGGGCACTCGTAGATCAACTGGCCAATCCCTAGCACCGAGATCATCGGAGCCAAGGCTTTGGCGATCTCATACGGCGTGCCAAAAGTGTCAGCCCGGAAGTCCATGGCTTTGGCCAACGAATGGTCGCCCGTTTTAGGGCGCTTGCGTATGGCCAGATCAAGCGGTGGGCAGCGGTAGCCACTCGATAGGATGATGGGTACATCCCTACCCAAACGAGAGCTTAGAAAGGCTCTAATCCGTTCGCCCATTGCGCACGTCTCTAGCGCGTCTTCCAGCAACTCCGGCGGCAGGGTGTTGTCGATGCCCAGAGCGATAGCCGTGTCGCTACGGATAAACTCTTCCATCGAGATGTGCATGGACAGCTTGCTCATTTTTTCATCACCTCTGCAACGGTCTTGGCCACTGTCTCGGCGCTCCGGCCAATCGTGTACCCGCCAATTCCAATTTGAACGATGTCCCACAGTTTCAGGTATTCCGCTTCGGACAGGTTCGGCGCGGTCCAGCCGAGCCAACGTGCAACGATGAGAGCCCCGAACGTGAGCATGAGGATAGGTCGCCAGCTCCGAGTCAACCACGACTGGGAATTAACTTCTGCCGTGATGACGGATGACTGGGCCGTGAGTATGGCCAATTCACCGGATTGTTGCAACTCAAAGAGTTTTAACTTCGCGGCTTGCGCTTGTGCGGGGTCAGGGAAGATGCGATCAATCAGGGCAGTTCCAATGCCCAGAGCTGCAGCGATTGGGTCGAGGCTCATGCGTCACCGTCCGAAGGATTCGCTCGTTTGATGTCGAGATAGAAACGGTAGCCCGTTTTTACGATAAGCAAGAGCGTATATATCAATGTGGCCCACAGGACTAACTCACTGACCTGCACGCCCATGAAGGTTGCTAACGACACGGTAACGGGCGGTGCAGCTTTGGCCAAGACGGCCCCTGCGGTTTCAGAGTGATGTTCAGTCATGGCGGGCTTACAGGGAGTTACGACGAAGTTGACCGTTAAAGGTAACGGCAACACCGGCAGTGTTGGAACTGGTTGCGGCGTTATTCCAAATGTCCGTCTTCTCAGGAATTTCAATCTCTGGGTTGTACGGGATTGGCTGGAATTGGTTTGCCGCGATGATCTTTGCTGTCAGGTATCGTACGCCGCCAATGCGGCTGTAGAAGTTTGCTGTGAGTGTCTGTGAGCCGGTTGAGCCGCCCATCGAGAGCGTGCCTTCGGTCAGGAATAACGACCAGCCATTTGGTACGGTGTAGACGGCTGATTGGGAGACGTTGTCCGTGGCTGCGATGAAGCCGTATGTGTTGACCGGAACGCCGAGGGTTGCGCCGCCAGTGCCAAGGGCGATGTCGCCAACGGGGCTGTCGTTAAGTACGGTCAAGCCATTGATACGGAGGTACTGGTTGACGGTATTTGTGCCCGTCTGGCCATTCAATGCAACGACTTCGCTGATTTCGTCGTAGTTCGCGTCAAGGCCGTCGATCAGCACTGCCTGTGTGGTGTCACCCGTTGATGTGCTGTAGAGCGTCATCACGGACGCGACGGTCGGGAAGACGTAGGCTGTGTTCTTTGGCCAGATCGTCGCCTGCACAGCGCCTAGCACAGCGTTATAGGCCGATCGAAATATGTTTATCGAACGGACTGTTTGGGGTGTGGTCATAGGGCGCTCCCGGATGATGGATGCGCCATTTTAGCCTACGTCGATTGTGGTTTTTCAACCACGTCAGCCGGTTCAGGCGTGTTGCCCTCGGCCAGCCATTTCAAATAGGCTTGGTAGTCTGTGTTGTCGGGGTCGAATGGGATGCTTACACCATCTGAACGATTTACTGCTTTTGATTCTTGTTGCCCAAAGGCGGGAGTTGCAAGTTTGTATGTGACCATTTTTATAGCTCCGCTGAAAATTGTAGCTTGCTGGGGTTTGCGCTATCGAGCTGAACAAGACGACCTTGTGTAAACCCAGAGAAATTTAGACATTGAACTGTTGCACCATCTGGCAAAGATGACCCACCAATAGTCGCATTTGCACTGCTTTGCGTGTTGCTTACGGCAAAAGTATCAGTTGCTGTGATTGCCCCAGAAGGAGACACGGATGGTGACGATCTCATTGGAACAACAAATGTCAGGCAAAAATTCAATGTATTTGGCGTTGTGGCAACACCAGTAACGCCTCGCTGATATGTCTGGAAATACCGCTGACACAAAGCCAACTCAGTACCATACGGGCGAGATGCAAAACCAGTTGCTGCTGTGCCTTTTTCTAGCTGGACACCTGTGATGTAGAAGGTTGCTGCGTTAGTCCCTACGACAGAAGTAGCTCCCGTCACAGAAACGTAAGCCGTTCCACCCCACGAACCTGCTGCCGCGCTTTGAGCAGTCCCTGCGCCCATGCTTAGGTTAAGAAATAGACCAACCGAGCTGTTTGTCGCCCAAGTGCCCGATGTGTCACCAGCAATCGTTACGGATTTTTGCTCCCAAGTGTTTGCTGCATTGATTGTGTAGCTGAATACATAGCAACGGTCACCGCTGGCGTTATAAACAGAACCACCAAATGTCCCAGTCAAACTGGAACGCACCCAAAATGAAATTGTGATGGTTTGAGCTGAAGCTGTCCCCCACGCCAAATCAGCTACGTTAAAACCCTCAATGCGCTGCTGAAGAACAAGTTTGTCACTTGAACCAACAGAGTAAGCACTTGAAGAAGTAAAAAGAATTGATTTTGTAAAACCTGCTGGTGCTGTTGATGATTGTTGACCTGTCCCTTTAGATGTCAGGTTGGTTGAAAACTTAAAGCGGTCTACTGGATAGACGTCATCATTTGCGGTGACACTGGCCCCCGCATTACGCTGGTCAATCATCATCGCACCATTGATAATGCGGTTGGTAAAGTCCACATCTTGCGGAACTAACAGCGCGGCTTTTGCAGCCGTAGGGCTTCCGGTCGAACCCAAAAGACCCGTCACATAGTCCCAAAGTTTGCCGAAGCCTACACGAGCAACGGCGTTACTTGGGTTTGGGTACGTGTCGGAGATCTCCGTCCGTGCGGGTGGTGCTGCGTATGTCATCGTCTTAGTATCCTTGCAAAGTTATGTCAGCTTTGGCCCCGCTGACGGCGGCATGGGACACATTGTATCCAGTAATCGTCGGTGCGAGTGGAGTGCTCTTATTCGTCTCTAATGTAACGACGCCCAAAGCATTTGCCTGCAATGTCGCCAGCACGCTAACGATGTTGGTAAACGACGTGTTGTATGGGATTGCGCCGCCCGTAACGGTAAAGTTAGAGATGTTCTCCGTTTTTACCGGAGCATCTACTTGGAACAGCATGGCGTCAATCTCGCCCACCGTTCCTGCGCCAATCGAGACGCGGAACTGGTAGTAATCATTCGCCATAATCAACGCACCGGGCATGAGGCTATATGTTCCGTCTGCGCCATAGAACGACTCGGCATCGGGGCCGTAGAACGAGTTACCGTCTGCGCCATAGAATGACACGCCACCAACACGTCGATATTCGATTGTTATGTCTTTACCTTGTATGGTGGAGAACAATGCACCGATAGAACCTGTCAATGCACCAGTCACATAAATTTGGCTGGTCTCATATACCAACGCTGAAACCGTCGTTAAGTCGTAAAACGAATCCGTGTCAAGGCCGTAAAACGATTGGTCGTCGTTACCGTAGAAAGAGTCCGTGGTTGTCGCTACGATGTTGCCCCCACTGCGAGAGCCGCCCGTAATCGTACCGGGCCAACCATTCGCTTTAAAGTCATACGAGTAAACAATAAATGGCGTTAACAGACCACCCGGCGTCAGCACCAAAGATGCAGCGTTAACGGACTCATGCCCGAGCGTATCAACGGCCTTAATCAAGATCGTTATACGTGATGAAGGCAGATTACTTGCGTCGAATGTCGTCGTGGTGTAGATGCCGTCAAAAACACTGTTGGCACTCCCCCAGTCATAGTTAACGCCGTATTGGTAGCGTAGCTTATACCCAGCCAAGTTGTATAGATTGACCGGCGACCACGATAGACTCGTACCTGCGCTGATAAAGCCCGTCACGTCAGGAACCCACGTAGGGTTCCACGATACCGCCGCAGACGCGGGTGAGTAGACGCTGGCACGCAGCGAGTTGCGCATGCGCGAGAAGAAGTAGTAAACACCGGCTTCTAGGGTGTTGACATTGATCTTTGGTAGCGCCGTGTTAACGGGGTATGGGTTTCCGTTAGGCGCAATCTCTGTCGTGCCGTATAGCGTCAGTTGCGCAGAAGTTGGTGTCGGGGTCGTGGCATACCACAACTCCGCGTATTGCGTAATACCGGCACTACTTGTCGTTATTGTTACATCGAAAGACGGCTCATACCCCAACGGCACTATGTTGCTGATGACCGGCGCGGGTACAGTGCCGTAAATCGCTGGGTCGCTAATACCAGTATTGGGGGCCGGTGTGAACTGAGTAATGCTTGCGTCGTTATACACGGTCGGGTTGTATTCGCCCAGAGACAACGCTGCGGTCACTGTGCCATCATCGCCGAATGTCTCGACAACTTTAGTGACACGGAACAGCTTTGCCGACCAGCCGTAGTTAACGCTCGTGACAGTGACGATGTCTCCGGCTTCTAATTGCAAACCGCTAAAACCGATGCGGACTTGGACTTGCAGGTCTTCGCGTGCACCCTTTAAGAACCGCGTGGCAAGATACTGGGCGCACACGTCGTTATTAACTAACGGCAAGCTGATCGTCTGTTTATTGACGGGCTCGTTTGGGTACAGCAATGATGGAGCAATCGTGGCCAAGTCAAGCGCGGTTGTGGCAAACGAATCCGTTGCTGCGCCGTTGGGGTATTTAACTTCTGCGATGTTATAGCTACTGGCCAGATCAGTCGGCGTAATCGTGATGCCGGAGATCATGTTGCTGTCGTCAATCGGCAAAGCGACTGTGTACGCAGGTGATTGAACGACCACACCCCACAGGCCAAGCATCTCGTTGTATTTCAACTGGCAGTCACAGCATGCCGACATGAGTTGCAGGTTAGACATCACGCTAACCGATGTGTCGATAGTGCCGTTAAATTGGAATCTCGGCTGCGTAGCAGTGGAACCTGTGTACGTGGTGAATGTGAACGTCTGCGACGAATACGCATCCAGCGCGGCCAAGCTCGTTGTGTCTATCTGGCTAACGGGAATTGCTGCACCATAACGGCTTGACGTTAAGTAGTCCGTGAAGCACGCACCGGGTGTCTTGCGTGAGTTCGTTAACTGAAAGCGCGTTTGCTGCAACCCGGTAACGCCTTTATTGCGGTTATAGATCAGCCGGACAATCGCAAATGCGCAGTTGCTCATCAGCTTCGTCGCGTCCCATGTATAGGTAACGCCGTCTTGGTTCATGGCGTCTTGTGCCGTTAATGCGGTATTAGTGCCAGATGAAGAACCGTTGCGATACAGGTAAATAAATAGAGAGCCGTCGATTGTGTTATCGACAAGGCCGGTAGAAGGGTCAAGCAACCCGTTAACGCGAGTTGCGTCATCGGATGCGAATTGGCAAATCTTGCCACTGTAGTAAATCGTGCCGAAAGTTATTGTGTCTGGTGTGCCGCCTGTTTCGGTGTTGGTAACTTCCGACAAAACCAAACAGTAGTGCATCTTCTGGTTATCGGGAGACAAGCTCATGTCCGTGATGATGCCGCCTACGTAAGCAGTGCCGTACACCACGGGCAATTTGTTGTTTCCGGCAGGTGCGACTTGAGCGCGTGAGCCGGGGTCTGGTGAAGAGGATGTGCCGGGCTCGCTTGGGCCAAGGGTTTTAGCAATGATTGACGACGCCACCATGTTAACGGCAAAGGCAGCAGCTACTAGCCACGGCGATGCCATCACGGCGGCGATTGAAATATCCATCACGGCGGCAACGATAATAGTACCCGGCATTTAGACCACCCACATCTCTTCTAATTTAGAAAACCCGAATCGCTCATATTTGAGGTCGGGACTGTTGACCATTTTACTGATTACGAACGCTGCGATGCGCCCGCCATCTTTTAGGGCTTGGCCGTGCTCTGCATACGCGCTCAAAAGCCTGTACCCGGCGCTAGAGCCACGTGATTCTGGGTTGACCCAGTAGGCCATCTCCGTCATCATCAAGTGCTTTGGTGACCACATGCTCGGCGCAATCTGAGCCATCAGCATGCCAACAACGCCATCACCGTTATCGGCCACAAGTACGACCCCGCGCCCGGCCATTAGTTCGGTCAATAAGCGTGTGACGTATACCGCATCATCGACTTCGGCTAAAAATGGTAATGGCGTCTGGCTACGGTAAGCCCGCAGCATGTCCAGCAAAGCCGGAATGTCGAATGGGTTAGCGTCACGTACTCGCAGGGACATCTTTGCCAAACTCGAAGGTGAGGGTTTCGATAACGCTGACGCGATTCATGGATGTATCCGTTGGGTTATAGAACTTCCAAGAGTTGTCGTTGGTGTAACGACCCGCTTGCCGATTTTGCAAAATGAGTTGTGTCGATGACGCCGACACGGTAATCGTCCCAACAAACGAACGTGCTTCATCCATCCACTGCTCAGAGATCGAGAACGAATTAATAAAGCCATTAAAAAACTGGTATAGGCCACCCGTGCCGCCAGTCGTTATTAACTGGTTGTTCTGGTCAAAGAAGCCGTGCCACATCTGAATGGCCGCGCCCTTGACGTTATTGCCTAGCACCCAGCCCAGCATCGCCGTGTCGATACCGACCAGCGTAACAGTCGTTTCATTGGCCGTTGATTTGATGTCGCGTTGTGCGTCTCCGACTTTAATCAGTTGGCCGACCGCAGAAAAGGGGTTAGCGTCTACTGCCGGAATCGTTAAGGGCATCGGCGTTGTGGCAAAACGGTAAATAGCTGCGCCCGTGTTGACACGGACGAAATCAGCCATCCGGATATTGTTGGTGTTAGCGACTGGTGTAATTACGTTCATAGGACCGCCTCAAACGCTTTAAAAGAACCGGACCACTGAATAAAGCTGTCGTTAGTCATGGGCACTAGCGTGTATGTTGGGTACTCTCGCAGGATAACGACAAATGTAATGCCTGTGTAGGTTGTGCCGTTGATTGCTGTTGTAGTTCCGTATTGGCCAATCACTGCATTCATTGGCGACGTGAGCACGGTTAGGCATGTCCGATGAACCGGGATACTGACTGTGCCGTTTGTGCCACGTTGCACATCGGCAGTGACGATATACGCGTATCGGTCAATCTGCACGAAGTCACCGACTTTAACGATATACGCGGTGGACGCAATAGCTGGTAGATTGCCAAGTACTAGCGTTTTATTTGCACTAGCCGTTTGCCACTGGCATGCAGCAATTTGAGCGCTCGTCATGTCACCGCGATATGCGATGTAGTTGACCCAGCCAGTCGAACCAAAGTTAAGCGTTTGTTCGTTGGCTTTATCAGCAACTCGCAACGCGTTAAGCGCCCCACGGCTTTGGCTGTAGAGCATGTAATTCATCGGCTTGAGATCGAACTCAAATGGCACTACCGTCAGAATCTCCGACGTACTGATTCGTTGATTTCGACTTAACGACTGACCGACGAATCGGTGGTCGTTAATCATCACGTTTTCGCTATTAGCGAGAATGGTCTGTAGGCTCATAATTACCTCGATGCGGGAACAGCGCGAGATGCGCTTTGGTTAGCGGCCCACACAGTCGTTTTGTTTTTAAGCAGAAATGCTTGTGCGGATTGTGTATCGATAGCGCTCATATTCTGGATGAAGGGCCCGTTGTAGTTAACGGTCTGGCCACCCATTGCGCCACTCAGGTCCCCGCTGTTGGGGATGATTGTGCCAGCACCCCGGGGCACAAACAACTCGGGGCCGTTTTCGCCCACGATAGAGGGTTGGCCAGCCGCCAGTGGACCACCCACTGCACTTGCAGTTAACGCGAAGCCAGAGGTGTTGATGTCGCTCTCAAATTGACCGGTAGGGCCACCGCCCGTGTTGAAAAAGCTAAAGCCTTTAAACATAGACATCATCTGCGCCTTCATAGCGATGGCGATAAGGTCTTGGATGACGCTGCGTGCGAAGTCTTTAAACGCGAACTTACCGGTGCGCACAAACGTGTCGATGGCGCTGCCCATATTGGCAAACACTGCCGCGTTCATGTCTTTTAGCCGTTGCAGTTCGTACTGTTGGCCAATGATCTCTTCGCGCTGCTTTTGCAGTTGGCGCAAGTCATCTGCGCGTTTGGCTTTATCTGTTTCGCTGCCGCTATCTTTCTTGGCGTACATCGCTGCGATCTCTTGCTCTGTCTTTAAACGGGACAGAGCGATGTCGAGGTCTGCGCCGGTATAGAGCAAATGCTCGCGGTCGAACTTAAGCTCCTCGGCCTTTTGGTCAAGCGTCTTTTGTTCGGCCTCTGTCGATAAGCGGTACTGCTCACGCGCCTGCGCGTATACGGCCTCTTTATCTTTAGCGGCTTTAGCCGTTATCTGAGCAATCTTGGCGGCTAATAACTCTTGGTTCTTGGCTACAAAGGCGAACTCTTCGTCCGCGTTCATGCGAGTGATTTCAGTTTTCGCTTTAGCGATGTCTCGCTGTTTCTGCAATTCGATGTTTGCTATTTTGTCTAAGCCATCGACCGTGTTCTGCGTATTAGCAGTCATCCAAGCGTCTTGAATCTGTTGGTCTTTTTGGCGGCGCTTGGCGGCGCGGCCAGAAGCAATGTCGTTAATATCGTCTTCGTTTTTGGCGGCTTTCGTTGATGCTGCTACGTCGTCTGCCAGTTTTTGCCCGCGCATTAACGCCAGCTTTTCGTAACGCGCACGCGCATTAGCAAGCATTGTCTTGTCTAGTTCCGTGGCGTTTTCGCTCTCTGCACGCTTTAACGCAATACCGACGGCCTGCCACGCTGCCGTTACTTGGCGGTCTAGGTCTGGGGTTTTTCCGACGTTTTTAATAGCTTGCCAAAAATCACCGATGCCTTCGGTAACTGTCTTCCAAGCTTTGCCTAGTAAGCCGAGTTCTTCCGCTTGTTTATTAAGCCCTTTGGACAGTAGCTCGGCTGTATAGCGAGTCGATTCTTGGAGTTTGCCTTGCGCTTCGAGTTGCCGGATATGCTGGTACTGCGTGACGTTCAAGAAATGATACTGGTCGTTAAGCCGTTTAGCAGAGGCCGCAGAGCCATCAAGTGATGGGAGTAGGTTGCTTGCAACAGTGGCAGCAGACTCGCCGGTCAGTTTAGACATGCGTGCAATAACTTCCGTCACCGCCGTAAAAGAGGTCGCGGTAAAACGACCTGTCGCCGCCACGGCTTGCATGGCCTCGCGGGTATCACTTAACGATGTCGAATACTTTGTACGAATGGTTTGAGATAACTGCGTAAACTGCGTCTCTGTCATGTTCAAGTAGTGGCCTGTAAGCGTAAGCGTGTTGTTAAACAGCTTTTGCTCTTCGTGCCCTTTGTATGCGCCGTATGCTAATGCACCAAATGCCGCGCCAAGGCCAACCGCCGCAACGCGAGCTGCCGTAAGTACTTCTGCGATACCTTGGAACAAAGGTTTAAAACCGCCGAACTGATCGCGCAGTTGTCCACCCTGTTGCAGTAAAACCATAAACGGGTTTTGGCCACCAGCAAGGCCAGTGATAATGTCCGTTGTTTGGTAGCCGAGAGCCGCGCTCATTTGTGGCGTTAAACCGCCTTTAGCGACTTTAGCGGCATTGGCTTTGTCGGCAGCAGCTTTAACGGCGTCGTATGCAGCCGCTTGCTCTCGCAACAATTTGTTCTGTTGCTCGGTCAGCATGTTTCCGGCGTACTTGCCGTACTTCATCTCCAACTCTAATCGCTGGACTGCCGTTAAAGTCTTGCCGTAGGTTTCCGTGGCCATCTTCAAAGCCAGCGTTTCCTTCGCGGCCTCGTTGGATTGGCGCTGGACCTCTTTGGTGAAGCCCTTGAACTGCTCTTTGGCTTTGGACAAGCCGACTTCCAACTCCGCAGAGTCCACAGCCATAACGATACCCAGACGGGCTAGGATTTGATTTGCCATGTTAGACCTTTCGCTTGGCTAGTTTCTTGGCGTAGTTAGGTACAAGTTCGCTCATCTCCGACGAGAAGATGTCGATTGCTTTTTGGTAATTGCGCTCAAGCGC
>JACCDZ011205614.1_pt1 | contig 40153 bp, 27 predicted proteins | sample 7449551 | NCBI WGS metagenome assembly JACCDZ01 (sample SAMN15323452, study PRJNA562643) | freshwater metagenome | isolation source: river surface water | place: USA:Blue River Watershed | collected 2017-08-18
ATTAGAATCCGACGCTATTACGACAGATAAAATCAAAGATAGTGAAGTACAAACCGCCGACATCAAGGATGCTAATATAACCACAAACAAATTGGCTAACTTAAACGTAACGAATGCCAAATTAGAAGCCGATGCTATTACAACTGATAAAATCAAAGATGGCGAAGTTCAAACAGCTGATATCAAGGATGCTAATGTAACCACAAACAAATTGGCCAACTTGAACGTAACGAATTCTAAATTAGGAGCAGATGCCATTACAACCGATAAAATCAAAGATGGAGAAGTTCAAACTGATGATATCAAAGATGCTAATGTTACTAATTCTAAACTAGCTGATGCTAACATAACTACTGCTAAGATGGCTGATAGTAGTGTTACAACAGCTAAAATTAACGATTCAGCGGTTACAACTTCAAAAATAGCTGATTTGAATGTAACGAATGCCAAATTAGCAGCTGATGCTATCACAACTGATAAAATTAAAGATGGAGAAGTGCAAACTTCAGATATTAAAGATGCTAATGTGACCACCATCAAGATAGCGGATTCGAATATTACCAATGCTAAACTAGCAGCTGATGCAGTTACTACAGCTAAGATATTAGACGGAACAATTATCGTAGATGATTTAGCGAACAACGCAGTTGAAACGGCAAAAATCAAAGACTTAAACGTAACCACAACTAAACTAGCTGATGCCGCTGTAACCACTACAAAGATTGCATCAGGAGGAAACAACAAAGTCTTGGTAACGGACAACACAGGCGCAGTGGCTTGGATAGACGGTACCGCTTTTGGCGCAGTAGCAGATCAAACCACAATAGAAGGTGCAGGAACTACAGCTAGCCCATTCAAAGTAAAAGATTTAGGTATCATTACAGCTAAGTTAGCTGATGGTGCAGTGAACAATACCAAAATTGGTGAAACTATATTGGTAGCAAAAGGAGGAACAGGTGCAACTACTTTAACAGGATACGTTAAAGGAAATGGAACGAATGCAATGACTGCAGTGACTACTATTCCCGTGGCAGAAGTAACGGGAGCACAAACTACAGCCAATCTATCTTCAAATATTGTTACGAATACTGGTTCAACTACAATGTATCCAAGTGTGGCGGCAGTAGAATCGTATGTTGCTACCAATGCTACTGTAGATGCAACTACATCAGTTAAAGGAAAAATAAAATTGGCTGGAGATTTAGCAGGTACAGCGGATTTACCAACTGTTCCAGGATTGGCCAATAAGGAAAATACAATTACAGCAGGAACCACTGCTCAATATTGGAGAGGAGACAAAACTTGGCAAACTTTAGATAAAGCAAAAGTAGGTTTAAGCGATGTAGATAATACGTCAGATGCTAGCAAACCCATATCTTCTGCTACACAAGCAGCGTTAGATGATAAAGCACCTAAAGCGTCTCCGGCATTGACAGGAACACCTACAGCACCTACGGCAACAGCTGGGGATAATACTTCTCAAATAGCCACTACAGAATTTGTAACTACCGCTGTGGCGGCCGCTACAATTGCTGATGCTACAGTCAGTACGAAAGGAAAAATTCAGCTAGCAGGAGATATAACTGGAACTGCTGCTGCTCCTGTGGTTGCTGTTGGAGCTATTACAACTGCTAAAATACTTGACGGAACTATTGCAACTATAGACGTTGCAGATGCCGCAATTACTTCGGCTAAAATTGCTAACGGAACCATAGTTAATGCGGACTTAGCAGACAATTCAGTGACTAATACAAAATTAGCCGAAACGATTTTGGTACCCAAAGGAGGAACAGGCGCAACTACCTTAACAGGGTATGTAAAAGGTAACGGTACGAGTGCCATGACAGCTTCTAATACAATACCGGTTGGAGATGTGGTTGACGCACAAACTACAACTAATTTATCTTCTAATATGGTTACTAATACCGGTTCAACCTCAATGTATCCAAGTGTAGCTGCGGTCGAAACATTTGTAGCTAACAATGCAACAGTAGATGCCACTACATCAGTACTTGGTAAAATTCGATTAAATGGTGATTTAGCCGGAACAGGTTCAACTGCTAATGCTCCAATTATTACTGACGCAGCAATTAATACCAGTAAATTAGCTAATAATGCAGTTACGAGTGCAAAAATTACTGATGCTACTATTGTTACTGCAGATTTAGCAGATGGGGTAATTACCAATGCGAAACTTGCAGAAACGATTACTGTTGCTAATGGAGGAACAGGAGCAACAACCTTATCAGGATATGTAAAAGGAAATGGAACAAGTGCTATGACTGCTGCAACTGCTATCCCAGTGGCAGATGTAACAGGCGCTCAAACAGTTGCAAATGTATCGTCTAATATTACCACAGATACAGGTTCAAGTACAAAGTATCCTAGTGTAGCTGCTGTAGAGTCTTATGTGGCAAACAAAACTACGCCTGATGCAACCACCATTTCATTTGGAAAAATTCAGTTGGCAGGTGATTTAGGTGGAGTTGCGGGTTTACCATTAGTGTTGAAATTAAGAACGGTGCCTGTGAGTCCAACAGTGCCAACAACAGGGCAATTATTACAATTTGACGGAACCGCATGGACACCAATAACAATAGGTTCAGTTGTTCGAATGGAAACAGAGGAAATAGCGCCAACAGTAGGACAAACAACTTTCAGTATGTCAAATACCCCTATCGGTAAAGTAGCCTTTTTTATAAATGGGGTACGTGTTCCTAAAGCAGCGATTGCAGTTTCTGGGACTACAATTACTTATACTCCATCTAACAATGGAGGGTATACTATTTTAAGTACGGATAGAATAGCTTTCGATTACATATATTAAAACTTTTTTATAGATAGCAAAAACTCATTTTAATATGAAAAAAATTATATACACTACGGGATTGTTTTTAGTAGGTTTAGCAGCTCAAGCTCAAGAAACCGTTGTCACTAGATCGGGAAAAGAGACTACCGTTAACAAAGACGCATCAAGTTCAGAAAAAGGAAGAATCAAATTGGCTGGTGACCTTGGCGGAACCGCTGATGTTCCGGTAATTTTAGCAGGAGCAATTACCCCTTCCAAAGTGGCGCCAGGTGCTAATAATACCGTTTTTGTTACGGATAATACTGGAACAGTAATTTGGATAAGTAAAACTGCTTTTGGTGCAGTGGCTGATATGATTACAATAGAAGGAGACGGTACAGCTTCAAGTCCTTTTAAAGTAAAAGATCTTAGTATTATTACGGACAAATTAGCCAACAATTCAGTTACAAGCCCTAAGATTGAAGATGGAACTATTGTGACGGCAGATTTAGCAGATGGAAGTATTACCAATGCTAAACTTGGCGAAACGATAACAGTAACCAAAGGAGGTACAGGAGCCAATATGAGTAGCTCAATAGGTTATGTGAAACAAGCGTCTTCTGGAGCTAATTTTACAACAGTAGCTTTAATTCCTGTTACAGAAGTTTCAGGAGCTGTACAAAAAGTAAATGGAAGCACCCCTGATGCCGATGGTAATGTAGCAGTTGCTTTTGGGACAGTTTATACTGGTACTTTAGCAAATAGAGGTACAGTGGTTGCAACCCCTGATAATGGAGATATTTATGTAGTTTCTGGAGACGCCACTACTTCTAATAATGGGAATACCTATATTTACGATGGTACAACATGGCAAGAGGTGACAGTAAACCAATCTTCTTTAGATGCTCGTTATTTAAAATTGGCTGGGGGAACAATGGCAGGGGACATTGATGTTCCAGCAGGTAAAAAGATAGTTATTGCAGACCAAGCAGTAAATGCTACTGACGCTGCTAACAAGGCGTATGTTGATTCTTTGGTTGCTGGAGCAACACCCGATGCTAGTACTACAGTTAAAGGAAAAATACAATTAGCTGGTGATTTAGGAGGAACTGCAGATTTACCAACCGTACCAGGATTAGCTAATAAAGAAAATACAATTACAGTGGGGACTACTAGTCAATATTGGAGAGGAGATAAAACTTGGCAAACCTTAGATAAATCAGCAGTAGGGTTAGGTAATGTTGATAATACGTCAGATGCTAGCAAACCTATATCTTCGGCTACACAAACAGCATTAGATTTGAAAGCGCCTTTGGCGTCTCCGGCATTGACAGGAACACCTACGGCACCTACAGCTACTGCAGGAACTAATACCACTCAAATTGCAACTACGGCATTTGTAACTACGGCTGTTGCTGCCGCTTCAATACCAGATGCTACTACATCGAGCAAGGGAAAAGTAAGATTAGCGGGTGATTTATCAGGAACGGCGGATGCACCAACAGTGCCAGGGCTAGCCACTAAAGAAAATACGATTACAGCAGGAACCACTACTCAATATTGGAGAGGTGACAAAACTTGGCAAACGTTAGATAAGACTGCTGTGGGTTTAGGTAACGTCGATAATACTTCGGATTTGAATAAACCCATATCTTCTGCTACACAAGCTGCATTGGATTTGAAAGCGTCTTTGTCTTCCCCAACATTAACAGGAACACCAGCGGCACCTACAGCTGCTGCTGGAACTAATACTACTCAAATTGCAACTACGGCATTTGTAACATCAGCAATTTCTACAGCTGCAGTGGGGGATGCTACTACTTTAGTAAAAGGAAAAATACAGTTAGGAGGTGATTTAGGAGGTACAGGAACTACTGCTGCTGCACCAATTATTAAAGATGCAGCTATTAGTACAAACAAGTTAGCCGATGATGCAGTAACCAGTGCCAAAATTGTAAATGGAACTGTGGCAACTATAGATTTGGCGGATGCCAGTATTACTAATGCAAAATTAGGAGAAACTGTATCAGTAGCCAAAGGAGGAACAGGAACGACTACGTTGACAGGATATGTTAAAGGTAATGGTACTTCTGCTTTTACATCAGTAGCTTTAATTCCTGTTACAGAAGTCAGCGGTGCAGTTGCTAAAGTAAATGGCAGTACACCCAATGCACTTGGTGAAGTAACCATTGCTTTTGGAACGGTTTTCACAGGAACTTTTGCCAATAGAGCTATTGTAGTTAGTAGTCCAAATAACGGAGATATTTATGTGGTTTCGGGAGATTCGAATTCAGCAAATAATGGGAATACCTATATCTTTGATGGTACTACCTGGCAAGAAGTTACAGCCAATCAAGCTTCATTAGATGCTCGTTATTTAAAATTAGCGGGTGGGACTATGTCAGGAAATATTACTGTACCGACAGGAAAAAAGATAATTATAACAGACCAAGCAGTAAATGCTACTGATGCGGCTAACAAAGCTTATGTAGATGCTCAAATTACCGCTGCTACGCCGGACGCAACTTCTACCGTTAAAGGGAAAATACAATTAGCAGGCGATTTAGGAGGAACTGCAGCAGCACCAACTGTGCCTGGTTTAGCTAATAAAGAAAATGCCATCACGGCTGGAACAGCTGCTCAATATTATAGAGGGGATAAGTCTTGGCAAACCTTAGACAAGACTGCTGTAGGTTTGAACAATGTAGATAATATTTCAGATGTTAATAAACCCATATCTTCTGCTACTCAAGCGGCATTAGATTTGAAAGCGCCTTTGGCTTCTCCAACATTGACTGGTACACCTGCTGCGCCAACAGCTGCATCAGGAACTAATACCGCTCAAATTGCAACCACTGCATTTGTAACTGCAGCAGTTGCAACAGCTACTCCAGATGCTACAACTACTGTTAAAGGTAAAATTAAGTTGGCGGGTGATTTAGGAGGTACAGCAGATTTACCAACTGTACCTGGTTTAGCTTCCAAACAAAATACACTAACATTAACTACTACGGGCTCAGGGGCTGCCACTTTAACAGGAGCCACTTTAAATATTCCTACACCAGCCGCAGGCTCTCCTTTTACCTTGCAAGGGACATCAACTGATGCAGGTTCTGACAAAACTAGTGTGATAGATAGAACTGGAAGCATTGAAGTAAAAAGTGGCTATTTTAAGGCGATTGCAAATGGGAACACTTTTGTTTTAGATCCAACAGAAGCTACTGGACCTAGGTTAAAATTAGGACCCATAGCAATTCCAAATGGTTATTTGGAATTGGGGGCGTACAATTCGATGAATAATTTTGATACCAAAGCAAGAGATTTTAACTTGATGAGTACCGCAAAAAACAATGCTCTTTTTCTAAAAAATGATACTGGATTTATTGGTATTGGAGTAGGGAACCCACTCTCGCTCTTTTCTAATGCAGCAAGTACTACTAATTTTGTTTCTTCTAATAATTCTATACAAAGTACAAATGGTATTTCGTGGTTGAATAGTGCTTCAGGTTATACAGCCTCTCTATATAATTCGAATACAGGAGCTGGAGCAAATGGACTTCAAGTCAAAGTAGCCAATACATCTAATCAAACCATTGCCTTAGAAGTAGGGCAAAATGCAACTTTAAGCGGAACTTCTACACCCTTATTCAATGTATTAGGTAATGGAAATGTAGGTATTGGTACCAATGCTCCAAGTACTAAATTAGAAATTACTTCTGGTACAGCGGGAACATCAGGTTTAAAATTTACCAATTTGACTAATACTGCTTCTACTGTTGCGAGTACTAAATTCTTATCGTTAGATGCTACTGGTAACGTAATTTATGCTACTACTGGTTTAACTTTACCATTGATAACGGCAAATGGAACCAATTCGGCTACAACAGAGGTCAGAGATTACAATACTTGGGCTAACAGAGGTAATGGGTTTTATTTAACTGATCTTGGTGGTGCAATTGGTAATGGGATTCCTAATGTAGGAGCCTATTTTGCTTTGTCACAAGTAGCTAATGGATCAGGGTATTTTGGGCAAACCACGTTAAATGATCAAGGATTTTGGTTTAGAGGTGGTACAACGGCGGAAATAGCTAATAATAAGTGGTTTCGTACCATTTCAGTGAATGCCATATCAAGATTTGCTGCACAATGGGATAATTCGACCAACCATACAATTACATTGAATAATGTGGATAATGGACCTTTAGCTTTTGCAACCAATAATACAGAGAGAATGCGAATTTTAGCTGCTGGAAATGTTGGAATTGCTACTTCAACACCTCAAACATTATTAGATATTGCTCCAAGTGCTGGAGCAAGTTCTATGACAATAGGTACTGTAGGAACTACTGCTAACGACCAAGTTAATATCAACTTTGCAACTAAGTATGATCGTGCGGGAGGAATGGGTACTGCAAATAATAGAGGTTGGCAATTAGGAGCTAGAGGAAATACTTGGGCTAGTCCACAAACCAATGTTTTTTATGCATCCTATTGGGATGGTACTACTTGGACGCAACCATTAACTCTTACTCCTGGCGGACTTGTGGGTATTGGTACTACAACACCTACTTCAAGATTCGAAGTCAATGGATCGGCTACCAATACTGCAGCATTTAACGCAGCAGCTGCAACTACTATTAATTTTGCAGCAAGTAATTTAGCTTATACTACTGCCAGTGCAGGGGCATTTACCTTAACTAATATGAAAGATGGAGGAACCTATACGCTAGCGGTTCAAGGCGCTACCTCTGGGACAGCGAGTTTCACTATAACAAATCCATCAGGAGCTACATTAACGCCTAAATTAGTAAATAACGGACCAACAACTGCAAATAAACACACGCTGTACACCTTTTTAGTAATTGGTACTAACGTGTATGTGTATATGGCAACAGGATTCTAGGAGATGAAGCAAATAGTTTGTTTTTTAGTACTTTTTTTTAATACTGCAAGTTGGGGGCAATTTGTGGGTACACCCTATATTGTTCCTATTGGGTCTTCTTTTCAAAACACTATTGTTTTCCAAGCCACTGGTGGACAACAAACTTGGACAGTACCTGCTGGGGTTACAACAATTGGTGTTGAACTTTTAGGTGCACAAGGTGGAGGAACAAACGCTGGTAAAGGCGGTAAAGTAACCGCGCAACTTACGGTAACACCAGGGGCAACTTTAATTATAGTGGTAGGAATGCAGCCATCCAGCGCTACATCTGTTTATGGTGGTGGAGCAATAGGAGGAACCAATAATGCTTCTACATCAAGAAATGGATTTGCTGGTGGAGGTTTAGCGGGTGTTTACTTAACCTCTGTCTCTCAAGCAAATGTACTTGCAATAGCAGGAGGCGGAGGAGGAAATGAGGGGGTAAATAACCATTTAGGTGGAAATGCGGGTGCTCCTAATGGAACTAATGGCGGTCAAGGAAATTACAGTGGTAAACAAGAAGGAGGTAGAGGAGCTACTCAAAGCGCAGGAGGAGCTGCTGGTCAAGGTTTTGATTCACAAGTAATTGCTCCGCTTGCTGGTACTGCGCTTTTGGGAGGTCGAGGGGCAACCATTGGTACAGCTACATGGCAAGCAGGAGGCGGCGGGGGCGCAGGCTATTTTGGTGGAGGAGGCGGAGCCGGAGGAGGTGCTTCTGCAGGAGCCGGAGGAGGAGGTTCTTCTTTTGTGAATGCTACCGCTGGAACTAATATTATATATACTAGTGGTTTTAATACTGGTCATGGAAAAATTACGATATCCTATTAATCATGAAGCGTTTTATTAATATCATAAAATATGGCTTTTTACTTCTTTTGACAGGAAGTATGCATGCGCAATTTGTGGGTACACCCTATATTGTACCTATTGATAACGGGTTACTTTTAGATAAAGTTGGACTAACTCCTTCATTTGCATTTAGCACCAGAAAGTTGCGCGCAGCTTATACAGGTCCTGCACTTCGTCTACGTAGATCGACCGACAACTCCCAAGTGGATGTAAGATTTGATACAAATGGTGTAGTAAGTGGAAATAGTTTGGTTTCAGTAAGTGTGGTAGGAACAAGTAGTTTAACTGTGGGACAGTCGTTAACCTTAACTGCTTATATGGGTACTGCCCAATTATATGTAACTGTTTGGTGGGATCAAGGAACAAATTACTACAATGGACAGCAGTCAAATACAGCTAGACAACCTTTATTTACGCTTAATTCTGCGGGGGCTAGCAATCAGTATGCTTCCTTGCAATTTACAGGTACGTTAAAGCATAATGTAACGGTTAATCAAACATTAAATACCTTACTCACGAGTGGTATACGAGGGAGTATTTTTTTAAATGCAAAAGTTCAAAATGGAACTTCTAGCAATAATTCATTTGGTCATTCAGATACAGCAGATAATAATATTCGTTGGTCAGCCCATATGAACTGGCCTGACGGTACAAACCAAACGTATACTGATTTTGGATCTATGGAAGGGACTAGAAGTTTTACAAATGATGCTAATGTAGGTTTAAACAAATACAAACAATATACTATGATTAGATTATCAAGTAGTAAAATAGTACGCGTAAGTGGCGTCGATAAAAACAATACAAACCTTAGCTTAACATCTAGAACTTGGAAGGCCAATTCTACTTTTGGGGTAGGATTAACAACTGGTTCATTGGACGTTTCTTTTAGCCAAAATGGATTTACAGGTAATATGTCAGAATTTGTGTTGTTTAACACAGATCTTACGGCAGCGCAATTCCAATTACTAGAGCAAAATCAATTGTCTTTTTGGGGGAGTTATTAATTTTTCTTCTCTAATTGTTCTATAATTTTAGAGTAATTTTCTGGGCCTACTTTTTTAGCAATGATTTTTTTGTCTTGGTCTAGTAGGTAGATTACAGGAGTTTGTCTTACATTGTACAAGGTTTGAAAATCGACATCTTCTTTAGTATAATTGCCTGTAACCACAGGAGCAGGATATACGTTAGTCCAATTTGATAGTTTTTCTTTTTCAATAAATTCTTTCCATTTCACCATTTCATTGGTATTGTTGTTTACTGCAAAAACGACAACTCCTTTTTGTTTCCATTCGGTTTCATACAATTGGTGCATTTTAGGAATCTCGGTAGCACAATGTCCACAGGTGGGATCCCAAAAAGCAACAACGGTATATTTAGCTTTAATGTCATACAAGTCAATTCGTTTTTGGTCTTGGGTAAGCATGTACAGATTACGTCCTTTGTCTCCCACTAAATTATCTTTGATGCTAGATACTTTGAATTTAAAAAACTCTTTTTGTTTGAGTTGTAACCAAGCAAATTCTTTGTTCTTGAAATAGGTATTGTAAATATTGATGAACACTCGATCCATCCCCATAATCTTAGGTTCAGAATACAAATCGACAAAATGCAAACTCAAGTATTTGAACACGTCGCCGTTGGGTAGGTCGGTATTATTCAAGATTTGGATTATTTCCGAAGTGACAGCCTCAGGAGTTACAGGAACAAAAGAATTGAAATAAGTTGCGATGCGGTTTTCTAAAAAGGGATTGCGCAATAATCGATTGTCTTTAAAGTCAACCCCATCAAAAAAATGCTTTTTCAAATACGCAATAGAATCCGTTTTAGTAGCAAGTTTTTCTTCCTCTGGTTTGTTTAAAAAATTATCAATAGGTTGACTCATTTTGAATAGCAATGCCAAAGTATTAGTTGGATTGGACTGAATATAGTTGTTTTTATATACATTAATTTCGTTTTGAATTTTCTTCAAGTCTTTAATAACAACAGTGCTATCTTGTTTTGTTTTTTTATCGGCTAAACTTTTTTCTAAAACTTTGATTCCTTCCATTTTAGTTTTGAAAAAAGAATTGAACGTATTAAAATCTTGATTTAAAACAGAATTGTTTACAACCAATGTTTTATCAGATGGGTTAGTAACCTGAATAGCAAATTTTTGATTGGTATCCATCATGAATTCCAATTCTATTTTTTTGTCAGTAGTCACTAGCATATAAAGTCCTTCAACGTATTTCTGGTCTTTTTTGAATACTAATTTACCGTCAGCAGTTCCTTTTACAGAGTCTAATAAGGTTTGGTATTTACCATAGTGACTGGCTAAATAATACATTTTGTTGCTGTATTCAGAAGATTGAAATTCAATTAGGCTTTGAGGCGCTGTTTTTTTGGCTTGTGCCAAAACAGAAAATGAAGTGATAAAAACTAAAAAAGTACAAACTATAGATTGGGTTTTCATAAATGTAAAAGTTGTTTGTTAGTGTTCCTATATGTTATCACCTTTTATTTATTGGTATTATCTTGATCAAACTTGTGATTAATGGCGATTTCATAAATGTTTAATTTTTTCAAAAATAAGAATTTCAGTTGGTATACAATTTAACGAAATCAAATTTAATAGAACTGGTAGTAAAGAGTCAAAAAAAAGAAATACTTTTAACAGATAATTATTAGAATATTGTACTATGCGTCTGGTTTTATCTTTTTTTTTAGTGATTTTCTTTTCAACAACAACCCTGCTTCAGGCTCAGAATGAAGAATCGATTGCTGATTCGACTTTTGTTAATCTAAAAGACTACAGTGCTGATTTTGTATACGATATGAAATACGCCACAACAGATAATTTCTTAAAAGCACAGGTATATGATTGTGCGGAATGCTTTTTACGTTTAAAAACAGTGAAAGCTTTAGTAAAAGCTAACTCAAAATTCATTCAGAAAGGCTACCGTATTAAAATTTTTGATTGTTATCGTCCTTTGGATATCCAAAAAAGAATGTGGAAAATCGTTTCTAACCCTGAATATGTAGCTAATCCAGCCAAAGGCTCCATACACAATAGAGGAGGTGCGGTTGATATCACGATAGTTGACGCTAATGGCAAAGAGTTGGATATGGGAACTACCTTTGATTTTTTTGGACCTGAAGCCAGTCATTATTATGAAAATCTTACTGATGAGGTAAAGCAAAATAGACTTCTCCTCAAAAAAATAATGAAAAAAAGTAATTTTATTTCTTTTGATTCAGAGTGGTGGCATTATAATTTAAAAAAAGCTTCAAAAGATAAAGTGGCTAACACCAAATGGGAATGCAATTAAATCAACTTTAATCTTAGTTATTTAGCGCAGTCAATGTTTTGAATAAAGTAGGTTTCGGGTTCGTACACTTCGTTATTCAACTCCGATGTGAATTGTTTTTTAAGAACGTAATCTTCAGTGTCCGTTAAGTACTTGATACGCATCATAGAAACAGGAGATTTTTTCAATTCTTCAAAACTATCTTTCATAAACATAAAAGTTCCAGTTGTCAAACGGTTGTCAAACCCTTTATCGTTTCTAAGCATACTTCCACAATTTTCCTGATCTGTATGAATTAGCGTAACTACCTTTCCGTTATTGAGTTGTAAAAATAGTTTTGAATTTTTATCAAAACAATTGGCTTTCATAAATTCTTTACTTTTTTGAATCAATTGAACGTTCAATAAAGGCATTCCGTCAGCAACAGCCAAAGAAAAGAAAATATAACTTGAAGTTTCTCCAAAGTTTTTCTCTGCAATCATGTATTCCTTAGTCGACTTATAGGTGCCAATAGAATCGGTTATATTAGTAGTATATTCACAAGGGTTTTGTCCGAATGATTGTAAACTAAATAAAAATATAGCGATAGCAAGTAGGTGTTTCATGTTTATTTTATTTTGGCGCAAATTAAAACTATTTTATCATTATTCATATCGGTTGTAAAAAAACAATACAAATTACCACCTTCTTTAATTTTCCATTTTTTACGAATTGCGTCTACGGTTTCTGGAAAGTTACGAGTGGTAATATTTCCTTTTGAATTTTCCAAATGAGTTTTGAGTTCTTTTTTAGAGTAGGGAATAGTATGCTGTATTTCAAAAACACGCCCTGGAAAATCTATCAGTTCGTTAGACGTATAGAGATGGGAATGTTTGTGGAGTTTGTCTAACGAATAAGTGGTAGCCACTTCATTGAAACCGCCTGATTTCATTACGGCACTATTGGGTTCGAATAAATAGCGTTTTGGTAACGAATAATTTACTGCTGTACTTTCTTCGTTGAGCATAAATTCAAAAGTATCAGTTTTGTCTTTATTGATATTTACCGTTTTGATAGTGGTATCGCCTTCATAGTTTTTGTGTAATTCCCAAAGCAATTCTTTTACTTCGTTTTCCAAAGCAACAATATGTATTGTTTTTACATTTTTTAGCTCGGATAGTCCAGCTGCAATATCTAGCAATGGCGCTGTTTTTATTAAAATTTTTTCTGATTTTTCAAAGTATAAATCTAAATTTTCAGGAACATTCGGTAAACAATCTTTTAGCATAAAAACTTTGCCTTTGGCATCATTGCGACGTGACGGATCAATGTAGATCCAATCCCATTTTACAGCTGTTGATTGTAAAGTAGTCATACTATCTCCTGCAAAACATTCAATATTAGTAATTCCTAATTGCTTACAATTGTGTTTGACAATTTCCGATAAATCCGAATTGATTTCGCAATGCGTTACGGTTTTTATTTTTTTAGCAAAGTAATAATCATCCACGCCTAAACCTCCCGTTAAGTCTATTAGGCTATCTCCTTCGATAATTCCCGACTTGTATTCGGCTGTTCTTTCTGAAGAAGTTTGCTCTACTGAAACCTTGGAAGGATAAATAATGTTGGCAGTTTTGAACCAGGTGGGTAATTTTTCTTTTGCCTTGGTCTTGGCTTCAATTTGGTTCAAAATAGTTATCCATTCTACTTCAGGAAATGGATTTTTTTGAAGCGCTAATTTAGCAATACTGATTCCAATTTTATCTTCGATAAATTGCTGGATAGTAGGATTTAAGAGCGGTAAATCCAAGACTAAATGTTTTTAGTTAATAATTGAATCACTACATTATTTGGAAAAAATTCTTTCCCAATAACTTTCAAAATAGTGTATAAAGGCACAGCGATCACCATTCCTAAAATTCCAAATAGAAAACCTGCAATTAAAATCACTAAGAATATTTCTAACGGAAGTGAACTGACACTTTTTGAAAAAATTAAAGGTTGTGATACGTTATTATCAATAAGCTGTACAATCCAAAAACCAATTAAAATATAAATAGTTGTTGGTAAGGTTTCCGTTTGAAAATCATTTCCTAAATGACTAATCATAGTTAAAATGGCAGCAATTACAGATGCAATTAATGGACCAACATAAGGAATAATGTTAAGTACCGCGCACAAAAATGCAATGATAAATGCATTAGAAATTCCAAAAATAGACAAAACGATTAAGTATAGAATAAACACTATCCCTAATTGTAATAATAAACCAATGAAGTAACGAGACAATAAATGATTGATTTTATCTAACGAATTGATGATGGGCGCTTCATGTGTGTCTGGAATTAGTTTTTTTAAGTTTTCGGTGAAATAGACCTTGTCCTTGAGGAAGAAAAAAGTAATAAAAAATACAGAAGCCAATCCAACACCAAAACTACTGATGGTGTTAAGAATAGTATTCAATAATTCAGGTACAAAATTGAAATCTATTTTAGAACTGAAGTTGGTTTCTTTTAAAAATCGAGCAGAATCAATATTGTGATTGTCTAAGAAAACTACAATTTGATGAAGTAATTGATTGATATTTTGCTCAATTTTAGTCGTATTAAGTAAAGATAGACTTTCGCTTTGGGAAAGAATTAAGGGGATAAATAAAGAAATGAATCCTATGATAAGGAGGAAAAAGAAAAGCAATGTAGCTACAGTTGCAAGACTATTTGGAAATCGCAATCTAGTTTTCAAAAAACTCATTATAGGTTTTCCAATTAGAGTGAGAATCAAAGACACTAAAAGGTAAATAAGTACCGATTGAATTTGGTATAAAAAATAAAGAGCAATAGCTATAAAAACTAAAGTTCCAATAGATCTTAAAATACCGTTAGCAATTGTTTTTGATGTAATCATTTCAAATGTATTGAATTAAGTTATAAAGATAAGAAAAGAATTAAAGAAGTTTTTTGAACTCTTATGTTTTATTATGCCTTTAACTTATTTGTAATTTCATACAAGGCAATACTCGTGGCTTGAACAACATTCATGCTGCTATTAGAGCCGTACATATTGATATGGGTAATTTGGTTGGCAATAGCTAGGAGTGATTCGCTAATACCTGCAATTTCACTTCCTAATATCAAAGCTATTTGTTTCGTTTTAAGCACTTCCACTTCATTAATAGGTTTGCTTGTATCGGCTATTTCTAATGCAATAATTTCGTATTTGTTTTCCAATAAATAATCAACAGCTGTTTTTGTATCTTCAATAACTGTGTAGGGAACTTGTAGATGGGTACTTCGAGACGTTTTATTTATTTTTCTTGGTGTTAAAGGAATGTCTTTGCCAATGAAAATAATTTTTTCGATACCAAAAGCTTCTGCAATTCGGAACAACGAGCCGATATTTTGTTGAAAATAAATATGATCACAAACTAAGGTGATTGGGAAGTTCTTCTTTTCGAAATCGGTATTTTCGTGAGTAAGTTGCATTAATTATTGAAAATGTAGTTGATAATATTGGCTCCCATTTTTAGAGCTTTTTGGCGCGCTTCCAAAGGGTCGTTATTGACTTCGGCATCTTCCCATCCATCTCCTAAATCACATTCAAATGTATACAATAACACCAAGCGATTTTTAATGAATATTCCAAATGCTTGTGGGCGTTTATTATCGTGTTCGTGGATTTTAGGTAAGCCATTGGGGAAAGAAAAAGGCTTTTGAAAAATTGCATGATTGGCAGGAATTTCAATTAACTCATTCGATGGAAAAAGTTTTTTGATGGCTTTTCGGATGTATTCGTTCATACCATAATTATCATCTATGTGTAGAAATCCGCCAGAATTTAAATAGTTTCTAAGATTAGTTTCTTCTTCAGGATTAAAAACTACATTTCCGTGTCCCGTAATGTGGATGTAAGGATAACTAAAAATATCAGGGCTGTTGGATTCAACAGTCGCTGGTTTTGATTTGATTTTGGTAGCAATAGTGGAATTACAAAACTTAATTAAATTAGGCAAAGAGGTAGGATTAGCATACCAATCTCCGCCACCATGGTATTTGACCAAAGCAATTTCTTGTGAAAAACCTTGAAATGAAAGCAATAACAATAAGAAACAGATTTTTCTCATAGTCTAAATTTAGTACTCATTTACATAAACCACGCTATGACAAGCAACTACTGCAGCAGTTTCTGTGCGTAATCGTGTATTCCCTAATGAAACGGGAATGTATTTTTGTTCCAATGCCAATGCAATTTCTTTCTCTGAAAAATCACCTTCAGGCCCAATTAATACGGTTACATTTTGATTGGGTTGTACAACAGATTTTAATGTTTTTTTAGCTGTTTCTTCACAATGTGCGATGAGTTGCAGTCCTTCGTTTTGTTGTTTTACAAACTCTTTAAACGAAATAGCCGGATTCAGTTTAGGCAAATACAATTCGTTAGATTGCTTCATGGCTGAAAGAATAATTTTTTCAAAACGGTCCTTATTGATTACTTTTCGTTCAGAGCGATCGCAAATAACAGGAGTGATTTCTTGAATGCCAATTTCAGTTGCTTTTTCCAAAAACCATTCATAACGATCATTCATTTTGGTAGGAGCAACAGCTAAATGCAATTTAAAAGGAGATGGGGCTTTTATTTCAAAAGATACCATTTGAACGGTACACTTCGAATCGGAAGCTAAAGTAATTTCGGTTTTAAATAAACACCCTAAACCATTCGTTACAAACAATATATCACCATCTTTCTTACGCAATACTTTAATAATGTGTTTACTTTCTTCTCTATCAAAAGTAAAGCTTTCTGTAGTTTCGTTTATGGTAGGATTATAAAATAATTGCATAATTTTAGAATTGAATTCGTGCTTTTGAAACTACTGATGAAGTTTCAAAATGTTCGGATAAAAACTTTTGATAACCTACAATTCCAATCATTGCAGCATTATCGGTGGTATATTCAAATTTAGGAATGAAAGTTTTCCATCCGTATTTATTTTCTGCTTCTTTAAGCGTCTTGCGAATACCTGAATTAGCTGAAACTCCTCCGCCAATTGCGATTTGTTTGATTCCAGTTTCTTTGACAGCCAATTTCAACTTATCCATCAAAATTTCAATAATGGTATGCTGAATAGAAGCACATATATCATTAGTGTTTTCCTCTATAAAATTCGGATTTTCCAGTTTTTTCTTTTGGATAAAATATAAAATAGCTGTTTTTAAACCCGAAAAACTGAAATCCAATCCAGGTACTTTAGGTTTGGTAAATGGAAAAGCTTTCGGGTTTCCTAATTGAGCGTATTTGTCTACCAAAGGTCCGCCAGGATAAGGCAGGCCTAATATCTTTGCACTTTTATCAAAAGCTTCGCCAACAGCATCATCAGTAGTTTCTCCAATAATAGTCATGTCAAAAAAGCCATCTACACGAACAATTTGCGTATGGCCTCCACTAATTGTCAAAGCCAAAAAGGGAAATTCTGGTTTTTCAAATCCTTCTTCATCAATAAAATGAGCTAAAATGTGTGCGTGCATGTGATTGACAGCAATTAAAGGAATTTGCAAAGCCAAAGCTAACGATTTAGCAAAAGAACTTCCTACAAGCAACGAGCCCATTAATCCTGGACCTTGAGTGAATGCAATTGCAGAGAGCTGTTCTTTTTGTACATTCGCTTTACGCAAAGCAGCTTCGATTACGGGAACTATATTTTGCTGATGAGCTCTTGAGGCTAATTCAGGCACAACACCTCCATATTGATTATGAATGAGCTGATTAGCAACAATATTGGAGAGTACTTTGTCGTTGTGTAAAACGGCTGCAGCGGTATCGTCGCAAGAACTTTCGATGGCAAGAATAAAAACCTCGGAATTTTGCATAAAAAAGCGCGAATTTTAAATTATATTTGGCATTCTGTTTCTATTTCACAGAGCAGCCAAAATTAAAGAATTTTATTTAATGCGACTCTCTTTGCGTGGTCAAATTAGAATTTAAAAGGATTAAATTATCAACCGTATCGAAAACGTCAAAAAAATAGTATCTCGTTCGTTAATTGGATTTGTACTCCTTGTACTTGTTCTTGCCATTGCATTGAGTTTACCTGTAGTTCAAACTAAGATTGCGAAGTCATTTATGAATTCAATTAATAAGGACTTTGGTACGGATATTTCGATTGATCAAGTAGCGATTTCTCCTTTTGGCGGAGTAAAGTTTAAAAAGGTGTTAATTCGAGACCATCATAAAGATACCTTGATTTACGCCGACCGAATTAAGACAACTATTTTAGATGGTAATAAATTAGTTGATGGCGATTTGATTTTTAGTGATTTGCTTTTGGATGGTTTGTTATTCAATCTAAAGACTTATAAAAAAGAAAAGTTAACCAATTTAGATGTTTTCATCAATGCTTTTGGAGAAGATACAACTTCAACAGGGAAACATTTTTTATTGACTGCTAAAGCGGCTAAGATTACCCGAGGACATTTTATTTTGACGGATGAAAATAGAGTAATCCCTAAAGACCTTGATTTTACCAAATTCAATATTCAACTTTCTGATTTTAAATTGTATGGTCCGGATGTAAACACTACGATACTTAAATCTTCTTTTTTGGATCATCGCGGAGTATATGTTAAAAAGTTAAGTGGAGTATTTAGTTATACTAAAAAACAAATCAAATTAACCAAGTTAGAGGCGATTACTAGAGAAAACTCTGAAATTAAGGCAAACATAGCCTTGAATTATAAAATAGAAGATTTTGCTGATTTTAATAATAAAGTGCAATTTGATGTGCAATTAGCCTCATCAACTTTAGCTTCAAATGATATTCGTTGTTTTTATAAAGAATTAGGTAAAAATCAATTTTTCTATATTAAATCTAATCTTGCAGGAACACTGAACGATTTAAAGTTAAGTCAATTGAATCTTGTAGATTCTCGAAAAAGTAAAATGATTGGTGCGATTCGCTTTAAAAATTTGTTTCCAGCAAAAGGAAAATCTTTTTACATGAAAGCGAAGTTCAATAATTTGTCTTCGAGTTATTCTAATTTAGTGATTTTATTACCCAATGTGTTAGGAAAATCATTGCCTCTTGAGATTAAACGATTGGGTCAATTTACTATTGTTGGTAAAACAGAATTGACTACAGAGAGTATTGATGCTGATTTTACTATGGCTACGGCATTAGGAAAAGTAAAATCTAATTTTGTAATGCATTCCATTGATTTTATTGATAAAGCCTCTTACACAGGAAATGTAATTCTGGAAAAATTTAATGTAGGTGCATTAGTAGATCAGAAAGAATTAGGTGATGTAAGTTTGAATTTAGCAGTTGATGGTATTGGTTTTACTGAGAAATATTTGAATACTCAAATTAAGGGAGCTATTTCAAAATTGGATTATAATAATTATTCTTATAGTAATTTAGAAGTTGATGGTAATTTTAAAATGCCAATTTATAAGGGAAAGGTTGTTGTCAAGGATCAAAATTTAGATTTGACTTTTGATGGATTAGTAGATTGGTCAAAAAAAGACAGACGATTTGATTTTCATATAGGCATAGCTAATGCTAATCTACATCAATTGAAATTCACTAATGACAAAACCTCTTTATTGAAAGGAGATATTGTGGTTCAAGTGGAGGGAAACAGTTTTGATAATTTACAAGGCGATGTTTTTGTTAATCAAACCACCTACAGTAATTCAAAATCAACTTATTTCTTTGATGATTTTGCAATAAAATCAACTTTTAACAGTGGTGGAATTCGGACAATAGAGGTTAATTCCCCAGATATAGTTGAAGGGAAATTAGAGGGGAAATACAAATTCAATCAATTACGAAAATTAGTAGAGAATTCATTAGGTAGTTTGTATACCAACTATAAACCAAATCATGTCGATAAAGGACAGTTTTTAAATTTTGATTTTTCCATTAATAATAAAATTGTTGAGGTTCTTTTTCCTAAAGTTTCGATTGGAGAGAATACAAAGGTGAGAGGTATAATTAATTCAGATAAAAATGAATTCAAATTTAAATTTAATTCACCTCAAATAGTAGCATCAGAAAATACATTAGATAATGTCCGACTGAATATTGATAATAAAAATCCATTATACAATGCTTATGTTGAAATGGATTCTATTAAATCCAAGTATTATAAAATACGTGATTTTAGTCTGATCAACGTTACTATGAAAGATTCGTTGTTTTTTCGTACAGAGTTTAAAGGTGGAGATAGAGGAGAAGATTATTTCAATTTGAACTTATATCACACAATAAATAAAGATAAGAAAAATGTAGTAGGTGTCAGCAAGTCTGAAGTTAAGTTTAAAGACTATTTATGGTTTTTAAATGAAAATGATACAGAAGATAACAGAATTGTTTTTGATAAAGATTTAAAAGAGTTTGCTATAGAGGATATTGTTTTGTCTCATGAAAATCAACGAATTGAATTGCTCGGGGCAATTAGAGGTGGAGATTATAAAGACTTAAGATTAATTTTCAAAGATGTAAATCTAAATAAGATTACCCCAGAAGATGATCTGTTTGTTTTTGATGGAAATATTAATGGGGCTATTAACTTTAAACAAGATAAAGCAGTTTATAGACCTACGGCATCATTAATTATAGACCAATTGCAATTAAACAAAACGAATCTTGGTATTCTGGAGTTTGATATCGAGGGAGATCAAAGCTTAACTAATTTTGCTATTAATTCAACAATAAAAAATGATGGTTTTGAATCATTTAATGCCGGTGGAAATTTAGAAATTCAAAATAATGAAACGCTACTTGATTTACGGGTTAAATTTGATGAGTTTAAATTGGCTACTCTTGGTTCAATAGGAGGGGAAGTTCTATCAAATATACGGGGTTTAGTTTCTGGTAACGCTACAATTCAAGGTAATGTTAATGCTCCTGAAATTAATGGACGTCTTTATTTAGATAAAGCAGGAATGAGTATTCCATATATTGGAGTAGATTATGAGTTGGCTCCTAGAACCATTGTGGATGTAACAGATGAGAAATTTCTATTTAGAAATAATTTATTGACCGATACTAAGTATAGTACTAAAGGATTGCTTAATGGAAATATAGAGCATAAGAATTTTTCTAATTGGAAATTAGATTTAGGGATTGCTTCAAAACGATTGTTAGCATTGGACACTAAAGATAGTGAAGATGCTGCCTATTTTGGCACTGCATTTATTAATGGTTCAGCAACAATACAAGGTTTAACAAATAGTCTTTTCATTGTGGTGGATGCTAAATCTGAAAAAGGGACTTCAATAAAAATTCCAATTAATAATTCCGAAAGTATAAGTGAAAATTCCTTTTTACATTTTATCACTCCAAAGGAAAAATTTAATTTACAAAAAGGAATTATAGAAAAAGTTAGAGACTACAATGGTTTAGAATTAGAGTTTGATTTTAATATTACTCCTGATGCTGAAGTTGAAGTTATATTGGATAGAACCTCGGGACACGGAATGAAAGGTAAAGGAAATGGTTCTCTTTTATTTAAAATTAATACCTTGGGTAAATTCAATATGTGGGGAGATTTCCAGGCCTACGAAGGGACTTATAATTTTAGAACAACGGGTATCAATAAACGCTTTACTGTTAAAAAAGGAGGTTCTATTTCTTGGGATGGAAATCCGTTGAAGGCACAACTTAATTTAGAAGCCGTATATAAAACTACAGCTAATCCATCATTATTGATTGACAATTCTTCATTTAATAAAAAAGTTCCCGTTGAGGTTGTGATTGGAATTAGAGGAGATTTGATGAGTCCTGACCCTGATTTTAACATCGATTTCCCAACTGTGAGTTCAGTATTAAAATCAGAAATACAAACCAAATTGTATGATAAAGAAGTGCGTCAAACACAAGCTTTGTATTTGCTATCAACTGGAAGCTTCTTAAGTTCGGAGGGTATGAGTCAAAGCGACTTGTCAGGGAGTTTATTTGAAACAGCAACAGGTTTATTGGGCGATGTGATCAAATCTGAAGATGAAAAGTTTAATGTAGGGATTAACGTAGTGGGAGCAGATAGACGTTTAGGTAAAGAGACAGATGGACGTTTTGAAGCTTCTATATCATCAAAAATTAACGAAAGAATTACTTTTAATGGTAAGTTAGGAGTTCCTTTTGGAGGAATCAATCAAACTGCATTTATTGGGAATGTTGAATTGCTTTGGAGATTAAACGAAGAAGGTACCTTGAATGGGCGTATTTTTAATAAAGAGAATGATATCAATTATATTGGACAAGGAATCGGTTATACGCAGGGACTAGGTTTTACTTATGAAGTAGATTTTGATACTTTTCAAGAATTGATTCAAAAAATGTTCAAGAAAAAAAGGGTGATTCAAACAATACCTGCGGAGTATCTAGATCAGGATTCAGATATGACTCCTGATTTCATAAATTTCTCCAATTCCAAAAAATCTACAAAGGAACAACCAAAACTAAATCGAGAGGGAAGGGTTCCAGAAGAGGACTAAATAATATCGCAATTGATTTATCATCAAAATATAACTAAATAATTACATTTTATTAAAAAAACAGTATTTTTAATTCTCTAATTTAAAACTTATTAACGAAAACGTTTGAATTTTAAATAGTTCTATAATTAATTAAATACATCGCTTTGAAACTAATTCGCGTTTACTAATTTAGCGCCAAATACAAACAATAATGCCAAACAAAATAAGAAAAATAGGTGTTTTAACTTCAGGTGGCGATTCGCCAGGAATGAATGCTGCTATCCGTTCAGTTGTAAGAACTTGTGCTTTCCATAACATTGGATGTATTGGGATTTACAGAGGATATCAAGGTATGATTGAAGGTGATTTTAAAGAAATGGGGCCTCGTACGGTTAATAATATTATTAATAAAGGCGGTACTATTTTAAAGTCGGCTCGTTCAATGGAATTCAAAACTCCAGAAGGCAGAAAAAAAGCCTACGATAATTTAGTAAAAGCTGAAATTGATGCTTTTGTTGTTATTGGTGGAGATGGAAGTTTCACTGGTGCTTTGTTATTTAATACAGAATATAATTTTCCTGTAATTGGAATTCCAGGTACAATTGATAATGATATTTTTGGCACAAGTCATACTTTAGGGTATGATACAGCTTTGAATACTGTAGTTGAAGTAATTGATAAAATTCGTGATACAGCAAGTTCTCATAACCGATTATTTTTAGTTGAAGTTATGGGTCGTGATGCTGGACATATTGCATTAAATGCAGGTATTGGAGCGGGAGCTGAAGAGATTTTAATACCAGAAGAAGACATGGGATTAGATCGCTTGTTGGATTCTCTTAAAAAGAGTAAAGCAGCAGGTAAATCATCTAGTATTGTTGTTATTGCTGAAGGAGATAAAATTGGAAAAAGCGTTTTCGAACTAAAAGATTATGTTGAATCTAATTTGCCTGAATACGATGTTAGAGTTTCTGTTTTAGGACACATGCAAAGAGGAGGTTCTCCATCTTGTTTTGATAGAGTATTAGCAAGTAGACTTGGAGTAAAAGCAGTTGAGTCTTTATTAGAAGGGAAATCCAACTACATGGCAGGTATCAATCAAGATAAAATTACATTAACACCACTAGATCAGGCAATTAAAGGTCATACTGAAATAGACCGAGAATTGTTACGTGTTTCAGATATTGTATCAATATAGTTAATATCAGTTTTTTTATAAAAAACTAAATATATAAATCACACTAAATAAACTAAATCTAAAATTAAATTAAAATGTCAAAAGTAAAATTAGGAATAAATGGTTTTGGTAGAATTGGAAGAATCGTTTTTAGAGAATCTTTCAATAGAGATAATGTTGAGGTAGTAGCTATCAATGACTTATTAGATGTTGATCACTTAGCTTACTTATTAAAATACGATTCTGTTCACGGTCGTTTCAATGGAACTGTTGAAGTAAAAGAAGGTAAATTATATGTAAACGGAAGACACATTCGTATCACTGCTGAAAGAAATCCTGCTGATTTGAAATGGAATGAAGTTGACGTTGATGTAGTTGCTGAATGTACTGGTTTCTTTACCACTGTTGAAACTGCAAGTGAGCACATCAAAGGTGGTGCTAAGAAAGTAATTATTTCTGCTCCTTCTGCTGATGCGCCAATGTTTGTAATGGGTGTTAACCATGAAACTGCAAAAGCTTCGGATTTAGTAGTTTCTAATGCTTCTTGTACTACAAACTGTTTAGCTCCAATGGCTAAAGTAATTCATGATAATTTCGAAATTGTTGAAGGTTTGATGACAACTGTTCACGCTACAACTTCAACTCAAATGACAAATGACGGGCCTTCTAGAAAAGATTTTAGAGGTGGTCGTTCTGCATTAGTAAATATGATTCCATCTTCTACGGGAGCTGCTAAAGCAGTAGGAGTTGTAATTCCGTCATTAAACGGAAAATTAACAGGTATGTCAATGCGTGTTCCTACTGTTGATGTTTCTGCAGTAGATTTAACTGTAAAATTAGCTAAAGAAACTTCTTATGCTGAAATTATGGCTGTGTTGAAAAAAGCATCTGAAACAACAATGAAAGGAATCTTAGGATTCACTGAAGATGATGTAGTATCTAATGACTTCGTTTCTGATTCAAGAACTTCTATTATTGATGCTAAAGCTGGAATTGGTTTAAATTCTACTTTCTTCAAAATTATTTCTTGGTACGATAATGAATATGGTTATTCAAGTAAATTAATTGATTTATCTGTACATATTTCAGGTTTAAAATAATCAATACCTTTTCAATAAAATCCCGTTATTGTTATTGTAACGGGATTTTATTTTTTTACTATTTTCATATTTCCAAAATGTTATATTTAGATTATTTTTTATAACCTTTGGACATAGATTTCCAAAACCCAAATAAACCAAAAAAACCAAAAGATGAAATTAATTGTTGATAGTGGTTCTACTAAAGCCGATTGGATAGCCATAGATGATAGTGGTAAAATTTTATTTACAACTCAAACTTTAGGCTTAAATCCAGAAATTCTTGATGAAGAAGAAGTTATTGAGCGTTTGAATGATCGTTTTGATATTTTGCAAAATAAAAATGAAGCTACGCATTTGTTCTTTTATGGAGCTGGGTGTGGAACTGAACGCATGAAGCTATTTCTGTCACAAGTTTTTCAAGCTTATTTTCCAAATGCTATTGTAGTTGTTGAAGAAGATACCTATGCTGCTGTATTTGCTACTACACCTAAAGGAGAAAAAGCAATTGTAAGTATTTTAGGAACTGGTTCTAATTGCAGTTATTTTGACGGTAAAGACTTGCATCAAAAAGTACAATCGTTAGGATATATTATAATGGATGATTGTAGTGGTAATGTTTTTGGTAAAGAATTGATCAGAAAGTACTATTTTAATAAAATGCCGCAACATTTAGCTGTTGAATTTGAAAAAGAATACGATATGACTCCTGATTATATCAAGAGTAAATTGTACAAAGAAGCTAACCCAAATGCATACTTAGCGACGTTTGCAAAGTTCTTAATTCAACATAAAGAAGATCCTTTCTGTAAAAAAATCATTTACAAAGGGATGAAGTCTTTTGTAAAGAATTATATCAAGCAATTTGATAATTATCAAGAGGTTCCCGTTCATTTTGTTGGTTCTATTGCATTTTACCTAAAAGATGAATTAGAAGTTACATTTGAGAAATACCAAATAAAATTAGGAAACGTATTGAGACGACCAATCGATGGATTAATCGCCTACCACGTTGCTAATAAATAATATAGATTAAAGTAATCTTTAGTTTGCTACTGCAATCATAGAGATTTCTACATTTACATTTTTTGGCAAACATGCCACTTGAACCGTTTCACGAGCTGGAGCGGTTTTTTCATTAAAATAGGCACCGTATGTTGCATTTATAGCAGCGAAATCATTCATGTTTGAAATGAATATAGTTGCTTTAACAACATTTTCGAAAGTCATTCCAGCAGCTTCCAATACCGCTTTCATATTTTCCATCACTTGCTTAGTTTCGACCTCAATAGTATCAAGAACTAATTCTCCAGTTGCTGGATTAATAGCAATTTGTCCCGATGTATACAACGTATTGCCTGTCATAACTGCTTGGTTGTATGGTCCAATTGGAGCAGGTGCTTTTTCTGTAAAAATTATTTTTTTCATAATTATCTAATTATAGTACTACGTTTATCCCACTTAATATCACTCAAAACACCTGATTTTATCCCGATGAAAAATCCCCAATTAGAATAAGTTCCAAAAGGTGACCAATTAAAATCCATTCTCCAACTTAATAAATCCCTTTCAAAACGGATTTGAGTGTAGGTAACTCCTTTTTGAACGAAATCATAACCTGTTGATATTCCAGTTTTCCATTTTGGTGTTAGGTCGGCATTTATTGAAATCATTAATGAATTACCAATAATTTTCTTTTCTCTATTATTATTTCCATAGGTTAATGAATAGGCAAAAGTCATATCCCAAGGCAATTTAGAATGGAAAAATTCGGTAACAACGTCTTCACCTGATTTGGGTTTGTCTTCAAACAAGCTTTTTTGATCATTACCCAAGTTAGGTTTTCCAAATAAATCATCTTCTCGACCTCCGTTTCGTTGGGTTTGAGCTTCTTCTTTCTTTTCTCCCTTATCACTAGAAATAGAATAATTTAATGTCATGTTTGCACTAGTCATACGAAACAAACTACCACCATTATCGATGTTATAAACATTGATCCTTTGTCCTGAATTATCAATTGCATAAGGATCTAAAGTAGCACCAAAATTAACATTCATTTTATTGTCAAAAAACTGCGTTCCACCACTAACACGAACTGGAGACCAAGCAAGCGTTTTCTTTCCATCGGCATTCATATCATAACTAGTAGATAAATTCAAGTTATTGAGTAGCATTACTTTTTTAGCTTCAGTTTTTGTGCTATCTCTATCAGTTACTTTGGCTTCAATCGTATTGCTTAAATCAAATCCTAAAATATTAGAATTTGAATTACCAGGAGCCCCAAAAATACCACCTTCAAATCGGGAGTATTCTTTTAACATTGTTCCGCTTCCATCGCTTGCATAAGTGTCGTAATACTTTTCAAAACTTGGAGTATAACCATATGAAATGGAAGGGCGCATCACATGTCTAATGGCTTGAATTTTTTTAGTGGCTCCCAAATTGAAAGTACCATAAATTGTAGTTCCTAAACTAGAAGAAAAGGAATAAGTTCTAAAAGCATCAAAACCTTTTACTTCAGTATCAACTACTTTGCCTTGAGTAGCGTTATAACTTTTATTGATGGTCTTTGTATACCAAACTTCTTTGTAATTAAAAGAAGAAGAAGCGCTGAAATACTTAAACAGCTTGAAATTTGTACTTAATGGAATGCTATGTTGTACTCCAACTTTTGCATTTTCAAACATTTGCGGTTTGAAAAACAATGAATCGGTAGTGGTAATACTATTTCTAGCACTTAAATCATATTGTAAGTTGATGTTTTTAAAAAATCCTTTTTTTGCACCATCTTTCTTTACAAAAGGGTATATACGATCAATACTGTATTGTAGAGTTGGTAATGTCATATCGATTTGTTCCGTCTGGGTATTTTGCGAATGCGTGGCCGTTATCGATAATCTAGATTGAGGCCCTGAACCTACAAAGTTTCTGGAATACGATACAGAAGAGTTCATCGTATTGTTTAAATTTGAACCAATATTGACTTGATTGATAGATTGTTTAAAGTATTTACTACTACCTAAATTGACTGAAGCAGAAAAACTAGAATTTGGATTAGCCTTGCTATCTCTAGAGTGAGACCATTGGATGTTGTAAATTTTTTGTTTGGAGTAATCTGGATATCCTCGTTCACTTGTAATTAAATTTTCAAAGCGGACATTTATATTACCTCGATAATTATAACGTTTGGCATAGTTGGACTCAAAACGCATTCCGTAGCTTCCATTCGTATAATAGTCACCTAAAACGGTTAAATCGTATAGATCACTTAATGCAAAATAATACCCTCCATTTTGCAATGAAAATCCTCTAGTATTAGAATCGTTATAACTAGGTAATAATATTCCAGAAATACTTGTTTCTTTAGACATTGGGAAAAATGCGAATGGAAGTGCAATTGGTGTTGGCACATTTGCAATAACCATGTTAGTAACTCCTGTCACCACTTTTTTACCTGGGACAAACTTTACCTTATTTGTTTGAAAATAATATTCAGGATTATCGACATCTGTAGAAGTTGTAAATCGTGCACCTTTCAAAAAATAAACAGAATCATTTTCTTTTTTGGTAATAGCTGCTTTTATTTTAAATTCACCTTGGTCTGAGCGAGAATTCCAAATAATTGCTTTTTTGGTTTTGAAATTAAAACGAATAGAATCTGGCTCTACTACGTTAGCACCTTGTTTAAAATTAGGAAATTGAGTGTATTTCCCGGTAGAATCTTTAATTCTTCCAGCATAGACTTCATCTTTTTCGTAATCTAATAGAATTATTCCGGATTTTAATTCTACATCTTGATAATATAATTCTGCATTATCATATAAAACGATGTGCTTTTTATTTTGATCAATCTTGGTGTAATCTTTTGCTTTGTATTTTACTTTTCCGTCTAAAAACACTTTTTTAGATTTACTACTGTCTTTTTTGATGGAATTTTGCGTAGTATCCTTCAATAGGATAGTTTTATTTTCAAGATTATTTTGGGTGTTTTTTGAGGGATTTAGTGGGCTTATTAGGGTCGATTTTTTATTGATATCTTGAGAATATATATTGCCTAATCCAAATGTTAGGAAAAAGCATAGAAAAACGATATGAAATAAGTTTGTACGCAAAGGTTTAAATGCTATTTTTGTAAAAAATATGGTTTGTTTTTTGATGTGCCAAACTTACATATTATTTTCGGCAAAAATAGTCAAATAAATATTTTAAAACCATCTTGATTTAATTAAAATTAACATTCAGATATATGTCTTTTAATACTAATAAAACACTTATTTTTTCTTTTTTATTGTTTGCTCTTTCATTGCCAATTCTGTCGCAGAATTCTAAATTTAAAGTTACTTTAGATGCTGGACATGGTGCCCATGACTACGGAGCTGTTTATAGTGGTCGTATTGAAAAAAATATTGCATTGGCAGTAGTTTTGAAAGTAGGTAAAATTTTAGAGAGAACAAAAAAAATTGATATCACATACACCAGAGAAACAGATGTTTTTATCGATTTGATTGAACGTGCAAATATTGCAAATCGAGCCAAGTCTGATATTTTTGTTTCAATACATTGTAACGCTAATAAAAATACAGCTGCTGATGGTACAGAAACCTATGTTATGGGTTTGAATAAATTAGCGTCCAATTTAGAAGTAGCTAAAAAGGAAAACTCGGTAATTACAAAAGAGAAAGATTATAAACAAAAATATGATGGTTTTGATCCGAATTCGCCTGAATCTCTTTTAGGCCTAACCCTTATGCAAGAGGAATTTTTAGAGAATAGTATATTTTTAGCCAGTAAAGTAGAGGAACAATTTGGGAAATTGGGTAAAAAATTACGTCATGGGGGGGTAAAACAAGCACCATTTATGGTATTGCACAAAGCGTACATGCCAAGAGTATTAATTGAAATGGGATTTGTGTCTAATCCTGTCGAAGGGGATTTGTTGAATTCAGAAGAAGGTCAAGATGAATTGGCAGAAGCCATTGCAAACGCAATTATTAGTTATAGAAATGAATTTTTTGGAGATGGTATTATTCCAATAAAAGAATTAAAGCCATCCAAAAGAAGTATAGCAAAGCCAATTAAAGATACTTTGAATCAAGAAAAAATTAAAGTTAGTGTTGAAGCTAAGGAGATTAAAAAAGTTGATCCAATTAAAGAAAGTCAATCCTCATTAATTTATAAAGTTCAGATTGGTGTAAGCCCCAAAAAAGTAGCGTTAGAAGCTAAAAATTTCAAAGGATTGGAACCAATTAGTAAACTGGATTTAAAAAAATCTTATATTTATATGTACGGAGAAACCGCTGATTATGAAGCTGCAAAATTATTGTTGAAAGAAGCTAAGTCTAAAGGATATTCTTCTGCTTTCTTAGTCGCTTTTAACAATGGATTAAAAATTAGTATTCAAGACGCATTGAAATTATAGACAGGTCAATTATTAAGTGTTAATTTTGTAAAAAAAAATAATTTTGAAACTATCAAGAGAAATCAAAACCGCAATTTTAGTCATTGCATCTATACTATTGTTTATTTGGGGATACAGTTTTTTAAAAGGAAAAGCACTTTTTGCCAATTACAAGACTTTTTATGTAACCTATAGTAATGTAGAAGGATTAGTTAAGTCTGCTCCTGTAACATTAAACGGTTTGGCCATAGGTAAAATCAATGATATTAGAATAAATGATACTGATGGTACCATTGTTGTTGAATTACAAATTACATCTGACTTCCCTATTTCTAGTACAAGCGCTGCAGTTTTATATGAACCAGGTTTTATTGGTGGAAAACAAATCGCAATTGTACCTGATTTCAATAACAAAACCTTAGCAGAAAATGGCCAAGAATTGCCAGGTGAATTAAAATTGAGTCTTACAGCATCTATTCAGGAAAAATTAGTACCCTTACAAGTAAAATTTGAAACCGTATTGGTTGAAGTTGAAAAATTGTTAAAAGGTGTTAATTCTGTATTAGACAAAAAATCTCAAGAAAATCTTAAGATTACTTTATCGGAGTTAAGTAAAACTATGGTAGAAATACATGCTGCTTCTGCAGGTGCTAATTCAATTATAAGCGAAAATAAATCTGATCTAAAAGGTGTTATTGGTAATTTTAAGAAAGTTTCGGCTGATTTTGCAAAAATTTCAGATTCTTTGAACAAAGCTGATATAGGAAAAACAGTAAACAATTTCAAAAATACGCTTGCTAAAGTGGATGGAATATTATTGGACTTGGAATCAGGAAAAGGTTCTGCTGGTAAATTGTTGAAAGATGATGCTTTGTATTCTAATTTGAAATCTACAACTAAAGAAATGGAATTGTTGTTAAATGATGTACGTTTAAATCCGACTCGTTATATTAATGTTTCTGTTTTTGGAAAGAAAAACAAACCGTATGTAAGTCCTGTTCAAGATTCAGTTTATGTAGGACCTTCAAAAATTTTAAATTCTAAAATAAAAAATTAGCATTTATGAGTTATTTAGACAACATATTATTTGCAATTGTACTTCTCATTGGTTTCGGTTATTTTTATTTGAATGTAAAAAAAATAATCAGAAATATCAATTTAGGCACCGATGTAAATCGCAAAGACAATCCAAAAGCCCGTTGGTCAAATATGGCTATGATTGCTTTAGGTCAATCTAAAATGATAAAACGACCAATTGCCGGAGTTTTGCATATTATCGTCTATGTTGGCTTTATAATTATCAATATTGAGTTGCTTGAAATTATCATAGATGGTTTATTTGGAACGCATCGTATATTCGCTTCATTAGGTGTGGTGTATGATGCTTTAATTGCTTCGTTTGAAATTTTAGCCATTCTTGTTTTAGTAGCTGTTTTTGTTTTTTGGACAAGAAGGAATATAATTCAACTAAAACGTTTTGTAAGTTCGGATTTGAATGGATCTCCTAAAAAAGATGCCAATTATATTTTATATTTTGAAGTGGTTTTAATGACGCTGTTTTTATTGATGAATGCTTCCGATTTGCATTTGCAAAATATTCCAGGAGGTTATTCCCATTTCATAAAAGCAGGTTCATTTCCAATTAGTCAATTTATTGAGCCATTATTTAATGGAATGTCGAATGAATTGGTGATGTTACTTTCAGAACTTTTTTGGTGGTTACATATAGTTGGTATTTTGGTGTTTATGAATTATTTGTATTTTTCTAAACATTTACACATTCTGTTGGCGTTTCCAAATACGTATTTTGCTAATTTAAATCCTGAAGGTCAGTTTGATAATTTGGCTTCAGTTACCAATGAAGTAAAACTAATGATGGATCCCAATGCTGATCCGTTTGCTGCTGCTCCAGAAGCATCAGCTACAGCAAAATTTGGCGCAAGCGATGTGCAAGACTTGAATTGGGTTCAGTTACTAAATGCCTACACTTGTACTGAATGTGGACGTTGTACTTCTTCTTGTCCAGCCAATCAAACAGGAAAGAAATTATCTCCTCGAAAAATCATGATGGATACCAGAGATCGATTGGAAGAAGTGGGTAAAAATATTGATGCTAACAAAGGAATTTTTGTTCCTGATAATAAGTCATTATTAAACGATTACATTACTCCAGAAGAACTTTGGGCTTGTACTTCTTGTAACGCTTGCGTAGAAGAATGTCCAGTAAACATTAGTCCGTTGTCTATTATTATGGACATGCGACGTTATCTTGTAATGGAACAAAGTGCTGCGCCAATGCCTTTAAATACTATGATGACTAATATTGAAAACAATGGCGCGCCATGGCAATATAGCCAGCAAGATCGATTGAATTGGAAAAACGAATAAATTGATATTCTGTCAAGAAGAATATTGAATCACTATAAAACCGAAACCATGTCAGATAATTTAGTAGTGCCAACCATGGCCGAAATGCTAGCCCAAGGAAAACAACCTGAAGTATTATTTTGGGTTGGTTGCGCAGGAAGTTTTGACGATAGAGCAAAAAAAATCACAAAAGCATTTGTACGAATTTTAAATCGTGCCAATGTTTCTTTTGCAGTTTTAGGTGCAGAAGAAAGTTGTACTGGTGATCCAGCTAAAAGAGCGGGGAATGAGTTTTTGTTCCAAATGCAAGCCATGATGAACATCGAAGTGCTTAATGCGTATGAAGCAAAGAAAATTGTTACTGCTTGTCCGCATTGTTTTAATACTTTGAAAAATGAATATCCTGAATTAGGAGGTCAATATGAAGTAGTTCATCACACTGAATTTTTGAAATCCTTGTTAGATGATGGCAGATTAACTATTGAAGGCGGACAATTTAAAGGAAAGAAAATTACATTTCACGATCCCTGTTATTTAGGGCGTGCCAATAAAATTTACGAAGCGCCAAGAGATCTAATTCAAAAATTAGATGTGGAATTGGTTGAAATGAAACGTTCTAAAGCCAACGGATTATGTTGTGGAGCAGGTGGTGCGCAAATGTTCAAAGATGCAGAAGCAGGTTCTAAAGAAATTAATATCGAAAGAACTGAAGATGCTCTAGAAACACAACCTGATATTATTGCAGCGGGTTGTCCGTTTTGCAATACGATGTTGACTGATGGAATAAAAAATAAAGAAAAAGAAAGCGAAGTAAAAGTACTAGATATCGCTGAACTTATAGCAAATGCTCAAGATTTGTAATCTATTTTACAATTAACCTTATACAATAAAACACATGTACGTTCCTTTTGAAAGTTTACCTGAAGAATCAAGAATCTGGATTTATCAATCCAATAGAAAATTTTCAGATGAAGAAATGACAGAAATAGAAACGGCATTACAAGCCTTTCTAGAAAACTGGGCAGCACACGGAACTAGTTTGGAATCTTCGTATGAATTAAAATACAATCGTTTTATTATTTTGGCTGTCAATCAAGAAGTTCAAAATGCTACAGGTTGTTCAATTGATGCTTCGGTTGAATTTATTCAAAGTTTAGAGAAGAAATACAGCGTAGATTTATTAGATAAAATGAATGTCACTTTTAAATTAGGTGAACATATTGCTCACAAACCGTTGATTGATTTTAAAAAAATGGTCAAAGACAAAGCGGTTACAGAGAATACAATTGTATTTAATAATTTGATTAATACTATTGAAGAATACACTGACTCTTGGGAAGTACCTGCAGCTGATAGTTGGCACAGTCGTTTTTTTTAAATCTTAATAATCTTAATGAAGTCTTTTTTATATAAAACAGGAATTAGTTTAAGCATTTTGTTTTTGGTAACCAATTGTGGTTTGATCAAAAACAAAATGGTTAATAAACCTGTTGTTACTCTTCAAAAACCAGAAATATCAGACTATGAGGAAGTTTATATTCCTCAGCAAAAATCCGATAGAAAAAATTTCTTCAAAGATTCTGCTGTCGAAACCCATTGGGTAGATAGTATTTATAATCAAATGACTCTTGAAGAAAAAGTAGGTCAATTATTCATGGTTGCTGCTTATTCTAATAAAGATACTATACATACTAATGCTATTGAAAAGTTAATTCGCAACCAAAAAATAGGAGGCGTAATCTTCTTTCAAGGTGGACCTTTGCGTCAAGCGAATTTAACCAATCGCTACCAAGCCAAATCCAAAATACCTTTGTTTGTAGGAATTGATGCGGAATGGGGATTGAGTATGCGTTTAGATTCTACTTATCGCTATCCTTGGAACATGACTTTAGGAGCAATTAAAGATGTAAATTTAATTGAAAGAGTGGGAGAAATGTTGGGTAAAGAAAGTAAGAGACTTGGTGTTCATTTTAATTTTGCACCAGTTTTAGACATCAATACCAATCCTAAAAATCCTATTATTGGAAACCGTTCTTTTGGAGAAAATAAAGTGAATGTTACTGAAAAAGCGATCGCATTAATGACTGGTGTTCAAAATCAAGGTGTTTTTTCAACGGGTAAACATTTTCCTGGTCATGGTGATACTGCAATCGATTCGCATTTAGGATTACCAATAATATCTTCTTCTCGAGAACATCTTGATTTAGTTGAATTGTATCCCTATAAACGAATGTTTGACCAAGGATTAGTTTCTGTAATGGTTGCTCATTTAGATGTACCTAGTTTAGAATTTCGTCAAAATTATCCTTCTTCTATTTCATACAATGTGGTAACCAACTTGTTACAGAAAGAAATGGAATTTGATGGTTTAATTTTTACCGATGCCTTAAATATGAAAGGGATTAGTAAATATAGAACTCCAGGCGAATTAGAATTAGATGCGTTATTAGCTGGAAATGATATTTTATTATTTCCAGAAAATGTTCCCTTAGCAGTAGAAAATATCTCAAAAGCATATCAAAATAAAGTATTATCTGAGGATCGTTTAGCAATATCGGTTAAGAAAATTTTGAAATACAAATTTAAAGCAGGGTTAAATCATTACCGACCAGTTACTATTCCAAACTTAATCAACGATATTAATCCCCAAGAAACAGAAGCATTGCAATATCAATTGTATGAAAATGCAACAACAGTTTTAAAAAACAAAGGACAGGTATTACCTATTAAAGATTTAGTAAATAATAAAATTGCATATGTGAAATTAGGGGATGATGTTAATTCATCGTTTCTATCTACACTAAAAAAATACTCGGAGGTTACTGAAGTTACAGCTCCTACAATTGATAGTTTGAATGTAAAATTAAAAGAGTTTACAACAGTAATTGTGGGTTATCATAAAGCTGATAAGGCATGGAAAAATAATGATTTTACTGCTACGGAATTACTTTGGCTTCAAGAAATAGCAAAAAATAATAACGTTATTTTAGATGTATTTGCTAAACCATATTCTTTATTGCCTTTAACGGATTATAGCAATATAGAAGGTGTAATTGTGTCTTACCAAAATAATGATATTGCACAAAAAGTAGGAGCTGAGTTGATTTTTGGCGCCATTGAAGCCAAGGGAAAATTACCCGTTTCTATACATGACGAATTTAAAGTAAACGATGGACTTTCGACAGAAAAACTAAACCGTTTAGGATTCACAGCTCCAGAGAATGTAGGAATGAGTTCCGAAAAACTTAAACAAATTGATGTTTTAGCTCAAAAAGCAATTGCAGGTAAAATGGCACCAGGAGTTCAAGTACTAGTTGCCCGCAAAGGAAAAGTAATTTATCAAAAAGCCTTTGGAACGTATACTTATGACTCGGATGAAAAGGTAACTAATGAAACAATTTTTGATGTTGCTTCGGTAAGTAAAATTGTTGGAACTCTTCCAAATGTCATTCAACAATACGATCAAAAGAAAATCAATTTTGAAACATCTTTAGGTGAAATGCTCCCAATTTTTTCAAATTCGGATAAAAAAGACATTCGATTTAAAGAATTGTTAACTCATTATGCCGGTCTTATTGCATGGATTCCTTTTTATAAAGCGACTTTAGACGTCAATGAAAAACCACTAGCGAAATACTATCGAAAAGTTCCAAATGCTGAATTTTCAAGACAAGTGGCAGATAGTTTATTCATTCGCAACGACTATCATGATACTATTATGAAGTTGATTGTTGATAGTAAATTAAGTATAAAAAAAGAATACAAATACAGTGATTTTACATTTATCATTTTAGGGAATTACTTAGAACGAGCAACCGGAAAAACATTAGATGTATTAGCTAAAGAACAATTTTTTAACCTTATAGGAGCTAATAATACAATGTATAATCCATTACGAAGAATAGATAAAAATCGAATTGCACCAACTGAAATCGATTCTTATTTTCGATACCAAAAAATCCAAGGCTATGTCCATGATATGGCCGCAGCTTTAGAAGGTGGAGTAGCAGGACATGCAGGACTTTTTTCGAATGCGATGGATATTGCCAAAATGATGCAAATGTATTTGCAAAAAGGGAATTATGGTAATCATCAATTCTTTTCAACAAAAACTTTTGATGATTTTAACACCTGTTATTTTTGTTCAGAAGGTAACCGAAGAGGTTTGGGATTTGATAAACCGCAACTGACTGGAGATGGGCCTACTTGTGGCTGTGTTTCTATGTCAAGTTTTGGTCATACAGGATTTACTGGGATTATGACTTGGGTAGATCCAGTAACCGAAATTGTTTATGTTTTCATGTCAAACAGAACTTTTCCAACCAATCCTGTGAATATATTGTCAAAAGAACACATTAGGGAAGATATTCAAAAAGTAATCACCGATGCCATAATTATAAACTAAATGGTTAAGATTTTTTGCTCACTAATTTTAGCACTTAGTTTTTTTTCGGTTAAGGCTCAAAATGTAGATATTGATATTTTAAAACAAATTAATGTCAATAGAAATACTGCGTTAGATCCAGCATTTAAATCGATAACTAATTCCGCTGTTCCTGTTAGCATTGCAACTCCAGTAATTATGTATTCAGTTGGTTTGATTCAAAAGGATACTTTGATTAAACATAAAGCTGTATTTATAGGGGAAACTTTTTTGGTTTCGGCATTTATAACATTGGCTTCTAAGCAAATAATTAATAGAGAAAGACCTTATTTGCGTTATTCAGAACTTGAACCTTTAGTTTTTGAAAGCTCATACTCAATGCCATCTGGACATACTTCGACCGCCTTCGCAACCGCAACATCATTGAGTATGGCCTACCCAAAATGGTATGTTATCGTTCCTTCGTTTGCCTGGGCAAGCAGTGTAGGATATTCAAGAATGCATTTAGGAGTACATTATCCATCGGATGTTTTTATTGGTGCTTTGGTAGGTAGCGGATCCGCTTTTTTGACGCATAAAGCAAATCAATGGCTTGAGAAAAAATCAAGAAAGAGACATAGTCGCTTGGAATAGAATTTCTTTTGGAAAATCGACAAATGACTAACTTAATTTCTGTAAATTCGTATTCTTAAATTAAATCAATGAGAATAGCAATTGTTTGTTATCCCACATTTGGAGGAAGTGGAGTTGTGGCTACTGAATTAGGTCTTGAATTGGCTCGTCGTGGTCATGAAATTCATTTTATCACCTACAGCCAACCCGTTCGTTTAGCACTTCTAAATCCTAATGTACATTACCACGAAGTAAACGTCCCAGAATATCCATTATTTCATTACCAACCATACGAATTGGCTTTGTCAAGCAAATTAGTTGATATGGTGAAGTTATATAAAATTGAAGTTTTACACGTGCATTATGCTATTCCTCATGCTTATGCGGGTTATATGGCAAAGCAAATGTTGAAAGATGAAGGAATTGATATTCCTATGGTTACAACACTTCACGGAACGGATATTACTTTGGTAGGAAATCATCCATTTTATAAACCCGCAGTTACTTTCAGTATCAATAAATCGGATTTTGTAACTTCAGTTTCACAAAGTTTAAAAGACGATACTCTTAAATTATTCAATATTAAAAATGAGATTCAGGTGATTCCTAATTTTATTGAATTGGATAAAATCCAAAAGGAAGATAAACTACCTTGTCAACGGTCAGTTATGGCAAATGCCAATGAACGAATTATTACTCACATAAGTAATTTTAGGAAAGTAAAACGAATTCCGGATATTATTAAAATATTTCATGCTATTCAGAAAGAGATTCCTGCTAAATTAATGATGGTAGGTGATGGTCCAGAAAAAGAAAAAGCAGAGTATTTATGTCAAGAATTAGGCATTTTAGATAAAGTAATTTTCTTTGGTAATAGTAACGAAATTGATAAAATTTTATGCCAAACGGATTTGTTTTTATTACCTTCTAAAACTGAAAGTTTCGGGTTGGTTGCATTGGAAGCCATGGCCTGTGGCGTTCCGGTAATTTCAAGCAATGCAGGTGGTTTGCCTGAAGTAAATAAAGATGGTTTTTCAGGATATTTAAGCGAGGTAGGTGATATTCAGGGTATGGCTGAAAATGCTATTGCAATTCTTAAAAATGACGATGTGTTAGCTGAGTTTAAGAAGAATGCTTTGGTAACAGCCCAAAAATTTGATATCAAAAATGTCCTTCCAGTTTACGAAGACTTATATCAGAGAGCTATTTCAAAATATTCATAATACTAAATTAAAAATGCCACTTGAAAAGTGGCATTTTTAATTGATTTCAATTAGAATTTATATCGAATTCCTAAAGCTATGTCAGAACCATAGTTGTTATTAAAATAACCATGACCTCCAAATTCAGGTCGGTAATCGAGCGAAAGTTGAATAGGGACTTCTTCGAAATTGTATTCAATACCAACATTACCTAAGATATAGACAAAACTCCCATTACCATCAGAATTACTCCAACTGCCTAATCCAGCACCTGCACCTGCATACCAATTGAAATTATTGTCAATTTCCCAAACCCATTGGTAAATTCCGGTTAATTTAAATGCACTAACATTGTGATTATTCCGCCACCCTAAATTAGCTTCAATTCGGTTGTTATCTGATAAACCTCTTTGATACGAGATTTCGGTTCCAAAACCATTATTATCGCCTAATCGCAATCCCAAGACGTTTTTTGAAATTTCTTGCGCCTGTGCAGTAAATCCTAATCCTATTAGTACTAATGCTGTTACAATTAATTTTTTCATAGTAATTTGTTTTTTATCTAATTTAATCAAAAAACGCACCAAAAAGGAATAAATTGTGTTATTTTTTGTTGTAAGTGGTGTTCAATTAGTTAATAAAAAGAAAATTAATTAGTTACTGCTAAAAAACTTTAAACCTTAAATTTTTAAACTTTAAACTAAAATGGTACTTTTGTTTAAAACTAATTACAATGGCAGGAAATAGCTACGGCACACTATTTAAAATAACTACTTTTGGAGAATCACATGGAGAAGCTTTAGGCGGAATAATTGATGGATGCCCTCCAGGTGTTACAATAGATCTAGAAGCAGTTCAACTTGAAATGTCGAGAAGAAAACCTGGGCAATCGGCTATTGTAACACAACGAAAAGAACCAGATGATGTTCAGTTTCTCTCGGGAATATTTGAAGGAAAAACAACTGGTACACCAATTGGTTTTATTATTCCCAATACCAACCAAAAATCAGATGACTACTCGCACATTAAAGACAACTATAGACCAAGTCATGCCGACTATGTTTACGACCAAAAATACGGTTTTAGAGATTATCGCGGTGGAGGAAGAAGTTCCGCTCGTGAAACTGCAAGTAGAGTAGTAGCGGGAGCTATTGCAAAGCAAATGTTGCCAGAAATTAAAATTAATGCCTTCGTTTCTTCGGTTGGACATATTCACTTAGATAAAAAATATCAAGATTTAGATTTTTCTAAAATTGAAAGTAATCCCGTTCGTTGTCCAGATGAAAAATCTGCAGCCTTAATGGAAGAATACATTCGTGAAATTCGTAAGCAAGGCGATACCGTTGGAGGAGTAGTTTCATGCGTAATTCAAAATGTACCTGTTGGATTGGGCGAACCTGTTTTTGATAAATTGCATGCCGAATTAGGAAAAGCAATGTTGTCTATTAATGCGGTAAAAGGATTCGAATTTGGAAGTGGATTTTGTGGAGCCGAGATGAAAGGAAGCGATCATAATGATTTATACCTTGAAGACGGAACGACTAAAACCAATCTTTCAGGCGGAATCCAAGGCGGAATTAGTAATGGGATGGATATTTACTTCAGAGTAGCGTTCAAACCAGTTGCTACCATTA
>JACCDZ010245163.1_pt1 | contig 40128 bp, 37 predicted proteins | sample 7449551 | NCBI WGS metagenome assembly JACCDZ01 (sample SAMN15323452, study PRJNA562643) | freshwater metagenome | isolation source: river surface water | place: USA:Blue River Watershed | collected 2017-08-18
CCAATGTCACTGTAATGGGAGAGACCAAAAGTTTGAAATCTGCTAGATACATTCACGGTGAAATGGGACAGGGACAATGGACTTATTATGGCGGTCACGATCCAGAGGACTATCGTCATTTGGTTGGGGACCCGCCCACGGACTTGGCCCTCCATCCCAATTCACCGGGCTATCGACTGATCCTGAACAACATTCTTTTTCCTGCGGCCAAGCGAAAGAAACAAAAAACCTAGTGAATAGGTTGAATGCTCAAAATTTGCGTTCCCAATGGTAGGTGAATGAGGTGTTCCAATCCTGATGTAATATCCCCCATATTGGTATATCGACCATCCAATGTATAGGCCTCATCTAGCATAAAGAAAATCTGACAACTCTCTGTATGTGGTCCAGCTGATGCCCAACCGATTGATCCTTTTTCAAAGTGTCTCCCTGAGAATTCTGAAGCAATGGTGTAATCCAAACTTCCCATTCCGTCGCCTCTAGGACAGCCTCCTTGTAAAACGAAATTGGACACTCGGCGATGGAAATATTTGTTTTCATAAAAATGTTCAGCCACCAAGTTAGAGAAATGCAATGCTGTTAGTGGGTTGTTTTCTTTGATCACGCTGAAGCTAATGGTATCCAAAGTGTCATCATGAAATGTAATCATCAAATACTTACTTTCATTGGGCAATGCAGCAAGTTGTTCTGGTGTCCATTTTAATCCGGAATCATAATTTTTGGGCATTGATAAAGTGTCCCCCCAATGCGCTAAGGTCATTAGTGCTTCATTTCTTGTCTCGACCATTTTGGGCAATGTGTAAGTCGAAATGCGCTGATGTATTTGTGTTTTAATTCGCTCTTGTCGATCTGTCGGAACTTCTTGTTCTCTGAGAAATTCGTAGAGCAGGGCATCTACACCCTCGTCATTGAGGTTCCATAATTTTTCAAAACCTTTTTCAATAATGCCCGATGGGTACATAGAGATCAAGCATGTCGTTCCGTAGTAAAGATCCGTCGCATGACTTGATTTCATGATATAATCGAGTAGTTGGGGAAATAAACTTTTGCAGTTTTTGATGGCGTCAAATGCCAGCAAACGATGGTAGGGATTGGACTCTTCCAAAAATGCTTTCCATGTCTTTCTTAATAGTCTTTCGTCATCTGGTTTTTTTTGCAATTCAAAATATTCTATTTTCCAAAATAAAATCTTGGAGATTTCTTTTGAATGGTTTCGTGTGACACTAGTGATTATTTCATTGACAGGTATTTCAAATCGTTTTTGTTGCACAATGCAATCAATGGTAAGCGCAATGATTTCATCATTGGAGTGTTTCAAAAGGGATAGTATTTTTTGCACATCAAAATTGGATTGGCGCATCAATTGAAGAAGACATTCTACAATAAGTGCTTCATCTTGTTCTTCAATAATCGCTATGCTGATGAGGTTTTCAATGGACTTGGATGATTTATTTTTCCCAATCATTTGTATTGCCATTCGGTTGTTCCAATTATCGAGTTTTGAAATTGATAAAAGGCTATCTAAAATTTCTATGGGATAATATTGAATCGGTATTGTTTTGATTGCTCTGCAAACATTTGTAGTGGGCAGGGATAGACGTATGTTCTCTGAGACGATTTGAAGCAAATCCATGGACATAAAATCAAAATAGTATCCATTCCGCATGGCGTAATACAATCCCAGAGCATACCCATCTTTTTTATTTTTAAACTTTCTAAATGTGATGGCGTCTTTTTCTGATCGAATACATTTCCCTATCCATCCAATGGCGGCTTCGTTGGTTGTTTCATCGTTGATGTAACCAGTAATCCATTTTTCAAAATGCGTATTTTCTTGCTGACTCAATGCAAAGAGAATTCGGTCATCTCTTCTATTCATCAGCTCCTCGGCTAGAATAGTGGAACTCGAATTGTCAGGATGAGCGGCACTATAATCTGCATATACAAGTGTGGAGTCTGAATTGTAAGTCGAATGATTTGTAGAATTAAAATTTTGATGATGGAGGTGCCAAAGAAACCTGCAGTTTTCATTTAAATCGTATAGCTGAGATTGTTCGGAATTCCCGGACTGTCCCCAAGATATAAGGGAAATAAGAAGGAAATTAATTGCAGCAAAAATTTTGGTCATTTTCAAATGTAAGGCAGAAGGATAATTAAAACTTTTGCATCAAGTAATTTCTAGTAAAGATATAGTAGTTAAATTTCTTTTCTTTGTGTTAAATAACAAACATTTGTTGTATAGTTAAAACTTCCGATTATTTTTGTTTAGGTTATGAAAGGACATACACTTATTGTTCGCTTGGTTACTTCGAAAGGTTCAGAATGGGCATCGCCGAATGCGCGAAAGAGATTTTGGTCTTTAATGTACCAATCTGGATACACCAATAGTGAATATGCAAGTACTGAAATTGAGTCTTTTTCGAGAAAGTATGGTGTTCAGTTTTTTGATGTTGAAATGGAGGATGTGACGCAGCAACGCGTGATGACTTCAGGTTTTCAATCAACCTTAACAGAGCAGCAAGAGTTGATGTTGGCAAATATGGGACTATTGAAGCAAGTATTGGATTCGAATAAATTCAGATTTGTTGTCTTTGATGGTTTTGAGATTTATTTTTATTACTTGGATTATATTGAGAGTGGAGGAATAAATTTCCATCGCAACGTTGAGACTTCAAATACTTTTCAGTTTGGAGAATTGGATCCGTTAAATGATACCCGTGTTTTTGTTCTCCCAAGTATAGTTAGATCTTCAGATAATTCTTGGAAGACGTCCAATGGTAAAGAGAGATGGAAGAAATTTTGGTTGAAACTCAAGCATTATTATCCCATAAAAAAATCCAACTTGTGGGCGGTCATTGGAGTTTTTGTTATAACCGCTTTGTTGTTATTCATTATTTTATCAAAGAAATAAAAAAAGGAGCATTTGCTCCTTTTTTTATTGTGGACCCGGCGGGGGTCGAACCCGCGTCCAAACAGGGAACGACTGAGGTTTCTACATGCTTATTCTCTTATTGATTTTTCGAGAAACACACGGCAAGGGACAGCCTTGATATTTCCTTATCGTATAGTTTTTAACATTGGCTTATGCGCATCTGCCGCAGCGATTTCCCTTTAATGAAGCCCCAGTGTTATTGGCCGGGAACGAGGCCAACAACGGGACATGCCTGTCTCGTCATACCATGACGAGATTAAGCGTAATCACATATCGTGATTAGGCTGCAAGCGCGTAAGAATTGTTGTCATTTCTGACTGATGATTTCAGATTAAAGAGCTTCACCATCAAACGCTCTGCATGCTTGCTCCGAACTTCTACCTACTGTCAAATCCAGAAATCGGGCCCATAAATCAAAGAACTAGCACAAAGTTACGCTTTGTGATGATTGTTACAGCCTTTTGTTTTTCTTTTTTGAAACTTTGTGCCATAAATCAAACGATTATGAATTTAAAAGAGGCTTTAAAGAATCCCAATCATCAGATTATTGACGTGCGTTCATTTATGGAGTTCCAGATGGGGCATGTTGCAGGATCTATCAATATCCCTTTGAACGAGATTCCTCAGCATGTTGAGGAATTCAAATCTCTAAGTGGCGCATTGATTTTTTGTTGTGCATCAGGTAATCGCAGTGGACAGGCAGTATATTACTTGCAAGAAAGCGGTGTTGAAAACGTTTGTAACGGTGGTGGTTGGATGAATGTAAATTATGAATTATCTCAAATGCAATTGGTATGAGTTTTTTAAGAAAATTGTTGGGGATTGGCCCCAAAATAGATCACAAAGAATGGCTTAGAGAAGGAGCTGTGATCATAGACGTTCGCTCAGCTGGTGAGTTTAAATCAGGTCATGCAAAAGGAGCTGTGAATATTCCGTTGGATCGAATTTCGGAAGTTGGTAAGAAGTACAAGAAGGATCAAAAGCTGATTTTGTGTTGTCGCTCCGGAGCTAGAGCAGGAAGTGCCAAGTCACAGTTAAAGTCTATGGGATTTGAGCATTTGGTGAATGCAGGTGCTTGGCAAAATGTTTAATTTTACAATAAAAGAGAGATGAGTAATTTTAAAGAAATAATTGGAACTGAGGTTCCTGTTCTTGTGGATTTCTTTGCAACTTGGTGTGGACCATGTCAGTTTCAAGGTCCGATTTTGGAAGAGGTGGCAAGCGAACTTGGAGAAAGGGCGCGAATCATTAAAATTGATGTGGATAAAAATCCTGCTGCCGCGCAAGCTTATGGTGTGCGAAGTGTTCCTACACTAATGATCTTTCAAAATGGAGAAGTAAAGTGGAAGAATGCGGGAGTAAAGCAAAAGGATGAATTAATCTCGCTTTTGAAAGGTTATATGAAATGATGTTGTTGAGTGATTAAATAAAAAAAGGGGCTAAGGCCCCTTTTTTTGAAATATATAAAACGAAACAATTTAGGGCAACCAAATTTTATGAATTTCATTTTCTCCATTCTCTGGGTGCATATGAATGAAGTAAATGCCTTGGCCCAATAATGATGTATTCATCTCAAAGTCATTTGAAAAGTTATTTTCAGTTACAACTTGCCCGAGTGAATTTGTAATGAAGAATTGTACCTCTTGGTTTTTAGGATTTTTGATATGGAGTATTTCTCCAGCAACGTAGACCTCTATGTTCTTTTGCTCTTTATTATCCATACCGTTTACAATCTCCGGCTGATAATATCGCACATAGTCTACAAGCATTTCGGAAGGGAAGGGGGTGGTATTGTCCGGAGAGCCAGGCCATAATCCACCGACGGCCAAATTGAGAATGACAAAGAAAGGTTGATGAAAAGCGTTCATGCTATTTGCTGTGATGTTCATCGTCTTGAAACTGATCCCATCAATGAACCACTGAATTTTGTTTTCATCCCATTCAATCATGTATTGATGAAATGCTTCAGGATCAAATGAGGTGGTAGAACCGTTATACTGATGTCCATTTTGATTCCAATGCAAAGTGCCATTGATGTAGTCGTTGTTGTTGACATGTTCCATCACATCAATCTCTCCGCATGCAGGCCAACTTACTTCGTTAATGTTCTGACCCAAAAGCCAAAATGCGGGCCATAGGCCTTGACCCATGGGTAGCTTAATTCTGGCTTCTAATCGGCCATAAGTGAAATTGAATTTGTTGGACGAATTAATTCTTGCAGAGGTGTAATTACTTGTCCCAAATGCTTGTTGCTTGGCCATGATGTGCAACAAACCATTGGCTAAAAATAAATTTTGATTTGAGTTGGTGTAATACTGTAATTCATTGTTACCCCAGCCCCAGTTGCCTGTTCCAATGTCGAAGTTCCAATTGTTGGTATTTAGCGTATTACCACTGAACTCATCCGACCACATCAGACTCCATGTAGTTTGACCCTCAAGGGCCAAACTACACATCGTCAATACTGAAAAAATAATTAGTCGCATAATACAACCGAGAATTGTTGTGATTCACGGTCACCTTCAATTCTGATGATATAAAGTCCGTTATCCATGTCATTCAATTGAATGTTCTTGCTCTCAGCAGAAACACTGAATTGACGCACCAAATTACCGATCATATCATAGCAGTTAACGTTATAGTTACCGCCTTGCAATCCAGAAAAGGATACGTTGCCTGTAGAAGGGTTAGGGAATAACTGGATGTTGTTGTTCATCAACTCATCAGTGCTAACCGTACATTCAGCGCATGTATTCCAGCACACCACAGGTGCTTCTGTATCTCCGGTTACAGTGATGGTTCTTTCGTAGTTAGTGCCGCCGAATACGGTGCATGTCATGTCTGTAAGAACTTCCGAATTAGAACCGTTCGTATGCGTGAAATGATAGTTGTAAACTCCTGCTTCCAGGTACAATGTGTCACTCCATAGTGTTCCTATTCCGCTATCCATAGTTTCACAACCAACGCAAAAGTTATTAAAGTCTCCAGTGATTTCAACTTGGGTAATTGATGGATCGTTTACATCAACATGGAAGATAACAGGATAAGCTGCAGGAGCCTGACAATCTGAACAGCTTCCGAAGCACACAATAGGTATGATGGTGTCATTTGAAATTGTGATAATTCTATTGGTGAAGTTGCCAGATGTTACTGTGCATGGTTCACCAGGAGTTAAGTTTTCAGAGCCCGCCCAGTTGTCATATGAATATTTGAACTCGTAGCTTCCTTCTTGTAAAGTAACGGTGATGTCCCAAATATTGTCTCCATTGCCGTCCGACATTTGAGCGCAGTTTCCACACCAGTTGTTGAAAGTTCCATTTAACTCAGGAGTTGTAAAACCGGTTGTTTGGTTCATATTTACTTGGAAAGTAACATTGTAAGAAGCAGGAGTGTTTTGACAAGAAGTACAACTTCCGAAACATACAACGTCCAATGTTGTGTCTTGTGATACCGCAAGTGAACGGTTGGTGAATCCAAAATTGGTCACTGTACAGCTGCTACCTGCAACCAAATTCTCTTGTCCAGCCCATGCGTCATAAGCGTATTTGAACTCGTGATCTCCTTGGTTGATTGGGATAGTAATTTCCCAAATGTTGTCTCCGTTTACATCAGTCATCGCGGCACATCCACCGCACCATCCGTTGAATGAACCATTAACCTCAGGTGTAGTAAATCCGGTTTGCTGGTTCATATCCACTTTGAACGTAACGTTATAAACGATAGGCAATACAGAGCATGCGTCACATTTTCCATAAACGTCATTTTGTGTACTTCCAGCGGCAGTTAAGCGATTGGCATAGTTGGCGAAGTCAGTAACAGGTGCACAAGTACCTCCATTTTGCATATCGTCAATCAAGTTTTCTTGAGACGCCCAGTTGTCAACCATGTACTTGTATTCTACATCGCCCATGGGTAAAAGTAAGGTTACAGCATATACACCATCACCGTCACCATCTGTAAGGTGATTGTAAGTGTCAGCGGCACACCATCCGCACCATGGACCAGTAATGTATACGTCTGTGAACGCGTCAGCGCATGTCATGTCCACATTGAAAATAGTTGCATACAAACAACTGTTGTCATCAACATTAGCAGCGCCATTGTAGTTTGCCGCATTGATGTCGGTGCATCCAAAAACATCCACAATGGGGTTACATGAGGTACACAATCCAAAGCAGACAGGTGACATAATAGAGTCTCCTTCTACAATCAACAAACGGTTTGTAAATCCACCGTTGGTTACGGTGCACTCGCTACCTTCTGTCAAACTTTCAGAACCAGCCCAACTATCATAAGAGTATTTGAATTCATAAGCGCCTGCTTGCAACGGAATTGTAATTTCCCAAATTCCATCAGCATTGGCATCCGACATTGCCGAACAACTTCCACACCAGTTGTTGAACGTTCCGTTTACTTCAGGTGTCGTAAACCCTGTTGTTGTTGACATGTCCAATTGAAAAGTAACGTTGTACATACTTGGGGTTTGATCACAAGTGGTACATGATTCCCAACAAACAACGCCCAAGTCTTGCGCGCTGTTACCCACTGTAACTGTTCTATTTGTATATCCAAAATTGGTTACCGTACAAGACATTCCTTGAATTAGGTTTTCTTGAATACCCCAATCGTCAGCAGCAAATTTGTATTCGTAAGTTCCGGGCGCCAATTGCAATGTTGTTTCATAAATTCCATCGGCATCGACATCGGACAAAGGATTAACTACGCCGTTCCAACCATTGAAAGAACCATTCACAGTTGGTGTTGTATAGTTGCTCGTTACGTTGTTCATGTCTACCTTAAATGTAACAGGGTAGACATTGGAGCATGAAGCGCAAGCGCCCCAACACACAGTAGGTAGAACAGTATCCTCAGCTACTGTGATGGTTCTGTTGGTGAAACCAAAATTGGTTACAGTACATGAGGATCCTGGGGTCAAGTTTTCTTGCTGATTCCAACCATCCGCAGTGAACTTATATTCATAAGTTCCGGCTGGAAGATCGATTGTGATTTCCCAGATGTTGTCGGCATTCACATCAGTCATGTTGGCACAGGCACCGCACCAGTTGTTAAAGGTACCATTCACGTTGGCCACTGAGAATCCACTCACGTTGCTCATGTCTACTTTAAACGTCACATTGTACGCAAAAGAGCTAAGGCAAGAGAATAGCAACCCAGATAAAATAATAGCAATTTTTTTCATAGGATGAATTTCTAATTAGTTTTGCGACGAAGATAACTAATTGTATCGTTTACAAAAAGGTCATCTTTTATAAATCAATTGATATCACAAATGGCAAAGAAAACCGAGCCCAAAAAAGATTTGTACTCGATTCCAATTGACGGGTTTTTTAAATCTGCATTCTCTGTGGACTGTGTCATTTTTGGCTACCATGAGCAGGAACTCAAAGTACTTCTTATTCAACGTGGAGCTGCTCCTTACGAGGGTGATTGGGCATTGCCTGGAGATTTGGTTTATCCTCATGAAGATTTGGACACAGCGGCGGATCGAGTGCTTATGGAATTGACTCAGTTGGAAGATATGTCCATGCGTCAAGTAAAAACTTTTGGTAAGGTTGATCGACATCCTTTGGGGCGTGTTATTACAGTGGCTTATTTTGCATTGGTAGAATTGCAAGAAATTTCACCGATGGCATCAAGTTGGGCCAATGATATCAAATGGCACAGCGTAAAGCGTATCCCAAAGTTGGCTTTTGACCACAAAGAGATTTTATCAGAATGTTTGGGCGCCCTTCGAAGTTTAATCAAACGTGAACCCCTTTGGACAAGAGTTCTTCCAAAGAAGTTTACATTAACGGAATTGCAGGAGGTTTTTGAGACGGTTTTGGTGAAAAAATATGACAAAGGCAACTTCCGAAAGAAGGTAAATGGAATGAGTTTTTTAAAACGATTGGATGAGTCTCAAATGAATGTTAGACATCGCCCATCAACATTGTACAAGTTTGATCAGAAGCTATTCCTTCAGTATAGGGAAAGCGGCTCTGTGGTTGAGTTTTAGGAAATAAAAAAAGGCCGGAATTTTCCGGCCTTTTTCTTTACCATAGCGGTTTATTCTACAACAAAAGTTTTTGTGTTTGAAACTTTTCCTTCCTCGATTTGAGAGAAGAAGTAAACTCCTTTGCTCATATTGGATACATCCATTTGCATGGTTGATCCATTAGAAACAAAAGTATTTACGATTTGTCCCAATGAATTACGCAATTCGAATTTCTGTCCTGAAATTGTTCCATTGATCGAAATTTCTGAATGCGCTGGATTGGGGTAAATGCTGAAGCTGTCATTGTTCAAATTGGCTACAGAAGTCACACAAGCTTCGCAACTCTCCCAGCAAACGTTCGTCAAAGCAGTGGCTTCAGTTACTGTGATAGTTCTGTTCGTAAAACCATTTTCTGAGAAGGTACAACTGGCTCCTACAGGAAGATTCTCTTGACCAGTCCAATTGTCATAGGAAAATTTATAGGTGTAAACGCCAGCATCCAAAGGAATTGTGATGCTCCAAATACCATCGCCTTCTGGATCTGACATGGGCGCACAGCTTCCGCACCAGTTGTTGAAAGTTCCGTTTAATTCAGGGGTCGTGAAAGCAAAACCAGCTTGAGACATGTCAACGTTAAAGGTGATGTTGTATGGCCCAGTACTTTGACCACAAGGACTACAACTTCCCCAGCAGACTGCTGGTAAAATGGTATCTTGTGTCGCGTCAATGAATCGGTTGGTGAATTGATCAGCCGTCACAGTGCATGAGCTTCCAGCAGCTAAATTTTCTTGAGTGTTCCAGTTGTCAGCAGAGAATTTATATTCATAAGGTCCTTCAGGAACGTTTACTGTAATCTGCCAAATGTTATCACCATCAACATCAGTCATCGCTGTGCAGTTACCGCACCAGCCATTAAAAGTACCGTTCACCTCAGGAGTGGTGAATCCTGTTTGACCATTCATGTCCAACTGAAATGTTATGTCATAAACATTGGGTGTTGAAGCACAATCGGTGCAAGAGCCCCAACATACCAGAGGAAGCGTTGCATCTGCAGTTACACTCAATGTTCTGTTCGTAAATCCAAAATTGGTTACAGTGCATGGAGTTCCTTGTAACAATGTTTCTTGGCTACCCCAAGTGTCTGCAGAAAATTTATATTCGTAACTACCGGCAGCCAATGGAATCGTTAATGTCCAAATTCCATCTCCTTCAGGATCGGCCATTGGCGCGCAACTGCCGCACCAATTGTTGAAAGAGCCATTTACTTCGGGAGTTGTGAATCCAGTTTGCTGGCTCATGTCCACTTGAAAAGTGACGTTGTAGGTCTGTGCTACCATCGCGCTGCTCATGAATAGCGTCGCTAGAAAATAAATGTATTTCATACAGATTTTGTTTTTGCTAATATATACTAATTGTTATTTTTACAAAAAGTATTTGTTTAATCTAAATTTATTGTTTCTTTACCAAATGTCGAAGTTAACAATGGACATATTACGAATTACCGGAATGGTGTTATTTTTCATCACCATCAATGCCTTATCATCTTTAGGGCAGGTTCGTCATGTGGAGGTCAAGAAGAACGCTACTGACGAATACCGCATGTATGTCGATCAAAAAGAATTTTATATCAAAGGAGTTGGTGGAACGGATTTCCTGGATGTTGCAGTGAACATTGGCGCCAATACCATCAGGACTTGGAGCACGGACAATGCAAAACAAGTTTTGGATGACGCCCAAGCAAGGGGTTTGATGGTGATGATGGGGATGTGGGTGCAGCATGAGCGACATGGTTTTGATTACGATGATGAAGCCAAGGTGAAAAATCAGCTTGAGCAATTTAGAAAAGTTGTTGTTGAATTGAAAGATCATCCTGCATTGTTGCTCTGGGGAGTCGGTAATGAGGTTGATCTGTTTTACACCAATACCAAGGTTTGGAATGCCGTTCAGGATATTGCGAAAATGATTCATGAACTAGACCCACACCATCCAACGACTACTGTTACTGCGGGTCTTGATCCAGCAGAGGTTGATCTAATCAAGCGCAACGCTCCCGACATAGATATTTATTCGGTGAACACATACGGCGGTATAGGCGATGTAAGGAAGAATATCAGGAGTTATGGTTGGACAGGTCCTTATCTCATTACCGAGTGGGGACCCAACGGACATTGGGAAGTAGCGAAGACGCCTTGGGGTTCTCCAATTGAGCAGACGAGTTCAGAGAAGGCTGTATCATATTTAGAGCGATATGAAAAAGAGATTTTAGGAGATAGTAAGTATTGCATGGGGTCTTTTGTGTTTTTATGGGGACATAAGCAGGAAACTACCTCTACTTGGTATGGACTATTTGACCAATCAGGAAGAACGTCTCAATGCGTGGAAGTATTGCATGACCATTGGTCTCCTTCAACCAGAAAGGGATATACGCCAGTTGTCGATGGACTTTCACTGAATAATCTAACGGCTGATAAGGGAGTTACGGTTTGGGCGGATGATGATGTTACGGCCGAATTCAATTGGCGTGATTTTGACAATGATGTTCAAAAGGTAGTTTGGAATGTTGTCCCTGAGAGCAACGATATCAAGGCAGGTGGTGACGCGGAATCTGCGCCATTGGCTGTTCAGGGTTTATGGAAGAAGCGTTCACAACACAATGCAACATTTCGCGCACCTCACGTTCCAGGAGCCTATAGGGTTTTTGTTCAGGTGAATGATGCAAATGGAAATTATGGATATGCCAATATTCCTTTTATGGTAAAGGAAAGAACTGCGGATATGCCGCTTCCAAGATGGATCAATGTAAAAACATGGAGAGATGGTAACTGGAAAGAATAATTGGATTTTGATCCTCTGCCTGGCCATGTTTGGATTGGGTTTGCATGTCAATGCGCAAAATACAGATTCGTTGATGACACGTTGGGGAATTTTCCCCAAAGTGGAGCCCAAAGGAACCAAGAGTATTCAGGTCAATGGATTCTATCGTTTTTATTCGACCTACACTGTTCAAGAGTTACCATATCCGCTTACCTCCGCTGTTGGGGATGTCGTGAAAAGTAAATCCTTGTTCATTGGTGATGACGCTCAATTGCCCAACCTATTGGTGAATGTTTCAGGTAATTTAAAAGATGGATCTTCGTGGGGATTGGACATTCGGATGTTTCAATTCTTGAATGGCCAAATTGGAACTTCATACAGTGCTCAAGTTCCAGACAGTTTGAGACCGAGTATACAAAATCCGTTGTCTTCAAATACACTGGGTAAAAACCTGGGTACCATGTTGGGGATGACTTTGTATGGTAATTTCAAGACGAAATGGGGAAGTTGGTCGACGCGCCTTGGTGGTATCCAATGGGTGGCTATTTCTGACCTTACAATGTCCTCTTTCAAGGGCTACAACCGATTCATGTTATTCGAAAGAAATCCATGGGATCCATTGGGACGAAATATCATGGGTAGATACCAACAGTATTTTGAGCAAGGTTCTATCGATCAAGATAACCGATGGGGAAATAGGGCTTTCCAGGGTGCTGTGGTTGAGGGCCAATTGCCTCATGCTTTTTCTGCCATGCTTTTGGCCGGTAAGACCGAGTTGAATGGTGGTTTTGTCGCAACGCCCAATTATTCATGGGGTGGTAAATTGAAAAAAGATTTTGGTTGGGGAAGTACATCCATCAATTCCCTCAATGCAAGAAATTTTACGGATAGTCTGGCTCGTGTGGCATTTGGATCATACGTGATTACCAATGAGTGGTTAATCAAGTGGAGAGGTCATCAATTCAAATCTGAATGGGGTTTAGGGAAATATTACAGTCCCAATCACAATAGAGGATGGGGAGAATTGGTTCAGATGAAATGGAGTTCTCCAACCTACAAGAGTGGTTTCTCCTATGAATGGACCGGATACAGAATTAGTCCAAAAGTAGTGAACAACGTTGGTCTGTATTGGAACACATCAATTAGAGAATATTCAGTGAACGATATTCCTGCAGGTTCTGTAGGCAGTGCTTCGTTGCTCCAACCTTTCGCTTCGTCCATGGCAAGATTGGGTCAAATGACGAATAATCGTCAGGGATTAAATTTTAATTTCCAGTGGACCAAAAAGAATTGGCATTGGAGCGGTGGAATAGGTTCCTCCAAAGAGATAGAGCGGGTATCGAATCAGATAACATTGGGTCATCCAGTCAATCAGTTGGTTCGTTCTCGGATGTGGCGTTGGGATTTCCCTAGTCAAGTTGGACCATACAGCCGCTACTCAGATATTTATCGTGACGTGTATCAGACGGTCAACCTTTCTGATGATTCTTCAGGTGTTGTTATTTACGACAAGTATTTTAATAATGCAGAATTACAAGTCAAATACAGCGATGTGTTTTTGGATCGACCCATTTATCTGTTTGGCTTGTTCCAAGCGCAATCTGCTTCACGCATGTGGTCGCCCATTGTGATTGTCAACGAGGATGCATATGTCAGACAATACAGTTCAGAGTTGGAGGTGTATTATGCGCTCATGCAACGTTGTGCTTTGAGTATATACGGTGGTGTGGAAAGAACCTTGGGTAATTATACCACGGATATCAATGAAGAAACTTTCCGACCCATGAATCAATACGGAAAAGGGTACGGAATTGGCTGCGATATTGATTTGGGCAAGAATGCGCGTTTGTATATACGCCAGCGTTGGTTTGAGTTTGAAGACAAGAGTTTTGAACTGGATCATTTCAAGGGGAAAGAGTTATCTGTTGAATTAAAAGCATTTTTCTAATGAAGAAGTTAGTTGTTTTTTTAGCCTTTACAGTAGCTGCCATGTATGCAGTTGCTCAGGCTGATATGGAAAAGAAAATTTCTGTGATTGGGCAGACGCGTGGTCAGTTTTATGGGGATCATTTGATTAACCCGGAACCAGACTCTGTTACAGCAATTAAATCAAATAGCGGAAATGTTTTGGCTGATTTGGGTTTAAAAATTCAGGTCAACAAGACGATGGAAGTTTTGGGCATGGTCAGAATTCGCAACGACTACGGAGGTTTCTGGGGTTCGGGTGTGAGCTTTGACGTTCGTCAATTGATGGTTCGCGGTCTTATCGGTAATGCGGTACGTTATTCTCTTGGGGACATCAATTACAAAATGACACCTTTTACTTTGTGGAACAACAGCCAAGAGTGGAGTGAAGGTTCAGCTCAAATTTTTAAGGATCAAATGGGTGTATTGAACTACGACCATTTTTACAATCCCGATCATTCATGGCGTCAACAAGGAGCCGCTGCAGATGGTGGGTTTATTTTTTCAAAAGGAATACAAGAGCTGAAGTGGGGAGTATTTTCTTCTCGAGTGAAAACAACAGATTTTGGAAATGTGCCCGATCGGGTTTTTTCAGGTATTAGTATAGACGCCAGAGTAAACGAAAGTTGGAGTGTGGCCTACCACTATGCCAATCTTTGGGACATTCAAGGTACTGCAAATTCCACAACAGCTTTCCGTAATCCTGTTCATACAATGTCAACACATTTTACCAAGCAAACAGGCGTTGTAAATCATGAGATTCAAGTAGAAACGGGTTTGTCAAAAAGATGGGAAGAGAACAATAGCGCTTATACAGAGCGATCAGGAAACTTTGTTCATGGTTCCTACAAAATAATTTGGCCTGAAGAGCGTTGGAATTGGCAAGTAACGTTGAATCGCGTTGATGCCGATTTCCGCAGTCCTGGCGCACAATCACGAAGGTTGAATCCCATAGCTGCTTTGTCAGCTTACCAACGAACAGGCAACGACCAGTCTTTGCGCACGTTAAATCTATTGGATTTGATGCGCGAGTCCAATTTGTACAATTTGCAGTTGCAAACTGAATTGACTTCTTATCTCCCTTATTACGATAATATCACACCATATGGAGTAGCTACTCCCAATCGTCAAGGCGCGGAAGTAAAGGTTGGTGGAAAATCCAGAAACAAGAAATTCTCATGGAACCTCAGCCGCGGGGCGTACCAAGAAACGCGAGGTGAAGGGACATTGGAGCCCAGAAAGTTTGAAAGAGCAAAGTTCCAATGTGATGGTATAGTTGGAGAATGGGGAAATCAGACATTGCAAATTCAAACCGAATTGCGTAGTGATAAAACACAACGCATTCTTGAGGAGCCTATTCCAAGTACGGATTTAAAAACCAATTGTGTCGTTATAGGATTGGATTGGAGTTTGAACAAGAAGTGGCATGCTTTGATTGGAACGCAATATGTTCGATACATCGGAAATGATGTTGTTCCGGTTCTCAGTTACACCGGGGATATCACCAATTTCAATGAGCAAGAGTGGAATGGAAAGGAGTGGATGAACGCTTTGGGAATTAAGTATGAATTCTCAGAGAAATCCTTTTTGACAGTGCAGAATAATCAATGGACAGGAAGTGTAGCATCTTCTAATATGCCCAATTATCAATGGAAACAGTGGATGATTCTTTATCAAATGAATTTTTAAGATGAAAAAGATATTTTTAATTCTAGCAGTATTCTCCTTTCCCATGTACTGGATGGGTTGTAAAGTGGACGATCAATTTGATGGTCCTGATTTGAATGATGTTTATGGACCATTTGATTGGATCAAAGACTTGGATTTGGACAAGGATTCAGTGGACTTTGGGTCCAATGAGACCGTTCATATTACCGCAGAGTTTAGCAAGCGCGTAGAGTGGCATGTGGAAATTACGGGATTGTCTTCTGGAGCAAAAAAGGAGTTGACTGGATTTGATGCTGCTGTTAGTGAATATTGGGAAGGAAGCACAACGCATTTCCCAATGTTTCGCTCGGAAACGTGCGTGGTCATGATGTATGTCAAAGGTCAAGAAGATACATTGCGTGATACCGTATTTGTGCAGTCACCCAAATTAAACCAAGGATTATTATTGGCGGACTTTGAGGGTGGTTTGAATCCAAACTGGGTGCCTTTTGTTCAATCCGGAACCAATATGAATTTTGGATTGCAACAAAATGGTGATGCGCCACAAGGCGTTCGTTCATACGTAATGGCAGGCGCAGTTACTTGGGACTGGTTGATAGGTATGATTGATATACCGGCTTCCGCTTATGGCGCGGATCATTTTGATTTATCAAGTAATCCTAATCAAGTTTATTTCAATACACTGCTAAACAAACCAGCAGATTATGATAATGGCTTGGTCTTGATTCGATTCTCTGAAGATGATAACGGAGACGGTAGCTTTGATCCCAATCAAGAGGATATGTATTCGTATCAATTACAAGGTGGACAAGATGGTTGGAGATTGCTTTCCTTGAAATACAGTGACCTTCAGGCTTTGGTCAATGGAAATCCCGCAACGCCCAATGGAAATGGTCTGCACGAGCCCCATAAACTCTTTCAAGTTTCTATTTTGTTCCTAGCCAATCCGGCTTCTGGATACAGTGAGAGTGGGTTGGATTACATGATATTTACACAAGGAGAACCCCTTCGTCCATGAAGATAGTTTCAGCATTAATTGTTTTGTTGGCCATGCAAGGTTGTGTTCAATGGCAACATGCAGCATTGTATGATGTGCCTCAGGCTGATACCACAGATGATGGACTTCACGGTTTTTCGGCACCGATGATTTGGCAAGAGCAACTTACAAGTGAAGTTTGGGTTACACCGGAAAAACGTTGTATTGAGATGCAACTCAAGAATGATCAACCAGCGAAAGGGCAGAATTATTTGCATTTGAAATGGAACAAGCAAGCGGGCGGTTGTCCTTGGTTAGGTATGGGTTTCGGATGGGATGGCTGGTCGGGCAAAGACCTTTCCATGATTGTTAATGATGGTATGCTTTCTTTTCAAGTGAAGAGCTACAGTGGAAAACCACTCAAGGCAGGTCTTCCGGGTGCATTGGGTTTTGAAGACTTTGCCGGAAATCAATCTTTCGTTGGTATGTTCGGTAAGTATGTTGTTGGCGGAGCAATTGGAAAAGAATGGGTCGCAATGCAAATTCCGCTCAAAGATATTTTGGCTCAAAATCCAGAGATTGATGTTACCGCAATCAAACAATTGATTTTCACTCTTGAATCAGAAGGTGAAATTGGAATAGATGAGATGGTTATTCAACCTATAAATCCGAAGCAATGAAGAAGATATTATTTTTTGTCAGTTGGATAATTTCATTGGGCATGAACGCGCAATGGTCCAATTCCCAAGAAGCCAAGGTTCAAGATATTTTGTCTCAGATGAACATTGAGGAAAAGGTGGGGCAGATGACACAAATAAACTTGGATGTGATTTGTGAAGGTGAGATTTATAAATTGGTTGAGCCGCATCATATTGATCCCAATAAGTTGAAAGAGGCCATCGAAAAGTATCACGTTGGCTCTATTTTAAATTGTGGAGGACATGCTTATCCTATTGCTCAGTGGCACGAGATTATTTCAGGGATTCATCAAGCGACTTTGGCATATCAACAGAAACATACTTACGAATCTAAGTTTGTTCCTGTTCTTTACGGAATAGATGCAATTCATGGCGCCAATTACATCATGGGCGGTACATTGTTCCCACAGCAATTGGGTCAAGCGGCCACTTTTAATCCTGCATTGGTTCAGGAAGCCGCTCGCATTACGGCATATGAAACCCGCGCAGCTGGAATTCCTTGGAACTTTTCACCAGTTTTGGATGTAGGTCGTGTGCCTACGTGGTCGCGTTTTTTTGAAACTTATGGAGAAGACCCTTATTTGTGCAGTGTATTGGGAAAGTCATGCATCAAGGGGTATCAGGGAATGTTTGGCAAAGACAACAACGGCGAAGTGGATGAGTTTCATGTTGCGGCTTGTATGAAGCACTTCTTGGGTTATAGCGGTGCACGAACGGGCAAGGACAGAACTCCAGCTTATATTTCAGATATTCAATTGAAAGAAATTTACCGACCATCTTTTCAGGCGGCCATTGATGAAGGCGCATTGACTGTGATGATCAACTCTGGAGAGATCAATGGAATTCCAGTACATGCCAATCCCAAAATTTTGATTGAACTTTTGAGAAAGGAGATGGGCTTCCAAGGTATGGCCGTGACCGATTGGGAAGATGTTATCAAATTGGTCAATATCCATCATGTTGCGGAGAACTTGAAAGATGCGGTAGCGTTGGCCGTGAACGCAGGTATTGACATGTGCATGGTGCCCAATGATTACAACTTCACCAATCTTTTGATTGAGCTGGTCAAGGAAGGAAGAGTTTCTGAGGCGCGATTGGATGAAAGCGTTTACCGAATTTTAAAGCTGAAAGTTCAATTGGACTTATTTGACAATCCTGTTCCATTTGAAAAGAATACTTATCCTGAAAAAATGAGTGAGCAGTTTCAGCAAACGGCTGTAAAAACTGCAGAGGAGAGCATTACGCTATTAGAGAATAAAAAGGGTCAGATGGGAAGTTTGCCATGGACCAATAGCTTGGACATATGCGTGGTTGGAAACGCGGCCAATCAACTGATTTATCAGAATGGCGCCTGGTCAAGAACTTGGCAAGGAACAGATACAATTTGGAATGATCCAGCGCGTTTGACTGTTTTCAGTGCCATCAAAGCCCAAAACAAGGGAGAGACAATTTGTCTTTTGAATCAATGGACAGAGACTGCTGCAAAAAAAGCAAAGCGAGCAGTGAAAAAGTCTGATGTCATTTTGGTATGTCTGGGTGAAAAGCCTTCGACTGAAAAGCCGGGTGATATCGATGATTTAAATTGGGACAAGAACGAAAGACAAACCATCAAATGGGCATTGAGCACGGGTAAGCCCGTGGTTTTGGTCATGTTTGAGAACCGTCCAAGATTGGTGAATGATTGGGTGGATAGATGTGCCGCAGTCGTGATGGCCTATCAGCCAGGGGAGTGGGGTAATATTGCATTGACCAATATATTATTTGGTAAGACCAATCCAAGCGGAAAATTGCCCTTCACATATCCAAGATACAATCAATCACTTTTGACTTATGACCACAAGCATAGCGAGGAATTAGATACCAACTTTGGCAACAAGGCGTACAATCCACAATGGCCATTTGGTCATGGATTGAGTTATTCAGATTTGACATACCAAAACTTGGCTATCACAGAAGTGAAAACTGCCAATGGAAATCGCAAATGGTCGGTTAACGTGGAAGTAAAAAACAATAGTAATCTAGACGCAAAGGAGTCGGTGTTGGTATACAAGCATGATCGCGTTGCGAGTATTACTCCACATGTCAAGAAGTTGATAGATTTTGATAAGGAATTGGTCAAGGCCAATTCAGTTGCCAAGTATAGTTTTGAGATCGACGAAACCGATTTAATGTTCGTTGGCGCAAACGGTCAAATGATATTGGAGCCAGGTGTTTGGGATATCTATGTTGGAAATTTGTCATCAACCATTGAAATCAAACCATGATGAAAAAACTTTTGTATTTGTGTTTGCTTGTTGGATTGATGTCCTGCCATCAATCAGACCCAAAAGAGGTTTTGGGTAGAGTAGGCGATGAAGTCACATTTGCGGGTAGAAAGTGGGACATCAAGAGTTCTGTGGGTCCTGTAGGTCCTGGTCCTAATACTTTTTCAAATCGTTACGATGATGTTTGGGTAGATGACAAGGGTTATTTGCATTTGACCATCGATGAGCACGACGGGCAATGGTTTTCATCAGAAGTGGTGGGAAGAGACAACCTGGGATATGGCACGTATACTTGGACCATTCAAGCTGATCCAATGGCATTTTCTGAAAATGTGGTTTTTGGTTTGTTCACATGGGACGACAGCACGTTCATGACAGACGGGAACAGTGAAGTGGACATTGAGTTTGCAAAGTGGGGGGATTCAGCGAGTACAACACCTACTACTTTTTCCGTTCAGCCAGTTAGCTTTGGAAGTTTCTTTGCAGAGCGCACCCGCGAATTGAATATCTCCAACTCACTTTTGAAGGGGGTGACCACGCATCAGTTTAATTGGACGGATACACTCATTACATGGAAGTCATATGCAGGTAACTTGCCAATTGGAAATCCAATAGCAACATGGAGTTTTGATTTGAATCATCCACCTCGCGTAAAGCAAGAAGGTGGGGTAACATCCAATCCAATTGTTATTCCTGCTCCTGGCCTGCGTACCAATGCTCGAATGAATCTATGGACTCTACCTTATCAGAGTATAGCGCCAATCAATGGTTTAAAACATGAAGTTGTTATCCAAAACTTCACGTATCAGCCTTAGCATCCCCATTTGATTCTTGCGTTGTTAGCTCTTATTGTAATTTTTACAAAAATACTTTTTGTTTTAATTACAATTACATATCTTTAGCATTACCAAAACTAAATAGACATGAAAAAACAACTACTTTCATTCTTTATGCTGTTGTGCGTCAGTACAATATCATGGGGATTTAATGTCACTTTTAAAGTCGACATGAGTAACGTGACAGGCTTTACCACAGCCAATGTCAACGGAACATTCAACAACTGGTGCGGTGCTTGTGCTGCAATGACCGACGCCGATTCTGACAACATTTGGGAGATTACAATTGATCTTCCTGCGGGATCTTATGAATATAAATTTACAGCAGATGGTTGGAACCAACAAGAGAATCTTACCTCTGGATCGGCTTGTACGGTAACAAACTTTGGGTTCACCAATCGCACGATTACAGTAACAGGCGATACCGTTTTGCCAACCGTTTGTTGGGGTGCGTGCTCGTCTTGTACATCGGTTTATCCCGTAACATTCAAAGTGGACATGACCAATGTGACTCAAGCTTACACATCTGTCCAAGTTCCAGGGTCTTTTAATGGATGGACGCCAACGGCCAATTCACTAACAGATGCAAATGCTGATGGTATCTATGAAACAACCATTAATTTGTCTCCAGGTACTTATGAGTACAAATTTGCTGCGGACAATTGGAATATTCAAGAGTCTCTTACACAAGGCTCTTCATGTACAGTGACTAACTTTGGTTACACCAATCGCACAATCACTGTAACAAGTGCAGGCCAAGTATTGGATGCAGTATGCTGGGGTGCTTGTGTTGCATGTTCTGCAGTTGCACCAACTTACAATGTTACTTTCAAAGTGGACATGTCCCAAACAACAGGATTTACTACTCCTGAATTAAATGGTACCTTTAATGGATGGTGCGGAAACTGCACAGCGATGTCAGACGCCAACTCAGATGGAATTTGGGAAGTTACGGTTCCATTGCAAGCGGGTAGTTATGAGTACAAGTTTGCTCACGATAACTGGGCGGGCTCTGAGCAATTGACTGAAGGTTCTTCTTGTACAGTTACAGCGGATGGATTTACTAATCGTTTGTTGGTTGTTACTGGAAACACTATTTTGGATCCTGTTTGCTACGGTTCTTGTTCTGCTTGTATTGTTAGTTTGCCCGGATGTACCAATTCTACTGCAGCAAACTATAATGCGGCTGCTACAACGGATGATGGTTCTTGTTTGTATGCTACTACTTTTAACGTAGACATGAGTTGTTCCAATGAAACCTTTAGTACAGTTCATGTAACTGGTCCATGGTGTGGATGGTGCGCAGGTGAATCTTACAATACAATGTCTGATTCTAATAGCGACGGTATTTACACAGTTGTGGTAAATCTTCCAGCAGGAAACGTTGAATACAAATACATGGTCAATGGTTTTGCTTCACAAGAGAACTTGATTGACGATATGCAAAATGGTGGTACTTGTGCGGTAGTGACAGATTATTGGTCTTATGCCAATCGTCAGACAACTGCAGGTTCTACCAATGACAACACCTATGGTAGTTGCACCGCTTGTGCAGCTGATGTTCCAGGTTGTAACGACGCAACAGCAGTGAATTATAATTCAATTGCTACAGTAAATGATGGATCTTGTTTGTATGCGACCACGTTTAATGTGGATATGTCTTGTTCAGGTGAGAACTATTCTACAGTTCATGTAACGGGTCCTTGGTGCGGATGGTGCGGTGGTGAAAGCTATAACACCATGTCTGACAGCAACAATGATGGCATATATACTGTAACAGTGAACTTGCCTGCAGGAAACGTAGAATATAAATACATGATCAATGGATTTGCTTCACAAGAGAACTTGATTGACGATATGCAAAATGGAGGTACTTGTGCAGTAGTGACTGATTATTGGTCTTATGCCAATCGTCAAACAACTGCAGGAACTACCAATGACAATACTTATGGCAGTTGCTCTTCTTGTTGCTTGAATTTAACTTATTATACTGACGCAGATGGTGATGGACAGGGTTCAGGAAATGCACAAATTTTGTGCGCTGTTCCAACCAGTGGATTCGCAACTACAGGCGGAGACTGTAATGATTCAAATGCTGCAATCAATTCAACAGCAACCGAGGTTTGTGGAAATGCTATTGACGAAAACTGTGATGGCATTGCTGCAACTTGTGGAGATGATTACAGTACACCTGTTAACGTTGCGTCTATGGGACAATTTGGTGTAGGTACACAAACTTCGTTTGTTGCTACTTTAGGTTCAAGCTCGGATTCTCCTGAGACATCTTTCACTGGAAATGACCGTTGGTTCAAGTTCACGGCTACTTCAAATGCTGTGCGTGTAGCAATTGCAGGTAATTCTTCAGTTGGTGATGATAACAAAATTGCAATCTATGACTATGTTGCCAATCCTTCAGGAGCATTGATTCCTTTAGCAGAAGAGGATGATGTTCATGTGGGTAGCCAAGGAATTGCTACAGATGCAGGTAGTGAAGTATTGTTGTATGATGGTTTGGTTGTAGGAAACCAGTATATGGTTGCCATTGCCAACACCAACAGCGCGGCTGACAATGTTACAGTTACGATGAGCAGACTTTCTGCAAGTAATCCTGATATCGCGCCGTACACAAACTACACGAATACATACACGAGTGCTTGTCAAAGCTTCAAAGCTGCTTACAAGCCAAGTGCTGTTGCATACATTGTAAATCGTTGGTCTAGTGCTAGCGTTAATGGAACACCTGAGTGGTCATATACCATCGGTGGAACTTCAAACGTTACTGTATGTCAATTAGGAAAAATTGTAGTTCCTAATTTCTCAGGATCAACACAAACAATCAACGTATCTGTTGACGTAACGTATTCTTTGAAAGATGCATATGGCAATACAACTTTGGTAACTGCGGTGTCAGGAACAACGCAATCCTTTGGATTGGCTGATGAGGCGTCATTAAGCGTTCGTTCATATGATCAATGCCCAGCGTACAAAAATGCTATCAGTGGATCAATTGCTACCAACCGTTCTGTTTGCGGAGTTTCTCGCTACAGCTGGCAGTTCACTCAACAAGTGCCTGTGGTTAATCTTCCTATTTCGGTAGAAGGTGCTTTGGGTGGAAGTAGAATTTTGTCTTTGTCTAGTGTTGCAGGTATGGCCAATGGTCAGCGTTATGATGTTGACATTAAAGTCAAGCACGTTGACAATGCGACTTATTCTGAATTTGACGGTACAGCATCTTGCGTAAGAACTTTGGGTGCAGCGGGCATGGAGACCGAAGAGAATTTAGCTTCTTGGAAAGACGAGAATCGTGAAATCAAATTGTATCCAAATCCATCCAATGGAAATTCAGTAAATGTATCACTTGCAGGTTTTGATGGTCAAGTGAACATGGAAGTATTCGATTACACTGGTAAAAAAGTGAATGCAACGACTTTGAATGTCGATGGATCTCTTCAGCAAGTAATCGAGTGGAACAATAATTTGTCTGCGGGCATGTATCAGGTGATCTTCACCAATGGTGCAGAGCGCGTTAATGTTACAATGATGGTTTTCAAATAGGTTTGAGTTTAAGTTTTGGACATCATTGAAAGGCCCTCTTCGGAGGGCCTTTTTTATTTCTGGATAAATAAGAGGAAATGATCATAAAAGTCGTCAAAGATGTAAATTAGAAAAATGAAATTAATTACGTCTTCTTTATTTGTGCTGGTATTGCTTGTTAATGCAAGTGCTCAACAAAATCCTGCAATTCTTTCTTGGATTCAAAATTCTGAGGGTATTATGGGTTCACACTATGTACAGGGCAGCTCGGTAGCGATACCTGACAATGTACTAGCCAATGTTCAGCAAGTGGCATTCTCTGGCGATTGGGTTTATGTTACAACCCATGGAATTCCTGCCTATACAACTGGACCATTTATGGATGGAAACCCATCTTTGGCATCGGATCAAAATGCTATTTTTAAATTACCATTGTCGCCATCACAGAACACGGGCAATCCAGTTTCTACAACAGGTGGAAATATTGGGATTTTTATTAATGGTGTTGCTTTGTTCGATTATCGTGATGGAGTGAGTTGGAACAACAATACCCAAACTGAAGGAGGCGGTCCTATCCAAGGTCCTCCCGGACAAGGTATTTGGAACCGCGATGCCATTGTGGCGGAGCGACAAGGTTTTGATTGTTCCAAAGGTCATCCTGCCATGGGCAATTATCACCACCATCAAAATCCATCTGCTTTTGACTTGGATTTGACTCCGATATCTTCTGTTTGCAATTTGTACGATGCCGATGGTTTGTATGCAATTGACGCGAACAATCATTCGCCCCTAATTGGTTTTGCGGGTGACGGCTTTCCAATATATGGCGCTTATGGATTTTTGAATACAGACGGTACTGGTGGTATTGTTCGAATGAAGTCAGGATACCAGTTAAGAGACATTACGGTACGCACACATTATGCCAATGGTACAGATGTTACAGATGGTCCTGCGGTTTCCACCAACTATCCTTTGGGGCATTATCGTGAGGATTATGAATTTGTATCGCATGCCAACCAACCCGATTATTTGGATGAACACAACGGTCGTTTTTGTATCACCCCCGAGTACCCTAATGGAATTTATGCATACTTCTGCACGGTAGACGAGAACTGGAATTCGGCTTATCCATACGTTGTAGGCCCTACTTTCTACGGACCTTTTGTAGCCTCAAAAGTTACCGCAATCAATGAGGCTGTTACAGTTTACAATCCTACCACTAATGTTGCTTCCAGAGAGGACTTTGGTTTTGCAGTTTATCCAAACCCAGTTTCGGATTTGTTAGCAGTACAAGTGAATGGACTAAATACGACAAACATCGTTTTGGAGTTGTGCGATATGCAAGGAAGACTTGTAAAGTCTGCAGTACTAAAGTCGGGAACTACCATTGCATTTATGCAATTGGAAGATGTTTATAGTGGTCAATATATTTTGCGAACGATCGACGGACGTTGGTCGACTTCCGTAATGGTAAAAAGATAAATTAATGGATATACATATCTGGTCAGACATTGCTTGTCCATTTTGCTACATTGGTAAGCGTCATTTGGAACAAGCATTGGCACAGTTTGATGGCCAGCCTAAAATTCATTGGCACAGTTTTCAATTGGATCCTTCCATAACTGCTGAGCAGGCGGGTGTACCTATTTCAGAATATTTGGCAGAAGCCAAAGGCATGTCCGAAAGTCAGATGTCTCAAATGATGGCTGGAGTCAGTGAAATGGGGACAGCAGCGGGATTGAATATGAAATTGCCAACGGCAATTCTGGCCAATACATACCCTGCACATCTGCTTCTGCAATACGCACAATCCAAAGGCAAGGGAAATGAAGCCAAGGAGTGTTTGATGCAGGCTTATTTCACGCGAAATGAGAATGTATCATCCATGGATGTCCTGCAAAATATTTTGAATGATATAGATGAAGGTTCTGTTCGCATCGAAGATGTAATGCACAACCCCGAATGGGACACAAAGTTTCAGGATGATTTATATACCGCTCAACAATTTGGAATTCGTGGGGTGCCATTCTTTGTATTTGATGGCAAATATTCCATTTCAGGAGCCCAGCCTGTTGATGTTTTATTGAGAGTGTTGAAACAATCTGTTTGATTTCTAAAGGCAATCGCGTTTTATAGCGGTAGTTTTGTGGTATGACCACAGAAATTTTGTCCTTCATATCCATAGCTATCGGTTTGATTGCTGTGTTGTTATTACTAAAGAAAGGTAGCGCAGTCAATGCCCATGTAGATAGTCAACGCATAGAAGCTTCACTGGAACGTATTGAAAAAGGTCTGAAAGAAGACTTTAGAATCAACCGTGAAGAGACACAGAATCTATCCAAAGAGAATCGGGCTGAATTGAATCAGACGCTCAAGGATTTTCAAAAAGACTTGAATGAGACATTGCGCATTTTCAAAGAAGAAAATCAAAAGATGTCCAAGGATCTTTTGGAGACCATCAAGACCGAATTCAAAGAGTTTCGCGTAGGCTTTGAAGCCAATTTTAAAGATTTTACAGATCACCAGCGCGTCAAGTTTGATGATCTAGTAAAGAACACGGACAAGCGATTGGAAGACATGCGTGTCACTGTAGATGAGAAGTTGCAGAAAACTTTGAACGAACGTTTGGGTCAGTCTTTTGAGGCTGTTGGCAATCAATTGAAGGCAGTTCAAGAGGGACTGGGTGAAATGAAGAATTTGGCGCAGGATGTGGGCGGTTTGAAGAAGGTATTGAGCAATGTTAAGCAGCGTGGCGGACTCGGGGAGGTTCAGTTGGAAATGTTGTTGGAGCAAATATTGGCTCCTGAGCAATATGAGGCAAATGCCAAGACCAAACAAGGTTCAAATGATTTGGTGGAGTTTGCAATCAAATTGCCTGGACGAGATGACAATCAATCCAACGTGTACTTGCCTATCGATGCTAAGTTTCCAAAGGATGCATATGAACAATTGGTAGACGCATATGACAGTGGAGATACAGCAGCGATTGAGGTTTCCAACAAGAATTTGGAATCAGTGATCAAGAAAATGGCCAAGGATATTAGAGACAAGTACATTGATCCGCCGCATACTACCGATTTTGCTGTGATGTTTTTGCCTTTCGAAGGTATCTATGCCGAGGTGATTCGTCGTTCCAATTTACTGGAGCAATTACAGCGAGAATTCAAAGTAATCGTTACGGGTCCAACAACACTTGCTGCAATACTCAATAGTTTGCAAATGGGCTTCAGAACACTTGCACTTCAAAAAAGAAGTAGTGAGGTATGGACGATTTTGGGCGCAGTCAAAACGGAGTTCGAGAAATTTGGGGGCTTATTGGAAAAGGCGCAGAAAAATATTCAGCAAGCCAATGGCACTTTAGATGAACTGATTGGCACGCGAACCAATGCATTGAAGAGAAAACTCAAAGACGTACAAGCTCTTCCCAGTGGTGAGGTCAAGAATATACTTCCCGAGTTGGGAAATTCTGTTGATGGGGATTCTGACGAATAGCGCGTTATCTTTAACGCATGGATTTTTTGGATACAAGCCATCCGCTAACTAGAATTTTTAATCAACTCAACGCCAGCCAAGATATTGCCATAGGTATAGGAGGTGAGGAGTTTTCATACAGGCAACTCCGATCCAAAGTGATTGGAGCACAAGCGATTTTCAAGAATCGAAGCGAAAAGGGGATTCTCATTTTGGCAAATGACAATATTGATACTTACGCGGCTATATTGGCATGTTGGTCACTTGGAAAATTCTATGTGCCCATTCATCCCAATTATCCGCAAGAACGCAGAGATAAAATTGCTCAGATACTTCAACTTGATTTCATTTTCGATTCGACAATAGATTCATTGAGGGATCGAAAAATTGATGACGCATTGACATTTCCCAATGGCTTACCGAATCCTGAAGCGCTGGCTTATGTTCTATTTACATCGGGTAGCACCGGCGAACCCAAGGGTGTGCCCATACAATGGAGCAACTTGTGCGCATTTGAAAGAGGGTTTCAAAATTTGGGTTATTACCTGAGTAGCCAAGATCGGTTTCTTCAGATGTTCGATTTGACCTTTGATTTGTCTGTCATGTCATTTTTAATCCCATTGACCTTGGGAGCAAGTTTTTATACCGTTCCACATGACAGTATGAAGTATGCTGTTATCGCGGAACTTTTAGAAGAAAAGAGATTGACCTTTGCCCTGATGGTGCCTTCTATATTGACTTATCTCAAGCCATACTTTGATGAGATTGAAGCTACCCATTTGAGGTACTCGCTATTCTGTGGTGAGGCATTGCATGAGGATATTGTAGCACTTTGGTCGGATGTAATCCCGCAAGCGCAGATCGATAATGTGTATGGTCCTACTGAGAATACTATTTTTTGTACGAGATATACTTACAGAAGAAAAGAAACCAATGCCAGCCACCAAGGCATACTGAGCATTGGTCAATCGATGGATTTTGCACAGGTCAAATTGTGGAATGATGAGAAATCGGATGTGATGGCTGGCGAAGCAGGCAATTTATGGTTGGGTGGTCAATATCTCACCCAGGGTTATGTCAACCGTGAAGATTTGAATCTGACGCAGTTTGTTATTCAAGACAATGTACGGTGGTACAATTCTGGTGATCGGGCAATGTATACCAATCAAGGCGATCTGCTTTATATGGGTCGCCAGGATAATCAATTAAAGGTGCAAGGTTTTAGAATCGAAGCATCAGAGGTGGAGTTTCATTTAAAGAATATTCTTCCTCAGGGAATACGGGTAGTTGTATTGGCATCGAATAACAGAAATGGAATAGTAGAGTTAGTCGCTGTTTCAGAAGGTTATATCTGGAGCGATAAAGCAGTGAAAGGAGAATTGGGGAAACATTTGCCGGGTTACATGATTCCTAGTCACTTTTTAGATATGCAAGAATTTCCATTGAATGTCAATGGTAAAGTGGATCGAAAAAAAATAATGACATGGGTAGGGGAGAAGATATAATTATCCGAATTGCAACAAAGGCAGATTCTGATTTTATCATTGAGGCCATTCTTCAAGCGGAAAAAAGTGGAACAGATCGCTGCGCATTATTGAAGTTATGGAATTGTAACGAAAATCAATTGAGGACCTATCTGCGTTCTATTTTGGATGAGGAAATTGATGGAACAGAGTGGTCCATAGATAATTTTGTAATCGCTGAAAGTTCAGGGCATTCCATAGGCGCTTTTGCGGGATGGATAGAAGGGGAGAACGAATGGGGGTTGTCATCGTCAACCTTAAAGGCCAATTTGATGAAGGCTTGTTTGCCCATCGATGTCATTGTGAAAATGTCTCATTTTCAAACAGAAATTCAAGCTGTTCAAATACCAAGAACCCAAGGCGCCTTGCAACTGGAGTATGCTTATGTTGTTCCGGGTTTTCAAGGAAAGGGCGTTATTCAGCGGATAGTAGAATTTATATTCCATCGATATGGCAATTGGAGTTTGGCCGAAGTTCAAGTTTTTGCCAATAACAGTCCAGCAATCCAGGCATATTCAAAATTGGGATTTGTGCGTACTTTTGAGACCAAAGCGACCATGGAAGATTTGGGTATTTTCCCTTATCCCATTAAGTTGAAAATGACAAAGAATAAACCATGACAGCGGAAGAGATTAAGAGAATAGTTGCAGATGCGATTTTTAAAGTTTTGAATCATAGGAATTTTGAAATGCATGATGGTCTTACAGCTCCGGATGTAGAAGGTTGGGACAGTCTGCATCACATGTTGATTTTGAACGAAATAGAAAACGCTTTTAGCTTTAAGTTCAAATTGAAAGATTTGAATAAGATGAAAGACATGGGAAGCTTGGTTCAAATCATCTCAGAGCGTTTGCCTAGTTAATGACATAGTTAAAAAAGTCAAGTACAATCGTTCCTGTATTTCCAGTGTTTTGATTCTCTCTTTGACGATGTAAGTCAGTGGCAACACCCTTAGGAATTTTAAATTTTTGAATATCAACTTCAACGGTCATCTGGTCGGGGAGAGCCCACTTTTTCTGAGTGCCATATTTGTAGTTCACTTTCAATGTACCACTACTTTTGGTAGTAGTTTGTGATTGTAAAATCAACGATTCTTTTTCATCAATCCATACTTTGGCCATGATCCAATCTTCGCTATCGCTTAGCGGAAGCAATGTGATTAAATGACAATCTTGTCCTTGAATTTTAACTTTGCCCATGTACATGGCGGTGTACTTGTTGTTTTGTTTGAGAATGTTCTGTATCTCTCTGAATCCTTGCTTTGGAAGTACAATGATGCTCTTAGAAGTAACTTCCAATTGATCTGGTGCGGTATACTTCATTTTGGCTTGTGCTGGCAATATTTTTAGAGCAGGAATGTTAGATTGAATCTTCACATCAGCGGTAAACTTCTTGGCCGCTAAATATTTTTTTTCAGTCTTGTCTAAAATAGCTTTTGCATCTTGTCCATTGACTTGTAATACAAACATGGTCATGATTAAAGTGTAAAGAATATTCTTCATGTTGTGATGTCTTTGCGGTTGAAGTAAATGAAGCTGATAATCCAAAAGAAAACCTGATGCGCGAGCAGCACCCAAATGGATTGGTAAATTTCTTGGGCGGGGAAGGGCTCTTCGAAGAAGCTGCGCCAACTGGCCATGTGTGTGGTAAATAGAAAAGGTCGAATTTGATCAAAGATCGAAACATCGAGTGTCCCAATGATGGTAAACAAAATGATAATGGACATGGTGGCTACAATTGGTCCTACCGAATTATCTGAAAAACAGGATAGTGCGATGGACAAAGTTGCGACTGTATTTAACGCTAAGAAAGCCACGGCAAATGCGCCAACATATCGCCAAAGAATATCATATTCTGGAATGATGACCAGTCCATCGCTATTCAACACCATCAAATCCCCGGTACCAAAGATTCCTCTACCGAGGCCTATGGCAAGAACACCAAGCCAGATCACAATCAAGGCAGTGTACATCGATCCTGCAATGTATTTTGAAGCAAGGATTTGAGAACGAGAAATGGGTTGAGTAAGCAAAAGACGAAGTGTTCCCATCGCAGATTCTCCGGAAATCAAATCGCCCGTAATCAGAGCAATGAGCAAAGGAACGTGTATGACGAGCATCTGCAAAACGATAAAGGCTACCAAATTACCGTTGAGTACATTGCCTTCAAATGTCAAGGTTTGTTCAAATGATGCCGTGACAAATGATATAAAGCTAAGGCCATCGGCTTTTAATGCAAACACAATCACACCTACCAATACCGTAATGGCTCCTATACCCAAGTAGCTGCGGGGCTTGGCTACTATTTTCACCCACTCGTTGTATACGTTTTTAAATGGATTCATTTTTGGTCATTTGAATAAAATAATCTTCCAACTGTTTCTTACTCTCTACTTGATAAACATCAATGTCAGCCGCTGAGCATGCACGTATAACTTGAGGTACATCGTTGCGGTCGATATGGAATTGTACGCTTTCGGTTACATATTCTTGCGTCGCCTCAATTGAGAACGATGATCGCAACATTTGTATCAACTCGTCATTGTTGCTGGTTTGCATACGGACCACCCATTGTTGAGCGTTCAATAAATCTTTGACCTCGCCCTCCACCACAGCTTTTCCCTTGTTTATAATGACCATTCGGTTGGCAATAAGTTCAACTTCTTGAAGTTGATGTGAACTCAATATAATGGTCTTGCCTTTTTCTACTTTGAGTCGTGTGATTAAATTTCTTATATCAATAATTCCCTGAGGGTCTAGGCCTGTTGTGGGTTCGTCTAGAACAATTAACTCAGGATCGGCCAAAAGGGTTTGGGCAATTCCCAATCGTTGGCGCATGCCATGCGAGTAGCCTTTTACCTTGTCTTTCCTTCTGTCCAGCAAACCAACGAAATCCAGGATTTCATGGATTTTCTTTTGCGAGATGGGTGTGTTGGACATCCTCGCAAAGATGTTGAGATTGGTTTCCGCACTGAGGTATTTGTAGAAGTCTGGTTTTTCGATGATGTTTCCTATTCGTCCCAATACCTCAACTTTGTTGGATTGGATGTCCTTTCCGAAGAGTTCAATTTTCCCTTGATTGGGATGTATGAGACCGAGCATACAGCGCATGGTTGTGCTCTTTCCGGCTCCGTTAGGTCCGAGAAATCCGAAGACATCACCGCGATGCACCTCAAAATTCACACCTTGCAGTGCGTGGAAGTCTCCGAAGTATTTATGTAGATTGGATACGTGAACGATGGTTTCCATGCTATCTAAACTGATGAACGGTTCAAAGGTTCAGCTTTCAAGACGATAAAAATATACGTCTCCAATCATGTTTTTTAATTTGATCTATTAGGTAAAGGAATAAATTCGCAAATGGCTTCGACTATCTTATGAAAGAAAAAATTCAATTGATCGCAAGAATTTTAGGTGATATCCCTTCGGCGGAATTTACCATTGGTTCGGGTTGGGGTGTAATGAGGCGACGTGGCATGCTGGCGCGTTTTCTTCTTGAAGAAGCTATGTTGAATGATGGAGTATTTGTGGATCAGTCAGGGCAGGGTATCGTTCTATTTTATCGCTCTGATGATAAACGGGTATTGGATTGGAAAGCTAAGATTTGGTTGGTTTTATTTGGTATAGGTCCGTTTCGAATTTTTAGGGTGATGAAACGAAAGAGACAAGTTGAGCGCATGCGCAGACAATATCCTCCCCATATTTATTGTTCTTTTCTTGGTGTACTTCATGATGCAAGGGGCTCTCGCGCTGTAGTTGAATTGAGGGATATTTTGTTTCAAAAGTCTACGGAATGGCAATTGCCAATTATGGTGGAAACCGTGATTATCAAAAACAAAATTGTATACGAGCGCATGGGATTTCAAACCTATGGTCAATTTGAAATAAACGGTATGATTACTTATTGTTTGATTCGTCGAAACAATGCAAAAAATAGCAATCAGTCTGTCCCAATCGTAGATCGTTGATCAAGCTATTTTTTATTATTTCGCTTGAGCCAAATGACGAATCCTGTGATAGGTAATGCAGAAATAATTAAAGAGGCCAGAAAGGCTATCGTCTTCCCAATTAAACCGAAATATCCTCCTGTATGTAGGTCATAATTCATTCTTAAGAGTTTCGGACTTTTAGAATCTGGATAGTGTCCCCACATATGTTCCACTTTTAGTTCCTGTAAACTTTGTTGATCAAAATACTGATAGTCTATTGCGTAATATTTGTCGTGGTGTGGATTGATATTAATTGCTATAGGTGAATGATTGCTTTCGGGGAAATGTATTTCAAAGTAACCTAAATTATTTTCATTGTATTTACTTTTAAATAAAATGTCCATGTTTTTCATGGGGTCTGAAGTGCTTTTTGAAATGGGTTCGCTGTATTCCTGAAAAGTTCTACCATTTGTTAGAATGCTGAAGTACTTGTCCCTTACTTCGTCAAACGCCCAAACCAATCCCGTTAAAGAAAATATTACACCAATAAGAAGGGAATAGAATCCGAAAGAACGATGAAATAAGTAGTTTTTTCTTGTGAAGTTGCCTTTGAATGTTGGTCTTAACCTTTCCTTCAATTGTTTTTTATTTTTGGGTAGCCATAATAGTAGTCCAGTAGTTAACGTTGCCAGGAATACAATTGTTACTATTCCTACCAATGGTCGACCAATCTTTTGTGGAAGCCATAATTGATAATGGCCACGTAAAATCCATGGGAAAAATCCATTTTGGGCGTCGTGTGTACCGAGATATTCTCCTGTTTCGGGATGATGAAAATCGATGAAGTAATGGTTTTCGAATTCATAGTATATCACTTGTATGGCGTCAATTGATTCTCCGTACAAAACAGAGTGAATGTGTTGATGGGGGTGCCGTTTCTGAGCGATATTTTTAATTTCACTAGGTAATATTGGCGTTCCATTGTATTGGGGCACTTTTCTAAATTCTTGTGTGAGAGTTAGAATTTCATACTGAAAGGCGTACAAAACACCAGTAAAGGAAATGATAAACACCAATGGCCCGGTTATCATTCCGAGCCATAGGTGCCATTGCAAGTAGATTTTTTTCATTAGAAACTATAGTTCATGCTCAACTGAACACTGCGCAGATTTTGTGGGTTAACACCCGACCATCCGCTGAAATATCTCTGATTGAATAAATTATTCACTTTCAAAATCAATTGATATTGATCTTTCTCAAATTGAATACTTGAATTTAAGATGTGGTATGCAGGAAGTGCAAAGGTCCCTGTTGTGCTGCGATTCAATGTAAGATGTTGGCTAGCATAGTTACCACCTAATCCCAACGACAAACCTTTTACAGATTTAATTTCAGGCGAGTACTGTATCCAATAGTTGACCAATTCGGAAGGACCAGCTTCCTCTGGACGAAGATTCAGATAACCGTTTTCTTCGTTGTCGCGAATCACTTTTGCATCGTTTTTACTGTAGCCAGCTATCATCTGCAGTCCTTCAATTGGTTGAGCTGTAATTGAACATTCATATCCTTTGCTTTGTACTTGCCCTTCTTGTATAACGTTGTTGAAATTGTTGGGGTCGGACATCACCTTGTTATTGACTAGGATGTCATATAAACTTGCAGTTACCGCAATTTTTTGATCCATAAGTTCTGTTTTTACACCTATTTCTTTTTGATTGGCTTGTTCAGGGGTAAGAATTTTCATCCTTTGGTTCGAGCCATCCGTGTCTGAAACTAAAACTGGAGCTTGATTGATAAATCCATTCATGTAATTTGCGAATAGAGCGACCTCATTTTCACTCGTTTTCCATGCTTGATAAACAAATCCAAATTTTGGCGAGATCGTATTTTGTTCCTCAATTTTATCTGTGGACCAATATGCGGTGCTGCCAGAGAATCTGTCAGCACGCAGACTGAGCATTATAGAAAGTTTGTTGTCGAATGTTACAAGGTCAGAAAAATAAGCACTCATGATTCCCGTTTGTGCGTTTGACTCTCCCTCATAGGTTCCAGTTAATAAACTATCAACTGAAAGTGCAGTAAGTAATCCGCTATCTGATCCGCTTTGCAAGGAAACTATACCGTTTCCTACCCATCCAGTGGATGAATTTATTATCTCTGAATTATAGTAGTCTAAACCAACAACAGCCTTATTGCTCCATTTGCCATGTTTATGTTGGGCAATAAAGTTTTGTTGAATATCAGATGTTTCTGTGGCCCCATTTCTTTTTGATATGTAGCGGAAGAAGTCATTTCCATTGGACATATCCCACAGGTATTGATAGTAGCCGTTTGATGAAGTGGAACTTTTGGAAATAATTGTTTGCGATTTCCAATTTTCGTTCATTTGAAAGTTGGTAGTTCCTTGAATGATGAGTGTGGGATTGGTTAGTGATAGGTCATTAGATGTAAATGAGTTGGAATAATTCTTTTCAAATAGGTCCATGTTATGAAAAGTTAGAGGTGCGTATCGATTTAGAAATATCATTGGAGCGCTAGCGGTTTCATTTTTTTGGTAGGACGTTAGTAGATCAAAACTCAAACGATTATTAGCCTTGTAATGGATTGCAGGAGCAAATAGAAACATTTTTCCAAATCCAGCATCTTGAAAGGAGCGCGATTGTTGGTAAGCAGAATTAAGGCGAACCGAAAGTTTATTGTTTATGGGGATGTTTATATCTGCTGTCGTTCTTTGATGATTGTTGTTTCCTAATACAATCCCAAAGTTTCCTTGTTTTTGCGAAAGCGCTCTTTTGGTGTTTATTTGAATCATACCACCATATGAAGTTTCGGTACTTCCAAAAAGTGTTGCAGATGGGCCCTTTACAACGTCTACGGATTCTATATTAGCAGGATCTATTCCACCATTTGAAATTCCAGGAACACCATTTACTAAATTGGGTTGAACACTGAACCCACGAAGGGTATAGAATTCAGCGCCATCACCACCTCTACCAGTGGATTCCCATAGCCTTGTAACTCCAGTGGCATTTTTCATGACATCGTTGAGTTGTGTTGCAACTTGATCAGTTATAATGTTTTTTGAAATTACTTGGTAGACTTGAGGGTTTTCCAATTGTCGTAACGGAAGTTTTCCTATGACAGAAGACGAGTCTTCATAGTATCGATTGTTTTTTCCAGTAATCTCGATGGTGGCCATATTTAGCTTAGGATCGAGCAATGTGTCCTTGGGATTCTCTTTTCTCTTTTGAGCATTTGAATTGATTGATGCCAATACGCTCAAGACAATAACGATGTTTCTTATCATGTTGTAATTTTCTGCAAAGCTGTTATTTAGAATAATTCTAAACAATACCGCTTTTGAGGTATAAAGGCTTAAAAACCAAAAAATACCTTTTTTGTGGTATTCATTTATCGTAATATTGCGATTGAAGAGAGGTGAAGGGATAAGGAAATGGAGGGATGAAGGGATGAAGGGATGAGGAGATGAAGGTATAAGGAGATGAAGGGATGAGGAGATGAAGGGATAAGGAGATGAAGGGGTTAGAGAAGTAATTGAAAGTGAATTAGAGTTTATGGGGATAACGAAATCTGAACAGTTCTCGGAAAGAGAAAATGAAATAGCGGGGTGGTTGAAAGCACTGGCGCATCCGGCTCGTATTGCCATTGTTGAGTATCTCCTGTCTGTTGATTCTTGTATTTGCGGAGATATCGTCGATCATCTGCCTTTGGCTCAATCGACTGTTTCGCAGCATTTGAAAGAGCTGAAGTCCGCAGGAATTATTCAAGGAAGTGTAGAAGGTACTTCAATTTGTTATTGCATCGATGAAAAAGCGATGGGGAAATTGAAAAGTTATTTTGGGAAACTAGAGAGTAAATTAAAATCTAAATGTTGTTGATATGAAAGTCAAAGAACTTATTCAAGTCTTAAATGAGTTGCAGCAAGTGCAATTTCAACTTCAAGATGGAACACCTGTTCCTCCTCACTTCCATGTTACCGAAATGGGATTGATATTGAAGAACTATGTAGATTGTGGCGGGAAAATGCGCAACGAACGTTGGACATCCTTTCAAATTTGGGTGGCAGGCGATACAGAGCACCGCTTGGAACCTTCGAAATTTATTGGCATTATTTCATTGTGTGATGGGCTTTACGGTGTGCAGGATTTGGACATTGTGGTCGAATACCAGATGGATACCATTGGTTTATTTGATATGAGCTTTACTGATGGTAAGTTCATATTGCATCCCAAGTTCACGGCATGTTTGGCCGAAGATGCTTGTGGCATACCTGAGGGAAAAAGAAAAGTCAGTTTAACCGAATTAAACAATCCCAACGCTTGTAAGCCAGGTGGGGGTTGCTGCTAATTTTTTGATATGAAAACCAAATTGAAATTTTTAGATCGATTCTTGACTTTGTGGATCTTCCTTGCCATGATTATTGGTGTGGGTATTGGAAGTACATTTCCACAAATTTCCAATTGGTTGGATGCTTGCTCATGGGGAACGACCAATATACCACTTGCGATGGGATTGATTGTGATGATGTATCCTCCATTGGTGAAAGTGGATTTGAAGAGAATTCCGCAGGTATTGTCCAAACCTAAACTGCTGATTTCATCTTTGATCATTACATGGGTAGTAGGCCCTTTTTTGATGTTTCTTTTGGCGACTACTTTTTTGTCCGATTATCCAGAGTATATGACGGGACTTATTATTATTGGTCTAGCTCCGTGCATTGCGATGGTCATTGTGTGGAATGATTTGGCCCATGGAAGTAAAGAATGGGTAACTGGATTGGTAGGAATAAACAGTATACTTCAAGTTCTTTTTTTTGCTTTTTATGCCTATTTATATTTGGAGGTGATTTTACCTTTTTGGGGAATAGATAGTGTACATATTGACATATCCATGTTGCAGGTCGCGCAAACTGTCGGCCTATACTTGGGTTTGCCTTTTGTTGCTGCTTATTTTTCACGGAGATGGATCATTCAGCGCAAAGGCGAAATTTGGTTATCAACCAAATTCATTCCTATTATTTCACCAATGACTTTGATTGCATTGTTGTTGACCATAGTTGTGATGTTTAGTTTGAAAGGAGAGATGATGGTCTTTATTCCGGGGGATGTTTTGATTGTAGCTATCCCTTTGGTCATTTTTTTCGCTGTAATGTTCAGTTTGATGTTTGTTGTTGGTAAATGGGCCGGTGCTAGTTATGCTGAAAATGCGGCTGTTTCGTTTACGGCCTCTGGAAATAATTTTGAACTGGCAATTGCTGTTGCTATTGGCGTTTTTGGGGTCAATTCAGGACAAGCTTTTGCCGGTGTAATTGGTCCTTTGGTGGAAGTTCCAGCATTGATATTGATGGTGAAATGGAGTTTGTATTTAAAGAAAAAATGGTATGGAAAGTAAAAAGAATATATTGGTCCTTTGCACTGGAAACAGTTGCCGCAGTCAGATTGCCGAAGGATATCTGAGACATTTTTTTGGTAATGTAGCCAATGTATACAGCGCTGGTGTAGAAACCCACGGGGTGAATCCTCGTGCTGTTGCGATTATGGCAGAAGATGGAATTGACATCTCCCATCATACATCCAACCATGTCGATGAGTATGCTGAAATTCCATTTGATTTGATATTAACAGTGTGTGATCATGCGAAGGAGCGATGCCCTTATTTCCCCTCTCAAGCTGTGCGACTGCATTGTAATTTTCCTGATCCAGCAAAAGCCACAGGTTCAGAAGAAGAAGTGATGAAGTCTTTTAGAACAACGAGAGATTTGATTAAATCCTATTGCCATAATTTAACATCGGTAATCTTAGATTAGATAATTAAATTTGGCTTTCAAAAACATGAGCCATGGCAAAAAAGATTTCTCCATCCTTTAATAGATTCCTTTATTTCGGATTTGTAGTTTTTGGTTTCTATTCAATCCTTTTCAAGCAACATTGGGGTGATGCAGCGATGTATTTAGGGATTGCACTGGCATTCGATCCTTTTGATCAGGACGTTACTTGGAAAGAAAGACCATTGTGGCAACGTGCTTGGATGGTTATCCATTTGGCAATTGTTGCGGCTTGTTTTGGAATGGAGGTAGGAACCAATGATGCTGTAGCTGCAGGCGTTCGCGATGGATGGAACGGTAAATAATTGATATGAATCAATCAACCTATCGCCCCGGATAGTAGCGGAAATCCTCACGAAGTGAGATTGAAGCGGATAGCCGGAAAAGGCGCATAAAATTTGAAATGAAAAAGGAGGAAGTATACCGAGCGTTGTTGGCGCAATTGCACGAGCGGGTTGGAGAGTTGCAGCAGGCCTGGAATGAGCTTTTGGAGAGCAACCAGCAAGAAGGCAAAAGTTCGGCTGGAGATAAGCATGAAACGGCGGGAGCGATGGTTCATTTGGAAATGGAGAAATTGGCCAAGCAATTGGAAGAGGCCAGAAGACAGCTGTCAGAAGTAGAAAAGTACAATCCCGATCGAATGACTGAATCTAGTCAAGTTCAAATGGGCTCGTTGGTTCAAACGACAACAGGTTGGTATTATTTAATCACCTCTTTGGGTAAGTTATCGGTAAATGGAGCGACCTGTTATGTGCTGAGTGGTGCTTCGCCATTGGGGAGTTTGATGATGGGGAAAGGGCTGGGAGAAACAATTGTGCGAGACAATATGCGAATGCAGATATTATCGATAGAGTAAGAAATAGCCGCAACTCGGCTATTTCAGTTTACTAATCTCCAATCGTTTTTTTGCAATTTGGCCTTTCTTGTCTGCAACTTGTTTTTTGATGGCATCCATCTCTTTCTTTAAGTGATCAAGTTCTCTCGTTTTCGAAATTCGGAGTGTTGCTTTTTGTTTGCTGTCTGCTCTAGACATAGAAGATTTGTACCTTTCTTTGACCCGAACTGTGTCTTTTTTCTTGGCATCTAGAGAGTTTTTGTTCATCAATATCGCTTTCTTGATGTAGTCAATTTCTCTTTTTAAACCTTCGATTCGAATTTTGTTTGCTGACATGGTAGTTTACTTATTTCCACTCCCCTTTCTTCCAACCCTGAGATTGGCCGTATTCGTTGAGTTCTCTCAAGGTCATATTATCCGTTTTTTCAGTGGCTGTATAGAATGCTTTTCCTGCAGCGTCACGATATCCAACTTGACAATAAAGACCAAAATGATCATCCATCATTTTTTCAAGATTTTTCACTTTTTGCCCTCCACGGATTAGTGCGTCGTCAGAAGATTTTTTTTCGCGAACTTCAGCAATGGTTTTTTCAGGATCCAAAATTTGTTTTGTGCTTTTCTCACGCTCACTGGAAGCATGCAAAAACAGAATTAAAAATGGAAAACGATCGTTGAATTCTTGCATGATGGATTTTAATTTGGTGTTTCCATTCATTGAAAGTTCTCTTGCCATAATTTATTTTTTTAAGAAAATGATTATCGTGATCAATAGAAGAACGAATAAGCTAATCCATATCCACTTAGGCTTTTTTACATGGCATTCTGGTGAAATCATTTTCCAAAA
>JACCDZ010099246.1_pt1 | contig 39919 bp, 27 predicted proteins | sample 7449551 | NCBI WGS metagenome assembly JACCDZ01 (sample SAMN15323452, study PRJNA562643) | freshwater metagenome | isolation source: river surface water | place: USA:Blue River Watershed | collected 2017-08-18
CGTAAAAGAGGCCAAGACACTGAAGAAGACACTGGAGGAGGTTTGGGAATATGAGAAGCACATGTTGGGAATTGGGTTACCCCTGAAGAAGGATGCATCCGTAGTAAGCAAATGGCCCCAGGCACCCGCCGGTGCCGCCGAAGAAATGGAGAAGCTTATTGCCTACCAGAAATCCAAGCCCCTTTGGCTAGTTCTCCGTGCCGGAACAAATCGGGCGAATTATTACATCTGTGCCGAATACTGGTGCATTCGCGATGACCTACCCTTAATTGATGCGGAATTTGAGGGAACCACCACGCGCCGTGGCACAAGCAAAGTTGCCAATACCTGTCCTTTTTGCGGTGGCAAGGAGATCCGAAACTGGAAGGCCCCCGCTGCCGGTGAAACCGTAATTCGCCGCGACACAACTACGAAATCTGAGACTGGTGTTGTAGCGCGGTATGTTGGATTTGGACCTGAGTTGTTTCATCCGAAGGGGTTCGTGGTCCCCTGCTGTTTTACAGATCCCACGAGTCTCTTGCCTCCCGCAGAAAGCCAGCCCTTCCCCGCTCCTGTTGTGGAACTCCCCGCCGCCCAACAAAAAGGCCCTAAAACTCCCGCCGCCGAAAAGGATGCACCCACCGTTGAATTAGCACCTGTGCGAAATTCCATGGAACCTTTCCAAGATGTGAGAATCAAATTGGATTATGTGCCCGCAGAATTTGTAGGAATTCCAGAGGACGCATATCGCTTCCTGGATAAAGAAAAGACGAAAGTGGAACTTCGTGCCAAGGCTATTGTGCGTGCATATATCCTGTCCGCTACGAGTTTTCCCCTGGAAATGGGGAAGGTGGGACTCGTGTCGGAATCCATGGACGCCTTCTTTGGCCAGGCCGCCAAAGACTACCTGGAAAGCCCTAAACACGGGAAAATTTACACGCATCCCAAAGTCCGTGGACAGGCATTCTTCCGCATTGGTCTCGGCACAAAGTTGCGAAATATTGGGGCTATGATGCTGAACCTGGTGGCCTATGCGCGGGCCGTAGTTTCCCACATCGTACCACCCTATCAAATGGCCGCGCTTACACCGGAACAAATGTACACGGAGTTGTTTGAGACTCAGGAAGTCCTGACTTTCCAGGCATTCCAACAGGCGAATTACGGCACCTTGGTCGCCGAGTTCGCGGATCCTGAGGCCAAGCCCACCCCTGGACAGCTCCAGACATGGTGCGGCGTCATGGGCATTCCTCTGCCCGCGCAACGTGCCTACGCGGAGTTTTTGTACGGTGCCTGGCACCGCTTCAAAGCCTATGTCGCCGATGCAGGTCAACGCAAAGATCTGCGTCTCTGGGAACATCTCTTCAGTGCCCCTGGTCTCTTTACGGCCACCGGTGTAATCCTGGCGGTCGTGACAACGGACGAGAATGACCATGTAATCCTGCGCTGCCCTACACTCGGCATCGCCGCCCGTCATCAGTCGGTACGACCACCCATTATGTTGGTATATGAGGATCGGCGCACACGCATTGTGGAACCTCTGGCACTCTACGATGGACCTGAGCGATTGTTGGGTGTGCTGGATCCCGATTCGGTGGCCTTTGGTCAGTTATCACCTGCACTGCGCACTCCGCTGACCGCCTTTTACTCGGAATACTTTGATCCCAAAACGGGTTGTGGACGACCGCAACCCGTCCTGTATCCCTGGTTGGAGGAGGATGAACCGCGTGCACAGACGGGCATTCCTCGTCTCGGCGCTTTGCTGACCGTTTTGCGGAAGATGGAAAATACCGAGGCGCGGTATTTGCTGCGCGACCGATCTCAGCGACTTGTGGGGGTTGTGGTGGCCGTGGCCGAAGTCCCGCTTTTCGTACCCGCCCTGGATGACGGAACCATTGATATCAGTCTCGGCTCGCAGTATGATGTGGAGGCCCTTCCACCGGCGCCGTTGGCCGCCCTCTTGCAATTTCTCGTCGGTCACTCGTTGTCGGATATGACGGGACTGGCCAAGTATTTTGGGGGACTACTGCCTGTAGAACTGCGTTCTCAGGGACGCGAGCGCGCAGGAGGGCGTACTGAGACCATGTTGGTTGCCCTGGAAACGAAGTCCGGTTGCCTTATTCCCCTGGAACCCCTGAAACTAGATGCAGTCGTTGCACATCCAATGATGACTCAATTCCGTGGATCTGTGCAAATTGACGAACTGCCGTGGCAGGATCTGTCCATTGACAAGGAGGATGCCACACTCCTACACAATCCTGAAGAACAACTGGAAGAAGCGTATCAACATGCGCGACTCACACTCAGTGAATGGCTACAGTCGGCAGAAGGCCGACCCTACAAAACGGCCATTGAATCCCTGCGCGCCTCTGCGCTCCCCCTCTACGAGTCCCGCAAACGCCTTGATCTTCTTCTACAACCTATGTTGGCACGATGGATTCATGTTGGGAAGAAGGGTACTACCTGGGATATTTCTACACTCCGTCGGAACTGTCTGAAAGTACCGAAGGGGAAGTGTGAGGGAGCCTGCGTATGGTCCAATGAAGACTCTTGTTTGATTCATGCAGTCCCTACAGATCGGTATGTAGATCCCATATTTGTTATTGGGGCACGCATTGTGGATGAATTGCTGCGCACGAATGAACCGGCACTTCAGGTGCTTACTAAGAGTGTAGCACGGCTCAGACCTCCTGTGGGAATTGTGCGGGAAAAGGATTCTCTGCTGGTGAGTTTTGAGGGTCGTGGGGATGTGGCGACCTATCAGGCCTTGGGTTTGGAGGGCCGGCTTCCTACACGATACACGCAGGGCATTGTAATTCCTGAGGAATTGGGGTCAACGGATGTTGGATGTGAGGGTTCGTTCCAGGGCATTCCACTTACTTGGGAAGGAATTACACATATGGTGTGGCCGGCGGAGGCCGTGGGACAGTCCTTGCGGGATATTGCATGGGCTGCGATGGTTGGATCTGCTCCAGCTGCACAGGGCGAGTTGGCATTTTACAAGGAAGTGGCGGATATGAAGGGATGGACGATCCTGTTTACACGCGATACTTGCCATGGATATCAACTGGTGGGCCGTATTACTCCTCAACAAAAAGTGGAGGGAGAACGCACTTTCGTGATTCTTACACCGGATCGTGTGCCCCTTGGATCCGCGAAAACGAAGCAACCGCGTCTCCTGGAATCTGAACTACCTTCCACGATTTTGGCCTGGTTGGACGAGGCGCCCAAAGAGGCGAAGAAGGCGATAGAGGAAGTGTTGGAAGTGGAGGGAGAGGAGGCGGAAGAGGAATTGCCCTTTGCTGCCCTGGAACGCGAAGAGAAAGCGAAGGAACGGGCAATTGCTCCAGCACATCCTGCCGATGTAAAGAAGGATAAGAAGGCGTGCCCTGAGGGCAAGGAACGCTCGCCCATTTCGGGTCAATGCGTGAAGAAATGCGAACCTGATGAAGTGCGATCTGAGAAGGGACATTGTAAGAAAGTCCGAGGCGTTCGTGCTGTAGCACCAGCACCTGCGGTAGCACCTGCGGTAGCACCTGCGGTAGCACCTGCGGTAGCACCTGTGGTAGCACCAGCGGTAGCACCTCAGATAAAACAGGATTCAATAAAGAATTCCATAAATACACTTGAAGAACTTGTAGATGCAATTGGGGATAATGAACTGGAAGAAGTATGGAAAAAGGCCAAGAAATATATAAATATCAAGAATCCTCACATTGAAGAATTTATAAAGTCCGTGGACTTGTTGGAAACTATGGAAGAGCCAGAACAAGTTTCGGCAGTGTATGAACTTATTACAGAATTCGTGGAAAAACAAATCCCAACACCTCCTATTTTACCAGAACCAGGATTTGGATTAGAAATTGCCGAAGTATGTCCCGCACCCCTAGAAGTATCTTCGCGTTCCGGAAAGTGCGTGCTGCCCTGTAAAGAAGGGCAGCTGCGAAATCCTTCTACAGGTCACTGTATTAAAGTGGGAGAATTGCCGGATGAGAATATTGCAAAGTATGATATTACACGCTGCGCAAAGTCCAAGGGACAATCTGCAGCGTTTCCTTTTAAGAAGGAGGATGTGTTGGAAGCCCTGAAAGAACAGGGAATTAAGGCACGCAAGAGCTGGCATATGGAGGAATTATGTTCCCATGTGACTAAGGAAACCTTGCGGATTCTGGCAAGAAAGCGAACACGCAAAAACAAGAATAAATCCCCCGAAGCTCCTGCGGTTGCACCTGTTGAACTTCCGGAAGTTCCCGAAGTTGCACCAGCAGCACCAGCAGCATCTCCCGAACCCAATATGAGCAATATTGATATTGGTTTGTGTCCAAAGGGTCAGTCCATGCGATTTCCATTCAAGCGCGAGGAATTGCTGGACTCGCTGCGGGAGGATAAAGTATATTTGGCGCGGAGTTCTACGCTGGCCAAGATTTGCCCCCATGTGACCCAGGAAACTCTCCGGCGTATTCTGAAACGCCGAGGCAACACGCGAAAAAATGTGCGTTCTAACTAGAAAAACCATGAACAAGAGCCGCCGCATGAACCGTAAGGCCAACCGCAAGAATACCCGCAAGAGCCGCCGCATGAACCGCAAGAGCCGTCGCGCAACTCGTCGCATGCAGCGCAAGAGCCGCCGCAATATGTATGGCGGGTTCTTTTTCCAGACCGCTCCCGCTCCATCATATCCTCCTGGCACTCGTGTATTTAATAGCCCCGCACCTGAGCAATCAACTACCACGGTTAGTGGACCTGCCCAATCAACTGTTGGTACCTATGGCGGTCCATCCAAGGAGGGATCCTCTACTGATACTGTGAGTGCTCCAAAGGAGCACACTCGTGCCCCCCCTCCTGCGGGCCGTCGTGGTGGTCCAATGGTGAATAGGGCTTCATCTGGTATGTAAATTAAATTCGCATGATCATGCGAGCACTGGCAAGTGCCCGAACTTTTTCCACTTTCTTTCCTGAAGGAATGGCGATACCCATTTTTTCAGCAAGTCCATCTAATTCGTCCAAAGTCAACTTCTCCAATCCATGTTCTACCGACAAAGGGGCCACCAGTTTCCATCCTGTCTGAATCGCTGTCCTTACATCCCCTTTCATTCCCACATTTCCAACATGATGTAGTGGAATCTGCTTATCGCTACTTTTACTGGAATCCGCAGCTGGCCAGAGGCCAATTACGCGTTCCTCTTTCCAAACGGCGAGCCGAATACCCTTGGCCAGACATACAAAGTCCAGGATTGCCGAGGCTTCCTTGTCATCCCAGATCTTCTCCCACGCAAAGGCATCTTTCGCGGCCACCCGTGCCCCTACAGCCGCCCGCGGTAGAAAGAAGGCCTCCAACTTCGTCTTGACCCATCCCCGTGATCTACCGGATTCCTCCTTGTACAGTTCACTAATGCGCGCCTCTAGCCGTCGCGCCTCTTCACATTCCAGCGACTGTTGGGTATTCCGGTTTGCAATAGAATACATGGCATCCTGGGCCTCAATACCAATACAAATGGGATCCACAAAACGCGCCTTGCGCACAGAAGGTTCAGAGGGCGTAGGAGGAGGTGTTGGGATTCTGGTCTCTTGTAACAGCGCCTGCTGCGGCACCTCAGCCGCAACCTCTGCACGCACCATCATGCGTGTAGGAGGTGGCAGTGCTTCCTCGGAAGCCTCGGAACGCACAGGTGAAGGAGCACGGGCCTTCGGAACCGTAGCAACCACAGCAGCGGTTGCAGCAGTTGCCGTGGCAGCACTCACTTGTCGCACAGGAATCCGAGTAGGTTCAATACGAATTGTAGGAAGCTTGAAACTATCCACAATTGGTTGAGGATGAATACGGTATTTCGCAACAGCTACGGCAGCATTAGAATTTTGCGCTAGCATAGTCTTAATTGCCTGAAAGGAAACCATTTTAGTGTGTTCTGGTTACTGTGGGGTTTAGGCACTTGGTTCCACGTTTTGCACTAATAGAGTGCTCAGGAAGCAATCACGATCCTGCAAATTTTGCCGATTCTGTTGAGTAAACACCAGGAACCGCTCCAAATCATCAAAGACTTCCTGACTTAATGCCGTTAAATTCAAAAAAATCCCATTATGATTCTCGGAATATACTACTTCGTGCTTCTGCAGAAGCCGAACAATCTCAATATACTCGGACTTTGTAAGCCCCTTTAAATTGTCCAAAAAGGTTTTGCGGCGTTCATATTCGGCCGCGGTCAGTTTGGGAAGTTCGGGTGTCGCACTCATTCTGTTTAGCCGATTTTCTTTAAAAGGTCCAAATTATGCGCGTTCGGCATGTTCTGCCAGACGACCAACCGCCATAATGAATGCATCATTTGTCTGAAAGCGACTACGATCCAGTTTCACTTCCACTACATCACCCTCCTTAATAGCATCAAATGCCTCGCTGCCAATGTGGAGATCACGGGCCAGGAGAATGCGAATTGCGTCTTCAAAGACGGCATAGGCACCCATGCGATTGACTTTGATTACATTGGCCTTGAGTGTCATACCGGCAATGGGATGTAGGACATCGCAGGAAATTTTGCAATCGTAGAGAAGATTCCCAGTGAAACGACCATTTTCGGCGGCACCCATACTACGGCCCAGAAGTTTCAGAGAACCGGGCTTTACAAAGCCGTTCGCATTGCATTTTCCCTCATGCATCTCGCGAAGCTTTGTTTCCAACATGGATTGAATGGATTCCTGGCTGGTGATAATGTTCATTTCTGCAGGAGTTAGGGAAATACGGGCATCCATATACATTGTCTGAAATACAGCGGCGGACATTGTGGATAACTCTATGATGGTTGTGGGTTTCCCTACAGTTTGCATTCCTCAATTTTGGGGGAACCAACGGTTCCCCAGGGGAACCAAATGGTTCCCCTTTCACCCCTCCTTGGATGGGGTCCCCCTTTGCCCTGCGGGCAAGGGGGACCTTATTCATGGAGAGAGGCAAGGCAAGCCTTCGCCTCCCAAATTCCCGCACGGGGATTCTCTAGAAATATTATTTGAGGGAGCCAATGATTCCAATGATAATACATTTCATGATATATCATTGAATTACATTTTATGTAAATGAATTGCTAGAAAATCCCCGTGAATATATATAGGTTTTCTCTATATTCCAAGCCAAGCTCCCAAGCTCCCAACATTCGCCTCAATCCTCTCTTCACTTCAAGAACTTTTATGGGGCGGATGTTGGAAATTATGGTGTTACCTCAGTATCCCCAAGCTCCCAACATTCGCCTCAATCCTCTCTTCATTTCAAGGACTTTCTTGGGCGGATGTTGGAAATTATGGTGTGCCTCAAAGAGCCCTAGCTGAATCCACCATAGACAGGAACCACCGTTTTCCGCCTATGCGTTCCTCATCCATCCAGCGCAACAAAAACTCCATGTACGGGCAGATTTGTTTCTGGGTCAGATCCCATACATGCAGGAGTGTGCCCGTTTTCGCCCGCTTCTTAATTTCGTCCACGGAAGGCTGGGTTTCCACGGCATCGTCTAGCAACATTTCCAGAATAGGATGTCCCTCATCCACGGACTCCCGCAGAATGCGTTGGAGTGCCACTACGCGTTCCCGTGGCAAATTGAGGTTGCTCGTGTTGAAACACTGGGCCCCCTTCCAACTTCCATCCGCCTTATTAATCGTTTTGAAGAGCGCCGTCTGATCCTTGGCGTCCAACAGTAAAAATCCGAAAATCGCACCCGTGTCCTTGTCCTTATCCGGAGCCGCACCTGTCAGTTGTTTTACATCCCCCAATAAGTTGGAAGGACATATGCTCGGTTCAGTGGCTCCCTCAAAGAAACAATAGGTTAGGATTTTTTGTTTGGCCTTCGGCACTGTATTCATGGCCAGGTATCCCGAAAAATCACCACGGAAGTACTCGGCGGGTCGGAATGCTGCAGCGAGTTCCTTGGGTTCCCCCGTCATGGCAAGGGAGCGCAGGACCGCCTCGCGCTGTTCCAGGGTCCATTCATGATCCATCCACCATTTCTGGGCAACCTGTTGGATTTTTGGTAGCCTCTGGAAGCGATGATACACCAGGCGCCAACCCTCGTAAAAAGGACCACTTGGTACACCCGCAGGAGGCTGCAAAGAAATTCCCAGCGCAGTAGGGAAAATCTTCTCGCGTAAATGGGTCTCCCATTCTTTGAGGGATTGAGAGGCCTGTGCGAATAAATCCGTGGTAGCCTTGACCGTTTTCTCCTCTTCCACAGGTGCGTCGGCAATCACAGGCTTCTCCGTTTCCAACATAGCTCCACGCGGTAGCTCCATAAATCGCGGAAGCCTGCCAAAGGCACGGCCAAATCGCATAGCCATAGGAATGCCGAAATCCGTTACACCCAGGGGCTGGAATACAAGGTAACCGTGTTGGAAATGCAGGGTTCCCCGCACACCGTCCTCGCGCTCCACAACAAATCGCGGATTGTCCAACAGGGTACGAATTCCCAGGGTTGCCACATCCCATGGAATATCCGCGTAAATTTGGCGAAGTTGGGGCAAGGAAAGTGCCACCTCATCCCGAAAGCGGGCACGGAGAATCGCCTCCTTTTGTTGGAATCGCCGGCGTGCATCTTCCACACGAAAGGTGCCAGCATCTGGCGCAGCTGCTGCATCCTCTTTCGCGGCACATGCATATTCACAGGATTCCTGGAAATCGCAAATACTCGTATACGGCCGATCATGGGGATCATAGCGGGTAATTACACGACCCCGCGCATCCTGCACACGCCGTTTAGGAAGCCCCCGCAACAGAATGGCCCCCTGATTCATCAGACAATCCCAGGCCGCGATTTTAATCACACGCTGCACCTGGCCAATGGGAATGGCTTTTCTTGCCGCTAACCGGTATGCATAGAGATCCGCGGTTTCGTATTCCGGAATGGAGACGGCATGTAGGTAAATCAGACAGTTCCGCTCTTCTTTGGGTAGGGCGCTGTGACTACAGTAACGCACGGCGCGTCCAATTACCTGCTCAATGCGGTTCAAGTGATACCAGCCATCCATTATGTGATTTTCACGGATGCATTTGAGATCCAGACCTTCCGAGGTAATCTGGGATCCGAGAATGGCCTTGACTTTGCCGCCCCGTGTTTCAAAATCGTTTGTGAGTGTGTTGGCGTAGCGGAGGAGGCCCTTGAAATCGGGTGTAAGTCCTTCATTGCCTGTGAGGAGAATGTAATTCGCGGGGGAGAAGGCGTGGCCGGCGTGGGCCTCTCCTTCTCGTGCGGAACAGAACGCGCATGCACGGGGTACGGGCGGCACATCGCGGAGCAGGGGTGCCGCCGACCCATCCGCAAGGACGCGGGTCCATCCCGCGCGTTCAAGGGCCGCCGCCAAGGGCAACGCCCCCGCATTCACGAATCGCGAGAATACGAAACACATGCCCCGCGCCTCCCGCAAACTCTCCGCAATCGCCGCCAATTTGGGCGCATGTTTCGCCAAATTCGCGGGGCCAAATACATCGTCCACTGTCGGCACCCATTCATCCTCTGTAACCTCTTCATTTGCCCATTTGAATAGCCGAAGCCGACCTGCCGTGGATTCGTGCCAAAATACCTCCCATCCCCGTGATCCAAAGGATCCATCAGGATAAGTGATATTCGCCGCCTGTGTTACCTGATTCAATAAAAAGTCCGAGACCTCCTCGGCATCTCCCTCCGCCAACACCCTATTCCCTACATCTTCTCCCCGTGCCTGTGTAAGAAGCTTGTGAATTACGCGGCCTACTGGTGTCTTTTTGATATCTGGGCGGTGCACAACAAGGGGCAACATACTCAGGATTTTTTTGACTTGGGGAGACCAGGTAACCTCATCCTCACGGCGCGAAATGGATTTCGTGGGATAGCCGTCAAATAGATGGGCACCTGCTGCCTCAGGTGGAGTTAAACGCAGAGGAAACGAAGCGGGATTTTCACCGCGCATGTAGGAAATGTAGCGAGAACAGACACGACGCAGGGGTTCTTTCGCGGCCTCTAGCAGTGATCCATCACTTCCGAAAAACTCCCGCGGTTTCAGCATCTTGCCTTCGTCTTTTGTATCATTGAGCACAAGCAAGTTCAGGAGAAATAGGATTTCAGGGGCCGTATTGTACATGGGTGTGGCAGTCATGAGAACGAGCCGTAATCCCTCACAGATTCGCAGAATCCGGCGGAGAACTGGGGTGAGTTTCTTACCTTCTGCGGCATCTGCGGCGGCCCCTGCAACGGGGGATTCATCATTCTGTGCCGCTGGGAGTGTGGCTGCGCCAGCACCAGCACCAGCACCAGCACCAGCACCAGCACCCTCTATATCCCGCAAATTGTGGGCCTCGTCAATAATAATCAGATGGTCCGAAAACAACTTATATAAAAGAACCCGTTCTCGTTCTTGGCGTGTGGCATCATCCAGGGTTTTCGGAATCTCTGCCAGTTTTTTGAGCACCCAATTGGCGAACTGTAGGTAGCCCATAATCTGATAGCGTTTGCGCACGAGTTGTTCGGCATCCTTTTCAATGACGGCGCGATCCGTCTCATTTCCATTACCCGCTAGACGAATGTAGGTCATTCCGGTACATTGATTGCTCTCCCATCGTTCCCCGCGGAGTTGCGCATCTCTTACAGGCAACGGGGAAATGCGTTCAGGGTCAAAGATTGTGCGACGGAAACCCGAGGCAATGGCCTGGGGACACAGGATAATTACACGATTTGTAGGCAGAATTTCCAGGAACATCTCGGCAATAGTTATGGCGGAGCAGGTTTTTCCCACACCCACACCATGATCCAACAAAAGACCACGATAGGGCGTAAGTGGATGTAGGAAGCGCGCGACGAGCCGTTGTACTGCGGTAGTGTCAAAGGCAGATGCTTGCGCTGTGCATATGTCTTCCGCAACAGGACCGGAACGGAGTTCCGAGAACTCTGTTTTACTGTAGAGTCGTGTCGTAAAATCCGGGTCCATACTGTCGGGATATAGGCCAGCCCTTGTCTCACGATCCTGCATCCACGCAGATGGATAGAGATCACGGGATTTCAGGGCTTCCAACATAGCGTCACGCGTCGCTAGATCATTCAAGTCGGCATGGGCAGCCCATGTGCGTAATAATTCGGCCTCCGTCATGGCTTCAAAAGCCTTGACGGCAGCGGGTTCCGGTGGCGCGGATGCCACTACATGTATAGCTGTGTCTCCCATGATGAGTCCTCTGTTAGTGGCTTGAAATTCTGGCGTGTATACGCCCCAATACAGCGCGTTTTTCGGGATTCGTTTCCCGTATTTTGAGATACGCTTCCTCAAAGGGAAACCATCCTATATCCCCCACTTCTCGGGTCTGTACACGATTACTGAGATTCACGGCGGCATCCGTATCACAATCGGCGATATAATAGACATGGCGGTAATTGATATTGTTGGTGCCTCGGTATTCCTCCTTTTCGGGGGGCAGGGTTGTACGGATGCGGAGATCTTTTGTGGGGATGCCGGTTTCCTCGCCGAATTCACGAATTGCACAGGCAAGTTCGGTCTCATGCGGAGATCTACGGCCCTTTGGAAATCCCCATTCGGGCTCGGTCCAATTTGTAGTCACCTCCGAAATATAGCGACTTAGCACTTTGCCGGCAATATCTCCCGTGGCACGAAAGGATTCAAAAATCCGCTTGGCCGATTCGTACTCTAGACGGAATTGTCGTGTATTCTGTGAGTTCCATAGACTTGTCCAAAGCTCATCAAAGGGTGTGCTAATGAGACGATTAAGTTCTTCGCGTGTCATGGATTCCAAGAGTGTCTTGATATATCCGGATTGTGACATGGTATATTTGCCCCGTAAGAAATCAACATATCCGAGAGAATCCCGTCGCCGAATCAGAAGATATTGGGGTTCGGGTGAAAATCGGATTGCAGCAATCCCATAAGAAGTTGTGGGCTCTTTACAGTCGCGGAATGTATGTCCCGCCTTTTTGCAGTTTACGCACTCCATGAGGGAACCTACAAGGGAACCTACGGTTCCCCTTTAACCCCTCCCTTAGATAGATCCATAAACCTTGCCTGCGGCAAGGTTATGGATCTGTTTATGAAGGACTTTAATGGATTCGTTGATCCTTAGACATGTCCGTGAATAACCACAAGCGTTCCAGGCGTCGCCTCCGAAATCTCACGACCTTATATGAAGATGGCCGCCGAGCAATTTAATATCGCGATGCCACCCGATGTATGGGGTCCGATTTTCTGGGATGCCATGCACATTGTATCGCTCGCTTATCCTGTCCAACCTACCGAGGCAGATAAAGCCGGTGCCAAGGCTTTCTTTGAAAGTCTGACCTCCGTCATTCCCTGCCCCATTTGCCGTGAACACTATGCCGCTAAGATCAAGGAATCCCCCATTGCCCTGGAAAGCAAAGGCGAACTCATTTACTGGGTATGGGATATCCATAACCAAGTCAATGTAATGCTGAATAAACCCACCGTGACGATTGAACAATTTCTGGAACGCATGAAGACTCTTGGATCACGCTCTGCCTCTTCTGTCTCATCCTCTCCCGTCGCCATTGGTGCCGCAGCGATTGTTGGGATTGCGGTAGGTGTGGGCGCACTTTGGGCCTACCAAAAGTATGCTAAAGGGGACTAGGGACTAATTTCCTGATTCCATTCCTGTAAGGCCCGTATTTCATCATCGGGTCTGTAGGACATCCAGGAAAACAGACGGGCAAGAATAGGTTGATTAATAAAATGCGGAATCAACGGCAACAGAGCATAATACTGGGGTTTCTTGCCCTGCCACCACCACCTATATCCCAACATATATACAACGACGATTGGGAAGAAAATAAACCCATAGAATGCATATAATAACCGATAGGGCCAGGATCTATAGAGATTTGCATTTGTGGCCAAATGGGCTCCATAAATTCCACCTGCTACCATGGCAAATCCGAATAAGATTGTGGAAATAATACCGACTACTTTTCCGGCAAAACGGCCGGCTCTGAATTCTTTGCGTGCTGCGAGTTCCTCGGCCTTCTTGGCATCCTCGGCTTTCTTGGTCTCCGCATCCAGTTTTCGCTTAGCCTCTGCTGCGGCCTTTTGATCCTTGGCTCGTTTGGCGGCATCTTCGGCCTCCTGGGCTGCCTTTATACTTGCAGTATACTCCTCGGCCTCCGGATCATATGTTAATTGATGCAGCTGGTAATTAATCTTATCTTTAAGATTACTTAGCAGACTCATAGCACAAACCCTACAGGGGAATACGGAATCTTATGGGTGTTGGTTGCCGTGGTTTGAAGTCTAGAATGTATCATAACGATTCTCACGGGGTGAGCTGAACGGATTGTAATAGAGTCCATGTTCCCCCGTAACTCCAAGGGGTAGCGCGGAGGCTTCGGTATATTCACAATCTTCACGGGAAGGGAACCGATTTTCGGCGGCCGGACAATAGGATGTTTTGACACATAGACGACCGAGAGTATTTTCCCCCACAAAACACCAACTTTCGGGCTTATAATCTTGGGGTTGTGTTGCTATATGTTGGGTTTCTGGTGTTGGCGCTGGCGCTGACGCTGCTGAAAACGGCGTAAATGCAAAGGTGTGTAGAATCCAGCCCGTAAAGAAAAGGATGCCAATAAATACCAACCACTCCAACATATCTCTATCCAGAATGGCCTAAATCGGAATCCAAGCACCCGAATAGAGATGTCGGGAGGACTTATTGCTTTGGTGAGTTTTGGTAATGAAAATACCATAGTCAATGGGAATCCGCAAATGACCTATTTTTATAAGGCATTTATGCGACATACCCATTTTTCCACGGAACCGATTCAAATACCCTTGGATGGTCCTCAACAATTACAATTGGATGCCCCCATTCTTGTGAAAGCTACTATTCCCCGTAATGGCGATTTATTGAGTGATCTAGTCTTGCGACTAGATGTACCGGAAATATACAGTAAAGCGTACATTCAAAATGATCCCAGCGGCAATCCACAACTTGTGCGGGAACCTCAGGAATTCAAATGGGTTCGGCAACTCGGTGTGCGCATCATTGATCGCATTACTTTTTTAATTGGAGGCACGAAGGTCCAGGAATTTACGGGGGATTGGATTGCTGCGAGGGCCGCCCTGGATATGGACCAAACAGAATACCAGAAATGGCGAATTATGGTGGGCGATGTGCCGGAGCTCTTTGATCCTGCGAATGGAATCTATGCGGATCCTTCGGGCGGATATCCGAATGTAGTGGCATGGACCTCGGCACCTGGGGCACAAACCAATGCCCCCAGTATCCCTGCACGCCGCCTCCGCGTGCCTCTGGGTCTCTGGTTTTCCGATTACATTGAGAATGCTCTGCCCCTCGTAGCCCTCCAAAGCCATTTCGCAGAAATCCAGATCCAACTGCGACCTATACGCGATCTTTACACAATACGGGATCCCAGTGGTGTCTATACACGCTACGGATTCAAACTGGGTCCTTATCTACCTAATGATCAATATACAGGCATTTGGAATCAATCGCTATATGGACCACTGCCAAATACACTCAAGAATTATTATGAATCCTATACGGATCCATCAGGTGCACCTCGGTATTTTTATACTGATATTTCAGGCGCTATCCCACAATCTGATGGATGGCCCATGAATATGACATTGGAGGGCACTTATGTATTTTTAACGGACGCGGAACGAAAGGTATTCGCTACACGACCCCTGTCCTATATGGTGCGCCAAGTACAGCCCTTTACATTCCCAGGTGTTGTGGGTAAGGCGCGATATGATGTCTATTCACATAATATGACACGAAGGGCTGTATGGTTTGCTCGCCGTTCAGACGCTCTTCAGTATCGTAATGATACGCTCAACTTAACCAATTGGATATACACGAGCCAGCGGCCCTATGTTGCACCCCTTGCAGGTTATCCGGCAATTGCAGGTGTGGGCCGGTCAGGTCTGCAACTTGCAGGACTTCAACGGCGTATTTTGCGAAATGCGACATTCATTGCAAATGGCACGAATCTGTTTGATCCAGAGGATCCTGCGTATTTTACGGAGTATGTGCCATACAAGAATTTACGGGGTGATACAATGGCCGCGGAAAATTATGGATTATCATCGCGATTTGAACTGTGGCCCTTGCATGTATATTCGTTTGCCATTCATGGCTCGGATCCTCAACAACCGAGTGGGACATTGAATGTAAGTCGCATTGATAATTTCCAGTTTGAGGTGGATGTGGAGCCGATCCCTGTGGGAGCTCTGTACACTTACACAATTCATCTGTTTATGGAAACTGTGAACTTTTTGGAGATTGCAAGTGGTATGGGTGGTATGCGGTTTGCCTTGTGAGGGCGCTTCGCAGCCCTCTCTGACCCCTCCTTGGGACTGTGCCCTTTGCCCTACGGGCAAGGGCGCATTTTCAGGGATAGGCAAGGCAAGCCTTCGTCTCTCTCACATCACGCGCGGGAATTCTCTAGAAATACTATTTCAATACAAATCTATTCCAGGGGAACCAAATGGTTCCCCTCGGCAGCGTAGCTGCCGAGGGGTCAGGCTCCAAATTGGCTACGCCAATTTGGAGCTTTCCCCCTTCCCCCTCCTTGGGACTGTGCCCTTTGTCCTACGGGCAAGGGCACATTTTCAGGGATAGCCAATGCAAGCCTTCGCCTCTCTCACATCACGCGCGGGAATTCTCTAGAAATACTATTTCAATACAAATATGTTCCAATGATATTCCATTTCATGAGATATCATTATATTACATTTTATGCAAATGAGATAACTAGAGAATCCCCGCGAAACATCTGGGGAATACCAAGGCCACACCAGAACTTCCAACATCCTCCTCGGCCCCTTAGAATTTAGGAGAGGATTTAGGGCGGATGTTGGGAGCATGGGAGAATAGAGGCCACACCAGAACTTCCAACATCCTCCTTGGCTCCTTTAGAATTTAGGAGAGGATTTAGGGCGGATGTTGGGAGCATGAGAGAATAGAGGCTACACCAGAACTTCCAACATCCTCCCTCGGTCCCTTTGGAATTTAAGAGGATTTAGGGCGGATGTTGGGAGCATGGGAGAATAGAGGCTACACCAGAACTTCCAACATCCTCCCTCGGTCCTCTTAGAATTTAGAACAGGATTTAGGGTGGATGTTGGGAGCATGGGAGAACAGAGGCTACACCAGAACTTCCAACATCCTCCTTGTCTCCTTTAGAATTTAAGAGGATTTAGGGCGGATGTTGGGAGCATGGGAGAACAGAGGCTACACCAGAACTTCCAACATCCTCCCTCGGTCCTCTTAGAATTTAGAACAGGATTTAGGGTGGATGTTGGGAGCATGAGCGAATAGAGGCTACACCAGAACTTCCAACATCCTCCTTGTCTCCTTTAGAATTTAAGAGGAATTAGGGCGGATGTTGGGAGCATGGGAGAATAGAGGCTACACCAGAACTTCCAACATCCTCCTTGTCTCCTTAGAATTTAGGAGAGGATTTAGGGCGGATGTTGGGAGCATGGGAGAATAGAGGCCACACCACATGCTCACATGGGGATTCTCTAGTTATCTCATTTGCATAAAATGCAATTCAATGATATCTCATGAAATGGAATATTATTGAAACATATTTGTATTGAAATAGCATTTCTAGAGAATTCCCGCGTGGGCTGTGAGAGATGCAAGGGCTTGCCTTGCCTCTCCATGATTATAACCCATCGCCTTTGGCGATGGGTTATTCCCAAGGAGGGGTGAAAGGGGAAAGCTCCAAATTGGTTCCCTTGAGAAACCATTGGTTCCCTCTTACAGCCCATAATGAGGACTGGCTGAATTGAACCGAGTGACCCACCAGCTATCATGCAGGTAAGGAGGCTTAAACTCAAAGCTAGTGCTGACAATCTTCTTGCTAGCACCCTCATTATAGAGCGAATCAATCTGCGAGAAGCTGATTGCATAAGAGTAATACTTCACGCGGGAGATCATACCCTGTATAGTGTCATTTGCAAATGACACACCAGTAGGAGCAGTAGTGACACTTTCAAAGTTAGGGAATACATACAAATTGCCAAAGTTCAAACTAGGAATGTATGTAAATGTATGACGAACGGCGATATTGCCATTCAGATATACATCCATATTCTGACCCTTCTGGGTAATTACTACATGGAACCACTTGCTAATTGGGAGATTAGGAACTTCCACATACTGTGTGGCATTTTCATCGGCCTTTACGGAATTCATGTAAATGCGCATGGTGTTTGTAGCCTGATGCAGGAAAACACCTGGTCCTGCCATGGGCCAAGGACCCAATGCGGAGCCCTTATAGAAAACTGTGCGCAGAGCAGTTGTTGTTGCTGTTCCAGTGCGCTGTGTGCTGTAATTATCGGGATCAATGTACAGATGGAAAGAATACGAAAACTCAATACCATTGAGTTCATTCTCGGAAGGATACATAAAAGGATAGTCGGAATCCTTGCCCTGACCCACAACAATCTTGCTCTTATTACCAGATCCTGTAGAAATGTAGGTATCGGGGAGCAGTGTGGCACTCAACTGATTGTATTTCTGAATGCCACGCACCAGGGACTCCACTCCCATAATCAGAAAGTGAATCACAAGCACAATGACAACAGTTAGAACTAGCTGGGGAATGAGCCCATCCGAGTTCAGGAAGGACATAGACTGATTCCATGCCTGTGCACCATAGGATTTCAAAGTATCCATTTTCCTCTATTCTATCTTTGTAGATTTCGGCAAGCTGGCTAGGAAGCCAGCAGGCTACTGTTGCAAAAAATCATACAATGAGTATTTACAATAGTTCGGGTTCGGGATTATTGAATTAACTTAAGCGGTCTTTATTCCTAGAGCACTCAATATGTTAGTACTTCCAGTAGTGGATTCGCCAGTGCCTGTGTAGCTAATCCGGATGCCCAGTTTATCCACCAGGTAGTCCAGGAAGCTGCTGGAGAAGTAAGGACCCGCCTGGTAGCGTGCATAAATTACATCCGGGGTTACAGCATAGTTGGAATACATCACACCGCTAATGTAACCAGTGAAGGTGGTGTTAGTGGGGCACAATACAATAGCTTGTGCTCCTTTGGTGGATAAATTTTGTACATTGGGCAGAATGCAGGAGCGAGCCAGCTTGCCATCCAAATAGACATCCATAATACGGCCATTCATAGACACAGTTATGTTCATCCATCGCTGCAGATCAATGTCCATTACATCACACACTTCATGTGTATCGGCTGTTGAATTTATTGATAGTTGGGAGGATCCCTTATGGGTAAATGTGCGTCCATCACCACTTCCACTGATATCATAAGTCACCATATCACCGCCTGCCTGACCCATAATCTTTCCAGGACGAATTACCATTTTGGGTTGTGTAGGATGCAGTCCCATAAAGAGTGCGGATTCTAGAGTTTTGTTGGCAGTGCTGCCAGAGGCAGAGGCAGCATCATCAAAGAATGCCAAAACACTCTGGAATTTATCACCTGAAGTATTGTAACTATTCACATAAATCCATGCACTGATTGTGTATTCTGCACCAGCACGGGCAGTTGTGCTATCTGCTTTCACCACCTCCACCACCTTTTGTTGGGCACCACCGTCAGCCGCTGGTGTATTTGTCTTCAGTTTGTTGGTCACTACCTGAATGTCCTTCAGTTCACCACCATTAAAATAGTACATTACCAGGTAATATACCAGAACAATGGCAGCTACAATGTAAATGATGTTTACAATGGAGCTGCGGTTCGTCTGGGCAAAGTTACGGACTTGATCCATGGTTCTTCTACCCTTTATTAAGCAAATTCATATTCCACATATTCCAAGGGTCCCACCTTAATTGGAATGACTCCACAGATGCCAGTGGTCTCACAGGATGCCTTCCAAAACCGATCCCATGCACCGGAAAATGTAAGTTCGGGGTCCGGAATATTCGGCTTCCCTCGCACATCCGTATTCGCCGCGTAATTCTCCATAATCTCCGCCTTTGTACGGCGTCCCTTCCACATCTGAAACATACATACCTGACCGACAAAATCCGGAGAGGAATTCAACTTCAGACCACTAAATGGCGATATCGGCACATTGTCCAACACTGCCGAGGCACCGAGTTTCCCATTCACATATACATCCACACTGCGACCCTCCACGCACACCGTAATCTGATTCCACCGAGAGACCAGGACATTCGGTACCTCCAGGGTTCTCAGAATCTGCTCCCCATCCATTCGCAATCCATCCTTCACACTAATCGTTTTACCTCGGGCACTATACGGAGCGGATTGTAGAATATCCACATTACACACCTGTGTCGCCGGATTTATAGTTATGCCCATCGTGTTTCCCACTGTAAGCAAATAACTGAATTTATAACTTCCATCATAGTTCATGGGTATACGATTCATAGTTGCACTATTCACATATACAAAAAAACTACAAGTCACATTGTTGCTAGTAGTGGCCGCAATTTGATCCGCATCCATAAGGGATATCCATTGATTATCGGGATCGCTCTTGCCAGGTCCCACATCCACGGGACCCAAATACATCATATCCTTCGGTGTTGTTCGCACCCACCATATAACAATTGTTGTAATAGCAATAACTATCATAATAGTTAGTGCTACCTTCTGCCTTACAGAGAGACCCGACGCCACATTGTTTTGACTTCCAAAAAAGGTCTCCATCTTACTTTGGTCTTACATACTATTCTGATTACATGCGATCGCTGCTGTATCAGGGAATGTATAGGGGAGTAAACAATAGGGGGCAAGCTGTTGGGGTCCCAGAGTTGTATTAAATATGCGCAGATTCATAATGGCCGCATTCAGCGGCACGGGTCCCGTTAAACCATACCATTCCGTCTCCATTGTTCGCGGCCGACCCTCCAACAGTTTGGTCACCTCCAGACGACAGTTGATATAGACCTCCAAGAAATTGGGACCTACTACCAAGGCTACACGAAATGGCTGGTCCATCGGAATATCCGGAATCCTAACAGATTCACGGTAGTTCATATTATCGCGAATTGTATCCACAAATACGAGCATATCATTTGTAACGGGATCCGCAAGTATACCGGGATTCATGCGGGTCGGTAAACCCTGTGGCATACGCCCAAGAACACTTTTTCGTGTCAGTGTTGTTGAATTACTTGCAGAGGTGGTAGTGTCCGCAGTCAAAGAAGGCCGGAGCTCTTGTAGGAAATTCGCTGCCTCCCCTGATCCACGATGCAATATATGGCGATATAAATCGGATGCAGCTGTAACACGGGTATTCCCCCATAACATATCTACCATCACCGTATATCCATCAAATGACTTGAGAAGTTTGGATTCTTCATAGTCTACACGCAGAGGCACCATGGGATCATAGCGTTTCCAAAACAGGCTCTCCTTGGCCAGCGTTGTTGGTGTGAATTCCATTATATTCACACCCGCTAACATGAGCACAACGACTACCACAATTACGAGGGCCAGTACAATCACAACCCATTTTAACCAGGGTGTTGCGCTAGCGCCACCACTTCCTATCCCTTCTCCAATTCCGAAGACCATTCTACTCGGTTGGCGAAGATAAAGCCGCATAAAATGCACGATCCTCGGCCTTTGTAATGAAATCCCGCAGCTTCATGGAGGTCTTGCGAATTACGGGGGAATCAGGCTGGCGTAAGTCGTTCTTACTAAAGGTGTTCTCGGTATGACACAGAACCAACATGACCTTCAGGGGGTTGAGCTGCACAAGGGGCTCCGTGTAACGCCGTGTAAATTCCAGTTCCTCCGCATGGCGTTTCGTTTCATCACAAGGATGCCGGCGCGCATAGTCTCGTGTATATGCCATCGTTCCAAAAGTAGCATGATTCGGACCGTAGGGTCCCACGGACCAAATACTCTTATCGTCCGTAAAATACAGGTGATTGCGGGATGCCCCCGCTAGACTGGCGCCGCGATGACTGCGCAAACTCGTCACAGCATGCGCTACACGCTCTGGTGGATAATAATCGTCGTCATCCATATTCACACAGATTTCTCCGCGTGCAGCGGCATGTAGACGATTTCGCTTTGCCCCAATATTCAGCTTTTCGGTTACACGAATGTACTGAATGGTGAGTTGGGACATGTAGGGAGTAATGAGATCCTCCACAGAGTCGGTGCCATCATCCAGGACAACCCACTCCATGCGCTCGCGGGGGTATGTTTGTGCCAAAATATAGGAAATAATACGGGGAATAAACCGACGACGATTATATGTCGGTGTCAAAATGGATACGAAGGGATGTGTTGGGGATTTGGGAAGCGTAGGCCATGCCTTTGTTGCAGCTGTAGAAGCCATATTCTGCTTTGTTTGGCTACTTGTGTAGTTTAGACCAAATTAAACCAATTTAGATCAATTATATATGTTCAATGTTCAGCAGGTTAAAGGCAACACCTTGGTGTCCTGGGTAGAAACCCTTGTATGTCCCTCCATCATAGAGAAAAATTATGGAATTTTTTTGAATGTTTATTTAAAAATGAATTGGGCGCGGAATCTAGCCAAGCCGAGCAGCCGGCCTGGATACATACACCCCTTTTTCCACATCAACGGACCTCCTTGCAAGCTGCACTTCAACTAGAAGCGGCCAAAGAGGGCGTTGAGGTTGCAGGACTTCCAGGAGAACCTCAAGGCGGCCGACTTTACGCGAATTATGGAATTTTAGGAGATCGTGTAGGTGCGGGGAAATCCCTTATTGCTCTATCTTTGGTGAAACATGCACCACCGAGTTTACGGATTACCGAGTATTCATGGCGTCCCAACACCCATTATGATACAAATGTAGGATTACTGCGATCCCACGAACCCGCTGAACTTACCGCCGTCCCCACAGCCCTTTTCCTCATGCCCCATGCCATCATTGGTCAATGGGAGGAATATGTGGCTGCGGATACATCCATGAAATGCTACTTTATTAAGAAACGCAAAGACGCTGCGGAGGATCTCGTAGACCGCCTGCAGGAATATGATGCCGTATTTGTATCCGCAACAATGTGGCGGGAATTTGAGAGCATCCGCGGCATAGAAACAATCCTGTGGAGCCGGATTTTCATTGATGAGGCGGATACCATTATGTTTACGGCCTCCTCCATGGATTTACGGGGACGATTTATTTGGCTCATTTCGGCGAGCTGGATGAATCTCGTATTTTCGGGGGGCGCTTATCTGAATATGGACCATGCCTTCCCCGCCTTGGAAACCTGCAATCCCTACACGAAAAAACGTATTGGTCGTTACATTTCCAATCATTATATGAATATTGGAGGCATTCGCAGTCCCGTCATCCGTAAATTATGTGGAAATGTGGCCATTTCGGGATATAATGTCGGTATATTGAATCCCGTGCTCTATCAGGCCACGCGTCTAGTTGTCCAGAACTCCGAAGAATTTATTCAGCATTCCTTTGAAATACCCGAAATCCAACATATTCAATATCTATGTTTAACACCACCGAATATCCAGATCCTGCGTTCTGTTGTATCCGACGATATCATGGAACGCCTGCATGCAGGGGATGCCGAGGGCGTGTTGGATGTGCTGGGCATTCAGACTAAGACGGCGGAGCAGATTGTGGCCGCGGTAACTGAGACGGTCCAACATGAATTGGACCAGGTCCGACGCACCTATGAATTCAAAAAAACTATGGATTATGTTTCGGAGGCGGCGAAAACCAAATCAATGGCACAGTACGAGGATCGCATTGCCCGCCTGGAATCCCGTATTCAGGCGATTCAGGACCGTCTCACGCAATGCGGGGATCAAACATGCCCCATCTGTTTTGAGGAGGTTACCATGCCCTCCATGACACCGTGCTGTCGGAATCTCTTCTGTTTCCGGTGCGTATGTGAGGTGCTGCGGCGCGCGCCAATTTGTCCCCTATGTCGCGAGACGATTCCGAGTGTCCAGGCGCTGCAGGTTATTGGCGATGAGGACAAGAAAACCGAGGCCCCTGAACCGAACCGGCTCCTCACAAAACAAGAGCAGTTCCGTAAATTTTTACGGGAATCTCCACAAGCCCGCGTACTCCTGTTTTCCGTGTACGATGCCACATTTAGTGGATTAGAGAGTATGTTGGAAATGGAGGGAGTCACCCATGCTACTTTGGGGGGTAGTCAGGCGCGAATTGCCAAACTCCTAAAACAGTTTGGCGAGGGCAAGTATCGCGTACTTTTCTTAAATGCGCGGAATATGGGAGCGGGATTGAATATTGCTGCGGCTACCCATGTAGTCCTGTATCACCGGATGCCCGTGGAAACCAAAAATCAGATTATTGGCCGTGCTGTGCGTATGGGGCGCACGGAACCTCTGACTGTCCTGCATCTCCTACACGGTAACGAAATGCTCGTGCGCGAAGAGGAGGGACTTACTCGGCACCGCATTGAGCATATTTAGCCATAATGTAATTGTATTCCGCTTTCCGCTCCTCCTCTTCTGTGAGCTGTGGAAGCACCTTGTCCGAGGACTTGGGAAAGGTAATTACATAGTATTTTGCCAGCTTGCGGGTAAGCATGGTACGATTTAGACAGTCCAGGCGTTTATGGAATTGCTTGGGCATCACTTGTTTCAAATAGGAAGAAAGAAGACGATGGGCGGCTTCTTTCTCTTCATATGTAGGCCCATATTGGGCATCAATATAGGCCTGTTGGAGTTGTCGGATTGTGTAGGGAGCCAAGAGACGCTTCTGTTTGGCCTCGGGCTCATCAGGTGGTGCGGGATTGATGACCCGTTTTCCAACCGGTTCATAGATACCTTCAGCCGCAAGCGGATCCAGCTCCACAGGGGCCAGCGGCTCCGCCGCCTGAATAGCTGCACGAATGGCCTGGCGCATCTCGGCTTCCGCGACCTTCCAGGAGGGGAGACCCTCTTCGCCCTCTACAACCGGCAACTGAACCCTCTTTACTGCATCAATTTGAGAGAGGGTGAGAGGTGTGTAGGAAGCGTCGGGCTCAATGGTAAACCAACGGACCCCCCAATCATCCGACAATCCCGCAATCACATACATACGATAGATCTGGCCACAGTTGTCTACAAGAATTGTTTCCTGATCTAGCTCATCAAGAGCAAACTTGCGGAACCGATTCGCATAATGCCGCGGAAACCGAATTATCCAATGTTGGATACAATGGATGAAATATCGGCCCTCCGGCTCCGTAATGCGCGGCTGCGTCTTACGCACAGTGGGCCAATGTAGGTTGCGGGGTAGGGCAAAGGTCCAATACTTGGCTGCCAAGGAAATAGTGGAAATGTCCAGACGACCATGGTTTGCAGCAGCCATGGCGAATAGTGGGGAAAGGAAGGGAAACAGAAGGAAAGGAAAACAGAAACACCACAACTTCCTACAAATGCCTCCCCACTCCTTTCAATTTTTTCCTGCACACAATGGAAAGGTGATACACACCAGATGATAGTGCAGCATTGCACCATATAATGACCCAAAAATCCGCGATTCCTAAAGCCCTACGCGAACAGGTATGGCTGCGCACAGCAGGCAAACGATTTGAGAGAAAATGTCCCATACGCTGGTGCGAGAATCGCATTACGGCATTTGATTTCCATGTAGGGCATAATAAACCGGAAGCCGCTGGGGGGTTATAAATTTATATATTCTTCCCAATATTGGGAGGAATATATAAATTTATTGTCTTTGCACATAGACAATCTAATTGCCATATGTGCAAGATGTAATTTATCCATGGGCTCGCACTTTACGATTGATCAATGGCAGTTAGTCGTTAAGAGCGATTCCAAAAAGGAAGGAGGTAAGGGATCATGTAGGAAATGGTGGTCCGTCTTTCTTTGCCGAGGCACACCTGTTGCTCCTGCACCCACTATAACCGCATAGGTGGCACACTAGGAATATCTAGGGCCTGCAGAAGGCGCATAAATCGCGGGGGCGCAGCTGTTGGAAACCAGGTCGGCAAGGCATTGCGCCAAAATTCCGTATTTTCCCACACCTTGCCTCCTAGTTTTTTACCATAGCCAGGCGTTGCCGGCACCTTCAGAGCCTCCTTGGCCGCCAACATATACAGATTCGCCTGCCAATAGGTAGAATCAAATCCACGATCATGTTGGGTATCTGCGCTCACAAAGAGATCCCGCATTTCGCATAGGTAGCGGAATTGATTGTATAACATGGACTGTTTGGATAAAACGGCTGTATATTCCATATCATTATCCGCCCATTTTTTGGAATTTGTTTTGGGACACTTGATATCCCCAAACAACTCGTTATTCACTGCCTGAAACTTAGCCTGGTATGTGAGTGGAAACAAAGTCCAGTGCTGGAAAAAGAATGTATAATAATCCAGACGATCCGATGCAACAATATTGGCAAATGATCGTATGTATTTTTCATAACCGGCAGTAGTATTTCCATCATATTTTTTGATCCATGTAGGAAGCGATTGATGCAGATGGAGACCCGCAAGATTGAGATCCGTATTATGAAGAGGCACCTCGGCCAAAATATCCAGATCACCACGCAAGAGTTGGCCAACAGCGGATTTAATCGTTTCGGATCGGTGAATGCGATTTGTGCCGAGCGCATGGGCATCCGTGAGTCCCGTTTCAATCATGGCACGGATATCTTTGACTTGCAAAACCCCTTTTGCAAGATCCTCGCGCACTTCACGGACGGATTGTAGGATTTTGCGGATATCACCGGAATGTATAGTTAATAGATCTTTTGTGAGTTGCTGAAGAATAGGCGCAGGAACCGGAGCCTTAATCTCGGTAAACTGTAGTTGAATGAGTTTCAATACATCCGCCTCACTTGGCTCTGTTACCTGAAATGCCTGACATAGTTTCTGAAAGGGCTGGAATTTCTTCTCCATCCATTCATTGCTGATGCAAACAATTGCATTATCACCCGAGTATTCCTTAAGAATGCGGAGAAGTTCTACGAGACCGCCTTTATCACCCACGGACATGCCGTCAATCTCATCTAACACGAGACCCAGATTCCGCGGCCCTTCGGGCCGAAAGAAATCCGCAACATTACGACTATTCAGAAGTGGAATAAGGGATTCTTCCACAGCCGCTTTGTGGCGATGCTGAGAGGCATTCCATTCCACAACACGGTATCCCGCGGCTTCTAAGGCCGCATGAGCGAGCGTAGTCTTTCCGATACCTGGTGGACCATACAGGAAAAGCGAGGTGGGCCTACGAGGCGAGGGCTGTTTGGCCCAGTCTACGATTTTAGAAAAGAGATCGGAGTGAATCATACTTGATACATTCCGAGAATAGGCATCCTTAGACCTTTAGGAATATTTACTCACCGCACAGACTTAGCCAGGACAGTTTTTGAGAAGTTAATTCGCCGCAGAATGTCTTAATTTCGGCGCCTGTTGCCTTGGAAGAAGGTGTGATGACATATTTCTTTCCACTAGTAATCACATGCCCCCCTGCTGAAGGAGTGGTAGGCCATGCCGCAGTTCCATCGCCTTTTAATGTTGCAACATCCATTCCGCTATTATTTCCAGCAACACTTATTGATGTTTGACCACTTTTATCCACACATACAAACTGGTCACTGCTTGCATCAACGGGTCCTAGACTTGTCAGGAAGTCGGGACAAAAGGTCACATGCATGGGCAGAGGATTGCCTACTATGAACCATTTGACATAGTAATAATACAGAGCCATCATGGTTGCAATAAACACCAGAATGGAGGCCACCTGTTTATTGAAGCGGGTGTAGAGGACATAACTTATTACAAATGCAATCAGAATTCCCACAAGCCAATAGGTCCATTGCATAAGCTTGGATGCATTATTCTTTACGGTATCCCAATCAACTTCAACACCCATTGTTTCTTTACTAAAGTTCGGGATTTGATTTTCATAGCCAAAGTCATTGAATCGGGGTATGAAAAGGAGAGGATTGTTATTGGGTTATCAAGCTCGGCTTATATGAATACAATAGGAGATTGCATATTAAGCCTATGCAAAACCCGAGCCAAAAGCATCAGAAAAAGCCAGTACTAAGTACGCAATCTCCGATCACGGGCTTAGTTCAGGCGAAACATGCGATCGGAGATCGCATGCTAAGCCTGTACAAATTCGCTTCCAAAGGAAGCGAATTTAGTTCAGGCGAGCAACACCAGTAGCAGCACCAATACCACCACCATAGGTCATGCCACCCATCTGGATGTAACCAGTGTAGTATCCACTGGTTGCAGTGTTATCGCCACCCACGCTGGTGGAGGTCACCAGCTGCACCTTGCGCAGTACAGTGGAGTAGTGGGGACCGGCACCAGTGGCAGGCAGGTACACAGTCTTGCCCATATCACGCAGAACGGCGGCACCCTGGGTGGACAGAGCACCCACAGTGGCATTGGATTCACCAGCCCAGGTCACTCTGTTTCCGGCGGCAATACCAGTGCCATCATAGATAGTGGACTGGATGGCGGCAATGTTCACATACAGCTTGTTTGCAGGGATCTGGGAAGGGGCACGGGACTCAGAGGACATTTCGTTTATATCCAGGAACGCGAAAAAAATCCGGCGGCTCCCCAAGGAAAGTCCAGGGGATTTTTCGCCGCGCAGGAGGTAGAGAGGGGATGAACCGAGAACAGCAAACTCCAGGAAGAGTAAACTTAGAAGCCGAAAATGCCACGGAAGTTGCACGCTTGCCCGGCTTCCAATACGAAACCTCCGCACAATCCACCGCCGTCCAAGATGGTATTCGGGGAAACTGGGAGCCCAACCTCCTCAACCAGACCTATTTCTCCCCCGCCAACTTCCGCATCCTCCAAAACCGGATCCGGTATGCTGTTTTCCAGGAGACCGGACAAATCATTGATGAACAATCCTCGGACGACCTCTTCATGGTTATGAGGGCTATTTATCTCACATACGGTAGGAATCTCCCATATAATATTAAGGAACAGATTGAAGAATTGAATACTAAAGTGGCCGATTGGTGTGTACCCAAGATCGCCGCGGAAGTGTCCATGTATTCACGGTATCTTAAAGACATAGATACTATGCCCGTGCCCATGGAACATCCTGTCAGTCTGAGCTCCGCTGGCACACGGTCCAAGCCGTTCAAGCCGTTTTTTGAGGGAACCTAGGTTCCCCTCTGACCCCTCCTTGGATAAATGCCGCCGCCCAAGGGCGGGGCATTTATCCAAGAATGGATCATAGCGCAGCAATGACCTCTCAAAATCCCGTTCGGATTCAAGGACCTTTATATACTTGTTTTGGGTTTGTGGGATATTCCTGTGCTTCCAACACGCGCCAAAAGTCCCTTTGGGTTCAAGGACTTTTAGGGCGATATGTTGGGATTGTGGGATTGTGGGATTGTGGGATTGTGGGATTGTGGGACATTCCTGTGTTTCCAACACGCGCCAAAAGTCCTTTTGGGTTCAAGGACTTTTAGGGCGATATGTTGGGATTGTGGGATATTCCTGTGCTTCCAACACGCGCTAAAAAATACCGTATTGTGCTGCGCTGCACTTACTTAGCAGCAGTCTTCACCTTCCGCACAACCTTCTTCACCACCTTGGCGCCCTTGGCATCCATCTCCTTGCCCAGTTCCTCCGCCTTCTCCTTGCGCTTCGTCTCATACTTTTCCCACGCCACCTCAAACTCGCCGAGGTCCTTCAGCCAGAGTCCCTCCAGTGTCATGGCTGCCAGAGCCGCCATGGCCGCCTTTGCCTTCGCAACCTCTTCCTCCAGTTCATGTACGGCTGCAGCCTTCAGACGATCCACACGCATCCGCAGCAGATACTCGTATCCCTTGAGATCGTCCGGTAGATCTGGTGCTGAAATGGGTGGCACACCAATTCGCTTGAGTCCCGCTAGCAGATCCGCATCCTCTGCATTCGCCACGACGAGCCGCTTCTCCACGACCGCCTTCACAAATGCGAGGCGTGCATCCAGCTCACGAATCTCCTCGCGCATGCGGGCCAGCTCCTTCTCTTTGCGCGTTCCATAGGCCGCCAGACGCACAGAATAGAATTCGGCGAGCACCTCGCCCACCGTATCATACCGGTGGATTTTCCCACAGGCATTGAAGGCCACCATGTTGGTAGTCTTGAATGTCGTAGTCAGCTTGAAATGCTCCTCAAACTCCTTGGGATAGGCTCTCGCAGTGTGATAGGCATCCTCATCCAGATACAGAATGAAGCCTGCATCTGTATCATTATAGGCCGGCTTCCAGTCCTTGAGCCAGGGTACAGGCTTCTTCTCCAGCGCCTTGTTCTCCTTGTCAGTGCGATCCTTCTTCTTGCTAAGTGCCTGCCACTCCTTGAGATCTTCCTCCTGCTGAACCAACATATCGTCCAGGAACTTCTTGTAGTCCAGTGTCCAGGATCCCACAGGCAACTCCCTAATGCGCACAGCCGCCGCATCATCTCCCGCAAACTCGTAGCATCCCTTGGTCGTCCAGGTCTTGCCATCTGCGGAAGGCGAGACTGTGCCACGGAATCCAAACCACCAGGGCTGCAGCTGCGTGGCCGCAAGATTTACATCCACTCCTGCTAGCTTGGCCTTGAGCACACGCACAATGTCCCGCGGGTTATAGTTGGGCACATTAGTGCTGAATCCTGTACCAATGCCAACAGCACCATTTACTAGCAGCATGGGTAACACAGGGAGATAGGTCTCAGGTTCCACGAGCTCGCCATCATCCTCCACATACTGCAATACGGCATCGTCTTCACGGCGCATCGTGGCGCGCACAATCGGCTCCAGAGCCGTGAAGATATACCTTGGCGAGGCCGCATCCTTGCCGCCCTGCAAGCGCGTGCCAAACTGACCACTGGGCACAAGCAGGTTCAAGTTGTTGGAACCCACGAAATCCTGGGCCATTCCTACAATCGCTCCCTGTAGCGAGGCCTCGCCGTGGTGATAGGCTGCCACTTCAGACACATAGCCCGCCAGCTGCGCCACCTTGATTTCCGCCGTCAGATTGCGCTTCAGACAGGACCACAGAATCTTGCGCTGGGACGGTTTCAGACCATCCATCATCGCCGGCAGGGAGCGAATATTGTCCGCGTTGGAGAAATGGATGAGCTCATCATGTACGAAGCGCGTGTAGGGAACATGGACACCCCCCGCCTTCACACGAAGGTGCCGCTCCTTAGAATAGGTGCCGAGCCAATCTTTGCGATCATCGGCACGCTTCTTATTGAACGCCAGATCAATAGCGAGATCTGAATCATCATCCCAATCAAAGTCCACAGTGTTCATTTCGCGGAAATACTCGCACGCTTCTTTGGCCGTGGAAGTTCCCAAACCCTTGTAATACTTGACCTTCCAGCCCTTGGCACCTCCATCTCCCATGGACGCTAGCCACTCCTCATACTCGGACTGGGAGTAGAAGCAGAGAGTATGGGCACCCTTTGTCACCTTGAGTAGGGGTGTCATCATGCAGCAGAGGAATCCCAGCTTCAGCAGAGAGGGCCACTCAGTATGAAACAGATTCATAAGGAGACCCTTGATATGCGAGCCATCTACATCCTGATCCGTCATGATCATGATGCGGCCATAGCGTAGCTGTTTTACATCCGTGTATTCCTTGCCATGTTCCAGCCCGAGAATCTGCTTAATGTGTGTAAGCTCTTCATTGGCCGTCTTCTTGGCTGCGGAAATATCCTTCACATTCAGGATCTTACCCTTGAGAGGAAAGACACCATAACGATCAGAACCCACAACCTTGAGGCCGGCAATTGCTGTGGATGCTGCTGAATCACCCTCCGTCAAGATGAGAGTACATTCGGCGGACTTGGCAGTGCCGGCCCACGAGGCATCCTCCAGCTTAGGAATGCCGCGCAGAGTAGACCGCTTGCGTCCATCGGTCTTCTTGGCCTCCTTCTGATTCTTGGCATCTAGGAGCGCCTGGGCCTCATCCAGCAGACCAATCTTTGCCAGCTTGTCCACGAACTTCGGTGGTACTGCAGGCAGTGATCCGAAGTCCTTGGATACAGTAGTTAGATACTCCTTGGCCTGGCCATCAAAGGAGGGATTCACAATCGTAGAGTTGATGAAGAACACCACGGAATCCTTGAGCATGGCCGGTGTAATCTCCGCCATCTTGGCCTTCTTCTTGGCCATCTCGCAGAACGCCGTCATCACCTGCTTCACCACATACTCTACATGCTTCCCGCCACGCCGAGTATTGATGCCATTCACGAACGAGATCTGGCGGTAATCGGCATCTACAGTGCCGTGGAGGTCGCGTGTTAGAATTGCAGCCACCTCCCAGCGCTCACCGGCAGCATCGTAGGCAATACACTTGGCCTTGCGAGCAGTTGCACCAGTAGCCACGCTGCCTGCGCAGCCAGCGCTGCCAGCGCTGCCAGCGGACCCTTCTGCTGCCTCATCAACACCTGAAGTCTCTGGACCCTTATCCTCCTCCACATAGAGACCGACATATTTCTGGAAGGTGTTGGCCGTCAGCGGAACACCATTGAGTGTTACCTTGCAGTCCTTGCCGGCACAGGCCGCCGCATCTACTACACGCGTCTGCATAATGGCCACCATATCTGCAGGGATTGTGGTAGGTGTTGCACCCTCCCACTTGAATCGTGTCAGATCCGGCACAAAGGAGATCTCGGTGAAAGGCTTGCAGGTGGCCTTGGCAATTGCAGGCTTCCCACACTCCAACATATTGCGCCGCCAGACCTGCTTGTAGCGTTTCTGGCGAGTGGCATCCACCGTTTCCAGAGCGAACTCGGTGGAGAAGATATTGGCCAACTTGGCTCCATAGCCATTCATACCGCCCCAAATACGCTCCTGCTTGCCCCCATCCTTATCCTTGTAATTGGAACCAGACAGGAGATTGCCGAAGATCATTTCGGGCACATAGAGTTTGTGGACAGGATGCTCGTCCACGGGAATGCCCTCGCCATCATTGCGCACCGTAATCCGCTCAGGGGTCACAGTCACATCAATGTGCTTCACAGGAGCATCACTACCCTTCTGCAGCAATCGGACGCGGTGATCCAGGGCATTCACAAGCACCTCGTCAAAGAGCTTGAGCAGAGCGGGATTCACCACAACAGGTCGCCAGACCATACGCTTGGCGGCCACATCCCAGATCCAACGCGACTCACTGTGAGTCGTATAGGAACCGACATAGGTATCAGGTCGGAGCATTATCTGCTCATGAAGGGAAAGCTTGTCGTAATCAGTCGCGGACATCTGTAAGGATTGTAGGAATGAACGGGTGTAACACGGGCATGCCAAGGGGGGACCCTGGGTCATTTTTTGCCATTTTAGGGTTCTAGTGGATACCGAATCACAACAACACCAGCAGATCCGTTTCCTCCAGCTCTTCTATTTGTAGTTGGGTGTGAACCTGCACCACCTCCACCACTTCCGGTATTAGATGTAGCACTTGTGCCCGCAGTTGTATTTGTGCCACTGGCAAAACCATCACGGGTTCCACCAGCTCCACCCAGAGTTATAGTAGTTCCACCAATGGTTACTCCTCCTCCTGTAGTTGCAGTTCCTGATTGATAACCACCGCCGCCACCTGCAGCATATCCTTCACCTGTATTGCTTTTAATATAGGATATTGCTCCAGCACCGCCATTGCCATTTATGGTAGTTCCTCCTGCTCCACCACCACCACCCGCTTTTGGAGCTAAACTATCATTATTGTCCGATGTTGATCCGCCAGCATTGGCTTTTACGACATAGCCTGCAATGGAGGACATTGCATTTCCAGGACTTTTTGAAGAAGCATCCCACCAACTTTTACCACCACCAGAACCACCAGAACCACCGTTTGCTGCAGCAGGTCCACCACCACCTCCTCCTGTTGCTGTTATTGTAGTGCTAGCAGAAATTTGCAAACTGGAATCACCACCCTTGGTTCCTTCTGTTGCATTGCCGGTTGATCCTGATGCTCCATTTCCACCTACACCTGCAGTCACTGTAAACCTGGATAAAGATGCAGTTGGTGTTATTGTGACCGTAGAGGAGGTTGTTCCGCTATCAGTCAGATTTGTTACAAATCCTCCGCCGCCTCCACCTCCACCAGCATCTGTTGCTCCACCTCCACCACCACCTACCAGTAAAAACTCAACATTCATGGAATTGAATGCATCAAATGTAGTAGTCACAGAATTAAATGTATGAACTTTATATGTTGTATTACACCGAGCTCCTGTGCAAGATAATCCTGATGCAGTAGGAGTAAAATCCGTAATTGTTCCACCTTCTGCATAATTTTGGTGAGCTCTAAATTTTCTAATTGGTCCATATGCTGGCCCAATTCCATTTCTATATCCAATCATTCTGTAAACATAAACAGATCCTTTTGTAAGTTCTGTTGTTAATGTTAAGCTTGGTGTATCCGAAATAGTTGTTAATGTAGTTTCACTTGGATTTGTTCCGGAACTTGACAGTCTTAGATTTGCATCGTTTGCATTTGTTGAGCCATCTAAACAATATATAAATCTATAGAGTGGATTATTTCCTGTAGAATTATCTATGGATCCTGATAATGTTGTGGTATTTGTTGAAACACTAACAAAATTAGTATTAACAACATGTGTTGGGATAGTGAAAGTTGTTTCAGAAGTATATGCATAGGAATTATCAGTTGTTTTTATATAACCCCGTATATAGTATGTTGTTCCAGGAATGGATGAAATATTAGTGGATGTGGTTGAGAAGTTCGTGGATCCTGAAGGAAGTGTAGCGATTGCATGTACAATGGATTCACCAGAAGGCGGTGTGGATTGTGTAGGTGTTCCTAAAGAGGATGTGCTGAAATAGAATCCACACTCGGAAAGAGTTGGGGTTGCTCCAGATACAGTATAAGAAGCAACCAATATCATAGTTGCTACTGTTGCAGATGCGATGGAAATAGCACCCATGGATAATGTTGGTAATATGAGTTGTGTTGGATTGAATGTAATATTGCTGGAAAATCCGTAATACCCATCTGCATTTTGTGCATATGCAATTACATTATAAGTTCTTGAAGAATAGGAAGTTGGTAAACTTGAAAGAGTCGCTGTAAATTGTCTTGATGAACCAGTGGGTAATGTTGCATTGATGGAATCAATCCCAGTAGGAAGAGAATTTGCGGGAGTTGCAGGCAATGTAATGGAAGATGTGCTGTATAAGAATCCAACACTCGTAATTGATGCATCTGATCCTGGATCTGTGAAACTTGCTGTAAATGTTGCACCTGTGGTTGTTATAGATGATGTTGTTGGTGCTCCTGATATTGATGGGATGCCTGACATTTGATATGTAAATGTCCTCTCATCGCTATATGCATTTCCATCACTGGACAATGCATATGCAATATAATAAATCGTTGGTGATGATCCGGAATAAAAACGGGAGAGTGTAGATATAGCTTTTGTAAAAGAACAATTTGAAGTACAAATTGTAACACCTTCTTTAGTTCCGGATGGAGGGCGATCAGTTCCCATGCTTGTTGTGTTATAATAAAAACCCATTTCAGTAATTGTTCCAGTGCCCATGGTTATGGATCCATTCATAGTCGCACCTCTTTTTGAAAGCACTGTGGCAGCGGATGCAGCCACTGTAGGAGGATTTGGAAATATGGCGGCAATTGCGGCACTCACTGCGGTACCAGCTGCAGTTCTTGCATATCCAACAAATGTATAATTCGTTCCTGGCACAAGTCCACTAATTGTATGTGTCCATCCTGATATATCACCCACTACTTCAATTGTGCGTGTTGCTAAACCATCCAATGATGTAATCCAATTTGCAGGAGCTGTTGTAGCCCATGCAACGCCCTTTTCAAGAATGCGCGATCCACCTCCACTAGTAATAGAACCAGTAATTGAAAGGGATGTGGGAGATCGTGAGATTGTCAAGGTTCCAACAGTTGGTGCCACAGAATATACAAAGGATCGCTCAATTCCATATACAGTTCCAACAGTATTGGTTGCCCATGCTTTATAATAATATGTAGTTCCACTCGTAAAAGTACTTACGGATGCTGAGAACAGTCCATTGGTTCCTGCTGTACCTGCAACCGATGTTCCAGTGGATTCTGCTCCCATGGAAGAAGTGCTCCAAACAAATCCAAACGATGTAGCATTCGTTTGGGAACCATGGAATGTTATGCCAGATGCGTCCAATGTAGCTACAATCGGTTTTATAGTATTTAGGGGCCGAGCCAATTTTCCTGTTCCTGACGGAGAACCAGTTAATAGACCATATGCTGTTTTTGAATTCCGAATGTATATGTCTTTCATGAAGGTTTTCACTCTTGATGTAAGAATTGTCCAGTTTGCTAAAAATGTGGTTCGTATAGATGTTGTAATGGAAAAATCCACAGTGACTGGATCACCAAGGCTCATTCCTATACTAAGTCCACTCACTCCTCTTGTATTCCATCTATTGTAGGTTGAAGTATAGGTATCCACAAGCCGTTTTACAAATATTCGTGTTGCTGAATTCATTAAAGCTTCCACAGAATCATGTGTATCAGTTCCAGTGAGACGAGGTGTTCCAGAAGTGCCACCCATGGCAAACGCCGCCTTTCGAGCTAATTGATGGAAACTTGTGGACACACCTGATAAGTCTCGGTTTTCCGTGAGTTCGCCCGCCGATAAATATCGGGAACCAGGAACAAATGTATTTATATAATATTCGGTCAATGCCGTCCAACATGTGGTGGCATCAAATCCTTCTATCACTCTTGTCCTTGGACCGTGTGAAGACATCCTATTCAGTTAAGATGTTTTCACAAATTCATACACACCTTACAATTGCTTGATTCCCACAATAATAGATGGAATGCTCGGAATAGGCGCAATTCCTGTACTTACAGCCAATGCTAATATATGATCTTCTGTTGCCTGGGCAACAATTTCTACATAATCATTCGCATTCAGACTGAGTATGTAGGGAACAATGGGCAATGTATCGCTGTTATTGCTATTAATACTGATACGCCCAGCAGATTCCGGAACATCCATGCCATTTACACGAATCCAAATATATGCATAGGCATTATTGCCACCTTGGCTTCGCGAAAGCTGAATGGAATACCAGACTTCATAAATACCCGTGTTGGGAACTCGTAGCTGTGTGGAACTGACCAAAGACATACCACCTGTTTCAACAAATCCAGTCGGTCCATAGGAAAACACAGTTCCTGTAGCTCCTGCACCATATGCTATGGGCTGGGAAACCATGGAATAATAACTCGCAGCTACAACGGATCCTGTAGGACCAGGCGGACCCGCGAGTCCAGTTGTGCCTGTAGGACCTGTGGGTCCTGTAGGACCAGTAGCACCCGTAGGGCCAGTACCACCGGTATCACCCACAGCAGGTCCTGTAGGGCCTGTCGCTCCGGTAGGACATTGTATATTTGTCGGCTCACAAAGTGTAGAACACACTAGTGCTATTGCTCCTCGGCGAGTTGTAGTATCACTCGCTGAGGACATATTCTTATTTTATGTGGGGAATTATGGAATCTATAACAGCCTTGCAAAATTTTTGCAAGGCTGTTATAGATTCCATAGTTGCCGGAGCAACTATGGAATCGCACAGCTTGCAAAAATTTTGCAAGGCTGTTATAGATTCCATAGTTGCCGGAGCAACTATGGAATCGCTTCCCATGCCGCGGGTATTTCACCCAAAATTACATCCATCCCTGCATCCTGTACTTTCATGCATAAATCCACAAATCGCGAAACTGCCGGATTTCCCACAAGTCGCCCCTGCATTCCCATCCATAAAAATACATGCCGGATCAAAATACAGAAAGGCGCCTTTCGCAGCCCATCCTCCCATACAAAGAGGGATTTGCCTTTCGGGGCTGCACCTAGGCGATCTAACCAGGCTTCCCATTCATTCAGGTTCTTTCCATACTGCACTGAAGCTACGAAAGCCCGCATATCTCCACGCTGAATTCGGAAGGTTGTATCCGAGGGAAGACGCACAGCATCTTTCGGCACACCCTCCGCTACCTGAATCGTCTCCAGTGATTCACGAATGTATGTAATGGGCACATGACCACAAAACAGGGAAATGCAACGGGAACGAATCGCCGGATGTACACGATACAGGGAATTACATAAAAAAAGGAAAAGGGGAGCCGAACAATGTCCCTCGCGATCCACATCATCCAACAGTGCACGCAACGATGCCTGGGCGGGTTCTGTCATCGTTTCTACCTCGTCAAAAATCACGAACTTCCGCTGTATCCCTGGCCATACTGTGCGCGTAAATTGCACAATTCGCTCGCGAATGACTTCAATGGACCGCTCATCTGATGCATTCAAATAAAGGCTGGAGATTGTGTTGGAAATGGAGGGATATGCTTCGTTCGCCAGGGCAAGGGCAAGAGATGTTTTGCCGGTTCCTGGTGGACCATACAAAATAATGGGAGGAAGTCCCTTGCATCCACGGGACGCACAGGTCTCAAAAAGTTTCTTGATTCGCTTGTGTCCGCGGATATCCGCAAACCGCAAGGGGCGGTATTTTTCTGTCCAGGCATCGGCCATACTTATTGGGGTCATCTGGAACAATCCTTAGGCTCCTCTAGGACTTTTAGGGACTCCCTCATAAGCATCTAAGGCGGGTAACGCCTGATCCAACTCAAGGAATGAGCTCCACAGGACGGAAGCGGAAAACAAAGGATGCGGCAACCACTGCAGTGGCAACTAGCACAGAATCCATAGCGCTAGCACCACCTGCATCTGCGCTTGAAGAGTCAGTGCCAGCATCAGCAGCAGCACCAGCAAAAAAGACACGCGCCAAGAAGACACCTCCCGTGGTAGCTGTGGTATCTCCCGCCGGAATTACAGGCTCTTTTCTGGCCGAGCAGCGTCCTCTCATTGCCCATATTCCTGTTACAACATCCCAGGTATCATTTGAATCCGCACCCGATATTATGCAATATGACCCCATTGCACCAGATGTACCTAAGCCTTATGATGAAGGCACGGAGACATTTTCCTATTTGGAGGGCATTGCATCAGGAGCAGGTGTTGGGAATGAGGAAGATGCAAGTGTCAAGGAAGAACTACCGGCTCCTGTAGAGACTACCGTCACTAAAAGTAAGCTGCCCAACCATTATTCCGAGAAGCTAATGGTGCTTTTCCAGGATAGCAATCGCACACAGACACTCCCAACACGCACCGATGTCGCCTGTTTTTGGTGCTGTCATAATTTCAATACTCCTCCTGTGGCCATTCCCTCCCATATTTTGGATGAAGTATGGTACATGTATGGGAATTTCTGCTCACCCGAATGTGCTGTGGCCTATCTGTTCCGTGAAAAGAAGATTGATTCCCATATGCAGTGGGAGCGATATGCACTGTTGAATTCCCTGTATGGCGCGGATGCCGAGTTGCCCCTGGGATCCCCACAGGGAATTCGTCCCGCTCCTCCACGCGAAGTTTTGCGTATGTTTGGGGGTTCCATGGATATTTCAGAGTATCGTGCTACTGTTCATGAGAAGCGGCTGCGCATTGATGTATTGACCCCTCCTATGGTCTCTATTATTCAGACCATGGACACGAAGCCCATTGATTTTTACGACCAAAACTTGAAGAATGTATTTATCCGCAATGATATCCAGCATAAATATCACGCACCAGGTGCACAAGGATTACGGCTGCGGCGCACAAAACCGGTAAAATCGCGTGAAGCCACTGTAGAATGGGCGATGAAAATTCAGCATACTTAGAAGAAAAGTATAGTATTATGCCTACACACAAAGTCCGTGTTATACGTGGTAAGATTCAGTTTGAATCTGAACACTATCGTGTATATGAAAAACAGCAGCATCTGTTGTATATTGCAAAAGATGCCCCCATTCCCAACATTCTCCTGCGTGCCTCTCGTATTCCGGCGGATGCAAATGGGTTTGTCCCCCATCAGTATCGTCACCCCTTCACATCGGAGGACAATGATTGTTTGCGATTCGCAGAGGCATTGGCGAAGGGTGTTGTGCGGTATACGGATCAGGCATGTGTCTACAATGTTAAGGACTCACATCGGAAATTTGGTGTGACTGATCGGAAAAATATGGAATTGGCGCGAAAATATCGCAAAGATGCCGCGGCGGATCCGCGTGTAGGACAGGCGTACGCCATTGTGCGAACTGACTTGCAGAAGGCTCTTAAAAACAGCACGGATGATTTGCCACCGTATCATATTGCCCATGTTATCGCAGAAGATGACGAATGGCGCGTGACTTTGGAGGCGGATGCAGGGAATCCGGATTTGGACCGGCCGGTCTTTGGTGTTTATTCCACCTCCTTGCCATCAAAATCATTTCATGCAACTTATAAGTCTATGTATGGAGAGGGGGCGGCTGCCACCCTTGTGCTTGAAAAAAATGACAAGGAACAAAAATGAGGGAATGTGTTGGTATCTCGGGGTTTCCAACAATACATTTACAAAGATGTCCAATCCTTCCAATTCTTCCGATTCATTTCTTACTTATCGCAACCTAGTTAGCCGGATTTACCGGCTGACTATGTTGATTGCCGCAAAACGGCATGAAAAGGCGGCGGATGCCTTTGATGGATTTCTAGAGGATTTGGCGCAAGTTGTAGGGACTTCGTCAACCGCTGAGATCCGTGCAATGGATGAGTTTCTTGTGCGGGATCCTCCGAGCCCACCCCTATCCCCAACACCAACAAAGACTACCCATATTGTTCCAGTGCACATGATTGTGCATGAAATGGGAGATGCAGTGCATGTTGAAAAGGTTGAGCCCACAAAGACAGAGCGTGAGCTTGAGGAGGTTGATGTTGGGGTTGAGGAAATGGAGGAGGAGGAGACCGAGGAGGCAGAGGTGGAGACTGAGGAGGCCCAGGCTGAAGAGACCGAGAAAGCAGAGGTGGAGACTGAGGAGGCAGAGGAGGAGACCGAGGAGACCGAGGAGACTGAGGAGACCGAGGAGACCGAGGAGACTGAGGAGACAGAGGAGACAGAGGAGAGCGAGGAGCCCGAAGAGACCGGAGAGACAGAGGAAGAAGATGCCGAGGC
>JACCDZ011019055.1_pt1 | contig 39820 bp, 35 predicted proteins | sample 7449551 | NCBI WGS metagenome assembly JACCDZ01 (sample SAMN15323452, study PRJNA562643) | freshwater metagenome | isolation source: river surface water | place: USA:Blue River Watershed | collected 2017-08-18
GAACGTTCATGGCGTGTTCTTAGATATGGTGTTTTTGGCGAAAGATCAGATCAGGAACTGCCATGAATGTTCCCGTCTTCACCTAAATTATTGTTTTATCTATACAACTTCTGGGGATACCTCAGCCAATTTGGTCGATGGCGCCAATACCTATACCATGCAGTTCGCCTTAAAAGACGGTTATTACTACAACAGCGACGCCGATGATTATACCGATGGCTACCTGTCGTTTGAGTCAACGTTATCACCAGCCGCAGCGCATCAATTTAAACTCAAAGCCGTGGCTAATCAGATGCATGAAGACCGCGGTACGGGCGTTTACGAAGGTAGCGGCAATCAACAAAACAGCGTGACCAAATATGCGTCGCAAACCTTTGATGGCGAGTATCAATTTGGTGCCTCGTCCTCCAAAGGGAAGTTGTTTATCAACACTCGTTTGTTTAACCGTGACTACTTTAACTTTCGCGATGTCACTCAGTATCGTGACTACGATATGGAACTGTGGGGCACAGGGTTTAAATACCAGTCCGAAGGTGGCTTTGATTTAGTCACTGAAATGAGTACGGCCGATGTGCAGTTTAAAAAATTGGACCCCAAAGGCAACCGGGATAACCGCGATAACAATTATCGGCTGGGGACAGAATGGGATTTTACCTCGATCACCACAGGTATTTTGAAACTCGGTTATCAAAGTAAGAATTTCGTCAATGAACAACGTGAGCATTTTCATGGTTTTGCGTGGGAAACCATTTTGCAGTGGCAACCCTTGAGTTATTCCGGCCTCGACATCGCCGCCGGGCGTCGGGCGAAAGATTTAGACGCCTATGTACCAACGATTAACCTGCCTGGCGACAACGACTACATCATTGAAACCTCTTACAGTGCAGGCTGGAATCATCAATGGTCCGAGACCTATACCACGAAGCTTGCGTATGAATTCCAAACCAACTGGTATAACCGCGATGGTCGTAAAGATATTGCTGATGTGATCACGCTGGAGTTTGTGATGAAACCGCGCCGCTGGTTGACGATGAAAGCTTTTGCCAACATCGAAGACCGTCAATCCAACATTGGCCGTATTGTCTATGACCGGCAAGTAGTTGGTTTTGAATTTAATCTGACGTTGTAATGGTGAGAGTCATGCTAAAACAGATGTATGGATGGTTGTTGCTATTGTGTGTGTTTGCCACCACAGCGTTGGCGCAAGAGAGCGATAACTATACGCTTGGCCCTGGAGACACCATTGTCATCCAAGTGTTTGGTCAAGATGATATGAAAATTGAGACCCAATTAACCGATAGTGGCACTATCAATTATCCGTTTTTGGGGACGCTCAAAGTTACCGGCATGACCATCAAACAGCTAGAGCAGCGCATTTATACGGGTTTAAAAGGCGATTATTTTGTCGAGCCCAACGTCTTTGTGGGTATTGTGCAATACCGACCGTTTTATATTCATGGTGAAGTGAAAAAGCCCGGTGGTTACCCATATCAACCCGGTATGACTGTCAACCAAGCGATTGCGCTCGCTGGCGGCTTAACAGAACGGGCTTCCAAGGAGAAAATTTTTATCTCCCGTGAAGGTGAAAAAGAAAAAAATACGCAAGGTGATTTGAACAGTCGAATCAATGCCGGCGACACCATTACTATTGAGCAGAGATTCTTCTGATGACGTTGTTACATTCGCCTTCTCAACCGACTAACGACGAAACCATCGATTTACGCCGATACATCGCGGTGATTAATCAAGCGAAATGGCGGATTTTGCTGTTAGCGACCTTGATCACCATATTTGCCATCATCATCGCTTTAAATATGCGAGCCATTTATAGCTCACGCGCCACGCTGTTAATCGAGGCGCAGCAAGCCAAAGCGGTGAAAATCGAAGAAGTGTATGGCATGAATTCGGCTCAGCAAGAGTATTACCTAACGCAGTTTGAGATCTTAAAATCCCGCAGTATTGCGGAAACCGTGATCGATAAACTAGGTCTGGCAAGCCATCCAGAATTTCAAGGCCCACCGTCGTTGTTAGACAAGCTAAAAATGCAACTGCCATTTTTAAGTATGGGTACCAGCGGCACAGATCCGCAACGTGAGCGCGCAAGCGAGCGTGAAAAACTGATTGATGCCTTCACCGACCGGTTGTCGATTGAACCGGTTCGAAAAACACAGCTGGTGAACATCTCATTTGAAGCCTTTGACCCAGAATTAGCGGCCCAAGTCGCCAATGCGGTTGGCGATGCTTATATCGATAGTCAGTTAGAAGCCAAAATGGGCATCACCCAAAAAGCCAATGCTTGGTTAGGCGGTCGGCTTGGTGAGCTCCGCTTGAAGTTGGATGAATCGGAAAAAGCCCTCCAAGAGTTTCGTGTGCGCGAAGGGCTGATTGATGTGTCCGGTGTGCGCAGTTTAGGTAGCCAAGAGCTTGAGCGGTTAGGGCAAGAGATCACTCAAGCGCGCGCCAAGAAAGCACAGATTGATAGTTTTGTCCGAGTTGTTAATCAGTACGGTGCCAATAACATCGAACGGCTGGAATCTTTGCCAGAGATCACCACCCATGCCGGAATCCAAGGCGTGAAAATGGAATTGGTGCAAGCAGAGCGTAAAGTCTCGGAATTAAGCAAAACATTTGGCCCGAAACATCCAAAATTAATCGCAGTAAAATCTGAGCTTGCCACAGTGCAAGACAACTTGCGCAGCCAAATAAAGCAATTGGTTGAAGGCATGAAAGATGAAGCGGATACCGTGTCGCAAAACTTGGCGGCGCTTGAAGCAGAAATGAATAAATCCAAAGGCTTATACCAAGATTTAAGTGGCAAAGAAGCCGAGTATCAACGTTTGCAGCGTGAGGTAGAAACCAATCGTCAATTGTTTGATACCTTCATGGCGCGGCAAAAAGAAACCGAAGTGGCGAGTGATTTTAACTCGGCCATTGCCCGGTTTACCGATCGTGCCATGCCAAGTTCCGAGCCAGTAAAACCGAAGCGGCGGGTCATCGTGTTAGTCGCCTTTGTCAGTGCTTTGTTGTTTGGCGTGGTGATTGCTTTTGTGCAAGATTCGTTAAATGACACTATAAAAACCACCCAAGACATCGAGCTGCAATTGCAGCAACGCGCGTTGGGGATGGTGCCACATATTCCTGGGAAAATTGCTCTGGCAGAAATCAACAAACTGTTTTTCGCCAGCGAGCAACGCCAGTTTAGTGAATCGATCCGTTCAATTCGCACCAGTGTCTCATTGCTGGGTATTGAGCGACCCATTCAAGTGATGGCGGTGACCTCGTCAGTGCCAGAAGAAGGGAAATCGACAGTCTCCTGCAATATGGCGTTTGCAATGTCGCAGTTAGACAAGGTACTGATCATTGATGCGGATATGCGCAAACCAACGGTGGCCAAACGCTTCGCGTTGCCTGCATTCCAAGTCGGATTAGCGAACTATCTTGCCGGCACTGAGGACTTAAATGACTGTATTGTGACGGATGAACAATCCGGTGTGGATATTATGGCGGCAGGGACCATCCCATTAAATCCGCTGGAGCTTTTATCGTCACCTCGCTTGCAAGAGTTGCTGACGCTGTTACGCGGCCGTTATCAACGGATCATTATCGATACGCCGCCGGTACAGGCGGTCAGTGATGCGTTAGTCATTTCCCAATTTGTCGATGCGGTGTTGATGGTGGTGAAAGCAGACCAAACGCGTTCAGGCCTAGTGAAACATTCCTTATCGAGTTTAATCAATGCACATGCTCGGGTACTGGGTGTGGTGTTAAATGACTTGGACTTAAGCAAAGCGGAGAAATATTACGGCGGTTATGGCTATTACCAATATTATGCTGAGAAAGACCCTCGCTAATGTTTGATTTGCATTGCCATGTGCTCCCCGCCATTGATGATGGCGCGCAGACACTTGAAGATACCCGGCAACTGCTTGAGCTGGCGGTTGCTGACGGTATCCACACCATTGTTGCCACGCCGCATATTAACCCCGGGGTGTTTGATAATGGCAAACAAAGCATAAACCTCGCCTTGCAGACGGTCGTTGATGCACATTTTGACCTGCCGCTTCGTATCGCTGCCGCCGCGGAAGTTCGCTTAACCGAACACATTTTACCTGCCATAGAACGTCAGCAATTACCCTTTCTGGGCAAATATCAGGGCATGGATGTGTTATTGCTGGAGTTTCCGCACAGCCATATTCCGGCCGGCGCCGATAAGTTGGTGCGCTGGTTGTTACAACGTCAGATCATGCCAATGATTGCGCATCCAGAGCGTAACCGCGATGTCCAAGCCAATCCTCAAGTTCTCGCTCCGTTTCGGCGTATGGATTGTTTATTTCAGCTGACGGCGGGGTCTATTAGTGGTGATTTAGGTGATCGTCACCAACAGTGTGCCATTGATTTACTCAAACAGCGCCTCTTTCATATTGTGGCATCGGATTGCCACAGCAGCTTGCGTCGACCTCCGCGGATGAGGGCGGCAACCCAGCAGATCGCGGCCTTGTGCGATGAACACTACGCCGAGCTAATCAGCGTCAGCAACCCCGCTAGTATTGTTGAGAGCCTGTCCTTTATCTCTTTAGCTGCGGTCGGTCCATGATTGCGCGTCGACTGTGTGCCTTGCTGGCGATCTTGCTGTTATCTGCGCTAAGTTATCTGGCTTTTGTGCATGTCCAAGCCAATAGTCTGGTTATCCCAATCCAACAACAGATCCAACGCTGGGCTGATGGTGAAGAACCTTCTCACGCCCAGTGGCAACAAGCACTGACGCAGATAGAACAGGCGGTGGCTTTAACACCAGGGCAAGCCGAATATCAATTGACCCAGGCAAAAGTGATTGAATGGGGCTGGTACAAAGGGTACGCGACAACAGAGACCGTGGCTAAGTTGCCGTTGCTGTATCAACAGGCGATGGATCTTCGCCCACAATGGGCGCAGGCCTATGCGGATGCCGCGTGGTATTGGTTTTTTATAAAGGCTCAGCCAGAGCGGGCGTTTGGGTATTTAACCCTGGCTTATCAGCGAGGCCCTTATCTGCCTGAAGTATTGTTTCGGGGAGTAACCATTGAGTTACAGGCATGGCCGAGTCTTTCAACTGTGCAGAAAGCCGCAGTCCTTCAGCGCATCAAACTGCTGTATCGGTCTGATTTGCATGGCCGTTTGCTGACCTTGTTACAACGAAATGCGAAGAGCAAGCTGGCATGTTTGTATTTGCGTCAGCAAGTAGAATTCAGCACTGAGCAACGCCAACAAATCACTAGCCAATTGTGTGAGAACTGAAATGTCGTCCTCTGATATTCGAAATGACCCTGCTGTACAACGCTTGTTAGAGCGAATGCCAGACGATGTCGCGGCAAGTTTTACCGAGCCACAGCTTGCGCACTTACGAGTGGCGTTAGGCGCTCGGCAATGGGGTAAGCATGCGGTGGACTTGCGAGGCACCTTAGGGCTTGGTCGTTGGCGATATTATTATGTGGTGTTAGCGGGGCGAAATAGTCGTAGCGATGGTCGGCAAGGGCAGTTAAGTTTATGGTTGACCTCTGCGTTGCTGAGTGTTGTGCTGATCGCCGCCTTCGGATTTATTTTAGTGGTGTTGTACTTACTCAAGTCGGCCCTTGGCATTGATGTGTTTGCCGATTATTCGTTTGGTGTATGGGACTGGTTCGTTCATCTGTTTGATTGACGACAGCGTGTTGCATCACAGAGAAAAAAAGCCTGCATTGCAGGCTTTTTCATTGGCGAGGTGGGGATATTCATTAGGCCAATTCAATGGCTTGAACCTCGACACTGCTGTCTTCAAGATCAGGATCTTGGAACGCGGGCACTGTCGGCACTGACACTTTATCAAAGGCGGTGTCGGTGGCATGCATCGGGTTTTGCTTGGATACAGCCGCAAAATCAAACAGCTGTTTATCAATCATGTGAGATGGCACAATGTTTTGCATGGCTTGGAACATGGTTTCAATGCGACCAGGGAATTTCTTATCCCAGTCTTGTAGCATCTCTTTGACCACTTGCCGCTGTAAGCCATCCTGCGAGCCGCACAGATTACAAGGGATAATTGGGAACTCACGCGCTTGGGCAAACCGCTCGATGTCTTTTTCACGGCAATAGGCCAAGGGCCGGATCACGATATGTTCGCCATTGTCACTGATGAGTTTAGGTGGCATCGATTTCATTTTGCCGCCATAAAACATATTTAAGAACAGGGTTTCCAACATGTCATCGCGATGGTGTCCCAAGGCAATTTTGGTCGCACCGAGTTCTTTGGCTGTGCGATATAAAATACCACGACGCAACCGGCTGCACAGGGAGCACGTCGTTTTACCTTCCGGGATCTTTTCTTTGACTATCGAGTAAGTATCTTCGGTGACGATTTTAAAATCGACACCAATTTGCGTTAAGTAAGTTGGCAGCACGTCTGCTGGAAAACCAGGTTGTTTTTGATCTAAATTGACCGCGACGATACTGAAATTGATGGGTGCAGATTGTTGCAAGTTCAACAGGATATCTAGCAAAGTGTAACTGTCTTTGCCCCCTGACAAGCACACCATGACTTTATCGCCTTCTTCAATCATGGCAAAGTCAGCAATGGCTTGACCGACACCACGGCGTAACCGCTTTTGCAATTTATTGAAGTTGTATTGGGCTTTGGCCTGAGCAGAGTGAGACATCACAATTCCTGAATAGCAAAAAAATGGCGCCTATTATATCGAAAAGCACCAATCTGCCAATGCCTAACACATTGGCAGGCCATTCAAGAGTCGTTAATGGGCGATGAGTTGTGTATCCGCCTTTAACGCCAAAATATCGCAGTCAAGGCGATCAATGACATGTTCTGCGGTATTTCCGATGATCGCCGCCGATAAGCCGGTGCGGCCAATGGTGCCAATAACCACCATTTCAGCGTCCAGCGATTCAGCAACACGAGGGATCACGTCCTCCGGTAGGCCTTCGAGCACATGGGTATGTCCGTCGGCAATGCCAAATTCACGTGACAATTGCAATACCGCATCTTTGTGGTGATGTCGCATGGCGTCGTTATAGGCGTCGGCATTAAATTCAGGGATCTCTACGGCCACTTGCACCGGAGTGCCGGGATAGGCGTTAACCAAATGCACATTGGCTTTTAAAAATCCGGCAATATCCAACGCATGTTGAATAATCAATTGGTTAAGCATTTGATGATGTGGTTTGGAACTTCCTGCATTGACCGCTGCGATGATATTCCCTTCAACAGGCCATGCATGATCTTTGACCAGTAACACGGGGCACGGGCATTTACGCAAAATATGCCAGTCGGTTGGGGTAAACAGAATCGATTTCAGCGTGTCGTGGTCGTGGGTCCCTTTAATTACCAAGTCATATCCTTGTTGCTGAACCGCTTGCACAATGGATTCAAACGGCCGGTTATGCCAAACCACGCTTACGTTACATTCAATATTCTTCTGGCGTGCTCCGAACAACAACCGCTCGGCCCAAATTTCACGATCTTTAAGCACCGCTTGGCGCATCGATTCGCGTTCTTCACCACTGAGCATGGTGGTCATTTCATACGAGAAATCATAGATAGATACAAAGGCGGTCAGTTTACAGGGAGTATGTTCTGCGAGCTCGATCGCTCGATTTAATGCTTTTTGTTCTTCAGCTGCTGGATCTAATACGACGAGCACATCCTTAAATTTGGCCATTTGAGCCTCCCTCATACATGATGTTATTTTGAGTTTAGCTAAAATAAGGCACCTTGCCAGTGGTGGCATTGGCCTAGATCAAAGGCTCAGGCCTTAAAAGACAAAACCCGCACTGAGGCGGGTTTTTAAAAAATAGATTTTAAAATCAGCGTGCTATATGAGAATTGCCCGCAATTTTATTTAACTCATCGATATTGGTGATCGCAATCAGTTTGCCATCGACATGGATTAACTCATCTTTATGGAAGCGGCCTAACAGTCGACTGATGGTTTCAACCGTCAGCCCTAAATAGTTACCGATTTCGCCACGGGTCATGGTCAAACGAAATTCTTTGCGAGAAAAACCACGATTGCCAAAACGCTGCGCTAAATTCATCAAAAAAGCGGCTAATTTTTCTTCTGCAGTTTTGCGGTTTAGCAACAGCATCATTTGTTGATCGCCATGAATGTCTTGGCTCATCAGACGCATTAACTGCTGACGTAATTTAGGTACATGATCAAGCAGCTGGTCTAGGTTATCAAATGGGATCTCGCACACCATGGCGGTTTCTAGTGCTTGCGCATAGCTTGGATGGGCAAGATCTCCAATCGCATCAAACCCAATCACATCACCTGGCAAATGAAAGCCGGTAATTTGTTCTTCGCCTTGTTCGGACAGGGTATAGGTTTTAAAGGAACCGGTACGTACCGCGTACAGTGCTTTAAGCGGTTTACCCGCTTCGAACAAATAATCACCTTTGTGAGAAGGGCGTTTACGTTGAATGATTTGATCCAGTTTGTCTAATTCATTGCCATTAAGCGTATACGGCAAGCACAGCTGACTAAAACCGCAATGCTGGCAATTAATGGTCGAGGCGTTATTCATAAAGATTTTTCCAAAATCGAGCCAAGGGGGCTAGTTGCTAGCTTAAAAAACAAATCGCCGTAGCGCAAGGTATATTAAAGTCGTAGCGTACAAGGTGAGTGCGATGGATGCGACAATTTTTAACCAGGACTCTTGAAGCAAATCAATGATTTGCTTTGAAAAAACCAGACTTGCTGTAATTGCGATACTGGTTCCTATACCAAATCCAAACATCCAAACGGCTCCCATTAGTGCTGAGCCTGTTGACAATGCAACCGACAAATTACTGTAAATCAGGCCACAAGGTAAGAATCCCCAAACTAAACCATAAGCGGCAGCTCGGTGATGAGTATTGATGGGTAAAAGTTTAACGGACCACGAAGAAACAAGCCGCCAAAGCGGTTGTCCTAACCGTTCGAACCTTTGCAAACCTTGCCATTGCAGTCCAATCCAAGCCGCCATGGCCAGCATGAATAGGGCGGCAATCAGCTGCAACAAAGCGCCGATAAGTTGTTGCATCTGCACAAACTGTGCACCGATGGCGCCAACAGCAGCCCCTGCCATGCTGTAACTGGTGATGCGGCCTAGGTTTAGCAATGCAAGCCGTTGGAGCCGTGCTTGCGCCGTGAGCTGCGAGCCAAGCGCGGCAGATAAAGGTGAACACATCACGACACAATGGCTACTTGAAAAAAAGCCGGCCAAAAATGCACTGCCAAATAACCAAAAAATCACTGAGGGTCCTTGCTCGAGGGGCCGGCTTTGGTTTTGTCCTCGTCAAACAATATGGAATAAGCTTCTTTGTTCAGATCATCAAACTGCCGACTGCGCACAGCCCAAAAGAAGATCGCAATACCGATGATGACAAAGATCACTGCAATAGGAATTAGAACGCCGATAATATTCATGTTTTTACCAATCGTAGAGAATTCGAGACGACTAAAATCGAGCTAACGGACATGCCAATGACCGCGACATAAGGCGATACAAAGCCGCAGACTGCCAAGGGGACTATGACTAAATTGTAGCCCAATGCCCACCATAAATTTTGTCGGATCTTTTGTTTTGCCGCACTGGCACCGTCAATTAATGCAACGAGCCCCGACACGTCATTGTGCAGTAACACCACATCGGCCGAGTTTTTCGATAGATCAGAGCCTGAATCAAGCGCAACGCTGACATGTGCGGCTTGAAAACAGGGCGAGTCATTGATGCCATCGCCGATCATCAATACTTTTTCGCCTTGCGCAACAGCATGCTGGATGGCCTGAACTTTTTGTTCCGGTGAACAGCCTTTATGCACCTGATCAATTCCCAGTAACACGGCTACCTGCTCGGCATGTGTTGAGTGATCGCCAGTGAGCATTGACACCTTGATCTGACGTGACTTGAGTGTTTGGATCAAGGATGAGGTTTCAGTTCGCAATTGGTCGTCCAGCCAAACCGCGACAATAGGTTGGTTATCGACACACAAATACACCGGGGCTTGGTATTGACTATCAAGCTGACAAAATTGTTTGCTGCCTAGCGCGAGTTGCTGACCTTGCCAGGTTGCTCGTAAACCGCCACCGACCACCAGCTGGCAATCCGTGATGTCGTCGGGATGCACTAAAAATGACCGAAAGGCTTTGGCGATCGGATGTTCTGAGCGCAGTTCTAAGGTGGCTATCAGATTGAGCCACTGTGCTTGTGTATAGGGAAATTGCGTTGCGGCGTCTAGAAGTTCCACGCGCTCCACGGCAAATGCACCATGGGTGAGTGTTCCGGTTTTATCCAAGAACACATGGTTAACCTCCGGTAAAACTTCCAAAATATCCTGATTTCTTACCAAGATGCCTTGTTTGTTCAAGCGCGCCAAACCACAGGTGATCGCAGTCGGCGTGGCTAAACTGAGTGCGCACGGACAGGTTGCAACCATCACCGACAAGGTGACCCAAAACGCGCGCTCACTGTCAATCCAAAAGTACCAAGCCAGAAAGGTCAGTGTCGCGACCACCAGTAACCGTTGTACAAAAAACCGGGCTATACGGTCGGTTTTTTCCAGTAGGGCAGGCTTTTGGTGCAGGGTTTGCTGCTGCAGTTGGATAATTTGACCGAGCCGTGATTCGGTCAGAGTTTTATCGACCGCAACGATCAACACGCCATCGTGATTGATGGAGCCAGCTAAGACGGCATCGCCCACTTGTTTGGCGATGGGTCGGTATTCGCCAGTGAGCATCGATTCATCGGTCGAGCTTTGGCCTTCAATCACATGGCCATCCGCCGGCATGGTTTCGCCTGCTTTGACTAAGATGTGTTGGCCGGCATGCAGACGGCGCGCCGACGTTTGGTGGCCTTGTTGACCATCCCACAGCGTGGCGCTAACGGGTAGGATCTTCAATAAATTACTGGTGGCGTCACGCGCTTGTTTTCGTGCGCGAAACTCAAAAAATTTACCCAGCTGCAGTAAAAACACAAACATGCAGACTGATTCATAATACACGTCGCCAGTATGTGCGATGGTGGCATAGACCGACGAAAAGAACGTATAAAGAAGCGCCAGTGAAATCGGCACATCCATATTGAGTTCACTTGCCTTCAAGCCCCGATAGGCACTGACAAAAAAAGGCTTCGCGGAATACAGCATGACCGGTAACGTCAACAATAAACTTACCCAGCGTAAATAACGCTCATATTGGCCTTCAATGCCGCTGTAATCACCAAAATACAGACCAAACGCCAGCATCATGACCTGCATCGACATAATGCCCGATATCGCTAGCCGACGCATGTAAGCGTGCATTTCTTGTTTGTAATGCTGTTCTTCAGAATCGGCGACATAAGGCATCGCCGAATAGCCAAGCGATGTGATTTTCTCAAGTAGAGCACTCAGTGGTTGTTGGTCACTGTACCAAAGGATCTCACAGCGTGCCGTTGCCGAATTCACTTGAACTTTTTGCACGGCGACTTCTTGTTGAAGATTCTTTTCGATAAGCCATGCACACGCCGCACAGCTCATGCCGTTAATGGATAACTCGATGCGATGAACCCCGTCTTGGAGCTGGGCAACCTCCGATAAGACGTCGGGGCTGTCGTAACTTTTTAGTTGCTGCAATAACTGGGTTGGAAGCGTTGTTGCTTTGCTTGCCGCTTCCGTTCGGAATTTGTAATAGTCACCAAGGCCTTGGGCGTAAATCGTTTCTGCCACTGCTTGGCACCCTGGGCAACAAAACATGCGTTGTTGCCCAGCAAGTTCGCTTTGGATAATGGGTTCAGGCGGGCAGGGCTGTTGGCAATGAAAACAAACACAAGGTGACTGGGACACTATCAATAACTCAATTTAACTGGGGTCGCAACAGGTGCCATTAGAGTGGTACGCATTTTCCAATCGACTTTGGAGTCATGCACCACGATATTCCATTTTCCTTCCAAAGTGACAGGTAATTCAGCCACATAGATGGATTCACCACTGCGGGTGGCGGTGACCGTAAAATCTTTACTTTTTTTCGTACTGTGGACAAATTCTAAGATCAATTCAGAATCTGTGAGCTTGTTGTTTTTGAACTCGACGACCGCTTTGTTTGCTGCGACAAGCAATTGGCCATTTAAATTTCGAGTGGCTGCTTCGCGGTATTTTTCTAAGTTCATATTGATGGTTTTGCCTTCGGCATAATAGTCATCAACGACCAAATCAGGGCTTGCACGATTCATGACAATCACCGCTTGCACGGCTTTTAAGGTCGATAACACCGGGATTGCGATTAACACCCAAGGCCAGACTTGCTTATACCAAGGTTTTACAACCATTTTCGAACTCCAAACGACTGATAACAATAAGCCCCTTTCGGGGCTTATCAAGAGTGACAGATTCTTACTTCTGTTCGCCGTGCGATAGACTGTATACGTAGGCTGAAATCACATGGATTTTGTCAGCGCCTAAACGTTCGCCAAAAGCTGGCATCTGGCCGTTGCGACCTTTGCGTAATGTCTCTTCAACCGTACCCGCTGAACCACCATACAACCAAGTATTGTCGGTTAAGTTTGGTGCGCCAAATGGTAAGTTGTGAGCCAGTGAGCCTTTGCCATCCGCACCATGACAGGCTGCGCATAAAGCGAAGCGTGCTTGACCTGCCGCTGCATCTTTAGCGTTAACCTTACGACCAGACAGGCTTAACACATAGGCTGTGACTTCTTTGATGCCTTGATCGCCCAGTGCATCCGCCCAAGCAGGCATCGCTGCTTTACGGCCGTGAACGATGGTTTCAACGATCTTGTCGGCGGTACCGCCATACAGCCAATCGTTGTCAGTCAGGTTAGGGAAGCCTTTTTGACCACGAGCGTCAGAACCATGGCATTGCGCACAGTTTTGTAAGAACAGACGTTGCCCCACTTTCAGTGCATCAGCGTCTTTTGACAGCTCTTCGATTGGACGGCTGGTGTATTTGGCAAATTCTTTGGCATAGGTCTCATTGGCGTGAGCGTACTCACGGTCAAGTTGTGACAGTGTTTGCGACGCTTTATTCGCTTCCACTGCAGCTTTTGACTCTTCTAATGATTGAATGCCTTGGTTAGAACTTGTCCAGTTTAACAAACCTTTCCAGTTACCTAAGCCTGGGTAGGCTGCGAAATAAAACACAGACCATACCAAGGTGGCATAGAACATAATGGTCCACCACTTTGGTAACGGGTTGTTGATTTCAGAGATACCATCAAACTCGTGGCCAGTGCTTTCCTTTTCAGGGACGCCTACGTAGTTTTTCAGGTTCCACGTTAATAGCACGACGCACACCACAAGGCAGGCAATCGTTAAAACGGTGATCCAAGTACTCCAAAAGATACTCATGATCTTACTCCTGTTGTTGTTTTTGTTTGGGCTTCGTATCGTCGTCAGCGAAAATTACGTTCGCTTGCTCATCAAAATCCGGTTTGCGTTTGAGCAAAAACAGCCAGACGAGCAGGGCGATAAAAGCCACAAAAATAATCACGGTGAATATGCTGTGTAAGGTTGCGTATTCCATAGGATTACTTCAACGATGTACCAAGCGATTGCAGGTAAGCAATCAAGGCTTCCATTTCTTTCTTGCCTTTGACCGCCGCTTCAGCGCCTGCAATATCCTCGTCGGTATATGGAACACCGAACTTATCGCGGAATAATGCCATTTTCTTCGCCGTCAACGAGCCATCCATGATATTGCGATCAAGCCATGGATAGCCTGGCATGTTGGATTGAGGAACCACATCACGTGGATTCATCAAATGCGCATAATGCCAGTCGTCGCTATAACGGTTACCAACACGGGCCAAATCAGGACCTGTACGTTTAGAACCCCACAGGAATGGGTGATCCCACACACTTTCACCAGCAACAGAGTAATGACCATAACGTTCCACCTCGTGGCGGAATGGACGGATCATTTGGCTGTGACAGTTGTTACAACCTTCGCGAATAAAAATATCGCGACCTTCTAACTGCAGCGCTGTGTAAGGCTTCATACCTTTGACAGGCTCAGTGGTTTCTTTCAAGAACATCAGTGGTGTAATTTCCACTAAGGTACCGAAGCTAACCGCGATGACGGTCATGATGCCAAGCCAGCCAACGCTTTTTTCAATCTTCTCGTGATGATTCTTAGACACAATCTACTCCTTACGCGGCTTCGGCGACTGGCTGTAACGCACCTTCTTTGGCACGAACAGTTTTGATGACGTTGTAAGCCATGATCAGCATACCGGTCACAACAAAACAACCACCGATGAAGCGCATCAGATAGAACGGGTAAGACGCTTCTAATGATTGAACAAAGCTGTATGTCAGAGTGCCATCAGAGTTGACTGCACGCCACATCATGCCTTGAGTGATACCGCTGATCCACATCGCCACGATATAAAGAACGACGCCGATGGTATGTAACCAGAAGTGAGTATTCACCAGTTTCACGCTGTACATACGACCTTGGCCAAATACGGCAGGGATCAGATGATACAGAGCACCAATGGACACCATCGCCACCCAACCCAGCGCACCAGAGTGAACGTGACCGATAGTCCAGTCTGTATAGTGAGATAATGCGTTGACTGATTTGATGGCCATCATCGGACCTTCGAAGGTCGACATGCCATAGAATGACAGCGACACAATCAAGAAACGTAAGATTGGGTCAGTTTTCAGCTTATGCCATGCACCTGACAGTGTCATGATACCGTTGATCATGCCACCCCAGCTTGGAACAAACAGCACAACTGACATCACCATACCAACAGATTGAGTCCAATCTGGCAGCGCTGTGTAGTGCAGGTGGTGTGAACCAGCCCAGATGTACAGGGCGATCAATGCCCAGAAGTGAACGACGGATAAGCGGTAGGAATATACTGGACGACCCGCTTGTTTTGGTACGAAGTAATACATCATACCTAAGAAACCTGCAGTCAACAGGAAACCTACAGCGTTATGACCGTACCACCATTGAACCATCGCATCTACAGCACCGCTGTAGATAGAATACGATTTGGTTAATGTCAGTGGCATTTCCATGCTGTTTACAATGTGCAAAGCGGCGACCACGATGATAAAACCACCGTAGAACCAGTTTGCGACGTAAATGTGACTGGTGTTGCGCTTGACCAAAGTTCCAAAGAACACGATGGCATATGCGACCCAGACCAACGTGATCAGGATATCGATTGGCCATTCCAGTTCAGCGTACTCTTTCGAGGTTGTAATACCCAGTGGCAACGTAATGGCGGCCGCCAGAATCACAACTTGCCAGCCGATGAAGGTAAACATCGCCAGCTTTTCAGCAAAGAGTCGAACTTGACAGGTCCGTTGAACAACGTAGTACGACGTTGCAAACAGTGCGCTTGTACCAAACGCGAAAATAACGGCGTTGGTATGAAGAGGACGAAGACGGCTGTACGTTAACCACTCTGTATCAAAGTTCAGAGCAGGCCAGTACAGTTGTGCCGCAATAAATACACCCATGCCCATGCCCACAATACCCCAGAGAACTGTGGTAAGGGCAAACAGGCGGACAACCGTGTAGTTGTAGTCAACATTTAACGATTTTGTGTGGCTCATGTTGAGTTCCGCTGCAGTTTTTTGCTTGATTAAATTTTGAACACCCGGAGGTGGACTCTCTTTTTATAGACTGGCAGCGTCTGAAGGAAAGGGGACATACCTTACTCCCGCTGTCAATCTTTGGGGAAATGATACGATTTTTACCCCTAAAAAGATAGGCGACCCGTCTCGTTTTATGATTTAGAACAAAGTTCTCGCTTAAGAAATATTCAATTTCAGCAAGGACTTCGGTGCTTTCAGTCCGATGTACCAAGCTTTTCCCCCTTTTGTTAGAATAGGCGATGCTAAAAAAGGAGCAAAACTTTGATTCAGAACTGCATTCGTTTTGTCGTGCTTGCGTTGTTACTCACTGTTGTTGGGTGTGAAAAAAATGAGCTGCACGTCGAAAGGCCGCCGCTTGAGAAAACAGTTGGGGACTATCTTCTTGTGTATAGCGACCGAAATTTCCCTGCTGAACGGCCTTTAGAAATTACATTAAAAAAAATTCCAGTAACCTCGACAGTGCAAGGCAAAATTGTCGGGCTGAATATGTCGATGGGAACCATTCCACTGTTTTTTCAGAAAAACGCCGATGGCAGTTGGAGTGGGCAATTTATGTTAGGGGCTTGTACCGAACCTGTCATGCAGTGGCGTTTGACGGTTGATATCACGGACAACCACGGTCAGACAGTTACCCTGACCGACTCTTTTGAAGTGCGACAATCGAATTAATTGCCCCAGTTTTTACTCGAAGGCAAGTGAAAGAGCCACTGTTATGAAGCAGTGGCTTTGATGCTTTGTGTGCGTGTTACGCGGGTAGCTTTAGAGCTTAGGGATCTGTTGGGTTAACTTCAATCCCTTTGGCTGCCAGTTTAGCTGTGCGGTTTCAACGCAAATAAACTCAGGCCATTGCTGCTGAATATCCTTGGCGTTTGAGCCTTTATGTTCACCAGGATTCCACACCACCGATGCGTCGTGGCCATCTTGGTGCAATTGCCACGTTGTACCTGTGTTTAATGTCAGTGTGTCTGCTGTATTAGGATAGATGCGGTCTATTTCCCCGATGAAACGGCATTGACCATGGTGGGCTATTTCTTGAGATTGATTGACTTTATCGCTGTATTGGCTTGATAGGCCGCTGACCGATGCATCCGCCAGCGATGTGACACTGAAGTAGCTATGCAACGCAGCTTGCTGCATTAGCTCCTGGTCGCTTTGCAAACATACGCTAAGACCCTCGTTATTCAATGTCACGTGACAGCGCAGAGTTACACTCGAGTGGTGCCAAGGAATATCCGAAACAACGATTGCCAAGGTGGCTTGAACCGAGCTTTCCGTGATGTCAAAACCTACGAGGTTCCACAGCCGATTGCGAACCAAGCCGTGATTTGGTAGCGCCGTTGCCGGCGTCACTTGGGATTGCGGATACGGGCCAAACCAAGGCCAACAAATTGGGATTCCCCCGCGGATCGCCGCTGCATTCGTCCATGTGGCGGTGTCAGATAACCATAAACGTTCGCAACTGCCATCAAAATAACGCAATACATGACTACCATAGAGGCTAACCACACAGTGTTGTTGGCCAAGTTCTAAACAAAGTACTGGGATGTCAGACAGCTGTTGCCAACCTTGTTGAAGTGAAATACCCATAAAAGCTCCAAGGTCAATCTGGAAAGGGATGTAAGCAGGCACAAAAAAGGCGACTCGCGTCGCCTTCGTTCAGTTGAAAGGGTATTACAAGCCCTTCATTAGCTCAACTGTGTTATCGAGCATGCGGTTTGAGAAACCCCATTCGTTGTCATACCACGCCATCACTTTAACCAAACGTCCGTTTACACGTGTTTCGGTCGCATCAAAAATAGATGACATTGGGTTGTGGTTAAAATCAACCGATACCAATGGTAGGTCATTAACCGCTAAAACTTGATTCAGTGGCGATTGTGCTGCGGCATTACGAATGATGGTGTTGACTTCGTCGACTGTCGTTTCACGACCGGCAATAAAGGTTAAGTCAACCAGCGACACGTTAATGGTAGGCACACGCACGGCTAAACCATCAAATTTGCCCTTAAGTGCAGGAACAACCAAGCCAACTGCCGCGGCCGCGCCGGTTTTGGTTGGGATCATGGACATTGCCGCCGCACGAGCACGACGCACGTCAGTGTGGTAGACGTCACTTAAACGCTGGTCATTGGTGTAGGCGTGAATGGTAGTCATTAAGCCTGATTCAATACCTAATGCATCATAAAGCGGCTTAGCGATCGGCGATAAACAGTTGGTGGTACAACTCGCGTTAGAAATGATGGTCATCTCTGGCGTGATCACGTCATGGTTAACGCCATAGACCACGGTCGCATCGACATCTTTGGCCGGTGCGGAAATAATTACTTTTTTCGCGCCTGCAGTCAGGTGAGCGCCGGCAGATTGACGATCTGTAAATAAGCCGGTGCATTCGAGAACAACGTCAACTTTCAAATCAGCCCATGGCAAGTTGGCTGGGTTACGTTCGCTTAACGTTAAGATCTCATCTTGATTGACGTAAATCGCTTTGTCGGTGTTTTCAACATGTGCAGAAAAGATACCGTGGGCAGTGTCATACTTTAATAAGTGGGCATTAATGGCGGCATCGCCAAGGTCATTGATCGCTACGACTTTGATGTCATATGCCTTTTTGCTCTCATACAGAGCACGTAACACGTTACGGCCGATACGGCCAAATCCATTAATAGCTACCCGAATAGTCATGACACACCCCTAAATAAGGAAATATATGTAGTAAAATTACATGTTTTTTGGCTTGTTTCAAGCAAAAAATCGTTATGCAAACGTATTTATGTAATTTAATGACAAATTACGCAAAAATGCCATCGAAAGTTTTTTTTTCCTTCGTATACTGCATTCATCATAAAAGAGAGGGTACACCCTCTGGACACCTGGTTGACGAGATGCTGGAGTTACTATGGACACAACCCTGTTAAGCGAACTCATCGCTTTTAATGGTATTGAAACTAAATTTACCGACGCTTGGGGAAATCCAGCTGAAGTTGCACAAAAGGACCAACTGCGGCTGCTCACAGCGCTCGGTTTTGATGTTTCCGATGAGTCTAAAGCGCGCGGCCAACTCGAACAGCGCCAGTTATTGCATTGGGCCGAACCTATCGATCCGGTCTCTGTGCAAAGCCAAGGCCCTCAGTATCATCTGCAGGTGCGTTTGCCAATTGCCGATGTCCATAAAGCACTCGCGTTGACATTAACCACAGAAAACGGCCACGTGTTGTCATGGACTGCAACAGCGATTGAAGGCGAATTAAATCAAGTTGCTACTTTTGGCGATGTTGAGTATCAGCAGTATCAACTCAATATCAACGCTGATTTAGCCTTGGGTTATCACACCTTGACCCTACAGATTGAAGGGGATGAGGATGTGTTTGAGCAATCATTGATCATCGCCCCTGAACGCTGTTACCAGCCGGCTCAATTTCAACAGCAAAAGCAATGGGGTGTTTCGGTTCAGCTGTATGCGATTAAATCTGAAACCAACTGGGGCGTCGGTGACTTTGCCGACCTGAGTCGATTGGTTGGGCATTTGGGCCGCCAAGGCGCTGACTTTGTTGGTTTAAACCCGATCCATGCGCTTTATCCGGCAATGCCAGAATCAGCAAGCCCATACAGCCCGTCGAGCCGTCGTTGGATTAACATCATTTATTTGTCAGTGGCAGACATGCCAGGATTTGGTCTGTGCGAAAAAACCGCCAGTTTGGTCAATGCAAGTAGCTTCCAGCAGGCGATCGCAGCTCAGCGCAGCAAGGATTGGGTCGATTACAGTGGTGTTATGGCGTTAAAACTGCCTGCGTTACAAAGTTTGTATCAATGGTTTGCTGCACACAAAGAGCAAGTGGCCGAGTTAGCCGCCGAATTTGCCGCTTTTGTTGCAGAGGGTGCTGACAGTTTGCGTCAATTGGCATTGTATGATGCCTTGCATATGCATTTGATCCAACAGGACCCACATGCTTGGGGTTGGCCAAATTGGCCAGAGCAATACCGCAGTGCTGATAGTCCAGCGGTCGCTGAATTTGCAGCTTCGCATCAATCGGACATTGAATTTTTCAGTTACTTGCAATTTATTGCCCAAAAACAACTCGCCAAGGCTCAGCAAGCAGCAAAAGATGCGGGCATGTTGCTAGGTTTGTACCGCGATTTAGCCGTTGGGGTGAGCGAAGCGTCCACTGAGATCTGGGCAAACCCAGATTTATATTGCCGTGATGCCAGTGTTGGGGCGCCACCGGATATTTTAGGTCCGAAAGGCCAAAATTGGGGCTTGCCACCGATGTACCCTTACGAGCTTTTCCGCCAAGGCTACAAGCCGCTGATTGAATTGTTCCGCGCCAACATGAAAAATTCAGGCGCCTTACGCATCGATCACGTCATGGCATTGCTGCGGTTATGGTGGGTGCCTAAAGGTTCGGTTTCGGCCGGTGAAGGTGCGTATGTGTACTATCCAATTATGGATTTGCTCGGCATTTTGGCGCTGGAAAGTCAGCGGCAACAGGCGGTGGTCATTGGTGAAGATTTAGGTACTGTGCCGGATGGTATTTTTGAATTGCTGCAGCAATTTGGCATGTATTCCTACCGCATTTTCTTCTTTGAACAAGCCGAAGACGGTGGTTTTGTCTCGACAGCTCATTACCCAGTTCAAGCGATGTCGGCGCTGACGACCCACGATATGCCAACCTTGATTGGGTTCTGGCATTGTTCCGATTTGAAACTTGGCTTGAAACTAGGCTTGTATACCGAGCAAATCCTGCCGGGGCTGTATGATGATCGTCATAAAGCCAAACAGCGCATCCTCGACAGTCTGCATGGTCATCAGGCGTTGCCGCATGATTTTGCCCGACAAGTCGACCATCTCGGCATGGACCGCACCCTCAATTATGCGTTGCAGCAGCATTTAGCCAAAGGCAGCTGCCAGCTGTTATGCTTGCAACTAGAGGATTGGATGGAGATGACCGAGCCTGTTAACGTGCCAGGCACGAGCGACGAATATCCAAATTGGCGGCGCAAATTGTCCATGACCTTAGAGCAATTGGAGCAACAGCCGCACATCAATCAACACCTGCAGCAATTGACATCCAACCGCCGTTTAGGCTTATATTCGTCATAGCTCTGCAATCAGACCCTGCGACACTTCGCAGGGTCTTTATTTTCGCACCTGCACTTTCAGGGATTAAACTATGCACCCAGAGTCGTTGTTGCACGCCCGTTGTGCACATCCATTTGCGTTGTTAGGTTGGCAAAAGGCCAGCAAAGGATTTAGCGTTTTTGCGTTTTTGCCAGATGCAGTTTCTGTATCGGTTAAGTCGCTGGTGACCGGGAAGGTGCTTGGCGAAATGGTCCAAGCGACGACGCCAGGCCTGTTTGAATTAGCACTGCCGCTTAAAAAGAAAACTGAACCTTATCAATTGCTTGTTCAGATGCCGCATCATAACTACAGTCTGATCGACCCTTACCAATTTAAAGAAGAGGCCTTTCACGCGGTGCATTTTGTCCAGATGCGCCCACAGAATTTGTATCAACAATTAGGCGCTCAATTAATTGATCTCCCTGTTGCTAAATCGTCCATCCCAGCCACTCGATTTGCAGTGTATGCCCCGCATGCCAGCAGCGTCAGTTTGATTGGGGATATGAACAATTGGGACGGGCGTCGCCATCCGATGGAGCGTACCGAGTGTGGCCATTGGGTACTGGTAGTCCCTGAGATCCAAGCCGGTGTTCGCTATAAATTTGAAATTAAAGATGCGCATGGCCATCTTTTACCGCATAAAGCAGACCCATTGGCATTTCATGCAGAGCAATACCCATCGCATGCATCTTTGGTGTTTGATCACAGTCGATATCAATGGCAAGACCACGCTTGGCAGTCTCGCTCTGTCGATCCATATCGTCAGCCGATGTCGATTTATGAATTGCATTTTGGTAGCTGGCGTACCCACCCAGACGGGCGACCACTGACCTACCACGAGATGGCCGAGCAGCTGATCCCATATGTCTTAGATATGGGGTTTACCCACATCGAACTTTTACCGGTGTTGGAGCATCCTTACAGCGGCTCTTGGGGCTATCAGCCGCTGGGCATGTTTGCAGCCACCTCGCGCTATGGCTCTCCGGATGATTTCAAAGCCTTTGTGGATGCCTGTCACCAAGCGGGGATTGGTGTCATTTTGGATTGGGTTCCAGCGCATTTCCCTGAAGATGGCCATGGTTTAGCACGTTTTGATGGCGGGCATTTGTATGAGTATGCCGATCCACGACGTGGCTGGCACCCAGACTGGAATTCGTGTATTTATGATTTTGGTAAGGATTACGTCCGTCAGTTCTTAGTCGCTAGTGCTTTGTTTTGGCTTGATAAATTCCATATCGATGGTCTTCGTGTCGATGCCGTTGCGTCCATGTTGTACCTTGATTATTCGCGCAATGAAGGGGAGTGGATCCCCAATATCGATGGTGGCAATCACAACTATGAAGCCATCAGCTTGTTGCGCTGGATGAACCAAGAAGTTTATGCCAACTATCCAAAGGCGATGACGATTGCCGAAGAGTCGACCTCCTTTGCCGGCGTTAGTCGCCCCGTTGATGCAGGCGGTTTAGGCTTTGGCTTTAAATGGAACATGGGCTGGATGAATGACAGCCTGCGCTATATCAGTAAAGATCCAGCTTATCGAAAATATCACCATGGGGATCTGACGTTTTCGATGGTGTATGCCTACAACGAAAACTTTATTCTGCCGCTGTCGCATGACGAAGTGGTGCATGGCAAAGGCAGCATTTTGAATAAAATGCCCGGCGATGAGTGGCAACAGGCCGCCAATTTAAGAGCCTATTACGCCTTTATGTTCGCGCATCCTGGTAAAAAACTGAATTTTATGGGCAACGAATTCGGCCAAGGCACCGAGTGGAATCATAATTTGGCGTTGCCATGGTTCTTGCTAGATTTTGAAAAACATCGCGGCTTACAACAGCTGTTTCGAGATTTAAACCATACCTATCGCCGGTGTGCACCATTGTACGAACTTGATCATGATGCACGTGGCTTTGTCTGGATCGACTATCAAGATGCCGAGCACAGCACACTTGCGTTTAAACGCTTAGATGAGGCGGGGCACGCGGTGTATGTCGTTGCCAATTTTACGCCTGTGCCGCGCGCAGGTTATCGTTTGCCGGTGGACCTGGCAGGTCAGTACGAAATTATTCTAAACACCGACTCGACTTGGTATTGGGGCAGCAATGCTGACTGTGGCCCGGTGTTTGAGGCCAAGGCCAATGTCACCCTGGATGGACATTTTATTGAGCTGCAATTGCCGCCTTTAGCCACCTTGTATTTACGCCAGCGAGGCTCGTTTTAATGGTGACAGCACAACATGTGGTCAGCGGTATTGGTAAGCCCAATCCGCTAGGCCCAAGTCAAACGCTGACAGGTTGGAATTTTTCGGTGTTTGCACCAGATGCGACCGCGGTCGCATTGTGTTTATTTTGCGCGGATACCGAAGAGGAGTTGTTTTCATTACCATTTTTGGCAAGGACCGGTGATTATTGGCATCTTGCTGTCGATGGCTTGCCCGATGGCACCTTGTATTTGCTCAAAGTCGAAGGGCCATCGTTGCCTGAGCAGGGGCTGACCTTTGATGGTTCGCATTTGCTGATTGACCCTTACGTGCGGCAATTAAATCGACCACTGGTGTTTAATGAGCGGCTGTGGGCGGCAAAAAGCCATTTTATGCTGGCCAAAGGCATGCTCAACCGTCATGCCTTTGAATGGCACAATGATGTCGCGCCTTGTATTGATCGCGAAAAGACCATCATTTACGAAGCCCATGTCAAAGGCATGACAGCGATGCACCCCGATGTTCCACCAGAACTTCGGGGCACCTATTTAGGCATGGCGCATCCATCAGTTGTTAGGCATCTCAAAGAGTTAGGTGTCACCACCATTCAGCTATTGCCAGTTACGGCGTTTATGACTGAACCGCGACTTGAAAAGTTAAAGCTGCATAATTACTGGGGCTATAACCCAATTGCTTTTTTTGCGCCAGATCCGCGTTACCAAGTCGATGATGCGGTGTTGGAGTTTAAACAATTGGTCAAGGCGTATCATGCGGCTGGGCTTGAAGTTATTTTGGACGTGGTGTTTAACCATAGCGCCGAGGCGGATTGTTATAATTTATCGTTCAGGGGCTTAGCGAATCGGCACTATTATTTGTTTGAAAGCCACGCTGATGTGACGAACTACCAGCAGTATTGCAACTACAGCGGCTGTGGTAATACGCTCAATTTGGCACAACCTGTGGTGCAGCGTTTAGTGCTAGATGCGTTGCGCTACTGGGTAACCGAGATGCATGTCGATGGATTTCGTTTTGACTTAGCGGTCACGCTCTGTCGCGAATACAAGCGTTTTAATCCGCATGCGGCTTTTTTACAAATCGTGGCGCAAGACCCGGTGTTGTCACAGGTTAAAATGATTGCTGAACCTTGGGATGTGGGGCCTTGGGGCTACCAGTTAGGCCAGTTTCCTGCGTCATGGTCAGAACTCAATGACAAATCCCGGGACTCATTTCGGGCCTATTGGCGCGGCGATCACGGCACCCTGGCCGAGTTTGCCACGCGTTTGTTAGGCTCACGCGATATTTTCCAGAAACATCATAAACCTGCCAGCTGCTCAGTGAATTATCTGGCCTATCATGACGGCTTTACCTTGCATGATTTGGTGTGTTACCAACACAAGCACAATTGGCTCAATGCTGAGCAAAATCGGGATGGTCATGATCATAACCTCAGTGTGAACTATGGGGTCGAGGGCCCCACCAGTAACGAGGCAATTATTGCCAAACGCTACCAGCACAAACGTAATTTGGTGGCGACGTTATTGCTCAGCCAAGGCATTGTGCACTGGTTGGGAGGCGATGAACTTAGCCGTACCCAGCAGGGCAACAATAATGCCTATTGTCAGGATAACGAGCTGAGTTATGTCCATTGGGAGTTGGATTACCAACAAACCCAGTTTTTGAATTTTGTGCAGCAAATGATGCTGATCCGCCGACAGTACCCTTGTCTTCAGCAACTGTCGTTACTGGATGATGCTTATCAATTGCATGGCGACAAGCATCAGGTCAGTTGGTGGAACGCTGACGCGACGCCTAAGCGCGATGAGGACTGGCACGACGGCTCCGTGTTATATGCAATTTGTCGCATTCATAGCGAACCTGCCCAACCCGATCTTTTACTGATTACGAACGCGGCAGGCAGTGATTTGACGATGCAGCTACCACCAGGGCGCTGGCATTGTATTGTCGATACCTCGGTTGCTATGGGCTTAGTGTCGCCAGTTCCATATGAACAAGCGGAGTTTTGCCAACATGCTGCAAGTTTGTCGTTATGGCTGCAAGAACCGTTTGCAACGGACATCACTGAGCAATGACCAATGGTCAGAGCAGCAAAAAGGCGCCGGCTTTGGGCTGCGTTTAACGTATATTTCCGTTATAATCGCCCGCATTTTTTTGACCGTCTGAAATAAAGAGGAACGGATGAATGGCTGAGTCCATGCAGAATTGCGACATCGGGTTTGTCGGCGCTGGGGTGATGGGGAAGAACCTGATCCTAAACCTGGCAGATCATGGCTACAAAGTTGCTGCGTTTGACCTTGATCACAAAAAATTGGAGTCCGTGATAACGCAAGATCTCCAAGAAACGAATGGGCAGGGTGGACGCGTCGTCGCCTGCAGCTCTTACACCGAACTCCTCGCTAAACTATCTTCTCCGCACTTAATTATCCTCTCTGTCCCCGCTGGTAAACCTGTTGATGATGTCTGTTCTAAGCTCATCGATGCCGGCATCGCCGCTGACGACATCGTGGTGGATACCGGTAACAGTTTGTGGACCGATACTGTTCGTCGCGAAAAGCATTATGAAGGCAAATTCATTTTCTTTAGCACCGCGGTGTCAGGTGGTGAAGTCGGTGCTCGTTTTGGGCCGTCGCTGATGCCAAGTGGAGATCCATACGCCTGGACTCGTATTGAACCAGTTTGGCGAGCCATTGCCGCCAAAGTAGACCCAGTGACAGGTCGCGCCATTGAACGGTTTGTCCCAGGCAACCCGGTGAAAGAAGGCGATGCGTGCGCAACGTACATCGGGCCAGGTGGTTCCGGTCACTATGTCAAAATGGTTCATAACGGCATCGAATATGCGGATATGCAGTTGATTTGTGAAGTGTATCAAGTGATGCGCGACACCCTCGGCATGTCAGCACAGCAGGTTGGCGAGGTGTTTAGCCGTTGGAATCAAGGCATTCTCAACAGCTATCTGATGGAGATCAGCGCTGAAGTTCTCAAAACCAAAGACTCTGAAACTGGCTTGCCGCTGGTAGATGTGATTTTGGATAAAGCAGGGCAAAAAGGCACCGGTCTTTGGACTGCCGTTTCAAGTTTAGAGCTCGGTTGTCCAGCGCCGACCATTGCCGAAGCTGTGTATGCTCGCTCCATTTCAACACTCAAAGATCAACGTGTCGCGGCATCCACGGTGTTAGCAGGGCCTGTGTTAGATGTTCCTCCCGCCTCCCAGCATGAAGCGATTATTCAACAGCTTCACGATGCATTGTATTGTGCCAAGATTTGCGTCTACGCCCAAGGTTTTGATTTAATGAAAACCGCCGGCCATGAACACGGTTGGCAGCTTAACTTCGCCGAAATTGCAAAAATTTGGCGCGCTGGTTGTATTATCCGAGCGGTGTTTTTGCAATCGATCACCGATGCGTATGAGCGCAATGATGAACTGGCGAATTTGTTAGTCGATCCATTTTTCGCAAAACAAATTTCGGTGTATCAGCAAAATTGGCGCAAAGCGGTGGCAAGTGCCACTTTGCAAGGCGTCCCGGTACCGGCATTAAGCTCAGCACTAGGGTATTACGATTCTTATCGCACCGCGGTGTTGCCGGCAAACTTGCTGCAAGGCCAGCGTGATTATTTTGGCGCCCATACGTTTGAACGTACTGACAAAACCAAAGGTAAGTTCTTCCACGTAGAATGGAGTGACGCAACAAGGCCTATGGTGAAAATTAAATAATGAGTAAATTATCAGAACAACAATGGCGTGAGCGATTAACCGACGAGCAATTTAGGGTGACCCGAAAAAAAGGCACCGAAATGCCCTACAGCGGTACCTTGCTGTACAACAAGGACGATGGCATCTACAGCTGCGTTTGTTGTCTGTCGCCATTGTTTAGTTCTGCTGCAAAATTTGACTCAGGCTGCGGCTGGCCGTCGTTTTCAAGTGCACTGCCACAGCGGGTAACCTACAAACCCGATTTTAGTCATGGGATGGTGCGTACTGAAATTCTATGTTCGACGTGCGATGCCCACCTTGGGCATGTGTTTGATGATGGACCGTTGCCGCAAGGGCAACGGTACTGCGTGAATTCCGTCAGTTTAGTATTTGATAAAACCGCCGAGTCTTAATAGACCGGCGGTTTAAATTGACCTTCAGTGAGCGAAAGGACAGTCGATTCGGCCAGTGCTTCTAATTTTCTCTTATCAACCTGTGGGGCTAGATCCTGCAAAATGCGCTGAAACTCGATGCGTTCAACCCCAGCTTTTTTGGCGACCAAAGCCCAGTGATAGCTGGCGGCAAAATCCTGTTTCTTGTAATACAACGTGGTTAAGCTGGTATAGATGTCGGTATCAATCTTCTGTTCCGCTTTGTACAGCGTTAACGTCTTGAGCATGGTCTCAATGGCTTTATCGAGATCTCTATCCATCCAATACTGGCCATAAGCAAACATCAGTTCAGGCGTTTTTAATTCACCGGCATTCGCCGCCTTTAAAAATTTCTGCAAGTGCGGTTCGCTATGTTCACGACTCCAATGATAAAACGCCAATCCAGGGTGGTCCGAGCCTGTGGTTTCGGCTGAAAGTCGTTTGATCTCTTTCTGCGCGACCAACACATTTTTTACTCGCTCGGTGGTTTTTTCTTTGAGTTTGATATGCTCAATGCCTGCTGCGAGTTCCATACATTTGTGGTAACGCTCAAAATCCATCAGCAATTGATATTTGTTGGCATCGGATGGCAACTTCGCTTCGCTGACCCGACTGAAAATCACCGAACGTCGTTCGTCTTTGCAATGAGAATCATCCCATAAATCATCACAATACTGTTTATTCGACTGGCACAGTTGCAATAGCGTCACTTCCTTTTCGCCACAGGCAGCAAGCAGCAAAGCAACTGGAATAATACTAATAAATTTCATATGGCCTCCGTTGTCCTTGCTAGAGAGCTTACTGAATTAGGCTGAAAATTTCACATGTAATTGTTGTTGAATGATTACAAAATGACTTACAATTGCGCACCCGCTTTGCAACGGCCACCTACAGCCCTAGCGGGGAGGCCTCGCGCCATCAAACTCTGAACCCACAACAGATGTAAAAGGTAACAGCATGACCTTATCTCACGAAGAACAGTATCAACGCAGCTGGCAGGAACGCCAAGAATACGCCGAAAATATGCAGCCAATCATTGGTCGTTTATACCGGAATAAAGGCGTTGAAGTAGTGGTCTACGGCAAACCGCTGGTTAACGCGACAACAATCGACATCATTAAAGCACATAAAACAGTCGAGCGTTTTGAACAACAAAAACTGCGTTTACGTGAGAGCTTCCCAGTGCTGGAAGCCATCAGCAAAATGAATTTAGCACCGGGTCGTATCGACCTTGGTAAATTGGCCTTTGCGTATACCTACAAAGACGCCGCCAAAGGTCAGTCGTTGGAGCAGTATTTAGCCACCGAGTTGGCTGATTTAGTTAATCAACCAGACAACATCGCGCCAACCGACGTTGTGCTGTACGGTTTTGGTCGCATTGGTCGTCTGTTAGCGCGTTTGATGATTGAACGTGCCGGTCCAAGTGCCAAATTGCGTTTACGTGCTATTGTCGTTCGTGGTGGTCGTAATGGCGATCTAGAAAAACGCGCCAGTCTGCTACGCCGTGATTCAATCCATGGCCCATTTAACGGCAGCATCACGGTCGATGAAGAGAACGGTGGTATTCGTGCCAACGGTACTTTTATCAAAGTAATTTACGCTGATGCTCCAGATAAAGTCGATTACACTGCCTATGGTATCAACAACGCCTTAGTGGTTGATAACACGGGTATTTACAAAGATGACGTTGGTTTGAAAAATCACTTTGCAGCCAAAGGTATTGCCAAAGTGTTATTAACAGCACCGGCTAAAGGTGAAGTGAAAAACATCGTTTACGGTGTGAACCATCAGACCATTTTAGCCGATGACTTGATGGTGTCAGCAGCAAGCTGTACCACCAACGCGATCACGCCAGTACTGAAAGCCTTAAACGATGAATACGGCATCCGTAACGGTCATGTTGAAACGGTGCACTCGTACACCAACGATCAAAACCTTATCGACAACTACCACAAAGCCGATCGCCGTGGCCGTGCAGCGCCACTGAACATGGTTATCACATCGACAGGTGCAGCCTCGGCCGTTGCCAAAGCCTTGCCAGAGTTGAAAGGTAAGCTGACTGGCAATGCCATCCGCGTGCCGACACCAAACGTATCCATGGCCATTTTGTCGCTGAATTTGAATAAAGAAACCACCGTGGACGAATTAAACGGTTTCTTACAACGCACGTCGTTATTCTCTGAGTTGCAAGACCAAATCGACTTCACATCGTCAACCGAGATCGTGTCCAGCGATTTAGTCGGTTCACGTTACGCCGGTGTGGTTGATTCGCAAGCGACTATCGTCGATGGCGATCGCTGTGTGTTGTACGTATGGTATGACAACGAATTCGGTTACAGCTGCCAAGTGGTACGCGTGATGAACCAAATGGCAGGTATTTCATACCCAACCTTGCCAGTTGCACGCTAATTACTGTAAATAGAATTGAACGGCTGCCATGATGCAGCCGTTTTTTTTGCTGCCCACTTTGCATCTTGCACCCGCGTAACGTAGGCATAAACTAGACTTTGTGATAGATTTCGGGCACTTACTACAAAACGAGACGGTATGATGAAAATTACCTGCAATTTTGACAGTGGCAACATTGAGGTGTTGAGCCTGTCAGCTCCGGACCAAATCAAATTAGCAATTAAAAAAGACCATCAGTCTGATTTTTACCAATGGTTCCATTTCCGCTTGCACACCGACAGTTTTGAGCCGCATGTATTGACCATTACCAATGCTGGTCAATCTGCCTATCCTAAAGGCTGGGTTGATTATCAGGCGGTGGCATCGTACGACCGTGAAACCTGGTTTCGAGTGGACACTGAGTTTGATGGCCAAAACCTGGTTATTCGTCATTACCCTGAGGCGGAATCTTGTTATTTCGCCTATTTCGCGCCTTACAGCTATGAGCGTCATCAAGATTTATTAAGTTTTGCCCAAAACAGTGGCTGGGCGCAGCTGGTGGATCTTGGTGATACTTTAGACGGTCGAGATCTGAGCATGTTGGTGGTCGGTGAACCGGCCGTTGGCAAGAAAAAGATCTGGATCACTGCACGTCAGCATCCAGGCGAATCGATGGCAGAATGGTTTGTCGAAGGTTTATTAGACCGTTTGTTGGATGAAGACGACGGTGTGGCTCGCGAACTATTGGCTAAAGCCGTGTTTTACATTGTGCCGAATATGAACCCAGATGGCAGTGTTCGTGGTCACTTACGAACCAATGCCGCAGGTGTCAACTTAAACCGCGAATGGGCTACACCGTCCATGGAGAAAAGTCCTGAAGTGTTTTTGGTGCGGCAAAAGATGCTCGAGGTCGGTGTCGACATGCTGCTCGATATCCATGGCGATGAAAACTTGCCCTACAACTTTGTGGCAGGGGCTGAAGGCGTTCCATCGTACAACGATAAAATGTCGACCTTAGAGACGGCGTTTAAACAAGCGCTGTTGTTGGTGACCCCTGAATTCCAAGATGTCTATGGATATGACAAAGATGCGCCAGGCCAGGCCAACCTGACGATTTGTTCGACTTGGGTTGCTGAGCAATTTAAGTGTTTAGCTTACACCTTTGAGATGCCGTTTAAAGACAATGCAAACTTACCCGATGATGTGTACGGTTGGTCAGATGTGCGCTCCATGAAATTAGGTGCTGATACGCTGATGGCCGTGCGTGCCGTGGTGGATGATCTGTGATCTAAGCGACGTTTCTACGCGTTCAAGGGGCACGACTGTGCCCCTTTTGCTTGTGGAGTGGTGCTTTGCAAATCATTCGTATTGCTTTATAGTTCGGCAGTTTTTTAAGGAAGTATTATGGCCATTGTAAGCTGCCCATTTTGTGGCAAAAAAATCTCCAATAAAGCATCGTCATGCCAGCATTGCGGTAATGCCATTAGTGATTTAGAGCCGCAAGCCATAGAGCGATTCCAACGTGATAATCGCCTAAAGAAATCACAGCAAATTAATAACCTCGCCATGATTTCTATTGTCCTGTTTTTAGGTAGTTTCTTGGTGTTCTATTTCCGTCATCCTGAAGAAGGTTCATGGCAACAAACCCTTATGTATGTCGTGATGGGCTTAGGCGGCTTTGGTTATGTCATAGCAAAAGCGATGATGGTATGGTTTAAGAGACAGTGATGGACTTTCGCGCGTTAGTGCAGGCGATGACGCCTGATACCTATGAAAAAATGGCGGCGGCTGCTGCGACAGGTCGGTGGGCCGATGGCCAGCCGATGACCGAACAACAACATGAGCAAGCCATCCAGCTGGTACTGGCCTATCAATCGCAAGTTCTCAAATCAACGGAGCCTTTTACCATTGGCGCCGATGGTCAAATGGTTATTCGCTCTAAAGCCGAACTCAAAGCGGAGTTCGAGCAATCAGGCTCTATTGCAAGGTTTTCCCATGATGATCTTTAAACGCTGGTTCAAACCCAAGTGGCAACATCAAGACCCATCGATCCGTATGAGTGCGATCGCCTCATTGGATCAGGCAGATCACCAACAAAAAGAAGTACTGCACGAATTAGCTTTTAATGATGGTGCTGAGCAAGTTCGCCGCGCAGCCCTAGAGCGTCTAAATGAGTTTTCACTGTGGTGGCAAGCCAGCAAACATGAGTCTGCAGATCGATTAAAACAATTTGCCGAACAGCAACTGGTCGACATGTTATTGCAAAATCGTGTTTCTCCCTCGTTAAAGCAGACGTTTATTGCTGAGTGTAATCGCAGTAGTATCCTTGAAAAGCTTGCTTTGCTCGATCCAGACCAAGAGACACGCTACCAACTGTTATGTCGTCTACAACGTCAGGATCTGTATCTGGCTGCACTGCAAGATGAGTCGTTAGCCTTTGAACGTCGAAAAAACTTTGTGTCGTTGATTGACGACGACAAGGTGTTAGAGCGTTTGTTGCGTCATGCCATAGAACCATTAAAAATGGCGGTGCAAGATGAATTAGCGCAGCGCCAAGAGCAACGTGAAAAACCGGAAAAATTACGTAAGCAGCTTGTCCTGTTGTTAGCCAAGTTAAACGCTGTGCGTGAACGCTCGGATGTGTTGGCTGCTTGGCAAACTTGGCAGGATTTATTATCGACTTGGAACGATTTGGCCCCTGAATTCAGCTGCTTGGCCGATGCCGAGGAGTTCATCAGTAAATTTAGTCGTATCGAACAACAAACCTTGGCCAGCATGTGGCCGCGGGTGGACGCAGCACAACAAGCGGCATTTGCACAGCAACAAGCTGCATTGATGCAACAACAGGCAGATACCTTTGCAAATGAAGCAGCTATTTTAAATGCGGCGATCGCCAACGATGTGGCCGCCGGTGATTTAGATTTAGCTGCCGACCATCAAGGTTCGTTAGAAACACTGACGCGCAACGTGCTGCAGGCCAACTTACCAGACTCATTGCGTCAACCTCTGGTGAAACAACTTGCCAAGCTACAACAGCTGCTGGATTCGTTACCACAGCTGGCAGAGCAACTGGCACAAATGGCGCGTGCGCTTGCCGATTTAACGGCCCAGCCGTTACCGAGCGTCGAGGATGTGGAAACTGCCTGGCAAGGCTTTTTGCAATGGCAAAAACAATGGCAGGTGGCCCAGAAGCAGTTGCCAATCGCATTACCTGAGCATTTCGAAACGGGGTATCAGCAGCTGATGTCTCGCTGGCAACAGCATTGTGAGCCGTTGTTAGCAAGCCAACAAAAACAGATCAAACTGCTAAAAAATAAATTGCAAGAGTTCAAACGTTTGCATAGCGATGGTCGTTATAACCTGTTGTTTGGATTGCTAAAAGGCATCGAACAACATGCGTTGGCCTTGCCATCATTGCCGGCGCTGGTGGAAAAAGATTTAGTCCAAGCGCGAGAGCAGGTTGCTGCACTGACGGAGTTGCAAGCCTATATCGCGACGCCACGTAAACAAGAATTGATTGCCAAGATGGCAGAGTTGGCGGGTGAACCGGTAGGGGATGTTAAAGAACGCGCGCAATTGGTCAAGCAAGCGCGGCAACAATGGAATAGCTTAGGTCGGGCCGATGAATCCATCGATGAGCAACTTAATGCCGAGTTTAATCGGTTGTGTGAAGTTGCGTTTGCGCCTTGTCGCGATTTTTATGCCGAGCAAGACGCGCAGCGTTTGCAAGCCGCAAAACGTAAGCAGGAGTTGATTGAACGCATGACTGCGTACGCCTTTGCCGATGCCAAAGACGTTGAGAAGCAACTGCAAGCGTGGCAAAAAGAGTGGGATGCTGCGGGCGCGACTGAGCGAGAGGTCCACCAGCAATTGATCGAAAAATATCGTGCAGTGGTTCAAGCAGCCCGAACTTTTATTAAGCAGCACCAACAGCACGCCGCTCAGCGCAAGCACGATATTATCCTGACTGCACAACAAACTATCGCATCGGATGTTGCAGCGACAGACGTTGCGCGTCAACTCAAGCAATTGCAGCAAGTCTGGAAAGCAACGGGGTATGCCGGCAAAAAAGCGGAACAAGACTTATGGCAACAATTCCGCGCTGTGTGTGATGAATTTTTTGCTAAGCGTGAGGCCGACAAGCAACAGTGGCAACAACAGCAAGTGGCTTTGTTAGCCCAGCAGCGTGAGTTATTACTGGCGCTTGCGCAAGATGATGTAACGCCAATTGCCCAGCGCTTAAACCAATTGAACCAAACCCAGTGGCAGGACGAACTGCAGACGGAGGTCAATACGCTGCAAGCCAATTGGCAAGGGCAACTTGTAGCGCAGCGTGAACTGGCGCAGCGTGAACAAATTGAGCAATTGCTGAATTTATTAGCCAAACCTGATTTACAAGCGCATCAGTTACCTGCGGTGTATCGTTTAGTGTTTGCTGCAGGGCAAGAGCAGACCCTGACACGGGCGCAGCTGACGACAGCGATGGAACTGGTGGCAGGTGTTGATTCACCCACGGAACTCAGCGCCGAGCGTCAACAGGTGCAAATAGCGTTGTTGTCGCAAAAACTAAATCAGGGTGAAGAGCTGACTGTACCGGCGTTGTTTGGACGTTGGTTGCAATACGGCGTGGTATCCGCAGCGGAGCTGCCATTGCTCCCCCGCATTGGGGCCGTGTTGTTAAAGAACACCTAAGCACAACACAGAATCAACAAAGCCAGCAGATGCTGGCTTTGTTATTTTAACGTGCTGTTGAAAACACCCGACGTTGTTCAGTTATTGCGTCAATTCGCCACGTAAATTTTGCATCACTTGTTGGCGAACTTGCTCAGCGCTTAATCCTTTGCTGAGTAAATAGTGAAGCTTGGTCAGAGCGGCTTCTAAGGTCATGTCAAAGCCACTGCTGACGCCACATTGTTGTAAGGCGTGACCTGTTGCATATCCACCCATATTGACCTTGCCTTTAAAGCACTGCGTACAATTGACAATGATTGTTCCGCGCTGTGCTGCATCCGTCAACGCCTTTAACAAGGCAGGGTTTTGTGGCGCATTTCCGACACCATAGGATTTAATGATCAACGCTTTTACCGGCGCAGCAGCCATGTTTTGGATCACGTCTGCGCTGATCCCTGGATACAAGGTCACCACACTTACAGGCTGGGGGGTGATATGCGCGACTTGCAGTGGGGCGTGTTGGGTCAATTCACACAATTGACCAGCTTTTAGTTCAATATGGATACCCGCTTGTAACAACGGTGGGAAATTTGGCGAAGCAAATGCGTTAAAACCATCTGCATCTGCTTTCGTGGCGCGGTTACCCCGAAACAGCTGGTTGTTAAAATACAATGCAACTTCAGCGATCGGGTAATAGGCCGCCAAGTACAGAGAATTTAGCAAGTTCACTTGGCCGTCAGAACGCAGTTGCGCCAATGGAATTTGGGAACCCGTCACAATCACTGGCTTGGTGAGGTTTTCCAGCATAAAGGACAATGCCGATGCGGTGTAAGCCATCGTATCAGTACCATGCAGCACCACAAAACCATCGTAGTTGTGATAGTTCGCTTCAATATCGCGAGCAATCGTCAACCAGTGCGCAGGCGTCATATCCGACGAATCTATGACTGGATGATATTCATGGATGTCGAACTGTGGCATTTCAGGGCGGTAAAACTCTGGCATTTGTCGAACAGTCTCGGATAAAAAGCCAGGTACAGGAATGTAGCCGTGATCGGATTTTTGCATCCCGATGGTGCCACCGGTGTATGCGACATAAATACGTTTTGTGTTCATGGAGGTACTCAGAGGTTTTCTGTTAGTTTACCTGATAAAGGCTTTTTCGAGCTAGCACCGCCGTAGACAAAGGTTGGGGGGCGTTCGCCTGCAAATTGCACGACATGCTTAAAAGCTGAGCAAACAAACTGCTCATGTAAAAAAATGCTTTACAAGCTTTTCGAAGCTGCCTAATATGCCAGCCATCGCGGAGAGATGGCAGAGCGGTTTAATGCAGCGGTCTTGAAAACCGCCGATGGTTAATAGCCATCCGTGAGTTCGAATCTCACTCTCTCCGCCACTTTAAAACCACCTCAGGGTGGTTTTTTTGTTTCTCCGGTTCGAAACTTTATCCAAGTAAAATCAATCAATTGTCTTGGCTTAAGCCAAACACCACCCGCCGCTTTTCTACTGCAATTCCCCCATAGCCAAAGTGCAAATGCTCGGTTATTCTATCGCGATGTTTCATTTACATCGAAGTGAGTCCTGTGGCTACCATTCATGTGTTACTCGTTGATGATCACGAATTAGTTCGTACTGGCATTCAACGGATCTTACAAGACGAAAAAGGATTGGTTGTTGTAGGTGCTGTGGCTAGTGGTGAAGATGCAATTAGTTTTTGCCGCAGTGACGCGGCAGGCCATCCGCAGGTTGATGTAGTGCTGATGGATATGAATATGCCTGGTATGGGGGGCATGAGCGCAACCAAGCGAATTTTGCACTATTGCCCAGAAATCAAGGTCCTCGCCTTATCGACCAGTTTTGAAGAGCCTGTGCCGACCAAAGTCATGCAGTTAGGGGCGCTTGGTTTTATTTCCAAAAATGCGCCGCCTGTTGAGATGGTGCAAGCCATTCGTACTGTGGCTCGCAATCAACGTTATATCTCAGCCGAAGTCGCGCAAAAAATGGCATTGTCGAAAATTCAATCGATTGGTGACAATCCGTTTGATGAATTGTCCGAGCGTGAGATGCAGATCATGTTGATGATCACTCGCGGGGAAAAGGTCAATGATATCGCTGATAAGCTCAATGTCAGTGCCAAAACTGTAAATTCGTATCGCTACCGCATGTTTGAAAAATTAGCCATCAATGGCGACGTTGAACTGACGCATTTGGCGCTACGTCACAAGATGATTCAGCTCGACGAGTAACGATTTTGACATTTCAAGCCGCGGCCTTTCTAAAAACAGTGCCGCACCAGCCAGGGGTTTACCGTATGCTCAATTCGCAGCATACGGTGATTTATGTTGGGAAAGCCAAGGATTTAAAGAAACGCCTGAGCAGTTACTTTCGTGCTCAGGTCGATAGCATCAAAACCAAGGCATTGGTCAGTCAAATTCATGCGGTGGAATTTACTGTCACCCATAGTGAAACAGAAGCCTTGATCCTCGAGAACAATTTGATCAAGCAATTCATGCCAAAATACAATATTTTGCTGCGTGATGATAAATCGTTTCCTTTCATCGTTCTGACAGATCACAAACACCCACGTCTGATGGCGCATCGCGGCGCAAAGACCATAGCTGGTCAGTATTTTGGGCCTTATCCCACTGCCAGCGCGGTGTGGGAAAGTTTAAAACTGCTGCAAAAAATCTTACCTGTACGCCAATGTGAAGACAGTTTTTACCGCGCGCGGACTCGGCCTTGCTTACAGTACCAATTAAAACTGTGTTCGGCCCCTTGTGTTGCCAAGGTCAGTGATGCGGAGTATCAGGAGCAAGTGCGGCTAACTCGGTTGTTTTTACAAGGTAAAAACCATGAAGTGATTGAATCCTTAGTCCACGCCATGGATACGGCCGCAGAACAACTCGCTTTTGAAAAAGCAGCCCAGTTACGTGACCAAATTCTGGCACTGCGCAAAGTGCAAGAGCAGCAAACGGTGTCAGGTGAGCATGAAGAGCTGGACGTGTTAGGGTTTTATTATGCCAATGGAGTTGCGGTGGTGCATGTTTTGTATGTCCGGGAGCAGAAAATCCTCGGCAGTAAAAGTTATTTCCCAAAGCTGCCCGTCGATATGGATGTAAACGAGATTTTCTCGGCGTTTTTAGTGCAGTTTTATCTCAACAACATTGGCGGTCAAACCATTCCGAAACAGATCCTGATTGGCCAAACCCTCGAAGACAGTGCGGTGATGGCGGATGCCATCAGTCAGGTAGCCGGTTTTAAAGTGTTGCTGCAACAACCCCAGCGTGGTGAAAAAGCCCGTTATCTGGCTCTGGCAGAAAAAAATGCCGAAACGGCGTGCCTGGCCAAGTTGTCGCAAGCCGAGCATTTGTTTGCGCGTCACCAAGCATTACAAGCGTTGCTTGGGATAGGCACCATTAGCCGCATGGAGTGTTTCGATATCAGCCATACCATGGGGCAACAAACTATGGCGTCTTGTGTGGTGTTTGGCCCCCAAGGTCCTTTAAAAAGTGATTACCGACGCTTTCATGTCGAGGGCGTGACACCAGGTGATGATTACGCGGCCATGCGCTTTGCTTTACAAAAACGTTATGGCAAACAAACCGATGAGCAGAAGATGCCTGATATTGTGTTAATTGATGGTGGTGCAGGGCAGTTAAACCAAGCCATCGAGTTCTTTGCCAATTTCCATTTGGCGAAAAAACCATTTTTAATCGGTGTAGCCAAAGGTGTGAGTCGAAAACCAGGGCTAGAGACCCTCTTGCTCAATTCAACGGAGCATGCGATAAACCTTCCGGCAGATCACTTGGCCTTGCATCTGATTCAGCACATTCGTGATGAATCACATCGCTTTGCCATCACCGGCCATCGCGCGCAGCGCGGTAAAAAGTTATTGCAAAGCCCGCTGGAAAATATCCCAGGAATTGGCGCTATTAAGCGTCAGGCTTTGTTACAATACCTCGGTGGTCTGCAAGGGGTGATGAAAGCGTCTGTTGCTGAACTTACGTCGGTGCCTGGCATATCAAAAAAACAAGCAGAAGCCATTTTTAAGGCCTGTCATCCGGAACATTAAGCTGTACCATTGAGATCCTGTTGATGTGGAATATTCCTAATTTATTGACACTGTTTCGAATTTTATTAATTCCAGTCTTTGTATTCTGTTTCTATTCAACCCATGAACACGCACGGTTCCTTGCGGCATTTGTATTTTGGCTGGCGGCCATCACGGATGCGCTTGATGGTTATCTTGCGCGCAAATTGCAGCAGTCCACGCCGTTTGGTGCTTTTTTAGATCCTGTCGCCGACAAAGCGATGGTGGCGGCGGCGCTGGTGCTCATTGCCGTTGATATGCAAACCCTGTGGGTGACAATTCCAGCCTTTGTTATGATCAGTCGTGAAATTATCATTTCAGGTCTTCGTGAATGGATGGCGGGGATTGGCAAAAGCGCACAAGTGAAAGTGTCCAACATGGGCAAGTACAAAACTGCGGCGCAAATGCTGGCTCTGATCGGGTTAATTTGGCAGCCAGTGCAGTGGTTAACTGACTTGGGCATGGCGTTGTTGTTTGTTGCAACCGTGCTGACCGTTTGGTCCATGGTGGAGTATTTACGTGCCGCGTGGCGCGATTTAAATCAATAAATCGCTGTTTTGCTGGATGTTTCAGCACATCAGTTAAAAAATAAGCAAACGATTCTGTTGGTTAAAGTTTTTGGTTGACGGAAATTATAAAGTCCGTAAAATGCGTCTCGTGTTAAGGCAAACGCCTTTTCAGACGAAGCGGGCATAGCTCAGTTGGTAGAGCGCTACCTTGCCAAGGTCGAGGTCACGAGTTCGAGTCTCGTTGCCCGCTCCAAAGTCTGATGGCGGGTTGGCAGAGTGGCCATGCAGCGGATTGCAAATCCGTCCACCTCGGTTCGACTCCGGGACCCGCCTCCATGTTTGCTAAGTTCGTGTCTGCCCGGGTGGTGAAATCGGTAGACACAAGGGATTTAAAATCCCTCGGGGGTAACCCCGTGCCGGTTCAAGTCCGGCCCCGGGCACCATTCACACGAATGGACAATAAGAAGTACCAAGTAAAATTTGCCGTGCGGGCATAGCTCAGTTGGTAGAGCGCTACCTTGCCAAGGTCGAGGTCACGAGTTCGAGTCTCGTTGCCCGCTCCAAAAAACCGCTTCTGCGGTTTTTTTCGTTTTGGGCTTTGCCCATATCTGCTGTCTCATGGAGATGCCCGGCCTGCCGGCGCAGAGAAACGTCCAACCCACGGAACGGGCCAGCCCTGTGGACGATACGAAAAAACAATTCGGAATCAACACCATGGAATTATTTGCCGACATTATTGGTATGTCAGGCACTGCACTCGTGGTCGGGGCCTTTTATTTATTACAACTGAATAAAGTCCAGGCGACAGGCTTGCAGTACAACCTGATGAACTTATTTGGTGCAGTGTTTTTGCTGATTAGCTTATGCATCAATTTTAACTTGGCCAGCTTTGTCATTGAGATCTTCTGGATCGCAGCGTCATTGATTGGTCTGTACAAGTATCATAAGCGCAACGCAGTTTGAACCAAGGCCCTTTGTGGGCCTTTTTTATGGATGGCAGAACGATTATCTGCAAGCCTATTGTCAGCTGACTCCGGTTGTCGGGGCAACCCAAAGCACCTAACTGTGTAATTGTTGTCTTTTTATC
>JACCDZ011028442.1_pt1 | contig 39771 bp, 39 predicted proteins | sample 7449551 | NCBI WGS metagenome assembly JACCDZ01 (sample SAMN15323452, study PRJNA562643) | freshwater metagenome | isolation source: river surface water | place: USA:Blue River Watershed | collected 2017-08-18
ACGGATGGCAGCATCAACGTCCGGATACTTCTCTTCGAAGTTTTTCTGGAACAGGCCGGCCAGTTCGCGAGCCTTGGCATCGTGCTGGTCCTTGTCGGCCCAGTTGTTGCGCGGCACGAGCAGGTTGCTGTCGACGCCTTCCACGGCCACCGGCACATCCAGATTCATGATGTCCAGGTGCTGTGTCTGCACGTTGTCCAGCTTGCCGGTGAGGATGGCGCGGATTACGGCACGGGTGGTCGGGATGCTGAAGCGCTTGCCGGTGCCGTGCGGGCCGCCGGTCCAGCCGGTGGAGACGATGAACACCTTGGAATCAAACGCATTGATGCGCTTCATCAGCAGGTTGGCGTATTCGCCGGCACGACGCGGGAAGAACGGTGCGCCGAAGCAGGTGGAGAAGGTGGTCTTGATGCCGGGACCAGCGCCCATTTCGGTCGAGCCCACCAGTGCGGTGTAGCCGGACAGGAAATGGAAGGCAGCCTGTTCGTTGTTCAGGATGGCTACCGGCGGCATCACGCCGTACAGGTCGCAGGTCAGGAAGATCACGTGCTTGGGTTCGCCGGCACGGTTGATCTCGATGCGCTTGGCGATGTGTTCCAGCGGGTAGGCAGCGCGGGTGTTCTGCGTGCGGCTGGTGTCGTCGTAATCCGGCTTGCGGGTGTTTTCATCGAGCACAACGTTTTCCAGCACGGCACCAAACTTGATGGCGTCCCAGATGACGGGCTCGTTTTCCTTGGACAGGTTGATGCACTTGGCATAGCAACCGCCTTCGATGTTGAACACGGAGCCTGGTGCCCAGCCGTGCTCGTCGTCACCGATCAGGGAGCGCTCGGGATCGGCCGACAGGGTGGTCTTGCCGGTGCCGGACAGACCGAAGAACAGGGCCACACCACCATCGTCACCCACGTTGGAGGAGCAGTGCATGGACAGCACGTCGTTGCCCGGCAGCAGGAAGTTCTGCACGGAGAACATGGCCTTCTTCATTTCACCGGCGTAGTTCATGCCGGCGAGCAGCACCTTGCGGGCCGCAAAGTTGAGGATGACGCAACCATCGGAGTTGGTGCCGTCACGATCGGGTACGCACTCAAAGCCGGGGGCGTTGATGACCTGCCACTCTTCCTTCTTGCCGTGGTTGAACTCGGCCGGGGTGATGAACAGGTTCTTGCCGAACAGGGCATGCCAGGCGGTTTCGGTGGTGACCTTTACCGGCAGGTAGTGCTGCGGGTCGGAGCCAACGTGCAGGTGGGACACAAACTGGTCGCGCTCGCTGATATAGGCCTGGACGCGATCCCACAGGGCGTCGAACTTGTCAGCCGGGAAGGCCTTGTTGACCGGACCCCAGTGAATGCTGGCGCTGGTGCTGGGCTCGTCAACGATGAAACGGTCAGCCGGCGAGCGGCCGGTACGGTGACCGGTGTTGACAGTGAGCGCACCGTTGTCGGCCAGGGTGCCTTCGTTGCGCTGTACGGCGAGTTCAACGAGCTGGGGGCGGGTGAGATCCTTGTAGACCGTGAGCGTAGTCATAGTGTTTTGTTACCTGTGGGCAAGGCCCGATGGCTTGTGGCCGAACCGGCGCCGGGGTGGGCGCTGTCCGCGAATCCCGGTCCGCCCGGGTGGGCGGCGGGGCTTTGGCCAAGGGTCGACACCCGTAATGCCGGGCGTCATGGCCTGAAAAATTCCGGCGCATTATCGCTGATGCAGGGGGGTGGGTGAAAGTATCATTATGACCGATTGGTCAATTGATCGGAGAGGTGGTGAAAGCCAGTGCTGTAGCGGGTGACAGGGATCAGGCAAGTGTCATTTGGTCGCGCTGGATGTTGCACCGCTGTACAGTTCCTGATTCCCTATGGCCCTCCCTGACACGCCTGTGGTGACTTTTCATGCCCAATCCTGTTGTGCACCAGATCAATGTGCTTGGTTCTGTTCTCAGTTCGCAACTGGGTTTGTGGCGTGGCGCATCGGTGCTGCCCTCGGCGGTACACAGCACGCTGCCGGCGCAGCGCTTGCGTCTGTACGAGATGGAAGGCTGTCCGCACTGCCGCGCGGTGCGTGAGGCACTGACGGCCCTGCATCTGGATGCCGATATCCGGCCGTGCCCGAGGGGTGGCAGCCGTTTTCGTGCAGAGGCCGAGCGCATTGGCGGCAAGGCACAGTTTCCCCTGTTGCACGACCCCAATACGAACACCCTGATGTACGAGTCGTCCGACATTGTTGCCTACCTGTTCCGCACCTATGCCAACCGTGATGTGCCGGCACCGTACCAGCCTGGCCCGGTCCTGCCGAAAATGCGGATGGCTGCATCGGTCCTGCGCGGCCTGCGCGGGTTGCGTGCGCGCCCCTCAAAGGCGCCGGCACAACCACTGGAGCTGTGGAGTTTTGAGGCAAGCCCGTATGCGCGCCTGGTGCGCGAGCGGCTGACCGAGCTGGAAATTCCCTATGTGCTGCACAATGTCGGCAAGGAGCGCTGGCAGGATGTGGGGCCGGCGGTACTGCGCCTGAGGCCCGGTCCTTATCGGCCGATTGAAGGGGGCAAGCGTGCTGCGCACTTTGCGCGTACTGGCCACATGCAGGTGCCGTATCTGGAAGACCCGAACACCGGTGTGAAGATGCTGGAGTCGGCGGCGATTATTGATTATCTGGAAAACACCTACGCACGCTGAGTGCCGGCAAGACATCACAAGGAGAAAAAAATGGGCAGGATCCGCAAGGCAATGAAGGTGCTGGCCGGTCTGTTGTTACTGGTATTTATCGGGGTGCTTGCCTACTCGCTGCCGCAGCACCGGGTAGTTCATATTGATGGTTACGAAGTGAAGCGTGTGGATGGCGCGGCACCGAGTACCGGTGGATCGCCTGTGCCGGCGGTGCGGAGCACGGATGTGTATTTCATTCATGCCTCGAATACAGAGAAAACCGAGGTCTTTGTGTATCGCAATGAAGACACGCGTTTCGGTTTTCCCTGGTATCTGAAGTTTGATTCGGCCGAAGTTCAGGGGCGTGCACAGTTGCTGGGCCAGAAAGAGGAACAACTGGCGCTGGTGACGTATTACGGCTGGCGTATGCCCATTCTCAAGCTGTTTCCGAATGCAGTGGATATCGAGGCATGGGACAGCACGGAAGAACCGTTTCCGGTTTTCAACACCGTATTCCTGACGGTGCTGGTGCTGTTTGCGGGCATTGTTTTCTGGAAGGTGCGGAAGCTGCGGAAATTGCAGCAGAAGTGATCCTGCGTGTTCTGAAAAAGGGCTGCCCCGCAAAGGGCGGCCCTTTTCATGTCAGCGTTCCAGTCGCAGCACGCGGCCACTGGATGAGTCGGTTAGCAGGTATAGCCAGCCATCCGGCCCCTGTCGCACATCGCGGATACGTTCTCCCAGTTCTGTCAGCAGCGCTTCGCGTTCCACAACCCGGTTGCCATCCAGTTTGAGTCGCCATAACGCTTCACCTGCCAGAGCGCCACTGAAGAGTTGTCCCTTCCATTCCGGATAACGGTTGCCGGTGTAAAACGCGAGGCCGCTGGGGGCAATTGATTTTGGTAGCCACCAGGTCAGCGGCTCCTCCATGCCAGGCTTGCTTTTGCCTTCGCCCACCTGAAAGCAGGTCACGTACTCGCAGCCGTAGGTAACAACGGGCCAGCCATAATTCTTGCCGCGTCGCACAATGTTTATTTCATCGCCGCCCTGCGGTCCGTGTTCACTTTCCCACAGTTCGCCAGTGCCGGGATGCAGCGCGGCGCCTTGCGGGTTGCGGTGTCCGAGGCTCCAGATTTCCGGACGTGCATTTGCCGTTGTGACGAAGGGATTGTCCGCAGGAATGCGCCCGTCAGGAAAAATCCGCACAACCTTGCCATGATGCTTGTCGAGCAGCTGTGCTTTCCCGCGCTCGCTGTTGCGCTGCCGGTCGCCCAGGGTAATGAAGAGATGGTTATCACGGGAAAATACGAGGCGACCACCAAAGTGGCCTTCGCTTTCCACCTTGGGTAGTTGCCGGAAAATTACCTGCAGGTTGTCGAGTGAGCTGTTGTTGGCGCTGAGCGTTGCGCGCGCCACGGCAAGCCCGTTGGTATTGTCCGCGCCTGCTTCGGCATAACTCAGGTACACCAGCCGGTTTCTGGTGAAATCCGGATCGAGTGCCACATCAAACAGGCCGGCCTGGCCGCTCACGAATGCTTTCGGGGTGCCAGTCAGGGGTGCGGATATCTTGCCACGTGCAGTGACAAGTCGCAGTGCGCCTGTGCGTTCGGTGACAAGCATGTTGCCGTCGGGCAGAAAGGTCAGGCTCCACGGGAATGAAAGGCCATTGGCTACTGTTACTACGCGCAGGCCGTCCATTTTTTGTGGTGCAATTTCTCCTGCATGTCTTTCTTCGCCATTGCTGCACGCAGAGAAAAGCGGGAATGCGATCAACAGGAATAACATGCGCCGGCTGAGTACGGGAAAGCGGTTGATGACGTTCATGCAAGGCTCCGGTTCATGCAAGGTTTCTGTACATGAGGGAAACGGTTTTGCCATGGTGAATGCGGTCTTCCAGATGCGCCCAGTTACGTTGCAGATAGAAGTCCATCCGGTCTGTAGTAAAGAGGTAAAGCCGTGCATGGCCCTGTGCTCGTGCGGTCTTTGCAATGGCATCAATCAGGGCGGCGCCGACGCCCTTGCCACGGGCTTCGGGCAGTACCAGTACATTGGCCAGCCATGGCGAAAGTTGCACCAGGCCATCCATGTCGTCGTGCACCAGACTGGCGGAGCCGAGCAATTCGCCATGCTCGTCCAGGGCAACAAGTGTTGCTGGTGTGGCAGCCGTCATATGCCAGGAAAACTCTGCCTCCCATGCGCTGACACTCATGCGCGGATGCAGGTCCTGCCACTGTGCCTGATGCAGTGTTGCCAGCCGGGGAATCAGCGCGGCATGTTCACTCAGCGGGGCAATCGTCCAGTTGTTCACAACGGGCATCCGTGATGGTCGCCGGGCTTGCTACAAGCCGAGCGGCGAAAGATCGGGGTGACTGTTCCGGATAGCCGGACACCAGAAGCTGTCACCGGTGACGGGCTGACTGATGCGGAACAGGCCGTCAACGATGCCGTCATCCAGTCCGGCCATGCGCTGCATCTGTACTTCGAAGGCGCGCAGCGAATGACCAAAGGCGACAAACAGCAGGCCGCCATTTTGTCCCTCTGCCCAAGGCATGGAGCGGCGCCATACAAATGCTTCCGGGGCGAAGCTTTCCTGTGCCGTGCGTTTGACATGGGCGGATGCGGGCGCATCGTCCAGTTCTTCGTTGTCATCGCGGCGGCGGCCGACAATATTGTCCTGCTCATCGGAGGGCAATGCGTCGAAAGCAGAAAAATCGTGCGTCCATTGCTGGATGGCAACGAGACTGGTGCCGGTGCTGGTGAATGCCGTGGCAACGGCAGCATCCCCTTCCGGATTTTCGGTGCCGTCCTCATAGCCGGTGAGGTCGCGGCCATGACGGTGCAGGAAGGTGTCGAGCGTCTGCTCCAGCCGGAAGGCTGGTGACAGCAGGGCCTCGATCTGGCGTGAATGATTCAGCAGTTCGCCCCGGTCCGTGCCGCGCAACCAGCACCAGAGTGCGCGCGGGGTGGAGGGAATGCTCAGGCCATGGGCGGTAATCGGCTCCAGTGGATGCAGGCCGGCAATGTTGGCGTTGAGGGCGGTGGCGAGTGTGGGACCAATGCCGATCACCAGCCGGCTGCCATCCGTGATGGCGGCAAGTGCCTGCAGGGCCGGTCGCGGATCGGTCGCAGGATTCAGGGCAAAAAACAGTGAGCGTGCGAGCGGCGGTAGCGGGGCGAGAATGCCGGTCTGGGGCGTGGGCATGACAAGTCCTTGCAGCGGTAGTGGCTGCATTGTGGTGCGGCAGGCGTGCAATGAAAAGTGGTCAAGGAGCGGTGGGTAATTTCAGAGGTCCACTCAGAAGGCAATATTGGGCCGGAACACCAGTGTAAAGGCATCGGCATCCGGGTCGACCAGTGTGCCTCTGTACTTGGCTTCGTCTTCGTAAATGAAACCGACATCCAGGCTCAGGGCAAAGCGCTGCCGGGGCAGCGGAAATTTTTTGCCAATCGTCAGTTCCTGACGCAGGAAGCGCATGCCGTGCTGGTCAACCTCGGTCAGTAACTCGACGTTGGAGTTGGCAACAATGCCGAGTAACGGTCCGTCAAAATCCAGATTGCTGCGGCGCAAGCCGACAAAGGCGACATCGACAATGTCGGGATTGCCATGATTCTTGATGCCGGCGCGAAAGCTCCAGCTCAGTTCCTCGTCATTCAGGTTGCGCTCACCCTTGAGCTTCCACTCGAATTCCCACCAGTCATCGTCAATCAGGGTGTTGTTGCGGATATGCTTTTTGCCGGCGGAAACCAGATAGCCCATGTAGGCGCGGTTGCGGGTGTCGGCGGCCTCTTCCTTGCGCGAGAACCGCATGGCGGAGCCTACAAAGAGGGAGATGGCCCACGGCTCCTGAAAGCCTGCGGTAATACCGTCGAGCACATTCAGCTGATTGTCGCCCAGATGGCCGATGTCAAAATCATCATAGACATCCGGGTGGTTTGATTTGAGCCAGGCACCGGCAGCGGGCAGTGGATAAACACTGCCCTCCAGCATCATGATGCGCGGGCGCAGCGATTGCCGGAACAGTTCACGATATACCTGCACTTCACGCAGCTCCTTTCCGTCCGGCAAGGCATCACGGCTGAGCGGGATTTCAAGCCCGATGCTGGAATAGTACGGATCGAGCTCCCACAGGAATTCTGTGCGCGCGCCAGTCTGTGCGTCGGCTGACTCTGCGGCGGGTGCAGCCTGGCTGACGGGTGCGTCAGCTGCGCTGGTGCACGGTGCATGCGTCAGCAAAACGGTGATGGCAATGAGCGGGAGCAGTCGCAGCAGGACTGGGCAAGGCAAAATCATCAGGTGGTCGTCCTGTCCGGTACGCTGAAGTAGAGCCGATGTACCGGACAGGTTCAACCGTTGTGTGTCATTCCCACCAGGGATAGAAGTCCGGCATGGCACTGGCCTTGCCGGTGTAGGCCGGGTCGCGCTTTTCCAGAAAGGACTTCACGCCTTCCTTGCCGTCGCCAATGCTGGTGTAGAACATGGACAGCGATTCGACCTTGTGCGCCTCGCGCGGGTGCGGCTGGGCGCTGTTGCGATACATCATCTGGCGGATCAGGGCAGTGGAGACCGGCGAGCGGTGCGTGACGAACTTGCGGGCGAGCGCATAGGCCTCTTCCATCAGCTTTTCCGGTGGTACCACGGCCTTGACCAGACGGCCGCGCAACGCTTCCTCGGCAGTGAGGATGTCGGCGCTGTAGACCCACTCCAGTGCCTGCTGGATGCCGACAATGCGCGGCAGGAACCACGTTGAGCAGGCCTCCGGTGCCACGGCAATCTTGCCGAAGACAAAACCGATGCGGGCTTTCTCCGAGGCAATGCGGATGTCCATGGCCAGTGTCATGGTGGCACCAATACCGACGGCTGCACCATTGATGGCACCGATCACCGGTTTTTTGCATTCAAAGATGCTGAGCGTGACGCGGCCGCCGGTGTCGCGCACGCCGCGCTGGAACGGTGCCTCGGTGAGGTGCTCATGCATGTCGGTCATGGTGGGGTGCACGCTTTCATCCAGCCCGAACACATTGCCGGGGACCGACAGGTCCATGCCGGCACAAAAGGCACGGCCGGCACCAGTCACGACAATGGCTTTTACCGCGTCATCCTCGCTGGCGCGATGAAACGCATGTTCGAGTTCATCCGCCATTTCCACCGTGAAGGCATTGAGCTGGTCGGGACGGTTAAGGGTGAGGGTGAGGATGCCGTCGTCAACACGGTAATCGAGGGTGGTGTAGGTCATGGCGTGCTCCCGGAAAAGTCACCCTTTTTAGCACTGTGCAGGCAGACAGGGAATGTGTGGCGGGGCCCATCTACCGGCATTTTGGGCCGGGACTGCCTGTATTGGCCGGTTGGCCTGGGCGGACATATGCATCGGGTGGCCTTGCTTGCTAAAGTCCGGCCTTTGCTTTTGATCGTATTGAGGCCCTTTGCATGAATGTCCTGATTGTCCACGCCCATCCCGAATCCCAATCGTTCACCGCGTCAATGATGAAAACGGCAGTAGAAGAACTGACGCGTGCCGGTCATGAGGTGGATGTGTCGGACCTCTATGCCATGGACTGGAATCCGGTGGCATCAGCAGACGATTTTGGTTCGCGCAAGAATCCGGATTATCTGGTGTATGCGCTGGAGCAGCGTTACTCGTATGAAGCCGGCACGATTGCGCCGGATATTGCGGCAGAGGTCGAGAAACTGAAAAAAGCCGATCTCGTCATTTTCAATTTTCCGGTCTACTGGTTTTCTGTGCCGGCCATGCTGAAGGGCTGGATTGATCGTGTGCTGATTTCCGGCGTGTGCTATGGCGGCATGCGTTTTTATGACCAGGGCGGGCTCAAAGGCAAGAAGGCTGCGCTCAGTTTTACGCTGGGTGGTCGTGACCACATGTTTGGCCCCGACGCGATTCATGGCGAGCTTGAACTGATGCTGCGTCCCTTGTTGCGTGGCACGCTGGCGTATGTTGGCATGGATGTGCTGCCGTTTTTCCCCGGCTATCACGTTCCCTACCTCAAGCCGGAAGCGCGCGAGCAGATCATGCAGGATTACAAGGGTTGGCTGGCGCAGTTGCAGACGGCCACGCCACTGGTGTTTCCGAAAATGAGCGAGTTTGACGAAAAACTTTATCCGAAAAAGGCCTGATGCCGGTGAGGATGTTGTCTGTCATGCACATGAATATCCGGCGCACAGGGGTTGGCGCAGTGCTGGTGCGGACTGTTGCATTGTCCGTTGCATTGTCCGTTGCTTTGACTGCTGCGCTCGCTGCACCAGCAGCGCATGCCGAGAAGCGTCTGTACCAGTGGACGGATGCAAGTGGTCGCGTGCATTTTTCGGATACTGCACCGGCAGAGTCTGCGGTCGACAACAGCCGTGCACTGCGCACGGCGCCATCGTTGCCACCCGTGACGAGTTATCGCCCGGCAGCGCTGCCGTCAGGAAAATTGTTGCCGCTGGCGCTTGCGTTGCCGGACTATTCGGCCCTGAAAGCTTCCCCGGCAGGGCAGGGCAAAGAGCTGGGCAAGCTGTATGTCGCGGCAGACTGCATCAATCCCACCGCATTGCAGTGGCACGACCTGCAGGGGCCGGGCTCCATTTTCATGGACGGCAATCGCCGTTATCTGGCGGAAAGCATGGCCGGCGTGCTGTCGACGCAAGGCTACGATGTGGAAGTGGCGGCAACGGAACAGCGCTGGCGTGAGCTTGCGGGCAGTGGTGCGTTGCGTCTGGTGCCGCAGGTGCTTGCCGTCAACGTGCTGGTGTGTGCACCAAAGCATACTGGCGTGCAGATCAGGCAGAACGATATTCCCCGTCTGATTCAGGTATCGGGCGAGCGTGCCGGCACCTGGATGAAAATCCGCTGGCAACTCTGGGCCGCAGGCGGCAAGAAGCCACTGACCGTGTTTGAAACGGAAGGGGCGTTCATGGAGTGGCAAAGCCCGACCAGCCTGTGGAATGTCATGCATGAGTCGGCGCGGCATGCAACGCGCAATCTTTCCGGCTATCCCGCACTGGGCAAGGCCTTGCGTGCGCCAGCGGAGAAGGAGGTGGCGTCTGCCGTGCCGGATGCATCGTCATTCTCCGGCATGATCGATTCGCTGATGGCACGGTTCACACTGCAGCCGCGTGTGGCACAGGCGCTGGCGCTGGTGATGCCGGTGAAGACGCTGGTGGTTGAGGAATACCTGCAGAATGAGCGCTGGCCAACGGATATCAATGCCATCCTGCCCGCAGGAACGGACGTGCGTCAGGCTGATCTGGTGGATGAGGTGGCACTGGGGCAGGAAGGCGAAATCATTGTCTCGCTGTCGTCGAAGGTTTATCCGCGCGGCTACCTGCGTCTCAAGCCAAAGCACAATGGCATGACGGTGAGCTGGGCGTGTCGCAGCAACCTGCCGGCATCGGCGCTGGGCGGCGAGAACGGGTTTTGCCACAGTGTGCCTTAAACGCTGCGCCTGATCCGGACCTGATCCGGTTTGCCGTGTTACGTCCAGTCACATCAGGACTGGCTGGCTGTGGCATCATGGCGGCCCACGATTCCTGATGCGTTGCCATGACTGATTCCTCGATTGAAGTGTATGCCCGGCTTTCCCCGGACCTGGTGATACAGGCGGTGGAGAGCACGGGGCGGCTGAGTGATGCCCGCGTACTGGCGCTCAACAGCTACGAGAATCGTGTCTATCAGGTGGGCATCGAGGATGAAACGCCCATCGTTGCCAAGTTCTACCGTCCCGAGCGCTGGACTGACGCGCAACTGCGCGAGGAGCATGTGTTCACGCGTGAACTGGCTGCTGCCGAGCTGCCGGTGGTGGCACCGCTGGCCGATGCCAATGGCGAAACCCTGTTCACCTTCGAGAGCTACCGTTTTGCCCTGTTCACCCGCAAGGGCGGGCAGGCGCCAGAGCCGGGTGATCCCGAACAGTTGCACCGTATCGGCATGCTGCTGGGTCGGCTGCATGCAATTGGCCGGCGCCAGTCCTTTGTCGAGCGCCCGGCACTCACCGTGGAGCGGTTTCTGGACCAGCCTGCCGAAGCGGTAACGGCGGAGGGCTTCCTGCCGGAGGCATTACGCAGCCGTTACCTGGCCGTAATCGCCGCCCTGCGCGACAAGATCCGCCGCAGCGGTCTGGAGTCGGCCTCACGTATCCGTACCCAGGGCGATTGCCATCCGGGCAACATCATCTGGACCCGTGACGACGGCCCCTGGATGGTGGATTTTGATGATTGCCAGTCTGCCCCGGCCGTGCAGGATCTCTGGATGCTGCTGGCCGGTACGGCGCATGAGCGCGAAATGCAGCTGTCGGAGCTGCTCGACGGCTACGAGATGTTTGACTCGTTCGATAACCGGGAGCTGGCGTTCATCGAGCCTTTGCGCGCCCTGCGCATGGCGCATTACGCGGGTTGGCTGGCCCGGCGCTGGCACGATCCGGCCTTTCCCATGCACTTTCCCTGGTTCAACACGGACAGCTACTGGCAGCAACATGTGGCGGAGCTGGAAGAGCAGAGCCGGCACATGGATGAGCCTGTCCTGCGGCGCCTGTAGGAGCGGCGGTTTATAGCGGGCGGCTATCAACTATATTTATATAATATATTTCATATATAGGTAATCTTGTCCTAGTATTCTCCCATCGCTTGCACCGGGCCCCTGAACCGGGCTTGTTACCATCAACCTTTTTATACACATCAACCCAAGGAGCAATTCATGTCCCTCATCAATACCGTTGTTCAGCCGTTCAAGGCCCAGGCTTTCCATAACGGCAAGTTCATCGAAGTCACGGAACAGTCCCTGATGGGCAAGTGGTCCGTGCTGATCTTCATGCCGGCCGCCTTCACCTTCAACTGCCCGACCGAAGTGGAAGATGCTGCTGAACACTATGCCGAGTTCCAGAAGGCTGGTGCAGAAGTGTATATCGTCACCACCGACACCCATTTCTCGCACAAGGTGTGGCACGAGACGTCGCCTGCTGTCGGCAAGGCCCAGTTCCCGCTGGTGGGTGACCCCACCCATGCACTGACCAACGCGTTTGGCGTGCACATTCCTGAAGAAGGTCTGGCCCTGCGCGGTACGTTCGTCATCAATCCGGCTGGCGAAATCAAGACGATGGAAGTGCATGACAACGCCATCGCCCGTGACGTGAAGGAAACCCTGCGCAAGCTGAAGGCTGCCCAGTACGTTGCCAGCCACCCAGGCCAGGTGTGCCCGGCCAAGTGGAACGAAGGCGCCAAGACCATTGCTCCTTCCCTGGATCTGGTCGGCAAGATCTGATCGTTCTGCCTTCGCCCTGCCGTTGTCGGCAGGGCGAAGGATTCTGAAAAAATCCATCCGGTTTTTTCCGGCTTCCGGCGTCACAAGCGCCGGGGCTTCCCCGAATATTGTTTCTCGAAAGGTGATTGACCATGCTTGACGACAATCTCAAAACCCAGCTGAAGGCTTACCTGGAACGGCTCGTCAACCCGATCGAGCTGGTCGCCTCTGTCGATGGCTCTGCGGCATCTGCAGAAATGATGGCGCTGTTGAATGACATCATTGCGCAAAGCGACAAGATATCGCTGCGCGAAGACAATACGGCTGCCGTGCGCAAGCCGTCGTTTGCGGTGAACCGCATTGGTGAAGACACCGGTGTGCGCTTTGCCGGACTGCCCATGGGGCACGAATTTACTTCCCTCGTCCTGGCGCTGTTGCAAGTGGGTGGCTACCCGCCCAAGGTCGAGGCGGATGTGCTTGAGCAGATAAAGAATCTGCAGGGCGAATTCAGTTTTGAAGTCTACATCTCGCTGAGCTGCCATAACTGCCCGGATGTCGTGCAGGCACTCAACCTGATGGCGGCGTACAACCCTGGCGTGCGTTGCACCATGATTGATGGCGCACTGTTCCAGGATGAAGTGAACGAGCGCCAGATCATGGCCGTGCCCAGCGTGTTTGTTAATGGCGAACTGTTTGGCAATGGCCGCATGACGGTGGAAGAAATCCTCGCCAAGGTCGACACTGGTTCTGCCGAGCGTGATGCAGCCAAGCTGAACGCAAAAGAGGTGTTTGATGTGCTGGTGGTGGGCGGTGGCCCGGCCGGTGCCGCAGCGGCAATTTACGCCGCCCGCAAGGGTATCCGTACCGGTGTGGTGGCCGAACGTTTCGGTGGCCAGGTACTCGACACCATGGCAATCGAGAACTTTATTTCCGTGAAGGAAACCGATGGCCCGAAACTGGCCGCCGGCCTTGAGCAGCATGTGAAGTCCTACGAAGTGGATATCATGAACAACCAGCGTGGCGTAAAGCTGGTCCCCGGTGCCATCAACGAAGTGCAGCTGGCCAATGGTGCCATCCTGCGCAGCAAGACGGTGCTGATTGCCACTGGTGCGCGCTGGAGGGAAATGAATGTCCCCGGCGAAAAGGAATACCGTGGCAAGGGTGTGGCCTACTGCCCGCACTGTGACGGCCCCTTGTTCAAGGGCAAGCGCGTGGCGGTGATCGGTGGTGGCAACTCCGGCGTGGAAGCAGCGATTGATCTGGCCGGTGTGGTGGCGCATGTAACGCTGATCGAGTTTGACAGCCAGTTGCGTGCCGATGCCGTGCTGCAGAAAAAACTCAACAGCCTGCCCAACGTGACCGTGGTCGTGTCGGCACAGACCACCGAAGTTCATGGTGATGGCGAGAAGATGAACGGGCTTTCCTACAAGGATCGCAACACGAACGAGATGTTCCGTCTGGAGCTGGCCGGTGTGTTCGTGCAGATCGGTCTGGTGCCCAACACCGACTGGCTCAAGGGCACGGTGGCACTGAGCAATCGTGGCGAGATCGAGGTGGATGCGCGTGGCCAGACCAGCGTGCCGGGCGTGTTTGCTGCCGGTGACGTCACCACGGTGCCGTTCAAACAGATCATCATCGCCATGGGTGATGGTGCGAAGGCGTCGCTTGGCGCATTTGATCACCTGATCCGCTCATCTGCGCCGGCGTAATGTTGGATGTAATATTTGAAGTAATGTGAGTCGCGGTTGCATCGGCGGGGTCTAGCCGGTAAAACCCGAAGGCCCTGCGGTGGCATTCATCGCAGGGCCTTTTCATTTTCAGTCACAGGTTGCCGTGATGTCCGGAAAACAGTCAGTACGCTGGAACTCCACCATGGGCTTTGGCCTGGCGGTGCTGGGTTCTGCCATTGGCCTGGGCAATATCTGGCGCTTTCCCTACGTGATGGGCGAGCACGGTGGTGCGGCATTTTTGCTGGTGTACCTGCTGGTGGTCCTGATCATGGGATTGCCCCTGTTGCTGGGCGAGTTTGCGGCGGGCTATCACACTCATGCGGATGGCGTGGGTGCCTATGAAAAAATCACGCCGGAACGTCCCTGGCGCTGGGCGGGTTGGCTGGGCGTGGCCGCCGCCGTGGTCATCCTGATGTATTACCCGGTGGTGACGGCGTGGGTGGCGCAATATCTCTGGCTGGCGCTGACCGGTGACATGTCGGTGCCAGCCGGTGCAGCGCAGGATGCCCGCTTTGTCGCGCTCACCCATGACGGGTTTGCCGTGCTGCTGGCGCAGGCGATAGTGCTGTGTGTGGCAACCGGGATTGTGGCTGCCGGTGTGGTGTCGGGTATTGAACGTACCTGCAAGGTCCTCATGCCGCTGTTTGCCGTGCTGCTGGTTGGCCTGGCCATTTATGGCCTGTCGCTGCCGGGGGCTCAGCAGGGTGTGGACTTCATGTTTCAGGCCGACTGGTCTGCCGTGCTGCGGCCGGAGACCTGGCTGGTGGCACTGGGACAGGCATTGTTCACGGTGGGCATCGGTATGGGCGTGATGGTGACCTATGGCGCGTATCTGCCGGACAGTCATGCCTTGCCGCGCATTGGTTTTGCGGTCATTGCCGGCGATACGTTTGTTGGCCTGCTGGCGTGCCTGATTATTTTTCCTGCCGTGTTTTCACTCGGGCTGGCGCCTGCACAGGGGCCGGGTCTGGCCTTTGTCATCCTGCCTGAAGTGTTCGAGCGCATGCCGGGCGGCAATGTTGCGGCGGTGGCGTTCTTTTTGCTGCTGCTGATTGCGGCGCTGGCCTCAATGGTGTCGTTGCTGGAGGTGCCGATTGCCGTGCTGATGTCACGCCGCGGCTGGCGACGCGTGCCTGCGGCATTGCTGACCGGGAGTGTTGCGTTGTTGGTCAGTGTGCCGGTGGCATTGGGCGAGGGCACGGCCTGGCTGCAACTGGATGGCATGCCGACGCTGCTGGATCTGGCGGACCGTTTTGCGTCTTACGTGCTGCTGCCACTGAGTGCACTGGCGATAGCACTGGTGGTGGGGTGGCGCTGGCAGGAAAAAGCCGCGTGCGATGCAGCTGGCGTGCAGGGCATACGGGCGCGACGCCTGTGGTGGACGAGTGTCCGCTGGCTGGTGCCGGTGCTGCTGGTGATTGTGCTGGTGTCGGGACTGGTCACGGCATAAAAAAACCTGCAGGGGCGTTTGCCCGATGCAGGTTTTTTTATGGATTGCGCTAACGCATCAATACATTTTTGCCGGCTCTTTTGCCTGCTTTTTCATTTCTTCCGCTTGCCCGTGCATCTTGTCGGCTTTCTTGCCCATGTGCTCAGCCTTCTTTTCCATCTTGTCGGCATGCTGCTCCATCATTTTTGCGCGATGGGCTTCCAGTTTCTTGGCCTGCTCCGGTGTCAGCACTTTCAGTACTTTCTGATGGGTTTCTTCGCGCAGGGCCTGATGCTTTTTCATGGCTTCCTGATGAATGGCGTCCATTTTCTGTTTCTGTTCGGGGCTCAGGCCAAGGTCGGCCTGCATGCCCGGCTTTTCCATAGGGCAGTCCTTCATCATGCCTTTGCCTTTCTCGAGAGGATCGACCGGCATCGCGGCGGCTTTCTTCTCGGTAGCGGCGGGCGCCTGCTTGGCATCGGCGGCGTGTACGGCAGGAATCAGGAAAAGCGATGCCAGGGCAATGGCGGACAGTGTCTTCATGGTGGTTCTCCTTGTTAACAGATTGTTCTGCTGGATGAGGCAGGTGCAGAAACTATAGTCGCCAAGGATAAACGCGCCAGTTGCCCTTTCGTTGACATTGGGCAACCGGCATGTACGGGGTGGCTCAGGCCTTGCTGCCCAGATAGCGGCGGCGTGCCTTCTCGATCAGCGCGCGGTTATCGTGCTGCGAGGGGTGAAAGTCGCGGCGGTAGTAGTCCAGATAGCCGGGAATGAGCTTGCGGAAGCGGCCGGGGAAGCCCCAGAAGTAGTTGATGCCCCTGGCCCACATCTTTATGTCGCCAGCATGTCCGGATTCGCGCAGCAGCCGGATCATGTCGAGGGTGGTGAAGGTGACAAACATCACGCTGGTGAGGGCCATTTGCGAGCGGCGAATCCACTCGTCATTGACGGTGGCACGGTACACATCGAATGCCACGTTCTTGTGCTCGGACTCTTCAATGGCATGCCAGGCCCAGATGGGTGCCATGCGCGGGTCCATCTGGTCCAGTTCGTCACTGTTGAGCAGGTATTGCTCGGCCAGCAGGGCGGTGAAGTGCTCGACTGCAGCGGTCTGGGCCAGCTGGCGCTCTTTTGAATAGCGTCGCCGGTACATGTTCATGCCTTTGCCAACCCACCTGTCTATCTTCGAGATGGAGTAGCCCTTGCGCTCCAGAAACGCATTCAGCTCGCGGTGTTCCTTGGAGTGATGGCCTTCCTGACCGATAAAGGCACGAATGGCTTGCTGCAGTTCCGGGTCCGTCACCTGATCCTGGAAATTGCGCACGGAGTCGATGAAAAAGCGCTCACCTTCCGGAAAACCGCCGGACAGTGCGGCCAGCAGCAGGGTGCGGAAAGGGTCATTGCCGTACCAGAACTCCGGAATGTCGTCGGAGAACTCGAAATCCATGCGGCGGACCTTGATGTCGTAGGCGGCGGGTGTGGCGGCGGAAGCCTGTTGTTTCTTTACGGCGACAGCGGTCATGGAGTTCTCCTGGCCTGACGGGGCATTGGTGGCAATGACCCTACAGTATTTGCGCAAGCCCTGTGTCCGTGAGACCCTGCGCGGACAATACGCTTATCATTAGTGGCCATGCCGTGCTGACCGTCAAGGAAAAAAGTGAGTGGGTGCGCCAGTTGCGCTTCCCGGTGACCTATCCGCGCATCTATCTGGAGCTTGCGCGGGAGCGGGGGCTTGACCCTGCAGACGTGCTGCGCGAAGCCGGCATGGACGCTGCCGTGTTTGCCGATCCTGCCGGACGGATTACGCCGCAGGAGTACATGGTGCTCATCCTCACGGTCATGCGGCTGACCGGGGACGACGGGCTGGGGCTGGAGATTGGCCTGCGCTTGCCGATGACGGCACATGGCAGTCTGGGTTATGCCCTCATGTGCTGCGGCACGGCAGGCGAAGCGGCCGAGGTGTTGCAGCGTTTCTGGCATCTGCGCGGCCGCGGTATCCGCTTTTTCTTCGCGGAGCAGGGTGAGTGGCTGGTGTTTGATTTTCGCACCGAGCTGGATGTGCCGGATGCATTACGGCGCATCCTGTTTGATGCCATGCTGACCAGCTTTTATCGCGGGCTGCAGTTCTTGCTGGGGGATGCTGGCGATCTGGGCGAACTCTGGTTTGATTATGCCGAGCCGGATTATTTCCCGCAGTTTCGTGAGCGTTTGCCCATGGTGCGTTACGGCATGCCTGCCACCCAGATTCGCCTGCGTGACAGGTCACTGCTGTTGCGCAAGTTGCCGATGTCGAATCCCGAAGCATTGAGTCTGGCATTGGCGCAGTGCGAGCGTGAGTATGCGCTGCTGGGTGAAGGGCAGGATGACACACTGGCGGCTGCACGCACCTTGCTGATGCTGAGTGTGGACGGCTATCCGTCACCGGAGCAGATTGCCGAAAAACTGCACATGTCGCCGCGCACGTTCCGGCGCAAGCTGCAACTACAGGACAGCAACTACAAGCTGTTGCTGGAAGATGCGCGGCGTCGCGATGCGCTGGTGCTGCTGGAAAATCCGGAACTGGAAATCCAGAAAGTGGCAGAGCTGCTGGGCTATACCACGCCGGCCAATTTTACGCGGGCCTTCCGGCAGTGGACAGGCAAGACGCCCAGTGCCTATCGCTCATTGCACCAGTCCCTGCATCATAAATTTCGTGAATGATGTGCGGGGCATGCCGCGATAAAAAATCTTACTTGCAGGTGTTGGACAGCGGGGTTTTCCAGGCAGAGACCGGGTTGCCCATGCCGTAGTAGCCGCGCTTGCCGCCCTGTTGCGGGCCGCCGCCAAGGTTGATGGCGACCACCTGGCCCTTGCTGTTGATGACGGGGGCGCCGCTGGTGGCCCTGATCGCATAGTCGGGGTTGGTAATGTCATACATCAGGTAGCCATCCTGCATGCCGCTCACGATGGCCTCGTGGCTGAACGTTGTGTCTGTTCTGCCGGAGAGAGACGTCAGAATGAAAACCTTGTCGCCTTTGCGCGCATCAAGAATGGCCAGTGGCAAGGCCAGCTTTGCCACTTTTGCCGGCGCGGTAAACGCCGCGATGTCGCCGGCAGACGTGCGGGGATTGGTGGCGTCGCAGCAGGAGGAAACAATCGTCGGCATGTGACTGTCGGCCCTTGCTTCGCCCGCCAGTGTGCTGTTTTTGAGCGTGTAGAGCCTGATCTTGCTGACCTCGGATTTTATCTGTGCCGGCGTCATCTGAAAGTGCAGGCCACCGGATGGCCCCAACAGGTGATAGGCCGTTAACAGCAGTGGCGCAGGGCAGCCGGGCACGGTGGCAACGAATGCTTTCCCTGCAGAAAGCTCGCGGCCCGATGTTTCGAACACGGGATTGAAAACTGCATCGTGCGGATTGCGGGACGAGCGGCTTGTTGCGGACTCCAGTTCGACTGGTGCTTCACCCGTGCTGCCCGATGTCTTGTCGCTGAACGTTACCCGGCCATTGGCATCCACTTTCCGGTAGATGGTGTCGGCAGTGCTGGCGGAGCCAAGGAACAGGGTGCAAAGCATGATGATGGCGCGCATTGCGGGCCTCCTTCTGGTCGGGCAATCCATGTGTAACAACTCGGGAACAATAACCGGTGAGGTGATGCCGTCAAGCACTGCGGCGTGCCGGTGATTCAGGTTCCGTGAAGAAAGCGGCCGAGTTCACGCGTAAACCTGACCGGCTCGTCTAACAAGGGCACATGTCCGGATTTTTTCAACGCAACAACGCGGCATTGCGGGGCGTAGTCGGCAATCGCCATTTGTCCGGCAGGGTGATACAGCGGCGAGCGCATTCCTACCATGACGGTAACAGGGACCGCGCAGTCGCGCAGACTGTCGCGATAGTCGTGACTGCCGCCGACATAGGATGCGAGATAGGCGCGAATATCCTGTACATGCGTCACCGGGAAAAGTTGTGACAGCAACCACGGCCAGCGTGATGACAGTTTGAGCAGCGGGCCGATGGCACGCCGTCCCAGCATTCTGGAAAACACATCGGACAGGATGCCGGTGACCTGTTGCCGGATAGCGAGTGGCAGATCAGCCAGTTGTTCAACGTGGGCATGATCATCCAGCAATGTCTTGAGTTGCTGCAGTGCAGTGAAGACTTCGTCCTGGCGTTCGCCAAACAGACCGAAATTCCAGTTGTCACGATTGCCGACACAGGGCGTCTGGTCGATGTGCAGGTAGCGGCGCACATCGGCAAAACCGGTTTCGCGTTGCAGGTGCAGTGCGGTGGAGCCGCCCAGCGAATAACCGGCCAGCAGGAAATCCTTCAGCGCAAAGTGGGCAATGATGTCCTGCACATCCTCCATGTGATTCTGGAAAATGTCAGACTGGTTGATGCGCAGGTGTGACGAGCGACCGGCGCCGCGCAGGTCCGGCAGGTAAAAACGGAAGTGGCGAAGATAAGGCAGCACAAAGGGCAGCCAGTGACTGCTGTGCATGCCCATGCCGTGCAGCATCAGTACCGGCTTGCCTTTGCCGATAACGCGGACATGAAGGGACTGCTGGTCTCGTGTGGTGATGTGGGGCATGCACGTTGCTCGGTCGGGGGACTGTGGCAAATGTGCCGGATAATCAGGCGAGCTGCCAGCCCAGCGTGAGCAGGGCCAGCACCAGATAGCGCCCACCCTTGGCCAGAGTAACCAGCAGCAGGAACTTCCAGAGCGGCTCGCGCAGGATGCCGGCGACCAGGGTGAGCGGATCGCCGATCACGGGCATCCAGCTCAGCAGCAGTGACCATTGCCCGTAACGCTGGTAATGCCCCTGGGCCTTGTCGAGTTGTGCGGCACTGACCGGAAACCAGGACTTGTCGCGCAGCCGGTCAATATAGCGGCCAAGCAGCCAGTTGATGACGGCACCCAGCACGTTGCCGGTTGTGGCTACGGCCAGCAGCAGCCAGACGGAATGTTTGCCGCCGAGCAGCAGGCCGACCAGAACGGCCTCGGACTGCAGGGGCAGCAGGGTGGCTGCACCCAGTGCAGACAGGAAAAGGCCGAGGTAAACGGAAAGTGTCAGCATCTGTCATTCGGTTCGCAGTGACTCGATGGGATTAAGTCGTGCGGCATGACGGGCCGGCGCAACACCGGCAACCAGTCCGATCAGTGCAGACACCAGCAAAGCAGCGAACAGGTAAACGGGTTGCGGCGATAACGGCAGGCCCGGCACGGCAAGGCTGAGTGTGCCGACAATCAGCGCCATCATCAGGATGCCTGCCATGCCACCAAGCAGTGACAGCAGAATGGCTTCGCCCAGAAACAGCAGCAGCACCTGACGCTCGGTGGCACCGATGGCGCGTAACAAACCAATCTCGTTCACACGTTCACGGACGGCGGTGGTCATGATGGTGAGAATGCCGACACCACCAACTAACAGTGAAATGGACCCCAGCGCTGCGACGGACATGGTCAGCACATTCAGGATGCGGTCGAGTGTGCCCAGCATTTCGTCCTGCGTGATGATGGAGAAATCCTCGCGGCCATGACGGTCAATCATCACGGCCTTGACCCGTTTGGCGACACGTTCGGACGGCAGGCCCGGGTTGAACATGATGTCGATTTCCATCAGGCCTTCGCGATTGAACAATTGCAGGCCGCGACTGACGGGAATGTAGGCGGCGTCATCCAGATCAAAGCCCAGCAATTGCCCCTTGCTCTCCAGTGTGCCAACCACGAGATAACGGCTGTCGCCTATGCGCACCCATTGGCCCAGTGCCGTGCGATTACCGAAAAGTTCCTGCTTCAGTTTTGAACCGAGGACGGCAAAGGCGCGTGCGGCATGCAGGTCATCGGCAGGCAGGAAACTGCCGGTGGCAACCGAGAGCTTCCATACGTCCAGTGCGTCTGGTGTGGCACTTAACACCATGGCGTTTCGGCTGCGGTTGCCAGCACCGATGCGCGCCAGTCCGGTGACATTCGGCACAATGGCGCGCACTTCCGGCAGCCGCGAAATGGCATCGGCATCTTCAAGCGTGAGCGGGCGTACGGTATTGAGCAGTCCGCCCATGCCGCCGGTCACGGCGTGGCCTGGCGTGATGTTCATGATGTTGGTGCCGAATTGCGAAAAAGTGTCGGTCACATAGGTGCGCACACCTTCGCCGATGGCGGTGAGCAGGGTGACGGCCATGATGCCGATGGCAATGCCGAGCGCCGTCAGTGCCGAGCGCATTCGCGCCGAAATGACGGAGCGGAAAATGAAGCGGAGGAAGTCGGCCGTTTGCATGAGGCTTCCTATTTCTTCATCAGGGCTTTGACGGGTTCAAGCTGCGCGGCACGTCGTGCCGGCATCAGCGCAAACAGCAGTCCTGCACCCACGGCCACCAGTACCGAGGTGGCCTCGGCCCACAGCGGTGCACTGAACGGGATGTCGGGGAAAATACGGCGACCCACCCATAACAGCAGTTCGCCGAGCAGAACGCCGCCCATTGCCCCGCCGAGCGCCAGCAGGCCGGCTTCAGTGAGGAATATGCGCGAGACCAGATTACCGCTGGCACCGATGGCCTTGAGCAGGCCGATCTCGCCGGTGCGCTGGGTGACGGTGATCAGCGTCACGTTCATTACCAGCACGCCAGCCACCAGCAGGCTGATGCCGCCGATGGCACTAACAGCCAGAGTCAGCGTGGACAGAATGTCGTCAAACGAACTGACCAGTGCATCCTGCGTAATGATGGTGATGTCTTCTTCGCCATCGTGCCGTGCCGCCACGGTGCTCACGGCGCGCTCACGTATGGTGTCGAGATTGGCGCCGGGGCGCGCTTCGATAAAGATGCGGAAGAGGCCGGGGGCGTTGAACAGTTGTTGCGCAGATGCCACCGGAATGACAATGGATTCGCTGCGGTTCATGCCAAGGCCTTCGCCGCTGTCGGCGAGAATGCCGATGATGCGGAAGCGGCGGTCGCCGATGCGCAACGTTTCACCAAGGGCGGGTTTGCTGCCGAACAGTTCGTCGCGGATGGTCATGCCGAGTACGGCGACGGGCAGTGCCAGATCGGCTGATTCCGGCGGCAGTATCGTGCCTTGTGCCATCTCCAGTTTGCGAATGCCAAAAAAGCTGGCCGTGGTGCCCAGCGTGACCACTTCGCGCGAGCGGCCACCGGCGGAGGCGAGGGCACTGCCGATGATCAGGGGTGCAACGGACTGCACTTGCGGAATGCGCGAAATGGCGACGCTGTCTTCCAGTGTAAGGTCACGCGTGGCTTCGCCGGTCATGGGCGGCATGCCGCCACTGGTTTCCTGTTTGCCCGGCAACACGATAAGCGTGCTGGTGCCGAGTGCCTCGAACTCGCTCAGCACATAACGGCGCGCGCCTTCGCCCAGACCGGTCAGCACGATCACGGCCGCCACGCCAATCGACATGGCAATGAACATCATGAAGGTACGAAAGGCCTGCCGGCGCAGTGCGTTCACGCAGAATGCCAGCAGGTCGGTGGTGCGCATCAAGCGCGCCTCACATCAGTGACAATGGCACCGTCAATCATGCCGATCTTGCGGTGGGCGCGATCACCCAGCGCCAGATCATGCGTGACCACGAGCAGGGTAATGCCCTGATGGTGCAATTCTTCCAGCAGGTCCATGACGTCACGGCCGGATTTTGAATCAAGATTGCCGGTGGGCTCATCGGCCAGCAGCAGGTCCGGCTTCATGATGAGGGCACGGCCAATGGCAACGCGCTGGCGCTGTCCGCCGGACAACTGCGTGGCGGCATTGTTGGCGCGATCCTGCAGGCCAAGCTGCACCAGGGTTTCATCCACGCGCACCTTGCGGTCTGCGGGCGCGACGCCGGCCAGTACCAGTGGCAGTTCAATGTTTTCGCGTGCGGTCAGGCGCGGGACCAGATGAAAGCTCTGGAAAATGAAACCGACATGGGCACCACGCAGGCGTGCCCGTTCTTCTTCGGCCAGCGCCGTTGTTTCAATGTTGTTGAGAAAATACTGGCCATTGTCGGGACGGTCGAGCAGGCCGAGCAGGTTGAGCAGCGTGGATTTACCGGACCCGGACGGCCCCATCACCGACAGGTATTCGCCCCGTTCGATGGTCAGGTTGATGTCACGCAGGGCATGCACGGTCTGGTCGCCGAGCACAAAGCTCTTGTTGACGCCAACGACGTTGATCACTGGTGGCTCCTTACGGTTTTTCCGCAATCACGTGTGCGCCATCCACGACACCCTTGCGATCCAGTGACAGCACCACCTGATCGCCTTTCTCCAGTCCTTTCTCAATGCCGGTCCAGCTCCAGTTGCTAAGGCCTTTCACGAATTCATGCGATGAAATCACGCCGCTGCCGGGATTGAACAGCAAGACGCGATTGCCTTCCTGCACGGCCTCCGTCGGCAAGCGCTTCATGGTTTTTTGCGCCAGGATGATTTCGATGTCGGCACTGTGACCGGCAAGCAGGTGCACATCTTTTGGGACCGTATCAAACGCAACATCAACGGCAACGGTACGCGCCTGCTTTTCCAGATCCAGCACATACGGTGCAAGCCGCGTGACCTTGCCGGGGAAGCTGCGCCCGCGATAGGCATCGAGCGTGATGCGTGCCGGGGTGCCGGTTTGCAGGCGCGCGGCATCTACTTCGTCGACCGGGGCGGTGACATACAGGCAGGTATTGTCGATCAGGTCGACTGCGGGTGGCGTGGCCACTCCCGGCGGTGAGGGCGTGGCAAACTCGCCAATCTCGCCATTCACTTCCGCGACGATCCCGTCAAAGGGGGCGCGCAACTCGGTCTGACCCAGCATGGTGGTGGCCAGGCGCAGGTTGGCGTTGGTGACCTTGATTTCTGCCCTGGCGCCACTGCAGGCATCACTGCTGCCCGCCGCTTTCGTGCGCGCCACGTCCAGCGCCTGCAAGGACACCAGATGGTCGGCCACCAGCTTTTGCGTGCGCTCCAGATCGCGCTGGTCAAACTCGGCAGTACGGCAGGCCTGCTTTTCGCGTTCGCGCGCGGCCACCAGCTGGGCGCGTGCCTGCTCTACCTGTGCGCTGCGGTCCTCGGATTCCAGACGCAGCAGCAGGTCGCCTTTTTTAACCTGATCGCCTTCCTTTACTCGTAACTCGGCAACACGCCCCCCGGTTTGCAGGGACAGCTTGGAGCGCCGGCAAGCCTTAACGGTGCCGGCACGGGTATTGGCCACCGTTTCTTCCACCGCCCCTTCATCCACGGACACCAGACGCACAGTGACCGGCTCTGGGCGTGTCATCCAGAAAATCACACCGGCCAGCAGAAGCAGCGGGGTGCCAATGTAAAGGGCGCGGCGCAGGGCGATAGGCAGTGACATGCAGGCTCCTCGTGGTTTTGCCATGCCATGCATCATAGCCGTAACGGGCCGCAATGGCGTTGTCTCAGGTCATGCCGGCCTTGCCCTTGTGATGGCGTGCCTTAATATGCAGAGGTAGGGATTGAACAATAAAAAGGCTGCCTCATGAGCGAGCTCTTCAATGTGGTGTTTTCTGGCGAGGTATCCGGCCGGGCTGATCCGGCCGTGGTGCGTGCCAATGTCGGCAAGCTGTTCAATGCCAGCGAGGCCGTGCTGGACAAGCTGTTTTCCGGCCAGCCGGTTGCCGTAAAGAAGATGGTGGACCGCGCCACCGCCATGAAAGTACGGGCCATGATGAAGCAGGCCGGCGCCGAGACCCGCATGGTGCCGGTGGACGATCAGGGCAGGCCTCTGGATGCCGCTGGTGCAACGACAGCCGTCCCGGCAGCACAAACCCCCGCTGCTGCCCCTGCAGCCCGACCAGTGCCTGCTGCGGCACCCGTATCAGCTCCTGCATCCACCCCCGCACCTGTAGCGCCAGCCGCTGCCCCCAAACCAGCTGCCGAATCCATGGCCGACCGTGTAAAGCGCATGGCCGAAGAACAGTTACGCCAGGAGGCCGCACAGGCCGCTGTCGCCAAAGCCGCCGAAGCCCAGGGCAACTGGGGTGTGGCCCCGGCCGGCACCCGCCTGAGCCCGGTCGATGCCGGCCCGCCACCCGTGGCGCCGGACATTTCCGGCATTGTGCTGGCCCCTGCGGGCAGTGATGTCATCGCCCCCAATGAAAAGCCCTACATCCCGCCAGTTCAGGTGGATATCTCTGCCATCAACCTAGCGCCGGCCGGCACGGAAGTGCTGAAAGAAGACGAGCGCGAGCATGTAGTGCCGGTGGTGGTCGATCTCAGTGGTATCTCCGTTGCCGAAGTGGGTGCGCCGCTGGATGAGATCAAGGAAGAAAAAGCGTTGGTAAATCCGGATATCAGTTATCTGAAGCTGGCGGAGTGATTCGTCAATTGCTCTGATGGACGCCTGATCAGAAAGTGCATTAGCGACAATCTGGCCCATTTTCTATGCGCTGCTGGCAGTGCTTTGCCAGTTTGGGTATGTTCGATACTTGTTCCCGCCTGATGTCACCAAGGACAGGTGCTGTAGTTGCCAAAGTGGATTGGCATTCCTTCCCTGCTTCTGCCTTGATGAAACTCAACGGGTTATAACTGCAACAGCCGGATTAGATGCCGGAAGTGGCGCATTTGAAGACGTCATTTCTGATGCCTAATTAAGGTTTGGCTTATGAGAAACCATGAAAAAAACACTTATAGCCCTCTTTCTAGTACCTTTCCTTTCCGCATGCGACAACGGCGCCGTATCGGATGCAAAGAAAGCATTGAAGAGCAGACTCAAAGATCCCGAATCCGCTACATTTTCTGAAGTTAAGTCAAATGAAGATGGAACGGTATGTGGGAAATATAATGCCAAGAATTCTTTTGGCGGCTATGTAGGCGAGAAAATATTCTCATACGAGAATGGGGTCATCACCATTAATGAAGACGAAGCAGCCCCGGACGATGAGCCTAATAAAATAGCATGGTACGACAGAAAAATTGCTGAGATCGATAAACTAATAGCAATTTGCAAAAAGGCTGGCATCAAATAGCGATGGATCTTCAAGCCACAATACAGACTCAATTCAGCAGCCAGATGAAGAACTTACAATTACCAAAAAAGTTATTGTCATTCGTGATAGTGAAAAAAATAAGCTCAACACTTAAAGGAAGAACGAAATGTCAATAACTAGAAAAGCCACCCTAATGGCATTTATCATGCTCGCAATTAATGGTTGCTCTAAGAATAGCCACGAAAAAGAAATTACTGGATATAAAACTGAAATAGCATTTATTCGTGATAATGGTTTTTTGAACATTAACTCATATACTAAGGCTGGATACCAAATAGTAAGCTCAAGAAGGACTTGGCAAGAGTCTGGCGTACCAAATCAAAAGGAATGGGGAACCGAATATACCCTTCAGAAGCCAATTTATAGTTCAAGGAATGAATAAGAAAGCTAACAATTCGCTCAAGTCGGACACCGTGTCAGGCCTTTGGCCTGCCACTGCGCCGCTTAGCTCCAACGTTAGGCCCTACATTTCAAGGAACAAGAAATGGCAAAAATAGAGGAAATCGAAGAGCTAATCCGGGGAAGCGGGAACAACTTTCATGCGAAGGTTGCGCGCTGGCTGGTGCAAAATGGATGGCATGTCGTTGTTAGCCCCTACTACATGGATCAATCGCAAAATAAGGCAAGAGAAATTGATCTAATTGCTGAACGAATGGTTCCCATCAGAGATTTTTTCGGAAAAACGAAAGGATATGTAGTAGCCAAGCTATTCATTGAGTGTAAATTTGTCGCCAGTCCTTCCGTCTTCTGGTTCTCTAACAAGGATAATGAGGCAGCCAAAGAGCTGGTCTACTCACAGGGCCCCTTCCGCGATAACAATACCTACACTCAAAAGCACCACTATCTTTCAAAAAGCCAAAGAGTGGCCAAGCTCTTTGCAAGCAGCACCAGCAAAAACTCCGAAAGCGAGCCATTTTATAAGGCTCTTAATCAGGCCCTTAACGCAATGGTGTCCATGAGTGGACAGCCAGTCTCAACGCCATTCTTTAAGAAATCTGGCTGCTGGCCCGATCTGGTGATTGAGTTTCCAGTGGTGGTTTGCAACTCCTTTGACAACCTCTACTCTGTTGATTTCGACTCAGAGTCAAAACCAGAACAGCTAAAGGAAAGTTTCCAACTCGAGGTCAGGTACGCATACGTTGACCGGTCGGGCGGCAAGCGAGATGACTACTTCTTGCTCGATTTTGTCCCATTTGATCAGCTCGGAGCTCTTACCCAGGCAATCGACGAGGATCTGGGCGTTGCAGCCTGTCTCTCAGAAGACTAGATATATAAAAACACTGAGCATCAAACCGCCTAACCCTTCGTTCAAAGGGCGACGCGGTAAATTTCAGTGGCTACGCCGTGTTGCAGCGGCGCGCGTCGTTAACTCCGCGTTAGATCTCCCCTTGAGGTGAGTAATGAAAATAATTATCGCATTTCTTCTTGTAAGTCTGCCCTCTGGGCTAGCATTCAGTGCTGAGTCCAAGGGTCCATGGACTTTCTATGAGTTGCCGGCAGAGCAGGCGCCCTCCGAAGATGCGGCAGAGGAGGAACAGGGAGTTCACTGCGAGCCGGATTATTCAAAATGGAGCAGCTCCTCTGTAGAAGGTAGTTACTACCTAAAAGAGTCTGCAATTGTCACCATTAAAAACAATAGATATATCAAGATTTGGGTCTCTAAAGTTAAGAACTACCAGAACTGCACCTTTGAAAAGCAATATATAACAATTGATTGCATATCCAATGCAGTAGGCGAGGATTGGTATTCCTTAACCCCCGTCGACCCTGATTTGGATTTCTATTCTGTAGTTAAAGATATATGTAGTGCTTATCCTGAAAAAGCCACAGTGCCAAAGCCAAGAAAAAAATAAGTCTAAAGCGCCGATAGAAAAAATTAAAAATGGATCAAAAATGAAAAAAATATTGCTGGTATTGGCATTGTCTCTGTGCGGTTGTGGCGGCTCCGATGGCGGCCAATCTGCAGGTTCAGGTTCAGGTTCAGGTTCAGGTGAAGAGGTGGTGCCGGAGCCTGTCTCTGTGGTTGGATCGTATGGACGTTCTGCAGACAGTGCGCCAGTGAATGCCAATGAGTCTTTGAAAATAGTCGTGTTTCCAGATTTGAAATTCTTTCTGGTTGATTCAACAAAATCTGCAAACTCAACGGATCAATTGCCAGCGAGGCTTGATGTCTATCACGGCAGCCTTACAGGTGCCCAATCGTTCTCGTCCAGGTTCATTCGCTACTTCGAAATGGATGATGGCGAAGAGGGTGTGGGTTCGCTCTCGCCAGTACCAGTAGATGAAACGGAGAATGCCGAGTCAGTACAAATAATGCTGAATGCCGGAATACTGGTTCCTGGGTCATATGCCGGCCCTCCCGCTGAAGACGGCCCGATTACCGGATACAGGATTTCCAGACAAATGTTGTCAACCTACGCCATTACCAGGAATTTTTCTGAGGAGTTCGGTCTGTCACTGACAGGGTTGTCGGGATCGTATGACGGGGTATTGAAATCAAGCCAGGGAAGTATGGATGTTACTCTTTCCATTGATAATGGCGGAAATATCGAATTGTCAGGTCTTGAAGATGGCTGCTCAATGACGGGTACAACAAGCTTTGCCTCTGGTGCGCTACCAGTAGAGCTTGCTTTCGTCGGGTCTGGTTGCTTGATGTTTCCTGCGCAATCGATGAATGGAATTATTTTAAATGACAACGGCTATTTGATGCTCATCGCCTTTGATGGAACTGGAAGATACCCTGTGTACTTCGGATCATCTTTGCAGTGAGCCTCGCCATCAAATCGAATAAACGGGAAAATACGTCTAAGCCGGATTCTCTTAGGGCATGCTGCCAGGGGTGTTACCCCGGGCGGCGCGTCTGTTCCAGCCGCTCCCGCATAACAGCCGCCACAATCTTTCCCCACTCCGCATAAGCGCCCGGGCCAGGATGAAACCCGTCACTGGCCATAAGCCCTGCATCATCTGAAAACGCGACCTCCACCAGCTGGCGTCGCGAATTGCCTGCTAACAGTTGTTGCAACGCCCGGTTAAGCGCTGCTGCACGCATGCCCATGTACCAGCGCAATGGCTGCGGTAACGCCGGAAAGCGGTGCATGGGTGGTAATCCGGAAACCAGAATGTGGCCCGCTTCGTGTCGCTCTTCGAGTGTGTGCAGCAACTCCACCATGTGTTGCCGCCAGCGTTTTGTGGCGGTGCCGGCTGTGGCGTCGTTCACGCCGATGGAGGTCACCACCATGTCGAACGGTTGTGGTGGCAGTTGTGCCAGATGGGCAAGGGCCTGTTGCGTGGTGTGCCCCGTGCACGCATGCAGCGTCCAGTGCACACAGAAATCTTTTGCCAAGGCACTCACCAGCTGGCCCAGCAGGGCGTCGCGTTGATGCGGGGCGCCCACGCCTGCTGCGGCCGAGTCGCCCAGAATGAGCAAGCGCAGTTCGGGGCCAGTGCCCGTAATGCCTCTGCGATCACCGGGTGGCTCTGGCAGTTTTGGCGTGACCTTGCGTACATGCCGGCCCTGCAGCAGTAGGACCGGGCCCAGCACGAGGGTGGAGAGGAGGCTCGCAAGGATATGGCGCATGCCGGTCAGCCTGGTACGGCGCTACCGGTGGCTTCTGCGGGGCGCCACTCTTTCAGCAGTTTCATTACCTTGAGTGCATCCTTGCCGAGCATGGCGCTGGTGGTCATCATGCCGCCCACCAGTGCGCCGCCGACTCCGCCGGACACAATATCCTGCCCGGTCAGGTACAGGCCCTTGATGGGCGTTACCGGGTGCAGCCAGTCCTGCTTGAAGCGCTGCACGTCATGGTCCAGTCCGTAAATCTCGCCCTTGGCATTCATCTGGAACCAGGCGGTGGACAGCGGTGTTGAAAGTTCGGCATACACCAGTGCGTCTTTCAGTTGCGGCATTTGCTTGTAAAGTTCGTCCAGCAAGCGCAGGCGGAAGTTTTCTTTGAGCGTTTCGTATTCTTCGCCACGCTGGTTCCAGGTGGTGCCGTTCCATTTCGAAAACCATTCCCACGGGCCAAAGCTCAGCACTTCTACCGTGCTCTTGCCCGGATAGTTGGCATCCCACTCCGGGTCTTTGGCGGAGGGAAAGGAAATGTAGAGCATGGGGAACGGTGCATTCTTGTCGGCCTGGTAACGTGCAACGTTGCCTTCATGGTCGGCCGAGGGATAAATCCAGAAATTGGTGCGCGGAATGCCCAGTTCTTTTGCCGTGCCCTTGAAGCCGGCGTACAGGCACAGGTGCGCTGCAGACGGCTTAACTTTTTGCATGTGCTTGGCATACCCGTAGCGCAGGCGTTCGGCTTCTGGCAGCAGTGAGTTGAAGGTAATGCTGGCGCCGGCATCGCTGACAATGGCATCGGCACGCAACACATCACCGTTGTCCATGACAACGCCGGTGGCACGGCCTTTTTCAATCAGGATTTCTTTCACTTTTGCATACGTGAAGACTTCGCCGCCGGCGGCACGAATGACCGGAATGATAGTGTCGGCCATTTTCCACGAGCCACCCACCGGATAGCTGCCGCCGTTGAAATAATGCTTCACCACCGAGGTGTGCATCATGAACGAGGCTTCGGACGGCACCATGCCGTAGTCGCCCCACTGGCCCACAAGTACGCCGATCAGTTCCTGATTTTTGGTCAGGCCTTCCAGTACTTCACGTACCGTCATGAAGCATTCTTTGGGCACCAGCAGCGGGCGAATGGCGTGAAAGGCCTTGCCGGCCAGACGCGGCATGGCTTTGCCGGCGTAGAATTTCTGTGCCGAACCGGCGACCTTGCTGACCAGTGCGATATACGCATCAATGGCATCGGCCTCGTCCGGAAAATGTGCTTTCAGTGAGTCGGCCAGATTCTTTTTGCCGGCCACAAAATCCACGGTGCGCTCACCGATGGTGATGCGGTCATACACCGGGTCCATGTCGGCCCACTTCAGCTGACCGTCCGAGATCACGTCAAACAGGCGCTTGAGCATGGAGGGCTTGTTCATCTCGCCGATGTAATGCACACCGACATCCCACTCGAAACCTTCGCGCTCGTAGGAGTGGGTAAAGCCGCCCGCCGTGTAGTGCTGTTCCAGAACGCACACCCGTTTGCCCATCTTTGACAGCAGGGCGGCATTGCACAGCCCGCCAATGCCGGAGCCGATCACGATGGCGTCATAGTGGCCTTCGGCCCGGCCGTTACGGTAGCGGCGTCCTGTGCGCTTCATGGGGTGTCTCCTTCGGGTAGTGGATAAAGCATATGCAATAAGTTGCATAGTGATACGTCAGAACGCGATGATATGCAATACTTTGCATATACAAACCGGATCTGTGGCTGCCATGTCCCTGCGTTTCGCCATTCTCACCCTGCTTGAAAGCGACCCTGGCTCGGGTTACGACCTGATGCGCCACTTCAAGGCTGGTATAGGCCACTTCTGGAATGCCAGCCACCAGCAGGTGTATCAGGAGCTGGGCAAGCTGAACAGCGAGGGCCTGGTGGAGTTTGAGGTGGAGCACCAGAGCGAGCGGCCGGACCGCAAGGTGTACCGGCTGACCGGGCCGGGGCAGTCAGCGCTGGCCGAATGGCGGCTGCAGCCGGTCAGGCCGCCCAAGGTGAATGATGCGCTGCTGGTGAAGGTCTATGGCGGCCTGAACGTGCCACCGGCACAGTTGCTGGCCGAGTTGGAAGACCATGCGGTGCTGCATCGCGAGCGGCTTGAGGAATACCGCGCCAGCGAGGCACGGTTTCTGGCCATGACGCCGGAGGAGAGGGTGCCCTACCGTCTGCCCTACCTCACCCTGCGTCGCGGCATCCTGTACGAGCAGGACTGGTTGCGCTGGCTGGACGAGGCGCGTGTTGAGCTGGAGCAGATGGCGTCGGGCCTGCCGTGAAGCCCTTTCGCAGCCGCCCCGCGAACCTTTTGTTAAAACGCTTCACCGGCGGACTGACCGCCGTCAGAATGTCTTTTGATCCCCGCCTCAAGGAAGAGGACTGCCCATGAACGACGAAAGCCAAAGCCCCATCATCATCTATGAGGATGCCAACCATGCGGTTGAGGTGCGGCTGGATGCCAACCAGCAGACTGTCTGGCTGACCCAGGCCCAGATGGCAGTCCTGTTCGACGTCAAACCCCAGAACATCACCATGCACCTGAGGAACATCTACGGAGAGGGTGAGTTGGTGGAGGAGGCAACTTGTAAGGATTACTTACAGGTTCAGCTGGAGGGTGGTCGGGAGGTCAAACGCAAACGCAAGCACTACAGCCTGGATGTCGCCATCTCTGTCAGTTACCGGGTCAGTTCCGTGCGCGCTACCCGATTCAGAATCTGGGCAACCCGTATCCTGCGCGACCATCTGACTCAAGGGTGGACCCTCAACCGCCAGCGCTTCGAGGCCAATGCCTGCGAGCTGGAGGCTGCGCTGGCTGAAGAAGGTCAGGGGCGCTCAGTCTTGTAAATCATATTTTTTTGACCTATATATGAGCCATATAGATGGTATTTGATTCATATATGGTTATTTAAATGTCAAAAGTTTCCATGCGAACCTATTCCCGCCTGTCGACCGAGGCCATGCTGTTGCTGGCCCGGCTGATTCGGGCTGCCCGGATCGAGCAGAAGATCACAGGTGCCGATCTGGCAGAGCGTGCGGGCATTTCACGTGGGCTGTTGCAGCGCATCGAAAGCGGCGACATGAAGTGTGAGATTGGCGTGGTCTTCGAGGTGGCTACTTTGGTGGGAGTTTCACTGTTTGGAGAGGCCTCCGCCAACTTGCCGGTCCACATCATGCGTACTGAGGAAAAGCTGGCCTTGCTGCCGAAGTATGCCCGTGCCGCCCCGATTGAGGTGAAGGATGACTTCTAGGCCGGAGCAGGAGGCATTCGTCTGGGTCTGGCTGCCGGGCAGGGTGGAGCCCGTGGTGGCGGGGCGCTTGAGCCAGCAAGGTACGCAGCTGGTGTTCAACTACGGCCAAAGCTACCTGCAACGTGACCATGCCATTGCCCTCTACGACAAGGAGCTCCCGCTGAGGCCTGGGGTGCTCCCTCTGTTGCCCGGCCTGACCATGCCGGGATGTATCCGTGATGCCTCCCCGGACGCATGGGGGCGCCGGGTGATCATCAACCGCATGATGGGGAGGTCTGCCTTGGTGGCGGACAATGCAGACCTGAGTGAGCTGAGCTATCTGCTGGAGTCGGGATCTGATCGTATTGGCGCACTGGATTTTCAGCGCTCTGCCACCGAGTACGTACCAAGGCTGGCTGGCAAGGCGCGCCTTGAGGAGCTGATGGAGTCGGTCAGCCGGGTTGAGCAGGGGGTGCCGCTATCTCCGGCACTGGATCAGGCGTTGAATCACGGGACATCCATTGGCGGGGCACGTCCCAAGGCCCTGATAGAAGCGGATGACGTGAAGTACATCGCCAAGTTTTCCAGCAGCACCGATATCACTAATGTGGTGAAGGCGGAGTTCGTTGCCATGCGGATGGCTGCGTTGGTGGGACTGGACGTGGCACCTGTTCGGCTCGTCAAGGCGGGTAACCGGGATGTGCTCCTGATCAAGCGCTTTGATCGTGTGCGGTCTGGCGGGGGGTGGCAGCGCAAGACCATGATTTCGGCGCTAACCCTTCTCGGCCTGGATGAGATGATGGCCCGGTATGCGAGTTATGAGGAGCTGGCCGAGATCGTCCGTCACCGGTTTGCCAGTCCGCGTACCACGCTGCATGAACTGTTTGGTCGAATTGTCTTCAACATCCTTTGTGGCAATACGGATGACCATGCCCGCAACCACGCCGCGTTCTGGGATGGGCAGCGGTTAAGCCTGACGCCGGCTTACGATATCTGTCCGCAGGGCCGGACAGGAAACGAGGCGAGCCAGGCGATGCTGATCAGTGGTAATAACCGCATGAGTCGCCTGACGGTGTGCCGGGAGGCGACTCATCAGTTCCAGCTAACCGGGGAGGAGGCGAGTGCCATCATTCAGCATCAGATTGATGTGATCACCGCACAGTGGCCAGTCGTGTGTGATGAGGCGGAGTTGTCATCAGTGGAGCGCAGTCTCATGTGGCAGCGACAGTTTCTGAATCCGTTTGTATTTCAATAACAGTGGGGACTGGCGTTAAGCCTGAGCCATCCCCTGCAACAGAAAATCCGAAATATCGACGGCATTGCTTGCATGGGCGACCGTGTTGCAACTGAGCACGCTGTTGATGCCGGCGGTTTTCATTTTTGCGGCGGCCTCGTCGTCGTGCAGGGCATGCACGCAGAGCGCGCGCACATCATCAAAGCCTTGCTGCCGTAACTGTTCGGCCACCACCATCAGGGTGCGCCCGGTGGAGATCATGTCGTCCACCAGCAGGATGGTGCGGCCTTTCCAGGCAGACAGATCCGGCACTTCGATACGCACATCGCGATCACCAAAGCGCTTTTTCTGCATCACGGCAAACGGGGCGGCGGCAATGCCGGCGACTTCCGACACCCATTGTTCGCTTTCACCGTCCGGTCCGATCAGGGCAATGCCGGAAAGATTGTCGCGCACCCATTCACCCAGCAGCGGTGCTGCATGCAGCGTGACGCACGGAATGCTGTACACTTCTTCCAGTGCGGCAATGCGGTGCAGGTGCGGATCAATCGTGATCAGTCTGTCCACCAGACCGGAGAGCAGTCTGGCGAAGTAGCGCGCACTCACGCCCTCGCCGGGATTAAAGGCGACATCCTGACGCATGTACGCCAGATACGGCGTTACCAGTGTGATGTGTTTCACGCCCATGTCGCGCAGCAAACCGCAAAGCAGCACGAGTGCCACGGTCTTGTCGTTGGGCTGGTCCAGCGAGCACACCAGCACCACGTTTTCATCCGGCTTGCCCAGCAGGCGGATGCGCCATTCACCATCCGGAAAGCGGTGCAGGTCCAGCGGAATTTTTTCAAAGCCTGATTTTTTGGCGAGCGTTGCTGCAAGCGGGTCGCTGTCCAGCAGACCAATGATGCTTGTTGTCATACCGACTCATCCTCGATGCGCAGCATCTCGCGGTGACCGTCATAAAATTCGAGTGCGTAGGCCAGTTCGCCCGGCGTTTCTGCATACACCGTCATCATCACGTCGCCTTTTTCCACGCGGCGCCCAAGGTGGGTGTGCAGGTAGAGGCCTGCGCCCGGTGCGGCAGGTGCGCCGGCCAGTTTGGCCAGACGTGCGACCAGACGATTGTTGATGAAGCCGACAATGCCGGTGCGTTCGCTGTGAATGGTGCGGGTGTGCTGCGCGAGTTCGGGCGTGAGAAAGCCACCCTGGGCCTTGCAGATGGCGCGCAGTTTTTCCAGGGCACGTCCCGACAGCAGGGTTTCGCGCGCCATGGCCTCGCCCTGTCCGGGGGCTGCGGCTTCGCCCATTTCCAGCAGTGCGCCGGCCACCTGCAATGCGCGGTGACGCAGGTCTTCCGGTGCGTCCGGGCTGTTGCCCAGTACCGCCAGCACATCACGCGCTTCCAGTGCCGGGCCGATGCCGTTGCCCACGGGTTGCGAGCCATCGGTAATCAGTGTGCGTACCTTGATGCCCAGCGCCTCGCCCACTTTCTCGAAATGGTAGGCAATGTGCTGGCCGGCCTGCGGACTGCGCACTTTTGCGGTGGCCCCCACCGGAATGTCGATCAGCACATGGGTGGAACCGGCTGCAATTTTCTTGGACAGCACGCTGGCCACCATCTGGCCTTCGCTGTCGATATCCAGTGCGCGTTCCACACGAATCAGGATGTCGTCGGCAGGGGAGAGTGACACGGCACCCCCCCACACCAGACAACCGCCTTCCTGTTCAACCACCGTGCGCATTTCCTCTTCGGTCAGGGTAACCCGGGTCAGGGTTTCCATGGTGTCGGCGGTGCCGGCCGGTGAGGTAATGGCGCGCGACGATGTCTTTGGAATGATCAGGCCGTTGGCGGCCGCGATGGACACCACGATCGGTGTCGTGCGGTTGCCGGGCAGGCCGCCCAGGCAGTGCTTGTCCATGATGCGCGGGTGCGGTGTGCCGGTGAGCTTGGACCAGTCGATGCGTCCGCCTGCACTCACCATGGCATCGGTCAGCGAGGTCATCTCGTCCAGATCCAGCCGGTTGCCGGCGGAGGCTGTCAGGAAGGCGGCCAGATGAATGTCGGAATAATTGCCGGCGACAATGTCGGTGACAATTTCATGCAGGCCGTCATGGGTGAGCCGATTGCCGTAAATCTTGCTGCGCACGTGTGACATCGAGTCCAGCGAGCGCGTGTGCGTCAGGATCGCGGTGTCCCCGTCTGTAATGTCCAGGTGCGTCCAGGCGGCCTCGGAGAGACCCACATCACCTTCACCCAGCAGCTCGTCGCCATAGACGATGTTGAGGGTGGCAATCACGCTGCTGGTGCCTACCTGCACCATGACACGGGTGCGTGCCTCAAATCCTTCGGAGCGGCAGACCGGGCAATCGGCACGCAGATAGGCAACGGGTTCGGAATGGGTATTGATGCCCATCCGGCGCGGACGCAGGGTGGGAATGGCGGTTTTCTGCATGAAGGGCTCGGTTTGGACAGCTCAGGTGACCAGTGTATCGGCTTGCCCCTGCCTGTGCCTACCAAGGGTATTGCCTGAGCGGGAACGGAGTGGCCGGGTCTTGAGAGACTGAAACATGGCCTCGTCTGATTTTGTGCTGGCGCCAATACCGGGTAGTATTGATATACATATGTATATTTTCTAGGGCCTTGCCTCTCTATGCTGTATTTCCTGCCTGCACCGTTGCGTGGTGTGATTGCTGCCCTGTTGCTGATACTCAATACCCTGTTCTGGTGCTGGCTGCTGTTTGCCCTGGCCCTGCTCAAGGTGGTGTTGCCGTTTACGGCGGTGCAGCGCCTCATCCGTCATGGCATGCACTGGGTGGCAGAGGTCTGGATTGGCGGTAACAAGGCCTGGATGAACGCGGTTTCGCGCACGCAATGGGATGTGCAGGGGCTGGCGGGCGTGGACAAGAGCCACTCCTATCTGGTGACCAGCAACCACCAGAGCTGGGTGGACATCCTTGCCCTGCAGTACCAGTTCAATGGCCGCATGCCCATGCTGAAGTTCTTTCTCAAGAAGGAGCTGATCTGGGTGCCGGTAATCGGCCTGTGCTGGTGGGCGCTGGAGTTTCCGTTCATGAAACGGCACAGCAAGGAGTTTCTGGCCCGGCACCCGGAGATGAAGGGGCAGGATCTGGCCACCACCCGCAAGGCCTGCGAGCGCTACAAGACCAACCCGGTCTGCGTGTTCAACTTTCTTGAGGGCACCCGGTTCACCCCGGAAAAGCATGCCGCCCAGAAGTCGCCGTTCCGCAACCTGCTCAAGCCCAAGGCGGGCGGTACGGCCTTTGTGCTGGATGCCATGGGCGAGCAGCTGCATGCCATTGTGAATGTCACCATCCAGTATCCGGATGGCCGCCCCACCTTCTGGGACCTGCTGACCGGCAACATCCGCAAGATCGACATTCGCGTCGAGCAGCTGCCCATTCCGCCAGAGTTCATTGGCCGGAGCTACGATCAGGACGAGGCCTATCGCGCCGCGTTCCAGCAATGGGTCAACCAGCTGTGGCTGGACAAGGATGCCCTTCTGGACGGGTTGCGGCAGGCCGGCTAAGCGCATTTTGTGAACTGCGTCTCAGGGTGTCGGTGCTGTCCGCACTCTGTCGGAGATGGCTTGTAGCGCTGACAGATAGTTGCGAACTTTGCCGCAAATTCCGCATTGCCAGACGGTGCCTGCCCGAATGAGAACAACAATAAAAAAACTGGCCTCCTGCCTGATGTTGCTGATGCTGCTTGCCTGGCAGGGTGTCGGCCGCGCGGCGGTTATGCTGGAGGCTGGCCAGTCTTCCCGGGCCATTACGGCGGACATGCACTATCTGCACGATGAGACCGGCCGGCTGGGTCTGGGTGATGTCCTGCGCCTGCCCGGTAGCGCCTGGCAGCAGAATGACAGCGACAGCTTCAGTCATGGCTATACCAAGGCCAACTGGTGGCTGCGTTTCCCGGTAGGCAATCCCCGCGCAGAATCGTCACGGCTTCTGCTGGAGCTGTCGTATCCGGTGCTCGACGAGGTTGAGGTCTGGGTGCTGGGCAGTAATAACCGCGTTGACGCGCATTACCGGTTGGGCGACAAGCAGTCCTTTCACGAGCGCGTCCTGCAGCACCGTTTTTTCCTGATCCCGCTGGAGTTGCCCCCGGGCGGCGAGCGTACCGTGTTGTTGCGTCTGCACACCGCAAGCTCCATGCAGGCGCCACTGACGCTCTGGGATGAGCGTGCCTATCACGAGCAGGATCAGCACGTTTTGCTGGCGGAAGGAGTGTTCTTTGGCGGCATGGCGCTGATGGTGCTCTACAGCTTCTTTGTCTTTATGGCCCTGCGCGACCGTCTCTATTTCTACTACGTGCTTTTTGTGTTCAGCCTGCTGGTGTTTCTGGCCAGCCTCAAGGGGCTCAGCTTCCAGTTCTTCTGGCCACAGGCCACGCAATGGAATGACCGTGTATTGATCGTGACACTGGCATCCATGATGTCCTCTGGTGGTCTTTTTACCATTCGCTTCCTGCGGATCCGCGAGTACATGCCCCGGTTTTTCTGGCTGACGCTCGGGTTGGTGGTGATGACGTCGCTGATTGTGGTGCTGGCCTTCTTCATGAGCTATGGCCAGCTCATGCAGCCGTTGATTGTCATCGCTGCGCTGTCCTGCCTGTTATTGCTGGGTGGCGGCGTCTGGCGCTGGCGTCAGGGTGATCGTTCGGCACGTTTCTACACGATTGCATGGGGCTCGATGCTGCTGGGCGGTGTGGTGCTGGCGCTGAACAAGTTCCAGTTGTTGCCGCAGAATTTCCTCACGGAAAACGCCATGCAGATGGGCGTGGCCGCAGAAGTCATCCTGCTGTCGCTGGCCATTGTCGATCGTATCAATGAAGAGCGGCGCCAGCGCTTTCGGGCACAGCAGGATATTCTTGCCTCCGAGCGCCGGGCGCACGAAGCCCAGTCCAAGGCGCTGGTCGCCGAGCGCGAGGCCAACGAACTGCTGGAGCATCGTGTGCAAGAGCGCACGGAGGCCCTGCAGATTGCCAACCGTAAACTGGAAGAACTCAGCACCTCGGATCAGCTTACCGGGCTGCGTAACCGCCGTTATCTGGATCGTGTGCTGCAGGAAGAGTGCTGTCGCTGCCAGCGCTACCAGCATCCCCTGGCTGTGCTGCTGCTCGATATTGACCACTTCAAGCGTTTCAATGACGAGTTTGGTCATGATGTTGGCGATGAATGCCTGCGGCGTGTTGGTGCGGTGCTGGCGATGGAAATGCGCACGCCCATTGATCATGTCGCGCGTTACGGCGGTGAAGAGTTCTGTGTGGTGATGCCGGAAACCGAGCTTGAAGGTGCCCGTATAGTGGCAGAGCGTATCCGTTCCGCTGTCGAGGCCATGTGCTTCACGGTGGGCGACCGCGTGGTGCCGGTGACGGTGAGTGTCGGGGTTGCCTCGATGGTGCCACCGGATGAGGACTACAGTCGCGAAATGCTGAAGAAGGCAGACGTGATGCTGTATGAGGCCAAGGCGGCCGGCCGTAATTGCGTGATGACGCCACGACGGTCGGGCAACAGGGCCTGATGCCTGCAGGTATGCCCTGATTGTTTGCAGTAATTTTCATGAAAAAGGCGGCCGCAAGGGCCACTGCTGTCCCATAGTTTTACACCCCCAACCCGAGCTGGCCTGTGTCCGGCTCGGGCGGTGGGACTCCTCGGGCCAAGGCCAGTAGCTCCTGTTTTACAAACACATTGAGCTGCAGCACCCGC
>JACCDZ010688850.1_pt1 | contig 39754 bp, 37 predicted proteins | sample 7449551 | NCBI WGS metagenome assembly JACCDZ01 (sample SAMN15323452, study PRJNA562643) | freshwater metagenome | isolation source: river surface water | place: USA:Blue River Watershed | collected 2017-08-18
ACCCAGCCTCTACGTCTGAGCTGTATGGCTTGGTGCAAGAAATTCCGCATAAAGAAACCACGTCCTTCTACCCCCTCAGCCCCTACGCCGTGGCTAAGATGTACGCATATTGGATCGTCGTCAACTACCGCGAAGCCTATGGCATGTACGCCTGCAACGGCATTTTGTTTAACCACGAAAGCCCACGCCGTGGCGAAACCTTTGTCACCCGCAAAATCACCCGTGGTTTGGCCAACATCGCCCAAGGCCTAGAGCAATGCCTGTACATGGGCAACCTAGACGCCCTGCGCGACTGGGGCCACGCCAAAGACTATGTGCGCATGCAATGGATGATGTTGCAGCAAGACCAAGCTGAAGATTTCGTCATCGCCACCGGCGTGCAATACAGCGTGCGCCAGTTCATCCAGTGGAGCGCTGAAGAGCTGGGCGTTACCCTCAAGTTCGCAGGCAACGGCGTTAACGAAACTGCTACTGTGGCGGCAATCCAAGGCGATAAAGCGCCGGGTCTCAAAGTGGGCGACGTGATCGTCAAGATCGACCCCCGCTATTTCCGCCCCACCGAGGTTGAAACCCTGCTGGGCGACCCCTCCAAAGCCAAAGCGAAGCTGGGGTGGATACCCGAAATTACCGTGCAGCAAATGTGTGCCGAAATGGTGGCCAGCGATTTGGAAGAAGCCAAAAAACATGCCATCTTGAAGCAACACGGCTATCAGCCTAGCGTGAGCGTGGAGTAACTAAAAGCAAAACTGGCTAAGTCCTTCTTTTTCATTGCTGGCTTCGCTAACTAATTTCCCCCAGATTTTTCGCGTGCAGCTCGAATTGCAGCTTTTCGATGTCAAAATGGAAGGCTTATCAAAATTACGCGTTTTTTCGGAATTGACGACCAACCGAAGGGCGGTAGCGTGCCTAAATAGCACTCAAAAATAGTGACTCAGCCAGCCCCAAATATCCCACAACACGTTGCCATCATCATGGATGGCAACGGCCGTTGGGCGCAAAAGCGCTTCATGCCGCGCACGGCTGGGCATGCCAAGGGCGCAGCGGGCGTTAAGGCCCTGGTTGAGCACAGCGCCCGCCACGGGGTGAAATACCTCACCCTTTTTGCCTTTAGTACCGAAAACTGGCGGCGCCCCGCAGACGAGGTTTCTACACTCATGGGCCTGTTTGTGCAGTATCTTGAAAAAGAAATGAAAAGCCTCGCCAATGCAGGCGTGCGCCTCAAGGTCATTGGCGATGTGGCAGGGTTTGGTACAGAGCTACAACAGCGCATTCACACAGCAGAGGCGGCCACGGCCAATAACACCGCCATCACCCTGTGTGTCGCCGCTAACTACGGAGGCCGTTGGGACGTTCTACAAGCTGTGAAAAACTGGCAAGTTGCCAACCCGCAGCTCAGTGTGAAAGAGCTCACGGAGGCAGAACTGGCGCGGCACCTGAGTACAGCAGACATGCCCGAGGTGGACTTTCTCATTCGTACAGGCGGTGAGCAACGCATTAGCAACTTTTTGCTGTGGCAAAGCGCCTATGCTGAGTTGTACTTTAGCGACGTGCTTTGGCCAGAGTTTGATGGCAAAGAGCTTGAAAAGGCGTTGAATTGGTACTCACAGCGCATGCGGCGTTTTGGCAAGACGATGGAGCAAGTGGACCACCTCTCCATTGCAGAAACAATCACACAACTCAAGAGTCTTTAACGATGAAAGCAGTCATTCTGGCTGGTGGTCTGGGAACCCGGATCTCCGAAGAGACCCATCTCAAGCCCAAGCCGATGATCGAGATTGGGGCCAAGCCCATCCTTTGGCACATCATGAAGATGTATTCAGCACATGGCGTGAATGATTTCGTGATTTGTTGTGGCTACAAAGGTTATGTCATCAAGGAGTACTTCGCCAATTACTTCCTGCATATGTCGGATGTGACCTTTGATATGGCGCATAACCGGATGGAAGTGCATCAACAGAAAGCCGAGCCTTGGCGCGTCACCTTGGTGGATACCGGCGAGGAAACCCTCACAGGCGGGCGCCTTCGTCGTGTCGCTGACTACGTGGGGAAAGAGGAGGCGTTCTGCTTTACATATGGTGACGGCGTGTCCGACATTGATATTTCCGCCGAGATTGCATTCCACAAGCGGCACGGCAAGCTGGCGACCGTAACGGCGGTGCAGCCACCCGGGCGATACGGAGCGCTTCACCTGGACGGCTCCAATGTGAGTGGTTTCTCCGAGAAGCCGCGCGGTGATGGCGGCCTGATCAATGGCGGTTTCTTTATTCTGTCGCCCCGCTGCATCGACCTGATTGAAGGCGATAAAACCAGCTGGGAGGGTGCGCCGCTCATGCGCCTAGCCGCTGAAGGCCAGTTGATGGCTTTCGAGCACCAGGGATTCTGGCAACCGATGGATACGTTGCGCGAAAAGAATCTGCTGGAAGAGTTGTGGGCCTCGGGTAAGGCGCCGTGGAAGGTATGGTCCTGAATCATTCCTTCTGGCGCGGCAGGCGCGTTTTCCTGACCGGGCATACCGGATTCAAAGGCGGCTGGCTGGCACTTTGGCTCAGCGAGATGGGCGCGGAAGTGCATGGCTATGCGCTGTCGCCTTCGACCGATCCGAGTTTCTATGCGGTTACCGGTCTGGCTGAGCGGCTTGCCAGCAGCACTATTGCGGATATTCGTAATCCGGTGGCCTTGAATGAGGCGATCGCATTGGCTGCTCCTGAAATCGTCCTGCACCTCGCTGCCCAGCCGCTGGTGCGCCATTCCTACGTCGCGCCTGTTGAGACCTATGCGGTCAACGTCATGGGCACAGTCAACCTCTACGAGGCCGTGCGCCAAACGACAAGCGTCAAAGCGATCGTGAACGTCACCACGGACAAGTGCTATGAAAACCGGGAGCGAAGCAATCCCTACACCGAAGATGAAGCGCTCGGTGGCTACGATCCTTACTCCAGCAGCAAGGCCTGCTCGGAGTTGGTGACATCGGCCTATCGCCGGTCCTTCCTTGCTGCGCAGGGGGTTGCGCTCGGTAGCGCTCGCGCTGGCAATGTGATCGGCGGCGGTGATTGGTCTGCCGACCGGCTTCTTCCGGACTTTTTGCGTGCCATCGATGGAGGCGAGATCCTAAACATTCGCTATCCTCACGCAATACGCCCGTGGCAGCACGTGTTGGAGCCGCTGTCGGGCTATCTGCAACTTGCCGAAAAGCTGTATGCCGAGAATGCGGCTTTTGCCGAAGCTTGGAATTTCGGCCCCGAAGATGCCGATTCGCGCCCCGTTGAATGGCTGGTCGACAATCTCTGCGTGCGCGTGCCGGGGGCTCGTTGGCAGCGCGAAGAGGCGCCGCAGCCGCATGAGGCGGGGACGCTCAAGCTGGACAGCAGCAAGGCGAAGCAACGACTGAACTGGCGGCCGCGTTGGGCGCTCGAGCAAGCGCTGGTCCACACGGTGGAGTGGCACCTGGCTTGGCGCCAAGGTGCTGACATGCGTGCGTTCAGCCTGCAGCAGATTGCCGCCTACGAGACGGCAATGGTGGCCGCATGAGCAGCCGTTTTGATATCCAGCCTACTCAGTTGCCTGGCCTTAATGTGCTTGTGCGCAAGCCGCTCGGCGACAGTCGCGGGTATCTCGAGCGCATGTTCTGCGTGGACGAGTTGCAAGACGTTTTCGGCGCGCGACGCGTCGTGCAGATTAACCACACGTTGACCCGGACCCAGGGCACGGTACGTGGTATGCATTTCCAGCACGCCCCGCATGCTGAGATGAAGTTCGTGTCATGCCTGCGCGGTTCGGTGTTCGATGTGGCGGTGGATTTACGCAAGGGGTCACCGACTTTCTTGCAGTGGCATGCCGAGTTGTTGAGTGCCGACAACCACAAAACCTTCGCGATACCGGAAGGCTTCGCGCATGGATTCCAAACTCTCACTGACGATTGTGAAATGCTTTATTTGCACACAGCTGCATACGCGCCGGGCGCTGAAGCCGGCCTGAACCCTCAGGACGCCAGACTGGCGATTAAGTGGCCGCGGCCCATCGCCGAAATCTCGCCACGAGATGCCGCGCATGCGCCGATCGCCGATAACTTTGAGGGGGTGGTGCGATGAAGTGCCGTCACTGCGAAAGCGAGTTGAAACTGCCGATGGTCGACCTCGCCAGCGCACCGCCATCCAACTCCTACCTAACCGAACGGACTCTGCATGCACCGGAAAAATGGTTTCCGCTGCGTGTGCTGGTGTGCGAAGAATGCTGGCTGGTGCAGACCGAAGACTTTGCGCAGGCCGACGAACTCTTCGATGCGGACTATGCCTACTTCAGCGGCTTTTCCACCAGCTGGCTGGCACACTCCGAACGCTATGTGAGTGACATGAGCGCCCGCTTCAGTCTGGGTGCCCAATCGCATGTGGTGGAAGTTGCGGCCAATGACGGCTATCTCTTGCAGTACGTCAAGGCGCACGGCATTTCCTGCACCGGCGTGGAGCCCACGGCCAGCACTGCCGCTGCCGCTCGGGCCAAGGGCATCGACATCGTCGAGGCATTCTTCGGTGTGGACTTGGCCAGAATACTGGTCGCGCAAGGCAAGCAGGCGGACCTGACGGCTGCGAATAACGTCCTTGCCCATGTGCCCGATATCAACGATTTTGTCGCTGGATTCGCGCTCCTTCTCAAGGAGCAGGGTGTTGCCACCTTTGAGTTTCCGCACCTGCTGAAGCTGCTCGCAGAAACGCAGTTCGACACCATCTATCACGAGCATTTCTCGTATCTGTCGCTGACGGCGGTGCAACGCGTCTTTGCTGCCAATGGGTTGGCTGTGTTCGATGTCGAGGAGTTGCCTACCCATGGCGGTAGCCTGCGCGTGTACGCACAGCGTGTCGATACCGGCAAGCATGTGACGAGCGCGCGCGTTGCGCAGGTTCTGGCGGCGGAAAAGGCCAGTGGCATGCTGAGCGCTGCCCACTACCGCGACTTCCAGGCGCGTACCAACCGCATCAAGTACGAATTGACCCTCTTCCTGCTCGATGCCAAGCGCGATGGCAAGCGCGTCGCGGCCTACGGCGCGGCCGCCAAGGGCAACACGTTGCTCAATTACGCTGGCATCCGAGCAGACCTGATCGATTTCGTGGTGGACCGGAATCCGGCGAAGCAGGGTAAATACATGCCGGGGAGTCGTATCCCGATTGTTTCTGAAGAGCACCTCAGGCGCGAGAAGCCCGAATACGTTCTTATTCTGCCGTGGAACCTCAAGACCGAGCTCGTCGTCCAGCTGGACTATGTCAAAGAGTGGGGTGGCAAGCTTGTCACTGCCGTGCCGAATCTTCAGGTCGAATGAAGAAGCGCATCCTTCTTACTGGTGCAACTGGCTTCGTTGGTCGACAAATATTTGCGGCGCTGTGCAAAGCCGATGTCGAATTGCGTCTGGTAGTGCGCGTCGGCAGTGAATCATCCCTGCCACAGATCGATGCGGCAGAGATTGTGCGTACCGACGACATCTTCGAAGAAAGTGTTGAGTGGTGGGCCGTCACGTGCCAAGGCGTGGATATCGTTATTCATGCTGCTTGGTATGCTGAGCCTGCCGTGTATATGCAATCACCGAAAAATCTCGATTGCCTTGCTGGTACGTTGCAGTTGGCCGCTGCTTGCGTACGGGCGGGTGTCCAACGCTTTGTCGGTATCGGCTCTTGCTCCGAATACGATATGAGCTGTGGTTATCTGTCAATCGATACGCCGTTGCGCCCTAGCACGCTATATGCCGCAGCAAAGGCCGCCGCATTCTTGTTTCTATCTATGTTATTACCGCAACAAGGCGTTTCATTTGCATGGGCGCGACCTTTCTACCTTTATGGCGAAGGTGAAGATGATCGCCGTCTGGTGCCTTATTTGCGCGCGCGCCTTTCTGCTGGCGAGCCAGCTGAGCTGTCTAGCGGCACACAAATTCGCGACTATCTTGATGTCGCTGAGGCGGGGGAAATGATCGCCACGCTTGCGCTAGGGCCGGTGACAGGCCCGGTCAATATTTGTTCTGGAACTGCACAGACGGTGCGTGAGCTTGCCGAGAAAATTGCTGATGAGTACGGGCGCCGAGACTTACTGCACTTCGGTGCGCGCGCTGACAATGTTTTTGATCCTCCTTGCGTAGTGGGTGTACGGAGCGCTGCATGTTGAATCTACTCTATGAACAAAACGACTATCCGATATTCCAAAATCGGATGTACGACTCTGTGCAGGAGGCCAGGGATTGTCCAAAGGGCGACATCCGTCTGGTGGAGGATTGTGCGACCGGCCTAGTCTATAACGCCGCATTCCGCCCCGAGTTAATGAATTACGACGGTAACTATCAAAACGAGCAGGGTTTTAGCAGTTATTTCCGACAACATTTGGAAACGGTGGCTGATCTTGTGGAGTGCCATTTAGGCCGCCAAGGTTTGGTTGAAGTCGGTTGTGGCAAGGGATTTTTTCTTGAGCTTTTGCTTGAGCGTGGCATCGACATTACTGGGTTCGATGCAACTTACGAAGGGGGCAATTCACGGGTCCGTCGTCAGTACTACGGACCCGGCGTTATTGATCATGCAGAGGGGCTGGTGTTGCGTCATGTCCTGGAGCACATCCAAGATCCGTTTAGTTTTTTGCAGCTACTGCGCGATGCAAATGACGGGCGTGGCCGTATTTATATTGAGGTTCCTTGCTTTGATTGGATTTGCGAGCACAAGGCATGGTTCGATATCTTCTACGAGCACGTAAACTATTTTCGACTTGCCGATTTTCGCCATATGTTCGGCGAAATCGTGGAGTGCGGCCGCCTGTTTGGCGATCAATATCTTTACGTGGTGGCCGAGTTGTCGTCCTTGCGTCCGCCGGTCTATGATCCTGCTGACTCGGTGCATTTCCCGCTCGATTTTATGCGTCAAATTGCTGCGCCACTTGCGGCAGGTGGTGAGCATAGTGCCGTGTGGGGTGGCGCCTCCAAGGGGGTCATTTTTACTTTGCTCAAGGCCCGTGCTGGATATGCGGTTGATGTCGTAATCGACATCAATCCCGCAAAACAAGGAAAGTATCTGGCCGCGACAGGAATGCAGGTTAGGTCGCCAACTGAGGCGTTGCCGACTCTGCCATTGGGCTCCACCATATTCGTAATGAATTCAAATTATCTAGATGAGATCAAGAAAATGTCCAACAACGTATACACCTACATCGGAGTCGAAAATGAGTGATTTTTCCAAGGAAGTTGCAGAGCGTATTGCTACTGCGCCGACGAATGCTAGGCTCCAAAGTTCGGCAAAAGAGTTCCTTTTGACGACGATTGAGGCGCAGTACTCCTACAATTTTGCCTGGCTGGGGCGCCCCATCATCCAGTACCCGCAGGACATCGTCGCGATGCAGGAGCTGATCTGGAGTGTCAAACCGGATCTGATTATAGAAACCGGAATCGCCCATGGTGGCTCGCTGATCTTTAGCGCCTCCATGCTAGCCCAACTGGATATGTGCGACGCCATCGAAGCTGGCACGACGCTTGACCCAAAAAAATCCTCGCGCCTCGTGATTGGCCTGGACATCGATATTCGTACGCATAATAAAGCAGCGATTGAGGCCCATCCGATGGCTTCACGCATCAAGATGTTCCAGGGGTCGAGCGTAGATCCGGAGATCGTGGCCGAGGTCAAGAAGATCGCCGCTGGCTACAAGCGGGTGCTTGTCTGTCTGGACTCCAATCATACCCACGCGCATGCTCTGGCCGAGCTAGAGGCTTTTGCGCCGTTGGTTACTCCGGGCAGCTATTGCGTCGTGTTTGACACCATCATCGAAGATCTTCCGGCTGACAGTTTCCCCGATCGTTCCTGGGGCCGTGGTGACAATCCCAAGACTGCGGTCTGGGAATATTTGAAATCACATCCCGAATTCGCGATCGACAAGAGTATTGACCACAAGCTGCTGATCAGCGTGGCACCTGACGGATATCTGAAGCGGACGCGATAAAGCCCCTGCAAGTTGTTCCTCCGTGTCACTCAAGAAAAATGTCATCGCCAATTACCTCGGGCAGGGGTGGGCTGGCCTAGTTGGCTTGGCCTTTGTGCCGCTGTACATCAGATATCTGGGGATCGAGGCGTACGGTTTGATCGGTATTCTCGCGCTGCTGCAGGCATGGCTCACGCTGCTAGATATGGGGATAACGCCCACGCTCAACCGGGAGATGGCGCGTTTTACGGCCGGGGTGCATACCCCGCAGTCCATCAGTGACTTGCTGCGCAGTTTGGAAATCATTTGTTTTGGCGTCGCAGCGCTGATTGGTATGCTGGTGTGGGCTGCTTCCGATTGGCTGGCAACGAACTGGTTGCTCGCTGACAAATTGCCTCTGGATGTCGTTGAGCAGGCTATTGCCATCATGGGCGGCGTGGTTGCATTACGATTTGTCGAAGGTATTTATCGCGGTGCAATACTGGGCCTGCAACGCCAAGTGTTCTTCAACGTGGTGAATGCGGTGTTGTCCACGGTGCGTGCCGTGGGTGCGATTGCAGTCCTGGTCTGGATATCGCCCACGATTGAGGCCTTCTTTATTTGGCAAGGCCTGGTATCGATCGTTTCGATCGCCGTTCTCTCAACTGCGGCGCATGGAAGTTTGCCAGAAGCACCCCAGCCAGCCCGATTCTCGCGCCAAGCGCTAATGGATATCCGGCAATTCGCCGGTGGGATGATGGTGGCTACGATTCTGGCGATTTTGCTCACGCAAGTCGACAAAGTGCTTCTTTCTAAGCTAATCAGTCTGGAGGATTTCGGCTATTACACGTTGGCCGGAACAGTCGTCACGACCATTGGGATGCTGATTGCTCCCATTACCCAAGCTTTTTATCCACGTTTCACCGCGCTCGTGGCAAATGGCGGGCATCAGGAACTGGTTCAAACTTACCATCGGAGTGCGCAACTTGTGACTGTGTTGGCGGCGCCAGTTGCGCTGATGCTTGTGTTTTTCGGCAAGGAGCTGCTAGTTTTGTGGATGGGCAACGTGGTGCTCGCTAATGAGGTCGCCCCGATACTTGCGTTACTGGCAGCAGGCACATTGCTGAATGGATTGATGCATATTCCATACATGCTTCAGCTGGCCCATGGTTGGTCGGGGTTAGCAGCCCGGGTCAATTTAGTGGCGGTCGTTGTCTTGGTGCCTGCCATCCTCTGGGTGACACCACGCTATGGGGTGCTTGGAGCTGCATGGGTGTGGGTTTTGCTCAATGCAGGATATGTATTGATTGGCATCCATTTCATGTATCGACGCCTGTTGTCCGATCAAAAATGGACGTGGTACTGGTGTGATACGGCACGCCCTATGCTGTCGGCCACCTTAGTGGCTTGGGCTTTGAGTGGGATTCAGCCTGAAGGGATCGGAAGGTTTGCTGAGTTTGCCTGGCTTCTTGTGGCTGGCGTCTGCGTTTGCGGGGCGGCAATTGTTGTGACGCCGAGACTCCGCACTTTGATAATCCGTATTGTTTTTGGAAGAGTGAGTAAGCATGACTGAAGTCACCATGGTCCATCGGACGACTGCAACCGCCCCCCCTGTTGTCAGCATCGGGATGCCTGTTTACAACGGGGAAAAATATATACGTGAGGCGTTGGATACCTTGCTAAGCCAAAGCCATACAGACTTTGAATTGATTATTTCGGACAACGCATCTACGGATGGTACGGGGTCAATTTGCCAGCAATATGCGATGCAGGATTCGCGAATCCGTTATGTGCGGCAATCAGTCAATCTTGGCGCCTTGGCCAATTTTACATTTGTACTGGATAAAGCGCAAGGGGAGCGCTTCATGTGGGCTGCGGCAGACGATAAATGGGATCCGAACTGGATAAGCGAGATGTTGAAAGCAATGAAAAAGTCAGGGGCCAACGCAGCCTTTGGAAAGATTCAATGCATCGATGAAAACTCCCAAGAACTTAGTCACTACGCCAATAATTTGGCCTTTGAATATCTGGGGCCGTGCTGGTTACGGCAGCTAAAATATTTCAGTCAATTCGAGGGGGCAGGAAAAGCGAACCCGATTTATGCCTTGTGGAATTCGGCTGACCTTAGGGAAATCAAGCTCAATGAATATCGGTATGACTATCTGATCGTTTTTGACTTGCTGAGGAAAACTGAAGTGGCAGGCTGTGGCGGCTCAAAAATTTACAAGCGGATCCATTCGGATTGCGAGGGTGGCGGGGCGTCCGTCTCTTCCTGCAGTAGCCTTGTCGCAACAACTCGCCTTATGTGGAACTATTTGGTCCGACCAATTCCTGGTGGCCTCATTTCAGAATATTTTCGCTTGGCTATTGGCCATAGAGCGCTGCTTGTCGCAGCCCTACCCCTTAAATATCTTGTTGCCTATTGGTTCATGATTTCGAATGGCCGATTCTTATTACATAAAACCGCATGAGTAGCATTCTTGATACGTTCGATCAGGCATACAAATACATGTATGCCTCACCTTTCGCAAAGCTGATCAGACCAGGTTTGCATAAGTTTCTATTTCGCTATTGGGTAGACCGGACGCGATTTGTTACCCCTGTGGATGCCAATCTTTTTTTTGGGGGCCGCATGCGAGTCGTCCTACCTGAAGTCGTTTCACGGGTGATCTACACATACGGTTTTTTTGATGCAGAAGTGACTTATCTCATCACGCGTTACATCAAGCCGGGTGATACAGTATTAGATATAGGCGCCCATTTTGGTTATGTCAGCTTGCTGAGTTCCCATTTGGTTGGTAATTCTGGGCGAATCTATGCATTTGAGCCGACTCCCTCGACATTCGCGGTGCTATCCGAGAATGCAAAATCCAGAGAGAACATCATTGCATTGAATCTGGGGGCTGGTAAAAAGAGCTCGAATCTGGATATAGCCGATTATGGCTTGCAGTATTGCGCCTGGAATACGATGGCAGACGAGTCGCGTATGCCAATGGAGCTAGCAGGCTTGAAGGCAAACAGGGTCAAGGTTAATGTCGTGAAGCTTGACGATTACCTGGACGAAAAGGGGATCGTTCCATCCTTCATAAAGATCGATGCGGAAAATTTCGAGGCAGATGTTATTGCAGGTCTCGTGAACACCATCCAGAAAGTACGACCGATCATACTCATGGAAACCGGCTCGGCAGCCTCTTTAATGGCTGCGGAATCACTTGCCAATCATGAATATCACCCTTATGTCGTACCACGCCCTGGTGTGGTTGAGGAATGGCAAGGTCCGCTCGCTGAAGCGAACGGTCGCTTCAAGGATATTCTCTTTCTGCCTTGAGTTTTTGTGAGGTTGGCATTTCGCAGACCATGATGAGCCTGACCATAGCTTCATTCGTTGAAGGGTTGTTGTGATCATTTCTCACGTGATAGGGGGCTTGGGAAACCAGATGTTCCAGTACGCCGCTGGACGCGCGCTCTCCTTGGCCCGCGGCGTACCGCTGCGTTTGGATACACAGGACTTTGAAGGCTATGCGCTGCACAACGGTTTTGAACTGCATCGAATCTTTGGTTTTGACGCGCAGGTCGCCAGCGGGAAGGACGTTCGTCAAGTACTTGGCTGGCGCTCATTAGACCCCCTGCGCCGAAAACTCTTTCACCCAAGGTTTCTGAAGCTCAGAGGCGGGAGCTTGTTTGTCGACTCGCTTTCAAATCAGCGATACGACATCGCAGAAATGCCGGATGCCTGTTACCTGATGGGAAACTGGCAGTCGGAACGCTATTTCGCGCAAATCGCGGATACCATTCGTGCCGATTTTGCTTTCAAGGCTTTACCCTCTGGGCGGAATGCGGAATTGGCTGGCATGATGGGTAAAACTACTGCGGTTAGTTTGCATGTGCGGAGGGGGGATATCGCGGCAAACCCGGCCTCCCTGGCGGTTCATGGGCTTTGTTCGCTGGATTATTACCAGCGAGCGATTGAGTATGTGACGGCCAAGGTGGGCAACCCAGAGTTTGTGATTTTTTCAGACGACATGGCCTGGGTCCGAGAAAATCTGTATGTTGGCTATCCCTGTCACTACGTTGATCACAACAAGGGGCTGGAAAGCTATAACGACATGCGCTTGATGAGCATGTGCCGTCACCACATTATTGCGAACAGTTCGTTCAGCTGGTGGGGGGCTTGGTTGAATCCGAACCCAGAAAAGATAGTCGTGGCACCTCAACGTTGGTTTGCTGCAAATTACGATTCGTCCGAGATCGTTCCAGCTTCCTGGACTCAACTGTAGTAGGTGTAAGTATTGGGACGTTTGAATTGGTGTGGTTTGTCTTTTGAGATTGTGGTGGGTGTTTGGTGAATCAGGTTGCAATAAAAATCAGTGTATGCATCCCAGCGTACAACCGGTCGGCAGTGCTGCCTGCTCTTCTGGAATCCGTTCTCACGCAGGACTTTGATGCATTCGAAGTCGTTATCAATGAGGATGGTTCACCCGAGCGCGAGAAGATCCGGAAAGTTGTTGAGAGCTATGCCGCTCAATATCCAGGTCGAATCCGGTATTTCGACAATGAAAGCAATCTAGGTTACGATGCCAATCTAAGATCGCTCATCGAGCGTGCATGTGGCGAATATTGCCTGTTCATGGGGAATGATGACCTCATGTGCCCAGGGGCGCTAAGAACCATATCAGGAGCCATATCGCGACACCCCAAGGTGGGGGTTTTTCTGCGCAGTTTTGCGGCCTTTGATGGCGCCCCAGACAATATCGTCCAAATATTCAAATATTTCGACAAGGAAATATTCTTTCCGGCTGGCGCGGGGACGATCAGCACGTTCTACAAACGCTCAGTCGTCATCCCCGGTGTGACCCTGCACCGACAAGCGGCGCTACGGTTCGCTACGGACCGATTTGACGGCTCGCTGCTGTATCAGATCTTTCTGGTCGCCAACATTTTAGTTGAGTGGAATGGTGTCTTCTCGCCTGAAATTGTCACCTTATACAGAAATGGGGGCATCCCCGATTTTGGTAACAGCGACGCAGAGAAGGGGAAGTTCGTTCCGCGCACAAGGACGATCGAATCATCCCTGAACTTTATGCGAGGCATGCTGGATATTGCGCAATACGTGGAGTCGGAACGACGCGTCGATATTTACCGTCCCATTCTTCGAGATCTTTCAAACTACTCATATCCGATTCTCTCTGTGCAGTCCGATAAGCCTGTCGGCGAATTCTTCAGGTATTACATCGCCCTGATCAGGCTAGGCTTTGGCCGACAGTTTTTGTTCCATGCGTACTTTTTTGCCATCCTGCTGATCGGTACGCGACGTATGGAGGGTTTGATCGCCTGGATCAAGAAAAAACTTGGACGCACACCGGTGCTCGGTTCGGTTTACATGGGGGGTGATCAAAAAAAATGATGTCGCTGCTCAGCTTGGTAAGCTAATGCAAACACGTACCCTCATCATTGGTGGCGCTGGGTATATTGGCACGCATCTCGTTGCCAATCTGCTTGCGACCGGGCGGCGTGTGACCGTCATGGGGCGGAGTGTAGTGCTGCGCTCGCCATTGCCGCAGGGTGCAGATTACTGCGCTGGTGACTTCGGCGCGCACGATTTGATCAGTGCATTGCTGGACCAGCACCAAGAAGTGATCCATCTGGCCTATGCCACGGTGCCAAACACTTCTTTCGATAATCCATTGGCGGATTTGTCGCAAAATCTGCCCCCCGCGGTGCAACTGTTTTCCGAGGTGGCGCAGCGCGGCGGGCGCTTGATTCTGGTTTCTTCGGGCGGAACCATCTACGGCCAAGCGGATCGGCTCCCCATATTGGAAGATCATCCGACGAACCCGATTTCTCCCTACGGCGTCACCAAATTGACGCTGGAGAAATACGCGCATTTATATGCGGCTACGCATGGCCTGCGGGTCATTTGTGTTCGCCCGGGAAATGCCTACGGAGTAGGGCAGCGGCCATATATCGGCCAAGGATTTATTTCAACGGCGATGGCGTCCCTGATGCATGGCCAACCCATCAAGATATTTGGGGGGCGTGGGGCGATCCGCGACTATGTGTACGTGACCGATCTTGCCGCAGGCATCGTGAGTGCATTGGAGCGCGGGCATTTGTCGGAAACCTACAATATTGGCTCGGGTGTGGGGCGCTCGAACATGGATGTGGTTGAAGCAATGACGCCATTGCTAACTGACTGCGGCTACGAGATTCGGGTGGAGCATTTGCCTGAGCGCGTCTTTGATGTACATGCGAATGTGCTCGATTCGACCAAGCTCAGCTCTCATACGGGCTGGGCGCCCAAAATTGATTTTCTGGATGGCCTGATGCAAACGAGCGCATGGTTAAGGAGTAGTCATCCATGATCCACCGACCTGAGGCTACTGCGTCGCCGCTGCTCACGGTGGCAATGCCCATATTCAATGCGGGCCATCATCTGCGTTTGGCTGTCCTGTCTATCGTGTGCCAATCATTCGGTGACTGGGAATTGCTACTGATTGACGATGGCTCTACCGACAATGCGGTGCAGTCCCTGAGCGATATCCAGGACCCCCGCATTCGGATCATCCGCGATGGTCTGAACAAGGGGCTTGCCGCAAGGCTCAATGAAGCCATTGACATGGCCCGTGGCCGGTACTTCGCCCGGATGGACCAGGACGATGTTTCGTATCCGGAGCGTTTTTCCCGCCAATTGGCGTTGCTGCAGAGCAATCCGGCTCTGGACGTTGTTGCCTCGAGCGCGATCACCATCTCAGATGAGAACGAGATGATTGGATTGCTCCCTTGTCCCGTTTCTCATGAAGCGATCTGTGCCAGACCCTGGCAAGGATTCTGTTTTGCTCATCCCATCTGGATGGGGAATACTGCCTGGTTCAGAAAGGTAAAGTATGCAATCCCGGGGCCTTACTTCTGCGAAGATCAGGAGTTGTTGTTGCGCAGCTATGGTGAGAGCCGATTTGGGGCAGTCGCAGAGACTTTGTTTGCCTATCGCGTTAGGGAAATACGAAATTTACCCAGGGTCCTGAAAACCCGATGGACCTTCTTCCAAATTCAGGCGAACCATTTTATGCGTACCGGGCGCCCAATGTATGCTGTACTTTCCGGGCTTGTCTATTTAGCGTTGATTGCACGGGATATTTGGTGGGAGTTTCGCCAGAAAGTTTTTGCCCAAAAACGTGGTCCCTTGATTGCCGCAACGAGCGAGCGAACTAAATGGGAGCGTGTTCGGAGTGTGATCCATGACCTAGGCCGGAATCAGGCTTATTAGCGGAGGGGCATTTCGGTGAGCGCTCGGCTCGGCGTCCATTGCAACATTTGAAGCGAATAACGAGAGATGGAAAATATTAAATTGAACCAGGAATCATGGGCGATGAGAATGGCCCGTGCTCTTGGCATGCAGAAGATCGCGTGGTCGCTGCGCCGGCTTCATTGCCCTGTCGGTGTCAAGGCGCTCGTGCTGGAAATCGGTGCGGGAGGAAATCCTTATTTCCGTTCCAATGTGCTTGTGGATGCTTACGAAAGCACAGGTGAGCGCCATTGGGTTCCCCTGACGATGGACCGTCCGACGGTTCTTGCCTTCGCAGAAAAGCTGCCATTCAAGGACAAGGAATTCGACTTTGTAATTGCTTCGCATGTGTTGGAGCACTCGCTGGATCCCGTGCGATTTCTGGACGAGATGCAGCGGGTATCACGTGCCGGCTATATCGAAGTCCCGGATGCGTTTATGGAGCGGATCAATCCGTATCCAGATCACCGACTGGAAATCACGGTGCGCGATGGGCGGCTCATCATCCGGAAGAAGAAGGCTCCGCAGGTTGATCCTGAGTTGGTAGCGCTGTACGAGGACCGCGTGAAGCAAGTAGTGACAAGGGATGTGATCCCTGCCCACCCTTTTGACTTTCATGTGCGGTACTACTGGAGCGACACCATAAACTATGAAATTGTCAATCCGGATACAGACATCTTTGCGAGCGAGGCTGAGCAACCTAATACCCGGCTGGTTCATAAAGCGTCCATTCGCGGCAAAGCGCAAGCCTGGTTGCTGAAGACCGTTCGCAGTCTGTTTTCACAGCATGCCCGAAATCGCCAGATTGATTTGATTCAACTGCTGCAATGCACGAGTTGCGGAGACGGTGGGCTGGTCCGGAAGGGTGATGCGATGGTCTGTCAGGGGTGTGGCAAGTTTTATCCCGTTCGCAATGGGATTCCTGACATGACGCATGTGGTAGAGACGCAGCCGTGATCCGAGTCGACGTCTTTTAAGCATGCCAGTCATGCGGGTTCTTAATGTCAATGTTCTGCTCGACCCCGTAACCGGGGGCGGCACTGCAGAACGTACTTTTCAGATGAGCCGTGCTTTGGCGAACGCGGGTATCGAGTGCACCATTCTGACTACGGATATTGGACTCACTGCTGAGCGCATCGGACAATTGGGTGATGTCCGAGTGATGGCGCTACCGTGTGTATTGAAGCGTTTCTTTGTTGTGAAATTTTCCTGGCGTCAATTGAAGGCGTTGGTCGCTAGCGTCGACGTGATACATCTCATGGGTCATTGGAGCATGTTGAATGTGCTTGTGACCTTTCTGGCCCGACAGACCGGTACACCCTATGTTATTTGCCCAGCCGGAGAGTTGCCATTATTTGGCCGCTCACGCTGGATTAAGCGGCTGTTTAACTTGCTCGTCGGTTATCGGATCGTGAGCCAGGCTGACGGGTACATTGCCGTGACGCCTGACGAGATCCCTGCTTATGCGCGCTATGGCGTGGATGCGTCTCGGGTTACGGTGATCCCCAACGGTATTAATGAGGCTGATTTTCGTGCTCAGGAGCCATGCCGGTTTACAGATCGATTTAGACTTGGGGCAGCCCCGTATATCCTGTTCATGGGGCGGCTCAATCCCATCAAGGGACCTGATCTTCTGCTGGAAGCATTTTATTCCGTTGCGCCCAAGCATCCCGAAATCCAACTGGTGTTTGCTGGTCCGGATGGGGGTCTATTGGATGCGCTACTGAAGACGGCTCGGGGGCGAGGGCTGGTGGATCGCGTGCATTTCATCGGATATGTCGCAGGGCGCGACAAAGTAGAGGCTTATCGCGCCGCGGAGTTCCTGGTGATTCCCTCGAGGCAGGAGGCAATGTCGATTGTCGTATTGGAGGCGGGCATCGTCGGGACGCCAGTTCTTCTGACCAACCGTTGCGGTTTTGATGAGGTCATGACCGTGGGCGGAGGGCAGGTTGTTGATGCAACAGCCGAGGAACTGGCGGCAGGCATTGATAGCATGCTGGCTGAACGCATGGCCCTGAAAAGCATGGGGGAGCGTTTGCAAGCCCACGTTCGACGAAACTTTACTTGGGATGTCATCGTTAGACAGTTACTGAATTTGTATCGACGGATTTGATCTTGCCGGCGCTTCTCGGGTTGGCTCAAACCTGAATTCAGCCTGGAGGCAATGACAGCGGGGCAGTCCATCATGGGTTTCAATCGGGGACCTATGCCCGAAATTTTGGGCAAAGCCGGCGTTTGCTTCAATCAGGAGGAGCCTGACGCGATTGCGGGAGTGTTGAGCGTTCTCTTTTAGAAAACTCAACTTCGAGAGCGGCTGGCTGACATCGTCAAAAACAAGAGTCAGGGTTGTTCGCGGCGACTGTGCGCTCGAGAGACGTTTGACTTTATTGCGGACGTTGCTGTCAACGTGGAGCGGAGCGAGCCTCGTAAATGTAATGAATGAATATGTAAAATTATGCTGATCAAAAAATTTAATACTCGCCGTACTAGGTAGTAGGGAGCCAGAGACCTTGCAGTTGAATACACAGATCCACATCAGCGCTGATGTGGCCAGCAACGCCATTGGACGCGGGACACGCATTTGGCAATTCGTGGTCGTGCAGGCTGGCGCCCGGATCGGGGAAGACTGCAACGTGTGTTCACATTGTTTCATCGAGAACGATGTGATCGTCGGTGATCGGGTCACTATCAAAAGCGGTGTTCAACTTTGGGATGGCCTGCGGGTCGGCGACGATGTATTCATCGGCCCCAACGTCACCTTTACGAACGACAAACACCCCCGAAGCCGCAACATTGATTTTGTGAAGCTTACGACCGTGATCGAGCAGGGGGCATCCATTGGGGCCGGCGCCGTCTTGTTGCCAGGTATTCGGATTGGCTCGAACGCCATGGTGGCCGCTGGTGCTGTGGTTACGAGGGATGTGCCCGCCAACACCTGTGTGGTCGGCAACCCGGCTCGCGTGATGAAAGATCCTTCATGATCGATGATGCGCAATCTCGGTTTAGCGTGGAGCAATGCCGCATTGTCGAGTTACCCAAGATCGCGGACCCTCGGGGCAACCTGACCTTCGTCGAAGGCATGCGCCACGTGCCGTTCGATTTTCAGCGTGTCTACTATTTGTACGATGTGCCGAGCGGCGCCGAAAGAGGGGGGCACGCGCACAAGGCCTTGCACCAACTTATCATCCCGATGTCGGGGAGCTTCGACGTGCTACTAGATGACGGGAGAAACAAGAAGTGGTTTCAACTGAACCGGCCGTTCTGCGGCCTTTATGTGTGCCCGCTTATTTGGCGTGAACTCAACAACTTCTCGTCTGGATCGGTCTGTATGGTTCTTGCGTCCAATATCTACGATGAGGCGGACTACTATCGTGATTACAGCGACTTTCTGCAGGCGATTGGGTGTCAGTCGTGAGCGTACCCTTTCTCGATTTAAAGGCCACTTACCTCGAGTTGAAGACCGAAATTGATGCGGCCATTCAGCGGGTGCTCGGCGGTGGTATGTACATCGGGGGGGGGGAGGTTGACGCGTTTGAACGCGAATTTGGCGATTTCTGTGGCGCGAGCCACGTCGTGGGGGTTGCGAACGGACTCGATGCGCTCAAGCTGGCACTGCTGGCGTTGGATGTAGGGCCAGGTGACGAGGTCATCGTGCCGAGTCACACGTTCATTGCCACTTGGCTAGCGGTCAGCCAGTGTGGTGCGACGCCGATTCCGGTTGAACCCACAGAGGGTGGATTCAACATCGATCCAGAGCAGGTGGTCGCCCGGATCACACCGAAGACCAAAGGGATCATCCCAGTGCACTTGTACGGGGAACCGGCGGATCTAGCACCCCTGATCGACATTGCCGACCGTCACGGCTTGTTTGTGCTCGAAGACGCGGCGCAGGCGCACGGAGCAGTTTATCGCGGCAAACGCATTGGCTCGCACGGCCATGCTGTTGCCTGGAGCTTCTACCCTGGCAAGAACCTGGGGGCATTCGGTGACGGCGGCGCAGTGTCGACCCAGGATGAATCGCTCGCGCGCCGCGTGCGCATGCTGGGAAACTATGGCTCACGCACCAAGTACGTGAACGACGTGATCGGCTACAACAGCCGCCTGGATCCGATCCAGGCGGCCATCTTGCGCGCCAAGTTGCCTCGCATTGACGAATGGAATGCGCGCCGCAGCGCGATTGCCGAGCGGTACAGCCAAGCGTTCGGCGCTCTGCTGACAGCGCCTTTAGTCACGAAAGAGCGTCAGGGCCACGCGTGGCATTTGTACGTTATCCGCCATCCAGATCGTGATCGCCTGCAGCAACTGCTTTCGGATGCTGGGGTCGCGACCCTCATTCACTACCCACGTCCACCGCACCTCCAAGCGGCGTATGTCCAGCTGGGCTTCGGCATCGGTAGTTTCGCAATGGCCGAACAATACGCCAACACCGTCCTCAGCTTGCCGATCGGCCCGCACCTGACGCCGTCTCAGGTCGATCACGTCATCGAGTCTGTTACGAACTGCGCGGTGTCCATCGCAGGCGCCGGATCCAACCGCCCTGACACTATCGCAAGATCGCCTTTCGTTCGCCAAAGGTCTGTTACGTGAGCCACTCGCTCAAGGCCATACAGGATACTTAAAATGCTGACCGTCCCGAAGGCCGCTTCTCTTGGTCCCTCATCTCAGAACTCGCGCAATTCGTTGCTTCTATATTGGGCTCCTTGCATTGCAATATTGTTTTACTTGGGCTCGTCACTTCTCATCTTCAAATTTGGGCCGGTCGAATGGCCTATTCACAACGAAGGTGATTTCTGGGCGCTCAATGCACTGTATTTGACGATGTTTTTGGTTGGCTACGCTGCAGCCATGTGGAAGCGGCGCTGGTGGGGTGCATCCGGGAGTACGCTGTCTTCTCGCGGATTTACTGAGCGCTTCTTCTGGCTAATCTTGGGCTGCGCGGCTCTGGTAGTCTTGATCGGCCATCGCAACCTTACCAGGGGTCCAAGCTATATTCCAACCAAGTTGCTCTCCGATCTCATCTTCGGCCTAAGTGATCCCCAGGCTGCCTATCTGTCCAAGATGAGCGAACTCAACTTTTCTGGCAACCCACCGGTTACGCTCTTGTACGGTGTATTGGCATTTACCAAGCTGGTGCTGGTCTATATATTGGTTTCACGCTGGTCCAATTTGTCGCCCCTAAAGAAGTTTCTGGGGGTCGTTGTCGCTTTATTCCCGGTCGTGTCAGGCGCATGTGTGGGTACCAATAAGCCAGTGTTTGATGTGGCCATTATCTTCTCCACAACTTTCTTGGCGCTAGTGTTCATGACGCCGCGCACGGAACGGCTTGCGTTCATGAAAGCGCGCCGCGTGCCGATTCTTCTGGCTGCGTGTACCCTCGTATCCGCTGGTTGGTTCTTCAAACAGACGATGAACGCGCGGACGCCTGGCCTGGAATTCGTCGCACTCCAGTCGACCTCGGCGGGAGAAGTTCGTGTGCGCCCCTGGTTCCGAGAGTATTGCGAGAACAATGTTGATCAGAGATACAAGGGGTGTGGTTTTGTTTCTGCGGGGGTGGTCTACCTGACCCAAGGCTATTACGCCATGTCGATCTCTGTTACCGAACCTCTAGAAACCACTTATGGGTTCGGTCATTCCAGATTTATGCTAGACGCCCTGCAGAAGTACCTTGGGATCAATCTGAAACCTCGGACTTTTCAGCAAAAAATCCGTGGACAGTGGGGGGCCAACGGCGGATGGCATTCTGCTTACAGTGAGTGGGCTAATGATGTAGGTTTTGTTGGGGTCGCATTTGTCATGCTTGTGCTTGGTTGCTACGTTGGAGCTATCTGGGCCTCAGCGTTGCAAACACACAACGTCGCCGCTGCGTGCAGCTTGCCTCTGCTGGTGATTTTGATTTTCTTTATTCCTGCTAACAACCAAGTATTCAATCTGCTTGAATCGCTGGCGTCATTCATCGTATTGTTTTTCTTCTGGGTCGTCAGCCAGATGCGCGGATGGCGGGCTGGGGCCATCGTGCCCGCTAGCTGATTTGAGTGCAGCCCTGCTTCGAGCATGTCACAACCACCATCCACTCTCGCACATCGTCTCTGGGGTTACCTCGCTCCGAGACGGAGGACTCAGATTGTCGGTGCATTACTGTTGTCCCTCATTGCTTCGGTGCTTGAGATCGCCAGCATCGGCGCCTTGTTGCCGCTACTTAGCGCATTGATCAATCCAGGGCAAATGGCCGCCCTTGCGCTGGTCGGTGGCCTGCTAGAACTTGTCGGTGCCAAGTCAGATGCACAGATTTTGGCGTTCACCTGCCTATTGTTTTGTGGTCTGGCAGTGGCGGCGGGGGCGGCTCGTTTTGGTTTGACGGTCATTCTGGCCAGACTTAGTTACGCGATCGGTTCGGATTTATCGTTGGGAATCTACATGCGTGCGATACGACGTCCGTTCATCGAGCATCTGAAGTCCAATAGCAGCGATGTCATTTCAGCGGTCTCGATCAAGGCGGAGATCGTGGTCAGGCAGTTCCTCTTCCCGATCCTCACGATCGCCAGTTCGGGCGTGCTAGCGGTGGCAATCGTGACTTTGTTGTTCGTAGCCAGTCCCATCGTTACGATTGCTTCATCCTTATCCTTCGGCCTGCTTTACTTGAGTGTGCATTTAATGACTCGGGAGAGGCTGAGGCGCTCCGGCGAAACCGTCGATGTCGAAACTAATAATATTATCAAAAAGGTGCAGGAAGGGCTGGGATCGGTCAGGGACATCATTATCGATGGCAGCCACAAGCTCTACGAACGCGAACTAGTTGCCTCCGATGCCCCGCTGCGGAAGGCTCGGGGAGACATTCAGATCATCAGCCAAGTGCCGCGATACGTGATCGAGGCAGGTGGTTTGGTGTTCTTCGGTGTGCTGGCCTATGTGCTTGCATCCAACGGGGCGCTTTCCGGCTCTCTACCGGGTCTTGGGGTGCTTGCGCTCGGGCTTCAGCGCTTGCTTCCCACGCTGCAACAGGCCTACGCTGCTTGGGCGTGCATCCAGGGAGCGCTGCAGCCAGTGGCTTCGACCCTCGACTTCATGGACTTGGCGCTGCCAATTGAAGAAGACGCCGCCACGCGTCCAATGTTTTTCAGACGCTCGATCGATATCGACGCAGTGCATTTCTCTTACGGCGATGGCAAGCGCCCCGTCTTGAACGGCATTACTTTACAGATCAAGAAGGGTGCCCGCCTGGGGATTGTCGGCAAGACGGGCGGTGGCAAATCAACCTTGCTCGACATTGTGATGGGCCTGTTGGTTCCCACGGCAGGAGCGGTGCGTGTTGACGGCATGGAAATCGACTTCCGCAAGCCAGGGGGGTGGCATAAACTGGTGGCTCATGTGCCACAGGCCATCTTTATTGCCGACGCCTCGATTGGGGAAAATATCGCACTGGGAGTTGAGCGCGGACTCATCGATATCGACCGTGTGCGCTGGTGCGTTGACAAGGCCCAACTCGGCGAATTCTTGGGTCAGCTCCCTTTGGGGCTTGACACCGTGGTGGGCGAGCGGGGATCCTGGTTGTCGGGGGGGCAACGCCAGCGAATCGGTATTGCTCGGGCTCTCTATAAATCGGCCACCGTGATGGTGCTCGATGAGGCGACCAGCGCGCTCGACGAAAGTACCGAAACAGCGGTCATGCAAAGCTTCGAAGGGCTGGGTGACGATGTCACCATCGTCATGGTGGCGCACAAGATGAGCTCTTTGCGGTCTTGCGACCAGATTATTGAACTCCGCGATGGGGCGATTCATCGCGTTGGCCGTTTTCAAGACTTCACCGACGAGCCCACTCTCGTCGACAAAACGATATGACGTCTGAACCCTCAACGACAATCGCTGATCGCTGCGTCATTGTCGTTAACAGCTGCGACGCCTACGCCGATGTCTGGCCGCTATTCTTCGCGGCTTTCAAGGAGCGGTGGCCTGATTGTCCGTTCCCCGTGGTCGTCAACACTGAATCGCTCGACGCTGTCGAGTCCGGACTTCGTGTCGCTAGTCATGTGATGAGCGCTGATCGACGGTCGTCAGCCTGGGGCGCGCGTTTGCTCGCGACGCTTGAGGATCAATCGTCCGAGTACGTGCTGATGCTCTTCGATGACTTTGTGCTCGAAGATCCCGTGGACAGCGTGGCTATTGAGAGGTGTTTGCAATCGATGAGTGCGGACCCAGACATCTCGGTGTTCTACTTTTCCCATGTGCCCGGTCCCGCACGTCCTGCCAGCCGCTATACGGGCTTCGAGGCGATTCCACGGTTGACTAACTACCGACTCAATTCGGCCCCTGCCCTGTGGCGCCGTCGACACCTGATCGAGCTCACACGGGCCGATGACAATCCGTGGATCTGGGAGCTGTTCGGTACCAGTCGAACTTTTTTTCACCGCGGCAAGTACTTCTGCGCACAGCGCGACCATGAAACTATCTATCGCTACAACTACACGATGGGCGGTGCGATCTACCGGGGTAAATGGGTGTCGCAAGTGGCGGGTCCGCTGATAGAGCGTTACCGTCTTGACATTGACATGCAACACAGAGGTATTACGGGAGCGCAGGGAGCGCCTCGGACTTTGGCCGCGAAGCTGCGTATGCTCGCCCAGGGATTTCGTGCCTCGGGCTGGCTGGCCCTCGTCATCGTCTGGCTACTCGTGCGTGCCAAGTTCCGAATGCCCAAAGGGAAAACTTGATGGATTTCACATTTGTCGTCATTACTTACAACCACGAAGACTACGTACTCGAGCACCTTGAGAGTATTGCCTACCAGATCCGTGAGTTCGGCCAGGGCTCGACGTTTCAGTTAATCATCGCGGATGATGCGTCAAAGGATCGGACGTTGGCGCTGGCGAGGCATTGGCTGGATCAATATTCCAGCCTGTTTTCAGATGTACAGATCCACACGCAGTCGATTAATCAGGGGACTTGCCACAATTACACAAAGGTGTGGTCGCATGTGCGCGGCAACCTGTGCAAGTTGACCGCAGGCGACGATGTGTATTCTTGCGAAAATCTACTGGCCGAATGGCGGCGGTTACAGGCCTACGACATTTCATCAGGCTATCCCTTGAACCTGATCGATGGCCATCTAACGTGGCCAAGGTTTTTCAATGTGAACATGGTTGCGAGCAACCGTATATACGCCTGCAGCAACTATATGAAGCGTTTGCTTGGCATCGGATTCAGTCACACACCAAGCATCATTTTTTCTACTCGGGTGCTGCGCGATGATGTGATTCGGGATTTCGTGAGACAGTTTGAAGTCACCGAAGATTACCCGATGCAAGTGAAAATGGCTGAACGCTTTTCGCCGCTGTCGTTCGTGCAATCGCCTCTGGTGCATATTTACTACCGGCGCACCGCTGGCTCCACCTATCTGGTCCGCAGTGCAGCCTTCGACAATGACAAACTTGCGATTTTCGACTATCTTAAGAACCACGTGGCACAAGGCTTTGAGCGGTTTCTCATGAGAAACCGCATCTTCTGCTATCGACAAAACTCAAAGTGGCGGCGGCGTCTGATGAATTTGAATTACCTCGTCTATGGAGTTCAGGCGGCGCTGCATGGCTTTGGCATCTTGCGTGATCTAAACCGCTTGAAGCCAGAGCTTGAGAAACATCAACTGCACTACCAGGCCATTCACGCAAGGGCTGAAGAACAACGAATTGCGTTTGTTCGAAATAGCTATGGTCCGGTAGAGACAGCTCACATGTGCGAAAATAAATTATGACTTTTACTTCAAAATGCCTCCTTATTACGGGCGGTACAGGCTCTTTCGGCAATGCGGTTCTCAAGCGGGTGCTGGATAGCGACATTGCGGAAATCCGTATCTTCAGCCGCGACGAGAAAAAGCAGGATGACATGCGAAAGCGCTACAACAGCGCCAAGCTGAAGTTCTACATCGGGGATGTGCGAGATGCACGAAGCATCGCCGCGGCGATGCGCAGTGTGGACTACGTATTCCATGCGGCAGCACTCAAACAGGTGCCATCCTGTGAGTTTTATCCCGGCGAAGCGGTGCGCACAAATGTGCTGGGGACCGAGAACGTGCTGGACGCTGCAATCTCGGCAGGTGTGAAGCGCGTGGTCTGCCTTAGTACCGACAAGGCTGTGTACCCCATCAATGCCATGGGAATCAGCAAGGCGCTCATGGAGAAGGTCATGGTCGCCACCAGCCGAAATCTGGAGAAAACTGGCCCCGTGATTTGCGGTACGCGTTACGGCAATGTTATGGCGTCGCGCGGGTCGGTGATCCCTTTGTTTGTCGACCAAGTTCGTGCGGGCAAGCCCATCACGGTCACCGACCCTAGCATGACGCGATTCATGATGACGCTCGATGATGCTGTGGATTTGGTGCTCTATGCCTTTGAATGCGGTCGCAATGGTGATATTTTTGTGCAAAAGGCTCCCGCCGCGACGGTGCAGGTGCTGGCGCAGGCGATTTTGCAATTGATGGGCAAGCCGGCTCATTCTGTGCAGGAGATCGGCACCCGTCATGGCGAAAAGCTGTATGAGACCCTGCTGGGTCGCGAGGAAATGGCTTGTGCCCAGGACATGGGCCAGTATTTCCGGGTGCCACCGGATGGGCGAGACTTAAATTATGAAAAATTCGTTGAGGTAGGCGAGCGTCGCCTAACACAAAGCTTGCATGGCGAAGACTACAACTCGCACAACACCACACAGCTGGATGTGGCGGGTATGAAGGCCTTGCTCCTCAAGTTGGATTTCATGCAGCGTATTGCTCGCGGTGAAGACGCTGTGGCTGAGGAGTGACACCATGAAGGTGTTGATAACCGGTGCGGATGGATTCGTTGGCAAGAATCTCCAACTGCGTCTGCTCGAGCGCAAAGATGTGGAGGTTGTCACGTACACCCGATCCGATCGTTTGACGGATTTGCCTGCGCGTCTTGCTGGCGTAGATGTTGTCTTTCACCTCGCGGGGGTGAACCGTCCGAAAGACCCCCAGGAGTTCGTGACTGACAACGCGGATCTCACCCAGGCGCTGGCGCATGCGGTGCGAAGAGAGGGGCGAGCTATCAGAGTTTTGCTTGCGTCTTCGACTCAGGCGCGCTTGGACAATCCCTACGGATCGAGCAAGCGCATGGCAGAGCAGACTGTTATGGCGCTGCCAGTTGTTAACGGTGTGTCGTCGCATGTGTTCCGCTTGCCCAATGTCTTTGGTAAATGGTGCAAGCCCAACTACAACTCCGCAGTAGCCACGTTTTGCCACAACATCGCACGCGGTCTGCCTGTGCAGATCAATGACGCGAACGCGAGAATGTCACTCGTTTACATCGACGATGTGCTGGATCGGTTCGTCAGTCTGATGGACGGTGCGGATGCCAGTGTGGATGCTGACGGCTTTGAGACAGTATCGCCCCAGTACACGGTGACGGTCGGTGAGCTGGTGCGGCAAATTACCGCATTCAGCGAGAGCCGTAACAGCTTGGTCATCGATCGGGTGGGCGTGGGCTTTGTGCGAGCGCTGTACGCGACCTATGTGAGCTACCTTCCCGTTGAGTGTTTCGCATACGAGGTTCCGCAGTATGGCGATCCTCGGGGCATTTTTGTCGAGATGCTCAAGACGCCGGATTGTGGGCAATTTTCTTTCTTTACGGCGCATCCGGGCATCACGCGCGGCGGACACTATCACCACACCAAGACCGAAAAATTTCTCGTCATTAAAGGTCAGGCGCGATTCCGATTTCGGCACATGCAAACAGGACAGGTTCACGAGATAGAAACCCGAGGGGGTAAGTCAGAGATCGTGGAAACAGTTCCAGGCTGGACCCATGACATTACCAATATCGGCAACGATGAAATGGTGGTCATGCTTTGGGCCAACGAGATCTTTGACCGCGCCAAACCAGACACCTATGCCTGCCCCGTCTAGTAGTATCTGAAAGATTAACCATGGCGCTCAAAAAACTCAAGATCATGACGGTGGTCGGCACCCGTCCCGAAATCATTCGTCTGTCGCGTGTGCTGGCTCGCCTAGACGAGTGTTGTGAGCACGTACTAGTGCACACGGGGCAGAACTACGATTACGAGCTGAATCAGGTATTTTTTGATGATCTAGGCATCCGCAAGCCCGACCATTTTCTAGATAGCGCCAGCAACTCGAGCGGTGCGGCTCACACGATTGGAAACCTCATCATCGCGGTGGATCGTGTATTGGCGCAAGAGCGTCCGGAGGCCATGCTGGTACTGGGCGATACCAACAGCTGCTTGTCGGTGATTCCAGCTAAGCGACGCAAAATTCCGATCTTCCACATGGAGGCGGGCAACCGATGTTTTGATCAACGCGTTCCGGAGGAAACCAACCGGCGCATAGTCGATCACACTGCGGATGTGAACCTCACCTACAGCACGATTGCGCGTGACTACCTGCTGCATGAGGGGCTCCCACCGGACTTGGTGATCAAGACCGGCAGCCCGATGTTTGAGGTGCTGACGCACTACCGTCCGCAGGTTGATGCCTCACAAATCCTCACGAAGCTTGGCCTGAAGGAAGGCGCCTACTTTGTGGTAAGCGCTCACCGCGAAGAAAACATTGAATCTGAAAAATCGTTTACGAAACTGGTCGCGGTGCTAAATGCGGTCGCGCAAGATCATAAGCTGCCAGTGATAGTCTCCACGCACCCGCGCACACAAAAGCGCATCGACGCGATGGGCGCTAAGTTCCATCCCCAGGTTTGCCTACTCAAGCCCCTGGGCTTTCATGACTATGTGCATTTGCAGCGCTCATCGAAAGCAGTGCTGTCGGACAGCGGCACCATCAATGAAGAATCCTCCATCCTCAATTTCCCTGCTCTGAACCTGCGCGAGGCACATGAGCGCCCAGAGGGTATGGAGGAGGCTGCAGTCATGATGGTGGGGCTGGAGGTCGATCGCGTGCGGCAAGCCTTGGCGCTGTTGACCACGCAACCGCGGGGAGACGAACGAGGTCTTCGTCTGGTCTCCGACTACAGTATGCCCAACGTCTCTGACAAAGTGGTGCGCATCATTCACAGCTACACCGATTATGTTAACCGCGTGGTGTGGAAGAAGTACTGATCGGTCATGAAACTACTGGTTGTTACTCAGTACTTCTGGCCAGAGAACTTTCGACTGAATGACCTTGTGGCCGAGATGGTGCGTCGCGGACACGAGGTGACAGTCCTGACTGGGGTGCCGAATTACCCGGAAGGAATCGTTGCCCCCAAGTATCTTGCAAATCCCCGAGCCTTCCAAGAATACGAGGGTGCGCGGGTGGTCCGCGTGCCGATGGCGGCACGTGGGAAAGGGACACTGCGGCTGCTTTGGAATTATCTAGCGTTTGCTGTGTCAGCCAGTTTTTTGGGCCCTTTGAAGCTGCGCGGTGAGAACTTTGATGCGATCTTTGTCTATCAACTTTCTCCCGTGACGTCGGCCTTGCCTGGGGTCATGCTGCGCTGGATCAAGCGCGCGCCGCTGGCGATGTGGGTACTGGATTTGTGGCCAGAGACCTTGGCTGCTGTCGGGGTGGTGCGATCACCCAAAGTGTTGGCTTTGGTGGGGCGACTGGTGTCGTTCATCTACCGTCGATGCGATCTGATCTTGTCGCAATCTCGCAGTTTTGTGCCGTTGATCCAAGCCCGTTCAGGCCGGCGAATGCGGGTCGAGTATTTCCCCAGCTGGGCAGAGTCGATCTTCGAGGGTGAACGGGCCGTGCCAGCCCTCGAGGTCCCTGCTGCCCCCGGTGTGTTCAGCGTGATCTTCGCGGGCAATATTGGCGAGTCGCAGGACTTTCCAGCGATTCTGGCCGCGGCCGAAATTTTGCGAGAGCAGAACATTCGATGGCTGATTGTGGGCGACGGTCGTGCAGCCGTGTGGGTCGCCGAGGAGGTGACGCGACGAGGGCTGTCCGGCAAGGTGTTGATGCTCGGACGTCACCCGCTGGAAAAGATGCCCGCATTTTTTCTGCACGCGCACGCTTTGCTGGTGTCTTTGAGAGATGAGCCCATTTTTGCGATGACAATCCCAGGGAAGATGCAGACCTATTTGGCAACTGGGATCCCTGTTGTGGCGATGCTGAACGGGGAAGGCGCGCAGGTGGTCGCAGATTCTGGTGCAGGGTTCGCTTGTGCCGCTGGCGACGCGCGGCAGCTAGCGCAGGCCGTCTTAGATTTGTCGCGCATGTCGGCCGAGCAGCGCGTCGAAATGGGTGCTCGTGGTATGGCGGTCTATCGACGTGAGTTTGAGCGTGGAAAGCTGATGGACCAGCTGGAGCAGGAATTGGTTTCGCTGCAGGTTTCGCGTCGTACTGAGATGGTTGAAAAATGAAACGCGTGTTCGATCTGGTGCTGTGTCTGATGTTGCTGAGTCTCCTACTTGTACCTACTGTGATCGTTGCCCTAGCTGTGCGTCTAACCTCAAAGGGGCCTGCGCTTTACTGGTCGGACCGAGTCGGCCGCCACAACCGTATTTTCAAAATGCCCAAGTTCCGTAGCATGCGGATTGACACCCCAGCTCTCGCTACACACCTGCTGCAGAATCCTGAACAGTGGCTCACACCTATAGGCTCCTTTCTTCGCAAATCCAGCTTGGACGAATTGCCCCAGTTGTGGAGCATTCTGAAAGGTGACATGAGTTTTGTGGGGCCACGCCCGGCGTTGTTCAACCAAGACGACCTGATTGCTTTGCGTACAAAAAATCGCGTTCACGAACTGGTGCCCGGTTTGACCGGGTGGGCGCAGGTCAACGGACGAGATGAACTGTCAATTCCTCATAAAGTAGCATTGGATGCGGAGTATCTGCAGCGTTGGTCATTGCTGTTTGATCTGAAGATACTGTGGATGACAGCGTTGAAGGTTCTGGCAAGGGATGGAGTGTCACATTGAAGAAATACTCAGATCATTTTGAGACTCAGGGGGCGCGCCATGAAACAGCCTCTGTTTAAACTGGCTGTCCCCATCCTGGCCTTGCCTCGAGCGGCAAAGCGATTTGTGGCGTTGTCAGTTGATCTAGGCCTTTGTGTCCTTAGCGTCTGGTTGGCTTTCTATCTGCGCCTCGGGGAGTATGTTGCTTTGTCGGGGGCAGGTTTGTGGGCGGTTGCTGCCTCCATGGGCATCGCGCTACCAATCTTTGTGGTGTCGGGCCTGTACCGCGCCATCTTCCGCTACAGCGGCTGGCCCGCCTTGTTGGCAGTCGCCCGCGCGGTGAGCGTTTACGGATTGCTCTATGCTTCCGTCTTTACCGCCATTGGCGTGGCCGGGGTGCCCCGCACGGTGGGCATCATCCAGCCCATTCTCTTTCTGTTATTCGTGGGCGCATCCCGTGCATTGGCCCGAGTTTGGCTGGGTGATCAGTACCTCAGCATTCTCAAACATGCCTCGCGCCCTAAGGTGCTGATCTACGGGGCAGGCAATACAGGGCGCCAGTTGGCGGCAGCCATGGCCAACAGCCACGAAATGCAGGTGGCAGGCTTCCTGGACGATGATGAACGTCTGCACGGTCACGTGCTCAACGGCCAGCCGATCTATAAACCGGCTGATCTCGACAAGCTAGCTACTGAGCTTAGCATCAGCAATGTGCTGCTGGCTATGCCCAGCCTGTCGCGTCGCCGCCGCAACGAGATTTTGGGGCAGATTCGTGTGGCAAAAGTCGCTGTGCGCACCCTGCCAAGCGTCACCGATTTAGCGCAAGGCAAAGTCAGCATCTCCGATCTCCGTGAACTGGATATTGATGACTTGCTTGGTCGCGAACCGGTGATGCCTAATCACATCCTGTTGGCGATGAATGTACGCAGCAAGGTTGTTATGGTGACAGGCGCTGGCGGGTCGATTGGAAGCGAACTCTGCCGCCAGATACTGGCGGTCGGGCCGAACAAATTGCTGCTGATTGAGCAGAGCGAGTTTGCTCTCTATGGCATTCACCAGGAACTAGAAGAAAAACTCACCGATCGTGAGATCAGTCTGGTGCCGCTTTTGGCCTCGGTGCAAGATAACGCGCGCATGCACGAGATTATGTCCACTTGGCATCCAGACACGGTCTATCACGCCGCAGCCTACAAGCATGTGCCCTTGGTGGAGCACAACCCCGCCGAGGGCATCAAAAACAACGTGCTCGGAACACTCAAAACAGCACAGGCAGCGGCAGAAAATGGCGTTTCCGACTTCGTTTTAATCAGCACCGACAAGGCGGTCCGACCGACCAACATCATGGGCGCAAGCAAGCGACTGGCGGAAATGACACTGCAGGCCATTTCTTCAACCAACCCCGGTACCAAATTCAGTATGGTGCGGTTTGGCAATGTGCTTGGATCGTCAGGATCCGTAGTACCCAAGTTCCGGCAGCAGATCCGTCACGGTGGCCCGATCACACTGACGCATCCAGAAATCACCCGCTACTTCATGACCATCCCGGAGGCTTCTCAGCTGGTGATCCAGGCGGGCGCAATGGCCAAAGGGGGCGATGTGTTCGTGCTCGACATGGGCCAGCCGGTCAAAATCATGGATCTAGCTCGTCGGATTATCGAACTTTCGGGCTTGACCGTCAAAGATGAGCATGGCCCTGATGGTGACGTCGAGATCGAGATAACCGGCCTGCGTCCGGGTGAAAAGCTCTATGAAGAATTACTGATTGGCGACAACCCACAACCTACACAGCATGCGCGAATCATGAAAGCGCATGAAGAGTTTTTGCCATGGCCTGCGTTGCAGCAACGGTTGGCCGACCTGATGGCAGCTGTAGACGCTAACGATGTGCCGCGCATGCGCACACTGATTCAACAGCTGGTGCCCGGCTATCAACCCGAGGGGGATGTGGTGGACTGGGTGCATTTGGCCAACACACACGAGAGTTAAGCGATGACAACTTTGAGTCATGACAACTATTGGCAGCAATGCTGCGCGCAGCCTTTTCACATGAAGTGGGCGTTGTTCACCACGGCGGTGTTTAGCTTTGCGGTGTTTAACTACATTGCGCTGACCAATGTGTCGATGCTGCTGCTGTTGATGGCTGCACCGTTTGCGTGGTGGGCGCATCACACACGTGGACAAACTTTGGAGCCACGCGAGGCTACGTTTTTGTGGCTGATCGTGGTGTTTTGTGCGTGGGATGTGTCAACCAATTTGCTGGCCGGGTATGGTTGGGGTCCGGCACTGAGGGCGCTGCTTGAGATGCGCACGTTTGGCTTTGCGGTATTGCTGTGGGCGTTGTTTAGTCAAGTGTTACTGGCGCGAACGGCGTTTTATGTAATTTTGACCACAGTGGTAGTGATGGTCACGATTAACCTCGGTATGACGTTGACTGGGCAAATTGCGCAGGGGGAGTATTTTTCAAGTAAGTTTCTTCGCACTTCGTATGGGTCGCATATGTATGGCCAGGCGTTGGTGGGTTTCTTTTTTGTGCTGGCCCAAATGTGGCTGGTGCGGCCAAGTTTGTCGTGGCGCGTGCTAGTGCCTATGACATTGTTGGTGTTGTCGTTGTTTTTGGCCAGCGAGCGCCGCACGGGTTATGTATTGCTAGTGGTAGGGTTTGGGGTGTGGGGGCTGCTCAACTCAAAGCGTTTGTTTGTGGGTAAATACAGGTGGTGGCTGGTATTGGCCGCCATGGCGGGGGTGGTGGTGGCTGCCAGCTCTGACGTGGTGCAAAGCCGCATGGCGCTGGCAGTGACGGAATTTAACCAATACCTAGCCATGACGCCACAAGAGCGGGCGACCTCGGTGTTAGGTTCGGTGTCGCTTCGCATGCAGTACGTAGTCACGATTTGGGAGGCTATTCGCCAAAGCAACTGGTGGGTGGGCGTGGGCAGCATCGATTTAACTCCCACCTACCAAGCTGCAGCCACGCGGTTTGGCGTGTCGCCGCAGGCGTGGGGCTGGTACAACTGGAATAACCCACATAACGAATATTTGTACATGTTGGCCACCAAAGGGGTGGTGGGCTTGGTGCTTTACTTAGCCATATTTGCGCAGGCTTGTCGCGTGGCCTGGCACAAAACCGACGAAGTACAGCGCGTGGGCTTGGTGATGTTTTTGTTTTTGTTTTTGCTGAGCATCACCACCAACTCAATGATGATTGACATGGAAGAGGGGCACTTCACGCTGCTGATGTTGCTGGTGTTTTTGGCACCTCAGTCGTTGGGTTTGGATGGTTCGAAAATAGAAACTACTTAAATACACATGACGATTCTCGTGACTGGCTGTGCCGGCTTTATTGGCAGCAATTTTGTTCACACTTGGTTGGCGTCATCAGACGAAACCGTGGTGAACTTAGACAAACTCACCTATGCAGGTAACTTGGTTAACCTCAAGGCCTTAGAGGGCGATGGTCGTCACGTGTTTGTACAGGGCGACATTGGCGACCGTGCCTTGGTAACCCATCTGTTGCAAGAGCACAAACCCCGCGCGGTACTGAACTTTGCGGCCGAAAGCCATGTGGACCGATCCATTCATGGGCCAGGTGACTTCATTCAAACCAATGTGATGGGCACGTTCAACTTGCTGGAAAGCGTGCGCGCGTATTGGCAAAATTTGCCTGATGCCGAGAAAGCCGCTTTTCGGTTTTTGCATGTGTCGACCGACGAGGTGTATGGCACGCTGCTACCCACCGACCCGCCTTTTGCCGAAACCAAAAACTACGAGCCCAACAGCCCGTACTCAGCCAGCAAGGCGGCTAGCGACCACTTAGTGCGGGCCTGGCACCACACCTATGGCCTTCCGGTGCTCACCACCAATTGCAGCAACAACTATGGGCCCTATCACTTCCCCGAAAAACTGATTCCTCTGGTGTTGCTCAATGCCTTGGCTGGCAAGCCGTTGCCCATTTATGGCGATGGCCAGCAAGTGCGTGATTGGCTGTATGTAGAAGACCACTGCCGTGCTATTGCCCGTGTGCTGGAAGCTGGCGAAGTGGGCGAGACCTATAACATCGGTGGCTGGAACGAAAAGCCCAACCTCGATGTGGTGCGCACCCTGTGCGCTGTGCTCGACGAGCTGCAGCCCCGCGCGGACGGCAAAGGCTATGCCGAGCAAATTACCTACGTCAAAGACCGCCCCGGTCATGACCGCCGCTACGCCATAGACGCCCGCAAGATCGAGCGCGAACTAGGCTGGAAACCGCAAGAAACGTTTGAAACCGGCATTCGCAAAACCGTGCAATGGTACTTGGCTAACCAAGCGTGGGTCGAGGGTGTGACCAGCGGGGCTTACCGGCAGTGGGTGGGTAAGCAGTACGGCGCTTGATGTTTCCAGCGTAATTTAAATTATATTGATATTGCCGGAAACAAATGAAGGCGTTAACAAACCTGCAGCGACTTCACCAAGTTAACAGTGAACAACTGTTTGAAAACTATCGAGCTGCGCAAACTCATCGGGCGGCTTATCAGTACGGCATGCGCTGGAAGACGGTGCGTGGCAAAGAGTACCTTTTTAAAGATAGCGATAGGCGCGGTAACGGCAAGTTGCTAGGTGCCAAGTCGCCAGAGACTGAGCAGATCTTGGCGTCTTTTAGTGCGGGGCGTGCCGTGGCTCTTGAGCGCATGCAGTTGCTGAGAGAAAAGCTCGAAGAGCAAGCACGATTGAATAAAGCCTTAAGGCTTGCGCGTGTACCGACCGTGATTGCACGTGTGTTACGCGAGTTGGATTCTGCAGGTCTGCACGAAGATTTCACGGTAATTGGCACGCAGGCACTTTATGCCTACGAGGCGATGGGAGGCGCACATTTCATACTTGAGTTGCTGGCTTCCGGTGACGTGGATCTGCTCTATGATGCGCGCAAGAAATTAACGGTAGTGTCTGAAAAGCTGGATGGCAATCGCTTATTGGGGCTGCTCAAAAAGGCAGATCGAACTTTTGAGTGCGTACGAAAAAACGGATATCGAGCAGCGAATGCGGGTCAGTTCATGGTGGACTTGGTGGTGTCTCCTCAGGGTATGCATGCACAAGCGCCAGTGACCTTTGCAAAAGCCGATTTGGTAGCCACAGAGGTGCCAGGCTTGCAATGGTTGTTGAACTCGCCAAAAGTGAATGCAGTGGCTATTGATGAAGATGGCTGGCCAGTGCCTATACGTGCGCCAGACCCGAGAGCATTTGCTTTGCACAAAGCATGGCTTTCAATGCAGGCGTCACGTGAACCGCTTAAAAAGCCACGAGACCTGGATCAAGCCAAAGCTGTGGCCAAGCTCGTCCAACATTACTTGCCTCATCTGCCCTTTGAAGATGCGCTGACCTCGTTGCATGGCGATGTACGCAAAATGCTCCCATTACTGCAATGAAAATTCTTCTCTTAGGCAAAAACGGCCAAGTGGGTTGGGAGCTGCAGCGCAGCTTGGCCCCCTTGGGCGAGGTGCTGGCACTTGATCGGCATAGCATCAGCTATTGCGGTGATTTGTCCAAGCCCGATCAACTCGCGAAAACCGTGCAGGTCTACAGGCCAGACTTCATCGTCAATGCGGCGGCGCACACGGCGGTAGACAAGGCTGAGTCTGAGCCTGAACTTGCCAGAGTCTTGAACACAGAGGCACCTGCAGCATTGGCCCAAGCCGCAGCCCAGGTAGGCGCATGGCTAGTGCATTACTCCACCGACTACGTGTTTGACGGCAGTGGCAACCAAGCCCGTCAAGAGGGCGAGTGCACAGGCCCTCTGAGTGTGTATGGCCAGACCAAGTTGGATGGTGAAAAAGCCATCGTGGCCAGCGGCTGCAAGTATTTGATTTTTCGCACCAGCTGGGTGTATGCCGCACGCGGTAGCAACTTTGCCAAAACCATGCTGCGCCTGGCCCTAGAGCGCGACAAGCTCACCGTCATCAACGACCAACACGGTGCCCCTACAGGGGCTGACCTGATTGCAGACGTGACAGCGCATGCGATGCGCCGTGTGCTGAACACGCAAAACATGGCGTTCAGTGGTGTGTATCACTTGGTGACTTCGGGCGAAACTACTTGGCACGACTACGCACAATACGCGATCAATAAGGCCAAAGCCCTGCGGCCAGACCTGCCTTGGAAAGCTACAGACATTGCGCCTATGCCGACCAGCGCTTTCCTCACGCCAGCCACGCGTCCGCTGAACTCGCGCTTGTGCAATGACAAATTGCAACAAGCGTTTGGCTTGGTGTTGCCGCCTTGGCAACAGGGCGTAGACCGTATGCTGACTGAAATCTTTTAAAGAAAGCTGATATGACCCAACAACGCAAAGGCATCATCCTCGCTGGTGGTTCGGGAACACGCCTGTACCCTGTCACACAGGCTGTGAGCAAACAGCTCATGCCCGTGTACGACAAGCCCATGATTTACTACCCCCTCACCACGCTTATGCTGAGCGGCATTCGCGAGGTGTTGGTGATTTCTACGCCGCAAGACACGCCGCGTTTTGCCGAGCTCTTGGGCGATGGCAGCCAATGGGGGATGGACATTCAATACGCCGTTCAACCCAGCCCCGATGGTTTGGCGCAAGCCTTCATCATTGGCAAAGACTTTGTGGGCGACCACCCGAGTGCGCTAGTGCTGGGTGACAACATTTTTTATGGTCATGATTTGGTGAAGCAGCTGCACAGCGCGAATGACCGCACGCATGGTGCGACGGTGTTTGCGTATCACGTGCATGACCCCGAGCGCTACGGCGTGGTGGAGTTTGACGATGCGTTTAAAGCACTGAGCATTGAAGAAAAACCAGCGCAGCCCAAAAGCAATTACGCGGTGACGGGCTTGTATTTTTACGACGAGCAGGTGTGCCGCATTGCGGCCGATGTGAAGCCGTCGCACCGAGGCGAGCTGGAAATTACCGATGTCAACAAACGCTACCTAGAGATGGGTCAGCTCAATGTGGAAATCATGGGCCGTGGCTATGCGTGGCTAGACACCGGTACACACGACAGCTTGCTAGAAGCCGCCAGTTTTGTGGGCACACTGCAAAAACGCCAAGGTCTGATGGTGGCGTGCCCTGAAGAAATTGCTTTTCACCAAAAGTGGATTGATGCCGCGCATCTGCAAAAGCTGGCGGCGCCGTTGGCTAAGAATGGCTATGGGCAATATCTTTTGAATTTGTTGAAGTAAGCGTCATGCCCTACACCGTTACCCCTACTGCCATTTCTGGCGTTTTAGTTTTAGAACCCAAAGTGTTCGGCGATGCGCGAGGCTTCTTTTTTGAAAGCTTCAACGCCCGCGACTTTGCGCAGGCCACAGGCCTAGACGTGCAGTTTGTGCAAGATAACCATAGCAAGTCCAGCAAGGGTGTGCTGCGTGGCATGCACTACCAGACGCAACATGCGCAGGGCAAACTGGTGCGTGTGACGCAAGGAGCGGTGTTTGATGTGGTGGTGGACATTCGCAAAGGTTCGCCAACCTTCGGCCAGTGGTTTGGTTGCGAACTGTCTGCCGAAAACAAAAAACAAATGTGGATACCCGCGGGGCTGGCGCATGGTTTTTTGGTGACGAGCGAGAGTGCAGAGTTTTTGTATAAAACGACGGACTACTACCACCCCGAGTTTGAGCGCAGCTTGCTATGGAGCGATGCCGATGTAGGTATTGATTGGCCTTTGCATTTGCTCGATGCTGAGCCGATGCTGGCAGCCAAAGACGTGGCTGCGCATGCATTTTCAGAAATTGCTTGAGGCTGGGTTTTAACGCAGCCTCGCCATCCACCCCGTCAACCCCAGCAACCCCAACCCACTGACCCAGGCAAACGCCGAGATGTGCTCAGCCACATCAAAATGCTCGCCTAAGCTCAGTGGCAGCAAGAGGGCAACAGCCTGTACAGCTGCCAGCCCCATACAAGCCCACGAATAGGCCTTGGCTGATTGGGTTTGAAACGGCCGATGCGCAAACGCCGCAGACAAGCAAGCACTGCCTTGCCATAGCACCAGCGGGGCAATGTAGGGCCACACGCCGCCCCAGCGCGCATCTAGCCAGCCGTTGTACAGGGCAAGGGCGCATAGCGCCCCCAAAGCCACCACACTTGCAAACCCACCAAGGCCAATCCACCAGGGGTTGGTGAGGTGGGTTTGTTCGTTGTGGTTTGTTGCACGGGCCAGTGCCACTTGTGCCCATGCCATGTGCACCACGGCTGGCACAAACCCAAGCACGCGCAGCAAGGCACTCATGAAGCCTGTTTCTTCTGCGCCATACAGGCGCTGCCACACCACCACGATGGCTGTGGCCAGCAAGGCGTCCACCAAGGTATGCGCCATACGTAAGGCCGCACTGCGTGGGTCAGACTGTGCATGGTTTGAGGGCGAGGCTGTTGTGTCGGCCATGTTCAATGCACGTGCACGCAGGGCAGGCACCAACCAAGCTGCGCCCACGGCATAGCCCATGAGTGCAGACAGTAATAAGCTTGGGCCTTGCCAGCCAAATGCAGCGCCTGCTAAAGCGGCTGTGAGAGCACTTGCTGCTGCAGTGGCAGGTGGCAGCACACGCACCGCAGCTTGCTGCCAAGCTGAGCCCATGCGTAGGGTGAAGCTTTGAGCTAGCCCCCACCCCATTTGGCAGAACGCCAGCAGCAGCGCCCAGAGCAATGCAGGCCATAGCGCAAGTTGGCTGAACCACACCGCCAGTGCGGCAACGGGCAGCAAAGCCAAGCCGCGCCAAGCGCTGGCACGCCATGCGTGTTGAGCCGAGATGTGGGCAGGCAGGTGTTGGTTGGCAAGCAGGCCCAGTTGCGATTGGGCGAGGGCCAAAGTCATCCAGAAAAAACCAATTTGGCTGATGACTGAAAACTCGCCCACCTCTTGCGGCGAGAACAAGTGCAGGGTGATGAGCGCAAACGCCACTTGCGTGCCAAATGCCGCAGCGCTGGATAAGGCAATGACGCGACTGGTGTTCATGCGATGTGCAAGTGTTTCCAAATGGCCAGCTTGGCCAAAAGTTTGTCCCAAGCCAGTTCGCGCACATCTGGCACCACATAGGGGTAGGCTTCCAGCGCTTCGCCAAAACTGGGTTCCCAGCTGCTGGGGTCATCGCGCAGCATGTGGAAGTTGCCTTGGTGGTGCGTGGCAAAGTAGCGGACCCACGCATAGTTGTTGCTGACCACGGGCAAGCCTGCGGCGCAGTACTCCAGCAGTTTGGTGGAGGTCTGTTGGTTGTAGGGCTCGATGTTGCTCACTAAGTTGAGCCCATAGCGTGCGCGGCGCAGCTGGTGCGGCACATCTGCATACGGAACTCGCCCTGTGCAAGTCACGCTGGCAGGTAGCTGAGTTTGCAAGGCGTCAGGCACATCCCCTACCAGCAATAAGCTGCGGCCTGCGTTATGAATGCTTTGCAGCAGCGGTACAAAAGGCAGCAGGCGGTTCATCTCACCCAAGTACACCAAGTCAAATTCTTGTGTGCATGGTTTTGTTGCTGCATCAAAGAACGCAGGTGCAACACCCATGTCGCGCAAGGCATGAGGCACGCCGTCGTTAAACCCCATGCGCTCGCGCACCCAGCCGTTTTGAAACAAACGGTAGTCGGGCTTGGGCTGTGTCCAATGCTTCACAAAGTCTTTGAGCCACGCGTGAGGTGGTGCGGATGTGGATGCGTATTCGTGGATGTGAAACGCGGTTTTCAAACGACGCGCTTCAGTGCTGGGCACTTGCCCGCACATCCA